>Ga0101944_10000072_pt1 | contig 336709 bp, 317 predicted proteins | sample DewCreD2012metaG_FD_75245 | JGI IMG/M metagenome (GOLD analysis project Ga0101944, IMG submission 75245) | Hot spring sediment bacterial and archeal communities from British Columbia, Canada, to study Microbial Dark Matter (Phase II) - Dewar... ... | reverse complement strand
GCCAGAAGGCCCCAAAGGGGGTACTGCCGGTTGTGGGCCCGAGGGTCCGGGACCTGGGATAGCGCCTGGCGCAGAGTCATGATCTTTCTCTACCCCAAGGGCTGTATATCGGTCAAGTCTGCTTTCTTAGGGTGCGTATTGTGCCTTTGCGTGTAGGTGTGCTACACTAACGTTTGTGTTTTGTGGCCTGCACCCTAGGTGTGCCCCACAAAAAGCGTAAGAGCCAGCCGCCGCAGGGATTTTTTTCGCCTGCGGAAGAACCCTGTTAGCTTACGAAAACCCCCTAACGACCCCAAGCATGCCGTAGCTGCACCGACTGGGTGCAGACAAGAGCTCACGGGTTATGAGGTGTTTTGATGAAGATAGAGCGGTTCGGCAAGATTAAAGAAGTTATTCCCCTTCCACCCCTCACCGAGATCCAGGTCGACTCTTTTGCCAAAGCCTTACAGGCCAATGTTCCCCCTTCCAAAAGGGAGAACATTGGGCTGCAAGCGGCCTTCAAAGAAACCTTCCCAATTGAAGAAGGGGAGAAGGGGCGAGGGTTGGTGCTGGATTTCCTCGAGTACCGTCTGGGTGAACCACCCTTCGGTCAGGATGAGTGCCGTGAAAAAGACCTGACCTACCAGGCCCCCCTTTACGCCAAACTGCTGCTGGTGCACAAGGACACAGGCCTTCTCAAAGAAGACGAGGTTTTTCTGGGCGACCTGCCCCTCATGACCGAAGACGGCTCATTTATCGTCAACGGTGCAGACCGGGTGATCGTTTCGCAGATCCACCGTTCGCCGGGGGTGTATTTCACCGCCGACCAAGCCCGCCCCGGCAAGTACGTGGCATCGGTTATTCCCCTGCCCAAGCGCGGCCCCTGGATTGACCTCGAGTTCGAGCAGTCCGGTGTGGTGGTGATGAAGGTCAATAAGAAGAAATTCCCCCTAGCCCTTTTGCTAAGGGTGCTTGGTTTCACGGCCGAAACCCTGAGCAAGGAGCTGGAAGGTTACCCCGATCTGCTGCCAGGCTTGCTGGAAGCCCAGTTTCGGGGTACCAAGGCCCTCGAGATGGGCATAGACGAAGCCCTCTTGAAGCTCTTTACCGAACTGCGCCCGGGTGACCCGCCCAAGCGCGACAAAGCCATTACCTACCTACACTCGCTCCTGTCCGACCCCCGCCGCTACGACCTGGGAGAAGCTGGAAGGTACAAAGCTCAGCAGAAACTGGGCATTCAGCTATCCGGCCGCATGCTGATCAAGTTTGAAAACGGCGAGTTCAAAGACGAAGCCCTGCTGCCGGTACTCAAATACCTATTTGCCCTGCAAAGCGGTGAAACTGGCTATGAAGCCGACGACATCGACCACTTGGGTAACCGCCGCATTCGCACCGTAGGCGAGCTGCTGGCTGACCAGTTCCGGGTTGGGCTTTCGCGCCTGGCTCGAGGGGTGCGCGAGCGTATGCTCCTGGGGACTCCCGAATCGGCCACCCCGGCCAAGCTGGTCAACAACCGCCCGCTGGTGGCGGCCATCCGCGAGTTCTTTGGTCGTAGCCAGCTCAGCCAGTTCAAAGATCAGACCAATCCACTTTCGGAGTTGCGCCACAAGCGGCGTATTTCCGCCCTGGGGCCGGGTGGCCTGACCCGCGAGCGCGCAGGCTTCGACGTGCGCGACGTCCACCGTACCCATTACGGCCGCATCTGCCCCATCGAAACCCCCGAAGGCGCCAACATCGGTCTGATTTCTTCGCTGGCCTCGTTTGGCCGCATCAACGACCTGGGCTTTATCCTCACGCCTTACCGCAAGGTGGTCAACGGGCGGGTCACCGATCAGGTCGACTTCATGACCGCTACCGAAGAAGACCGCTACGCCATTGCCCAGGCCAACACGCCGCTCAAGCCCGACGGCCACTTCGATACCCAGCAGGTGGTGGTGCGCAAGAAGGGTGAACCGATTGTCATGCGCCCTGAAGAAGTGGAATACATGGACGTTTCACCCAAGCAGATTTTTTCGGTGAACACCAACCTGATTCCCTTCCTCGAGCACGACGACGCCAACCGCGCCCTGATGGGTTCCAACATGCAGGCCCAGGCGGTGCCGCTGCTGCGCGCCCAGAGCCCGGTGGTCATGACTGGAGTGGAAGAACGTGTGGTGCGCGACTCCCTTACTTCGTTGTACTCCCACGTAGATGGGGTGGTGGAGTACGTAGACGGCTCCAAAATCCTGGTCAGGGGCGAAGATAAAGGCCTGTACGAATTCAACCTGCGCCGCTTCACTCGCTCCAACCAAGGAACTGCCCTTGACCAGCGTCCCCGTGTTTCCAAAGGCCAAAAAGTACGCAAGGGCGATCTGCTGGCCGATGGCCCGGCCTCTGAAGAGGGCTATCTGGCCCTGGGGCAGAACATCCTGCTGGCCATCATGCCCTTCGACGGCTACAACTACGAAGACGCAATTGTAATCTCCGAAGACCTTCTGCGCCGCGACTTCTACACCTCGGTGCACATCGAGCGCTACGAGATCGAGGCCCGCGACACCAAGCTGGGCCCCGAGCGCGTAACCCGCGATATCCCCAACCTATCCGAGGCCGCCCTGCGCGACCTTGACGAGGACGGCGTGGTGCGAATTGGGGCCGAGGTTAAGGCCGGGGATATCCTGGTGGGCCGTACCAGCTTCAAGGGCGAGACCGAGCCCACCCCCGAAGAGCGGCTTTTGCGCAGTATCTTTGGTGAGAAGGCCCGTGATGTGAAGGATACCTCCCTGCGGGTGCCGCCCGGCGAAGGGGGCATCGTGGTGCGCACCCTGCGCCTGCGCCGCGGCGACCCCGGTGTGGAACTCAAGCCTGGCGTGCGTGAAGTGGTGCGGGTGTATGTGGCCCAGAAGCGCAAGTTGCAGGTAGGCGACAAGCTGGCCAACCGCCACGGTAACAAGGGCGTGGTCTCCAAAATCTTGCCGCCCGAGGATATGCCTCATATGCCCGATGGTACGCCAGTGGATATCGTGCTCAACCCGCTGGGCGTGCCCAGCCGTATGAACCTGGGCCAGATTCTGGAAACCCACCTGGGTCTGGCAGGCTACGAGTTAGGTATCAAGTTTGTAACACCGGTTTTTGATGGCATTACGGAGGACGAGATCAAGCAGTTGCTGGGCAAAGCCTTCGATAAGAAGTGGGAGGCTCGCACCAAAGCCGGTTTTGGCCTGGATAACCGCGAGCGGGAGGTGCTGGCCCGGGCGGCGAAGCTGGGGTTGGTGAGCGCAGACGCCAGTGAGGTGGAGCAGCTCCGCGAGGTGTTCCAGCAGGGCAAGAGCGTGCTTTACGACGGCCGCACCGGCGAGCCCATCGAGGCCCCAATTGTGGTGGGCGTGATGTACATCATGAAGCTTTACCACATGGTGGAAGACAAGATGCACGCCCGTTCCACTGGCCCCTACTCCCTCATCACCCAGCAGCCCCTGGGCGGTAAGGCACAGTTTGGTGGACAGCGCTTCGGGGAGATGGAAGTTTGGGCGCTCGAGGCCTACGGGGCGGCCCACACGTTGCAGGAGATCTTAACCATCAAGTCCGACGATATCGAAGGACGTAATGCGGCTTACGAAGCGGTGGTGAAGGGCGAGGATGTGCCCGAGGCCAGTGTGCCGGAAAGCTTCAGGGTGTTGGTGAAGGAGTTGCAGTCGCTGGGCCTGGATGTGGAGACCTACGACGAAAATTCCCGCAACCTGGACATCTTTGAAGGGTTGGCCAGCAGGCGTTAATTGTGGATTGAATTCCTGGTGCGAGACAGTAAGCACAAAAGGAAGGGCGCCATTTCTTCAAACTGGCAGTGCACGGAGTGAGCGATGATCAAACGAGAAGTTCGCAAAGTAAGAATCGGCCTGGCTTCTCCGGATAAGATTCGGAGCTGGAGCTATGGCGAGGTTGAAAAACCCGAGACCATCAACTACCGCACCCTGAAACCCGAACGCGATGGGCTGTTCGACGAGCGCATCTTCGGGCCGCAAAAAGACTATGAGTGCGCCTGCGGTAAGTACAAGCGCCAGCGCTTCGAGGGCAAAGTGTGCGAGCGCTGTGGGGTGGAGGTAACCAAGAGCATCGTTCGGCGCTACCGTATGGGGCACGTGGAACTCGCGACTCCGGTGGCCCACATCTGGTACGTCAAGGATGTGCCCAGCAAGATTGGCACCCTGCTCGACCTATCGGCCCAGGAGCTGGAGCAGGTCCTTTACTTTGCCAAGTACATCACCATTGACCCCAAAGGGGCCATGCTAGGCGGTGTGCCGGTGCAAAAGCGGCAGCTCCTCACCGACGACGAGTACCGCGAACTTCGCTTTGGCCGGCAGGAAACCTACACCATCCCGGCTGGTGTCGAAACCTTCGTCAAGGACGGGGACGAAGTAAAAAAAGGCCAGGAACTGGCCCCCGGCGTGGTGAGCAAGATGGACGGGCTGGTGCTCTTTCGTTTCCCCCGTCGCATTCGGGTGGAGTATGCCTTCAAAGAGCGGGCCAGCCTGACCCTGCCCAGGGCGGCCTGGATTGAACAGGAGACCTACAAGCCGGGCGAGCCTTTGGCCGAGCTCGAGGCTTCCTACCAGATCACCAGCGAAGATGCTGGGGTGGTGGATCTGGAAGAGCTGAGTGACGGTGCTCTGGTCAAAATCCTCGACCCGGACACCGCCGCGCTCGTTGCGATTTACCTGATTCCGGCCGGTATGCACCTCAAAGTGGGGCAGGGCGAGCTGGTCGGGAACGGCGACGTGCTGGCCCAGGGCAAAGGACAGCTTCGGATGCCCAAAGGCCTGAAGGTCGAAAAGCTGGTGGCCGAAACCTCCAAAAAAGAGGTACAGCTCAGCTTTACCCTCGAGCGCACCCGTGTGGCTGACTACCCCCTCCAGCCCCATATGCATGTCCTGGTTGGTGAGGGCACCCAGGTGCGCAAAGGCGACAAGCTGGTGGGGGCCATCGAGCCGGAGGAAGAGGTCTACGCCGAGGCCGACGGGGTGGTGCACTTGCATGAGCCGGCCTCCATCGTGGTGATGAAGGCCAAGCTCTACCCCTTCGAAGACGACGTAGACGTGACCAACGGCGACCGGGTCTCACCCGGCGATGCCCTGGCCGATGGCGGCAAGGTCACCTCGGAGATCTACGGCCGGGTGGAGGTGGACTTCATCCGCATGGCAGTACGGGTGATCGAGTCCTACGACATCGACGCCAAGATGGGGGCCCAGGCCATCCAGGAGCTGCTCAAGGAGATTGACCTGGGTGTGCTCGAGGCCGAACTGGTCGAGGAGATGAAGCACCCCAGCCGGGCCAAGCGGGCCAAGGCCCGCAAGCGCCTGGAAGTGGTGCGGGCCTTCCGCGACTCGGGCAACCGCCCCGAGTGGATGATCCTCGAGGCCGTGCCGGTGCTGCCCCCCGACCTGCGCCCGATGGTGCAGGTAGACGGCGGGCGCTTTGCGACCTCCGACCTCAACGACCTCTACCGCCGCCTGATCAACCGCAACAACCGTCTGCGCAAGCTCCTGTCACAGGGTGCGCCCGAGATGATCATCCGCAACGAGAAGCGGATGCTCCAGGAAGCCGTGGACGCCCTGCTGGACAACGGACGCCGGGGCACGCCGGTTACCAACCCCGGCTCCGACCGGGCTCTGCGCTCCCTTACCGACATCCTCTCGGGCAAGCAGGGCCGCTTCCGTCAGAACCTGCTGGGCAAGCGCGTGGACTACTCGGGCCGCTCGGTGATTGTGGTGGGGCCGCAGCTCAAACTGCACCAGTGCGGCTTGCCCAAGCGCATGGCCCTGGAACTCTTCAAGCCCTTTTTGCTCAAGAAAATGGAGGAGAAGGGCATTGCCAACAACGTCAAAAGCGCCCGCAAGATGCTCGAGCGTTCCCGCGACATCAAAGACGAGGTCTGGGACGCCCTGGAAGAGGTCATCCACGGCAAGGTGGTGCTCCTGAACCGCGCTCCCACCCTGCACCGCCTGGGCATTCAGGCCTTCCAGCCGGTCTTGGTGGAGGGGCAGAGCATACAGCTTCACCCGCTGGTCTGCGAGGCCTTCAACGCCGACTTCGACGGCGACCAGATGGCCGTGCACGTGCCGCTATCCAGCTACGCCCAGGCCGAGGCCCGCATCCAGATGCTCTCCTCGCACAACATCCTCTCGCCGGCCTCGGGTGAGCCGGTGGCCAAGCCGGCCCGCGATATCATCCTGGGCCTTTACTACATCACCCAGCTCCGCCGCGAGAAGAAAGGCCAGGGTCTGGAGTTTGCCAGCATCGAAGAAGCCCTCCAAGCCTACGAGCAGGGCCGGGTGGCCCTCAACGCTAAAATCAAGGTAGCGGGCAAGGAAACCAGCGTGGGCCGCCTGAAGTACGTCTTCAGCAGCGTGGACGAGGCCCTGCTGGCCGTGCAGAGCGGGGTGGTGGACCACCAGGACGTGGTCACGGTGCGCCTGGGCGACAAGCTCCTGGAAACCTCGCCGGGCCGGATGCTGTTCCTGCGGATTGTGAGCGAGGCCATCGAAGACCCCGAGAAGGCCCAGGAACTGGTGAACCTCGAGGTAGCCCAGGAGAAGAACTCCCTCAAAGACCTGGTTTATAAGAGCTTCCTGCTGCTGGGTATTGAGAAAACCGCCAAGCTCCTGGACGCCCTCAAGTACTACGGCTTCGTGCTCTCCACCACCTCGGGCATTACCATCGGTATCGACGACGCGGTGATCCCGGCGGAGAAGAAGCAGTACCTGCAGGAGGCCGACGCCAAGCTGGCCCAGATCGAGCAGGCTTTCGAGATGGGCCTGATGACCGAAGAGGAGCGCTTCCAGCAGATTTTGCAGCTCTGGAGCCAGACCACCGAGAAGGTCACCAGCGCGGTGTTCAAAAACTTCGAGGAAAACTATCCCTTCAACCCGCTCTACGTGATGAGCCAGTCGGGGGCCCGTGGGAACCCCCAGCAGATCCGCCAGATCTCCGGGATGCGCGGCCTGATGGCCAAGCCCTCCGGCGAGACCTATCCGGTGCCGGTGAAGGCCTCGTTCCGCGAGGGTCTCACGGTGCTGGAGTACTTCATCTCCACCCACGGAGCCCGCAAGGGTGGGGCCGATACCGCGCTGCGTACCGCCGACTCGGGCTACCTGACCCGCAAGCTGCACGATGTGGCCCACGAGGTGATCGTGCGGGAGGCCGACTGCGGTACACCCGACTATATCTCGGTGCCCCTCTTGCAGTTCGACGAGGCTTTCCGCAACAAGCGCCTGCGCAAGAAGGGCGACATTGAGTCGGGGCTGTATGGTCGCACGCTGGCTAGAGAGCTCGAGGTCAGGGGCCGGGTCTTCCCGGAAGGGCACCAACTGAGCCTCGAGGACGTCAATTTCATCGTCAAGGCTGCCGAAGAGCGCCTGATTGAGGAAGTGCCGGTGCGCTCGCCCCTTACCTGCCGCACCCGCTACGGAGTCTGCCAGCAGTGCTACGGCTGGGATCTGTCGGCGGCCAAGCTGGTCTCGATTGGCGAAAGCGTGGGGGTGGTGGCCGCCGAGTCCATCGGCGAGCCCGGCACCCAGCTCACCATGCGTACCTTCCACACCGGCGGTGTAGCCACCGGCACCGACATCACCCAGGGTCTGCCCCGCGTGATCGAGCTGTTCGAGGCCCGTCGCCCCAAGGTGAAGGCGGTAATTGCCGAAATTGACGGAACAGTACACATCGAGGAGCTCGAGGACAAGGTGGTCATCTACGTCTCGAGCGAGGGCTTTTCCAAGGAGTACAAAGTGCCCAAGGAGACCCGCATTACCGTCAAGGAGGGCGAAACGGTGGAGGCCGGCCAGCCCCTGACCCGCGGTGCGATTGACCCCCACCAGCTTCTGGAGGCCAAAGGCCCCGAGGCGGTGGAACGCTACCTGACCGACGAAATCCAGCGCGTCTACCGCGCCCAGGGCGTGAAGCTGCACGACAAGCACATCGAGGTCATTGTGCGGCAGATGCTCAAGTACGTCGAAATTACCGACCCGGGCGATAGCCGTTACCTGGAAGGCCAGGTCATCGAGAAGTGGGATGTGGAATCGACCAACGAGGCCCTGATGGCCGAAGGCAAGACCCCGGCCAGCTGGAAGCCCATGCTGATGGGGGTGACCAAGAGCGCCCTCTCAACCAAGAGCTGGCTCTCGGCGGCCAGCTTCCAGCACACCACCCACGTGCTCACCGAGGCCGCCATTGCCGGCAAGCTCGACGAGCTAATTGGCCTGAAAGAGAACGTGATCCTGGGCAAGCTGATTCCCGCCGGTACCGGCTCCGACTTTGTGCGCGACACCCAGGTGGTTGACCAGAAGACCCTCAAGCGCCTCGAGGAGGCCCGCCGCGAGGCCGAGCAGGCCCCGGCTGGAACCCGCCGCCCCGGTGTGCGCCCCGAGCAACCTGCGCGCGAACTGTAAAACCCTGCTATGGGCTGTAGGCTGTTGGCGCTGGCTAGCGGCCTACAGCGCTGGTTTGGTGGAGAATGAAAGCCAAACTTTACCTAACTTTTCAGCAGGTGGGAGCCGATTTGTTTGCAGCAGGGCTGGCCTCGGCCACCTCGGGCAACTATTCCGTTCGTGTGGGGGAGGGCCTCTGGATAACCCGCTCGGGTGCTCAGAAGGCCCACCTAACTCCGGAAGATATCATGCTCTTGCCCCTCGAGTCTGACCCCGAAAAAGACCGGGGCGCGTCGGTGGAGCGGGTGATCCACCGTGCCATCTATCATCAAACCGATGCCACCGCCGTGGTGCACGCCCATCCGCGCCACGCCATTGCCCTGTCGTTTCACCTCGATGCCATCGAACCGATTGACCTCGAGGGGCGCTATTACTTCGAGCGAATCCCGGTGGTAGCCCCTAAAACACTTTCAGGAACCCAGGAAGCAGCCGAGGCAGTAGCAGAGGCACTTCAGCAGCACCCTGCTTGCGTGGTTCGCGGCCACGGGGCCTTTGTTAAAAGTAGCCTGGAGGCTCCGGAGCAGGCTCTACTGCAAGCTTACTCGTTGATGACGAGCCTCGAGGAAGCCTGCGAGGTGCTGTTCCTCGAGCGCCTATGGCGGGGAGGGCAAAGCGGGGCTTCATCGAAGTAAGAGGAAGCTACAGAAGGGTTCCGGCGCGGCTTAGGGGTAGACTGAACCTTGATGAAGGTGCTTTTCGTAGAAGGTAAGAACCCGGAACCCTTGCACCAGCTCGCCCGGCAACATCCCTATCCCTACCGCCTGCTTCACCGGCCTGAACAGGGGCTTTACCTGCTCGAGATCTGGGCGTATGGCCCAGAGCTGGAGACAGCGGCGATGGCACTCGAGGGTTTTCGTAGCTGGAGCTTTGAACTGCTCGAAGAAGGGCTTCGCCGCCCCTGAAGGAACCCTATGCGCGAAGAAATTGACCTGATTGCAGTGGACGATGGTGTAGAAGTTTATGTAGAGGACACCGGCCCGCTCGAGGCCCCGGCGATTGTGGTGCTGCACGGCGGGCCGGGGAGTAGCAGCTATATCTTGCGGGAGGGTCTGGAGGAGTACCTCGAGGGCTTTCGCGTGATTTACCTGGATCAGCGTGGGGGTGGGCGCAGCCCGGCCCTTCCCGAGATACCGGGTCTTTTTACCATTGATGCTCTGGTAAGCGACCTGTTCCACCTGCGCGACCACCTGGGCCTCAGTTCCTGGACGCTGTTGGCGCACGGCTTCGGAGGCGTGCTGGCGCTAGATTATGCGCGCCGCTCGCCCGATACCACCGAGCGTCTGGTGCTCATCAACCCCTGGACCAACTTCCCCTGGCTGGCCCGGCAGCTTTACCGGGCCTCGCTGGCGCTGCGCGGCATGGATGAAAATACCGACATACCGCTGCCTGAAGACGGCACCCGGCTACTGCAAGAGGCGTTTGCTTCCGTAGACCCCAAAGCAGCCTTCGACCAACTGCTGTTCCCCAGTTCACACAGCCGCATGGAGTATGAGTGGCTGGCCGAGGGTTCAACTGTCGTAGGGGCCGATACGCCGGGGCGGATGTTTGTACTCAACGGCCTCTGGCGGCTCGACTACACCCCTTATGTGCTCGAGGTTCGCTCGGCCACTTCGGTGCTGGTTGGTACCCTGGATGCCAGCAGCTACCCCGAAGCCCAGACCGTCGCCGACCTGGTGGGGGGTCGGCTCGAGCTCATCGAGGGGGCAGGCCATTATCCCTGGATAGACCAACCCTACGCTTTTGGGGAAGCCCTGCAAAACGCCTTGCCAGACTTGCTTTGAGACTAGATGCCTGCTACAGTCAGCTCGCCATCGCTGCATCCCGGCAAGGACAGCTAACAAAAAATCGCCCAAATGGATCAGGAAGCTGTGACCTTGTCTTGGGTTAAGTTCAATACACAACCTCCCAAGGTTTGGCCGTAGCCTGAATCTCGGGAGGAAGCCCATGAAAAAATGGATGATGGTTACTGGGCTATTGTTTGTTGGTGTGGTAGTGGCCCAAGTCGCTAGCCTGGCCGAGAATATTCGTGCCTATGCGAGCTGGACTCGAGTCAACGTGAATAAGATCAATACAGCTGGCGCGCACCCCCTGGGTAAGGATGTGTACGTCAACCTGGCCCCCGACCGCCTGCTAAGTACAAACGGCAACTACAAACTGCCGTTTGCCCAGGGTACAATTTTCGTCAAGGAGCGCGTCGATCCCCAGACCCTGCAGGTGACCCACATCTGGGTGATGCAAAAGCGCAGCAACAACGCAGGCGACTGGGCCTGGGCTGCCTACGAGCGTAAGGACAACACAATTCAGGGAGGTAACCTAGCTGACCCAGTGATGTGTGTGGGCTGCCACCAGCAGGCCAGCGCTACCGACCAGGTTTTTACCCAGTGGGGCCGGCGGTAGCTAGCCTACCTCGCCAAAGCCCTCGAGCCAGTGCTCGAGGGCTTTCAAATTAACCCGATACCGGCCCCTTGTACCCTCCACCAGTCCCAGGTTGCGCAACTCACCCAGTGTGTTGGTAACTGTAACCCGGGTGGTTCCACACATAGCGGCCAGATCTTCTTGCCTGAGCTCCATGGGTAAATCGCGCCAGGGAGAAAAGTCGGGTACGCTAAAACGCTGGGCTAGCCATAGGAAGGCTCGACCCAGACGATAAGCTGCCGGAGCCGAAGAAACCTCGAGCTGGCCCTCGAGCTGGGTTACCCTGTCAGCCAGCACCTGGGCCAAGCGCAATGCCACATTGGGCAGCTCCCTGAATACCTGCATGACCTGACTTTTCTCGACCGGGCAAATTACCGCCCGGCTGAGGCAGATGGCCGTGGTCGTGTGTTCGGCGTCCTGGGACAGAAAATTGATGCCCAGCAGATCGCCGCCCCCGGCCACGTACACGATGCGTTCCTGGCCCCGACCAGCTATCTTCAGAAGCTTGACCTGACCCTCGATCAAAATAATCAGACTGTGGCAAGGGTCGCCCTGACGGTAAAGCAACTCCCCTAGCTCAAGGGCTCGAGGTGGGCAGATCTGCCCCAACCTTTGACGCTCGTACTCGCTCAGGAGCTCCAGAAAGCTGGGTTGGCGTAGATAGGGCATCGCAGGAAATTATACCTGCGGTCATATGCGGCTTTGGTAATGAGCTCTGTGTTGTGTGACTGGGCCTAGATATGAATCGGCTTGTCCCAGGTGGCTAGAGCGGCCTCCTTGAGCACTTCAGCCAGGGTAGGGTGGGCGTGGGAGGCGCGGGCCAGATCCTCCGAAGAGGCATGGAAGGCCATGGCAACGGCTGCCTCGGCTATCAGATCGCCCGCTCGAGGCCCGATGATGTGCACCCCCAGGATGCGGTCGGTCTCGGCGTGGGCCAGAATTTTTGCGAAGCCGTCGGTGTCGTTCATGGCTCGAGCCCGGCCGTTGGCCGAGAACGGAAAGGAGCCTTTTTTGTAGGGCACACCCGCCGCCTTAAGTTCCTCTTCGGTTTTGCCCACCGAGGCGATTTCGGGGTGGGTGTAGACCACGTTGGGTATGGCGTTGTAGTCGACGTGCCCATAGCCCGTCACCATATACTCCACCGCAGCGTAACCCTCCTCCTCGGCTTTGTGGGCCAGCATGGGGCCGGCGATCACGTCGCCAATGGCAAAGATATTTGGCACCGCAGTCTGGTAATGAGCGTTGACGGGAATCCGGCCCCGCTCGTCGGTGCGGAGGCCCACGTTTTCCAGGCCCAGCCCATCGGTGTTGGGGATGCGCCCGGTAGCCAGCAGAACCCGGTCGGCTACCAGCGGTTGGCCGCCTTCGTACTCCACAACGCCCTTTCCATCCTTGGCATAAGCCGCAGTCACCCGTACCCCGGTGCGTATGTCCAGGCCCTGTTTTTTGAAGATTTTTTCGGCGGCTTTGGCAACCTCGCCGTCCATGCCTCCCAGGATGTGGGGAAGGTACTCCAGCACCGTTACCTTGGCCCCCAGACGGTTCCAGACCGAGCCAAGCTCGAGACCGATCACCCCACCCCCGATTACCACCAGGTGCTCGGGCACACTGGGGTAGGCGATGGCCTGATCGGAGGTGCCTACGATCTCGTAGTCGAGCTGAACCCCCTTGAGGGGAGCCACCTTGGAGCCCGTCGCAATCAGGATGCGCTCGGTCTCGAGCTCCTGCACCCCTTCGGGGCCTTCGACCCGCACCTTGTTGGGGGTGATAATTGTGCCGTGGCCCAGATAGCGCGTTACTTTGTTTTTCTTGAACAGGTACTCCACGCCCCCGGTGTTGGCTTTGACCACCTTGTCCTTGTGGGCCATCAGAGCGGCTAGATCCAGCTCGAGCGAACCAATCCTGGCCCCGATGAGTTGATTGTGTTGGGCCGCATGGATTTTCTCGGTAGCGTCCAGCAAGGCTTTAGAAGGAATGCAGCCTATCCGCAGGCAGGTGCCACCCAGGGCCTGCTCCTTTTCCACGCAGGCTACGTCCAGACCGAGCTGGGCCGCTTTGATGGCAGCCACATACCCGCCGGGCCCCGCGCCGATAACCACAAGCTGATGTTTGGGCATATTTCCTCACAAAAACGAAGCAGCTCGAGTGCTGCCTACTAAATTTCCAACGCCAGCCGCACGGGATTTTCGATAAGTTCCTTGATGCGCTTGAGGAAGGTGACGGCCTCGCGCCCATCCACAATGCGGTGATCGTAAGAAAGGGCCAGGTTCATCATGGGGCGGATGACCACCGCGCCGTTTTTGGCAACCGGACGCTCGACGATGGCGTGCATGCCCAGGATGCCCACCTGGGGCGGATTAAGAATGGGCGTGGAGTTGAGCGAGCCGTAGATGCCCCCGTTGGTGATGGTGAAGGTGCCGCCCATCAGCTCTTCGGGTTTGATTTTCTTTTCCCGTACCCGGGCTCCGAAGTCGGCGATCACCGCCTCAATCTGGGCCATCGAGAGCCGGTCGGCATCGCGAATTACCGGTACCACCAGGCCTTCGCCCCCGCCCACGGCGATACCAATGTCGTAGTAGCGGTGGTAAACGATATCGGTTCCGCGGATTTCCGCGTTGAGTTGCGGGATTTCTTGCAGGGCCTGCACCACTGCTTTCACAAAAAAGCTCATAAAGCCCAGCTTGAAGCCGTATTTTTTCTGGAAGGCCTCGCCGTACTCCTTGCGGAGCTCCATCACCGCGCTCATATCGGCCTCGTTGAAGGTGGTGAGCATGGCGGTGCTTTGCTTGGCTGCCAGCAAGCGCTCGGCAATGCGGCGGCGCAGGGGGGTCATGGGTACTACATCGTCCTGACGCTCACCCTTACTAACCGGAGGGGCTGGAGGGGTAGGTGGTGGGGGGGTAGCAGGGGCTTTAGCAAGTGCCCGCTGGACGTCCTCTTTTAATACCCGACCTCCAGGGCCGCTACCCGGAATGCTGGCGGCTTCCAGACCGGCCTGAGCGGCCAAGCGCTCGGCAGCTGGCATTACCCTACTTTCGCTGGGCGCAGTCCCCGAACTACTTGGTGCGGAGGCCGCTTGAGCAGGGGTACTATTTGCGGTATCTGCAGCGCCTTCTTCTAGTAAAGCCACCACATCCCCTACCTTGGCCTGACCGCTGGGGATAAGAATTTTTGTTAACCGTCCAGCGGCCGGTGAAGGCAACTCGAGGGTGGCTTTATCGGTAACCAATTCCACCAGGGGCTCGTCGACCTTAACCGTGTCTCCTTCCTTCTTAAGCCATTGACCGATTTCTACCTCGGTGATGGACTCACCAACTGCGGGTATTTTGAGTTCCAAGGCCATACTGCCTCCATACGCGGGTATCACACCCAAACCTGAACTTTACCTCATCTATGCCAAGCTCGATCTGCGCGAGGCCTCACAGCCCCAGGGCTGCTGAAACAATCGCCTGCTGCTCTTTATCGTGCACCTTTTTCGAGCCCACTGCCGGGCTGCTGGACTCAGGCCGGGCCACCACCCGCAACGGACGGCCAAACATATGGTCGCCAAAGCGGGCTCGAATAAACCACCAGGCCCCCATGTTGGCTGGTTCTTCCTGTACCCAGACTACCTCGGCTTGCTCGGGGTATTGGGCTAGTGCGGCCTCGAGCTCTTTATTCGGGAAGGGATACAGCTGCTCGAGGCGAACAAGGGCTACATCGTTTTTCTGGGCAGCTTTGCGAGCGGCCTCGAGGTCGTAGAAAACCTTACCCGAGCAGAGTATGACCCGCTTTACCTTGCCGTTGGACGTACCGGCCAGCACACGCTGGAACCGACCTTGCGCCAGCTCCTCGAGGCGGGAGACCGCGTCGGGATTGCGCAGCAGGCTCTTGGGGGTCATCACAATAAGGGGCTTACGCCAGGGCCGCACCACCTGACGGCGCAGCAGGTGGAAGTACTGGGCTGGGGTGGTGGGGTAGGCGACCTGCATGTTGTCGTTGGAGCAAAGCTGCAAGAAGCGCTCGAGGCGGGCGCTGCTGTGCTCGGGGCCGCCCCCCTCCATGCCGTGCGGGAGCAGCAGCACAATCCCCGAAAGTCGGCTCCACTTGGCCTCGGCCGAGGCGATAAACTGGTCGATAATCACCTGAGCCGTGTTGACGAAGTCGCCATACTGGGCCTCCCAGCCCACTAGGGCCTCGGGCATATCCAGGCTGTAGCCGTACTCAAAGCCCAGCACTCCCGCTTCCGATAGAGCCGAGTTGTACAGCTCTACCGGGGCCTGCCCTTCAGCCAGGTGATTGGCTGGGATATACCGCTCCCCAGTGATGTGATCGGTGTAGCCGCCGTGACGCTGGGTAAAGGTTCCCCGCACCACATCCTGCCCGGAGATGCGTACTCGGTGCCCCTCCACAGCCAGCGAAGCAAAGGCCAGCATCTCGGCAGCGGCCCAGTCCAACGGGCGCTTGCCTAGCCCCATCTCGCGCCGGGCCTCCACGAACCGCACCAGCTTGGGGTGTAACTGAAAACCCTCGGGTAGGTGGGTTAGCCGCTCCATTAAGGCCGTGAGCTTCTCTGTAGCAACCCCAGTCTCGGGGTCGGGAACCCCTTCCTCCGGGCCGCCCAGATAGCCCTTCCAGACCCCACCGCCAGCAGGGGGGCGTGTCGGCGTGGGCTCCCGTCGGGCCCCCGAGAAGGCGGCCTCGAGGGTGTCCTGATACTGCTTAGCCAGGGCTTCGCAGCTTTCGGGGGTGCACAGGCCTTCCTGCTCGAGCTTAGCCTGGTAGCTCAGGTACAGGGGCTTCTTGGCCGCAATGCGGCGATACATATCGGGCTGGGTAAAGCTGGGCTCGTCGGTTTCGTTGTGGCCGCGCTTGCGGTAACCAATCAGGTCGATGAACACGTCCCGCTTGAACTCCTTGCGGAAGTCCATGGCCAGCGCTACCACGCCCACCAGGGCCTCGGGGTCTTCGGCATTGACGTGGAAAATGGGGGACTCCACCATCTTGGCAATCTCAGTGGAGTAACGCCCGGCGGTGTACTCGTGGGGCTCGGTGGTGAAGCCCACCTGGTTATTCAGGATGATATGCACTGCCCCGCCCACGGTGTAAGCCGGCAGCCCAGAAATATTAAGTGTTTCCTGCACGATGCCTTCGCCAATAAAAGCAGCATCGCCATGTACCAGCAAGAGCATGCCTTTTTCCCGCTTTACATCCCCAAAGCGGTCTTGCTTGGCGCGGGTTCGACCCATAGCCACCGGGGCCACAAACTCCAGGTGGGAGGGGTTGAAGTTGAGCGACAGATGCAGCTTGCCGTAAGGGGTCTCGATATCGTTGGAATAGCCCAGGTGGTACTTCACATCGCCGTGGTAGCCCTCGGGAAAGTGCTCCTCGAACTCCAGGAAGATGTCCCGCATGGGCTTCTTGACTACGTTGGCCAATACGTTCAGGCGGCCCCGGTGGGCCATGCCCATCACCACCTCCACCACTCCTTGACGGGCCGCATTTTCAAGAGCGAGATCCAGCAGGGGTATCAGCGACTCAGTACCCTCGAGGCTAAAGGTTTTGGCCCCCAGGTACTTCTTCTGCAAGAACTCCTCAAAGAGCGTGGCTTGCATCAGCCGCTCGTGAATTTTTCTTTTCTGCTCTGGTGAGGGACGCAAAAAGCCGGACGCCAGGCGGGCCTCAATCCAGTTGCGAACCACCGGATCGTCGAGATGGCCATACTCGATGCCCACCGTGCCCCCATAACGGGCCTTGTACTGCTCTAACACCGCCCGCAATGTGGGCGCCCCTAGTTCTGCTGGAATGGGCCGGTCGAGGTCGGCCTCGCTCAGGCCAAAGAAGCTGGGGTCAAGCTCAGGGGGCGTACGCCGCTCCCGTTCCAGGGGGTCTATGCGTGCGACCAGGTGTCCCCGCTCGCGGTAGGTGCGCAGGAAACGCACCGCTCGCAAAAAAAACGAGGCCAGCTCGGATAGCGAGGCCTCGCTGGGCGGTTGTCGCTCGGCTAAGCCGTTGGTGCCTGCAGGCTCGAGCTGAACACGCTGGAAGTAGCTCGCCCACTCGGCCGGGATGGAGGCCGGGTTCTTCTCGTACTCTTGGTACAGCGCCTCGAGGAAAGCCAGATTCGAACTATCTATCGACCGTTCCATACTCACGGTTTCCTAGTCTACTAGGTTCTGGCCCAAAAAACGTATTGACTCCCCCGTCCATCTTGAAATCGTAGGATCATGCCAGGGTATCTACCAGCGCGGCGGCCTCGAGGTCGAGGTGCGTTACCCCACCTGCCGAATGGGTTACGTAGGCCACCTTTACTTTGTTCCACATGATTTCCAGGCTGTCGGGGTGATGGTTGGTCTTTTCGGCCAGGAGCGCCACCTTGACTGCAAAGGCAACCCCCTGGGCATATGTGTCGAATGCAAAAGTCTTCTCGACCCGGCCTTGAACCAATTGCCACCCAGGCAAGCGCTGCAGCGCGCTGGCAACCTCATTCTCACCGAGCTTGACGGCCATATGTAACCTCCAGATCTCTACCTTACGCTACCTCGAGCCTCGAGAGTGCAGTGAAAACCGCTTTATGCCCTTTGCCGCTCATGGTGTGCGGCCACCCACCATCCCACCACCTCGGATTGCACAACGTCAAAATACTGTGATATACTCCTTCCCGGCGCTTTTTTGGGTAGGTTGCCCCGAGCCACCCAAATAAAGGCAAATCACAGTCTGCGACGGCGTTGGTAGGCGCTGACGCAAAATGGAGATAGCAGTGTTCAAGACCTATGTTCCTGAACCCAAAGAGCCCGGCTGGGTTCTAATTGATGCTGAAGGCCAGCCCATCGGTCGCGTGGCCTCGAAAATCGCTTCGGTTTTACGCGGTAAGCACAAGCCCGACTTCACCCCAAACATGGCTATGGGCGACTGCGTGGTGGTCATCAACGCGGACAAGGTGGTGCTGAAAGGCTCCAAGCCCCGTACCAAGATCTACACCCGCTACTCTGGCTACCCTGGCGGCCTCAAGCGCACCGTGGGGGCGGTCATGCTGGCCCAAAAGCCCGTAAAAGCTGTGGAACATGCCGTCAAAGGTATGCTCCCTAAAGGTACTCTGGGCAATATCATGTTTCGCCGGCTAAAAGTTTATGCCGGAGCCAACCACCCTCACGCGGCCCAAAAGCCCGTTAAGATGGAGGTCGAATAATGGAATACTATTACGGAACGGGCCGTCGTAAAACCAGCGTTGCACGGGTCTTCCTGCGCCCGGGTAATGGCAAGATCGAGATTAACGGTATCCCCTTTACCGAATACTTTGGCGGTCTGGTCAAGGCTGTTGCGGCCCTCGAGCCCCTGCGCCGTGCGGATGCTTCCAGCCGCTTTGATGCCTATATCACCGTGCAAGGTGGAGGTAAGGCCGGTCAGGTTGACGCCATTCAGCTTGGCATTGCCCGCGCTTTGGTCAACTACAACCCCGATCTGCGCACCAAGCTCAAGCCCGCCGGCCTGCTTTCCCGTGACCCACGCGAAGTTGAGCGCAAGAAGTACGGTAAGCACAAAGCCCGTCGCGCACCTCAGTACAGCAAGCGCTAGGCATCGAAATTCGAAGCCTCCACCCCAAAGGTGGGGGTTTTTTCTTGTAATCTACAGCCTCGAGGTGTTCACGGAAAAAACTCAGCCAACCTCAATAGAGAAAAAATTGAAAGAGCCGCAGTATGCTGTGAAGCATGAATAATGCCGAACTAAAGCGCATTATAGACGCACACGACTGGCTCTGGGAGAAGTGGTGGCCCGCCCTGCTGGCGCTAACACCTGAGCAGGCACACCGGGAGGTTGGGGGCTCGTTTCCTAGTGTGCTTGCAACCACGGCACACATGGTCGGCGCCGAGATGGTCTGGCTCGAGCGCCTGCAAGGCAACCCGACAGCCCGCTTTCCGGATCACCCTGCCGAAATTAGGGGCCTATATGAAGCCTGGCAACAGCTGACTGTCAGGCGCAAAGACTGGCTTTATGTTGCCGATCCAAACGCACAAATAACCTATAGCTTCTCAGCCGGAACTGCTACCAACACCGTAGCTGAAATTGTGCTGCACGTTGCCAGCCATGCCCATTTTCACCGGGGCCAACTGGCAGCTCAAATGAGACTTCTGGGGCTGCAGCCACCCTCGGCCCACTTTATTGGATTTTTCCGGCGCTGAGTAATCTGCTTCGACAGGGTCGGCTTTGCAGAATATCACGAGAAATTCTTGTGTCACTCAACAAAACCACTACATACAGGGCGCACATGACACTTATCTGACCAAACTGTCGCTACACTTATAACTGATGTCTAGGCTGCTGCTGGTCGAAGATGAGCCTGCTGTACGGCTGGGTCTTCGCCTTTCGCTTTCAAAGGTTGGGCATCAGGTGCTGGAAGCAGCTACAGCTGCAGAGGCCTGGGAAAAGATGTCTGGTGTCGACCTGGTCATACTCGACTGGATGCTGCCCGATGAGCCTGGGGTACGCGTGCTAGAGCGGCTGCGCCGGGACGGACGCTACGAGCACCTGCCAGTGCTGATGCTGACGGCCAGGGCCAGTGAGGGTGACCGCGTAGAGGGTTTGACCCGAGGCGCCGACGACTACCTCACAAAACCCTTCTCCGCTCCCGAGCTAATCGCGCGTATTCAGGCGCTTTTGCGGCGCGTGGGTAAGAGTGGTCGCCTCGAGCGCGGGGCACTCAGCCTTGACCTCGAGCGCCACCAAGCATATTTGGATGGACATAGCCTCGAGCTAACCCGCCGGGAGTTTGAACTGCTGGCTTTTTTGGCACGGCACCCTGGCCGGGTATATACCCGCGAAGAACTGCTTGAGCGGGTCTGGGGGCAGGAGTTTTTGGGTACCGCCCGAACGGTAGATCAACACATCGCCCAACTGCGCGATAAACTGTGCGAAGATCCCAAGGCCCCGCGGTTCCTCGAAACCCTGCGTGGGGTAGGTTACCGATTTAAGGAGTGAGGCACAGTGCTGGAAGCCCAGTTGCAGAGTGCATGGGAAGCAGCCCGCGAAGGGGTGCTGATCCATGCTGATGGGCGTGTGGTTTACATAAACCCGATCGCGGCCAGGTTGTTGGAGGTAGAACGTGATAAAGTACTGGGCCGCTCGCTGCTGATGGCTCTACGCGACCACAAGCTCGAGTTGGTGTGTCGCACGGGCGGTGAAGCCACCATCGAGACCCGTAGCCGCACCCTCTGGGTCAAGGCTGTTCCAGGCATATTGTTAATTTGGGATAAGACCGAGGAGACAGACCGCTCGGAGGCGCTCCTGGAGTCCAGCAGAATTCTAGCCCACGAGTTTCGAACGCCTGTGGCTGGAATGCTTTCGCTGCTGGAAGCCTTGCAAAGCGGCTTACCTGAGGCCGAGGCCCAGGAGGCCCTTCAGATGCTCTACCAGGAAACCCTGCGTTTGCGCCGTTTGGTGGAAGACCTCCCGCTGGATCGCCGCCCCTCGCAGAACCGAACATTTGCCCTCGAGGAGCTACAAAGTCGTCTGGAGCGCTTTCTGGCGCCCCAACTGGCACAGAAGTCGGCCTGGATTCGGTGGCAGACCCCGCATACCGTCTGGGCCAGTCCCGACGCGGTGTACCAGGCCTTGCTCAACTTGCTCGATAATGCCCTCAAGTACGGCACGGGCCAGGAAATCGTCGTGGAGAGTGGTCAGAATAGCCAGGAAGTATGGCTCGAGGTTCGTAACCAGGGTCAACCCCTCCAGGACTTCGAGCGGCTTTTTCGGGCTGGCCAGCGGGGTGTCCACGCTGCTAATGTGCGCGGAACAGGCCTGGGGCTGGCCTTGGTGCGTCGCCTGGCGGCCGGTTGGGGTGGTACGGCCTATGGCCGAGCTACGGAGAACGGCAACGCCTTTGGCCTGACCTTCCCGATCTACGCGAATAAGACCTCGAGCCGCCCCACAACCCAAGCGCCAGCTTAAACTATACGAGGAGTGTGACTATGCGCGAAATTCTAGACCGGGAACTAAACCAACTGACCGAACAAACCATTCGAATGATCTCGCTAGTACGCGAGATGACGGAGAAGAGCGCCAGAGCCCTAAGCGAGCAAGACCCGCAACTGGCGCAAGAGATCATTGCCCAGGATGCACAGGTGGATGCAATGGAACTGGAAATTGAATCCAGAACCATCACCCTGATCGCCCGGCAGGGATTGGTGGCTTCTGACCTGCGATTTGCTTTCACCATCATCAAAGCCCTAACCGACCTCGAGCGAGCCGCCGACTATGCCGCCCACGTTGCCGAGGACGTGATCGTATTGGCCAAAGAGCCACCGCTAAAAAACTACATCACCCTTCCAGAGATAGGTCGTCGCCTGGCCCTAATGCTCGACCTCATATCCAAGGCTTTTGCTGAACGTGATATTGAAGCCGCCAAAGAAGTTTTCCGGCGCGACGACGAAATTGACGCACTCTACGAAGAAGTTTCGCGCGAGCTGCTTACCTATATGATGGAAGATCCACGAACCATCAGCAAAGCCCTTACACTGGGCCGCGTAGCCCGCAGCTATGAGCGCCTGGGCGATCACCTCGAGAATATCTCGGAGCGCATCATCTACTGGCTTACCGGAAAAATGGAAAAAAAGCCCGAAGATGTCTACTAGCAACTAAAACCAGATCCGCTTAACTCATAATCCCTGGGTGATCTGCCTGCCTGGCCGAAGCGGCCGGTGTAGCAGAGGGAGACATTGCCTATGGGATTGGAGAGATTTCCTTTGCCAGGAACGGCTCGAGGTGCTGTCTTGAGTTCCGTTGAATAAGGGACACAAGACCCCTAGGGGACGATTTAGGGTATTGCACAGAGAAAAGCCTCGTACTGGCTTCCCCTGCCCGCACCCAAGGAGACCGCTTATGTTCAAGAAAATCCTAATACCGACGGATGGCAGCGAATTGGGTCGAGAAGCCCTCGAGCAGGGACTCGACCTAGCCAGACTATCGGATGGAGAGGTCACCATTCTGTATGCCATTGAAACTCCATATGCACTCGTTTCAAGCTACGCCCAGCCAGCCGAGTCGCTTGAACAGCAGATGAAATCGTACAAAGCCGAGGCTACAAAGGTTCTTCGGGAAATATCGGCCCAAGCCGAGGCGAAGGGGATTCGTATTCGGACGATGATTGTGGAGCAGCATCCGGTTCCAGCCATCCTCGAGGCCGCCAAAGAACACGATCTGGTGGTCATGGCGACCCACGGACGCAAAGGCATTGATCGAGTACTCATGGGTAGCGTGACGGACAAAGTGCTGCATAACTGCTCAACGCCCATTCTGGTTGTGCGTGGTGCGTAAATTTGGTAGAGGCGCTGGGCGGATCCTAGCGAAGCACAGTAATCTCCTTTATTTGCAACAGATGGGCTCACCTTTTCTTTGTTGGACTCATCCTGTACACTTTTGCTTTGGGTACGAGGAGGAATGCATGATTAGCGTTACTGACCTGCGCAACGGAACCAAAGTAAAAATGGATGGTGCACTATGGCAGTGCATCGAGTATCAACATCAGAAAATCGGGCGTGGTGGTGCAAAGGTGGTAGCGAAGTTCAGGAACCTCGAGACTGGCGCTACCGTTGAACGCTCCTTCAACTCCGGCGAAAAACTCGAGGACATCTACGTCGAAACTAAGGATCTACAATACCTCTACCCAGAGGGTGACGAGCTGGTATTCATGGATCTGGAGACTTACGAGCAATTCCATGTGCCACGTGACATTTCAGAGGCCACCAAATTTCTCAAGGAGGGTATGACTGTCCAGGGCGCTATGTACAATGGGCGTCCGCTGGACATAACCTTACCTGCTTCGGTAGAGCTCAAGATTATCGAGACGCCCCCAGGTGTGCGTGGCGATACCGTATCGGGAGGTACCAAGCCCGCTACCCTCGAGACCGGCGCTGTGGTGCAGGTGCCCTTATTTGTAGAGACCGGAGAGGTTATTCGGGTTGATACCCGTAGTGGCGAGTATCTTGGCCGCGCTTAGGCCTAACCTCCCGCATCCCTCATTAGTCCAACCGGCAAAAACGAGTTGTGGACAGCCTAATAGCTCTTCTGGAGGCCTTGTTTTTGTCGAGAACTGCCAAAGCTTTTATAACACTTGCCTAATTGGGCAAGTGTTTTTTTGCCATCGCGGCCAACGTTTTTGCTACTGCGCTCAAGCCTGAAGCACCCAGCACGCCCATCGGTACTTGGTGTCGCTTTGCACATCGAGGCGTAAAACCAACTCCATGGCTTTATACTTCTATAGGCTATAGATCAGTGCTGTTTCGGAGGCAGTCATGAATGCAAAGGAACTTAAGTCTATCCTCCAAGCCCTGCAAGAACACGAGGTGGCCGAGCTGACCCTCGAGACCCCCGATTACAAGCTGACTGTTAGAAGGGGGGGGGAAATACAGTATGTGGCTGCACCAGCGCCCGTGGTTATCCAGCCCCAGGCCGTAGCGCCTGCCCCGACCCCAGCACCCGCTCCGGCTCCAGCCCCTGCACCTGCACCGGCCCCCAAACCTGAAACGCCCAAGGAAGACACCAGCAAGTACGTTGAGGTAAAGGCTCCTATCGTGGGTACCTTTTACCGCGCACCTTCCCCTGATGCAGAACCTTTCGTCAAAGAGGGCGACATGGTCAAAAAGGGCCAGGTTTTGTGCATCATAGAGGCCATGAAGCTCATGAACGAAATAGAGAGCGAAGTATCTGGTGTGGTTCGAAAAATTTTGGTTTCCAATGGGGAGCCTGTCGAATACGGCCAGACACTGTTCCTAATTGAACCTGCCTGAGCGAGCCCAAAAGCGTCTTACCGATCAGCGATGTACTAAGAGAAGGTTCTATGTTCAAAAAAATAATGGTTGCCAACCGAGGTGAGATTGCCCTGCGGGTACTCAGGGCAGCCAGAGAACTAGGTGTAAAGGTGGTGGTGGCACACAGTGAGGCCGATAGCCAGTCGTTACCGGTTCTGCTCGCCGACGAAGCCATTTGCATCGGGCCGCCGCCTTCGGCTCAAAGCTACCTTAACATCCCCAATTTGCTCTCGGCGGCCTTAATATCTGGAGCTGAGGCCATTCATCCCGGCTACGGTTTTCTGGCCGAGAATCCCCAGTTTGCCGAAATGTGCCGCGACTACGGCATTGCATTTATTGGTCCTACGCCGGAGTCCATGCACAGTTTAGGTTCCAAGGCTGGGGGGCGGGAGATCGCCGCCAAATCCAATGTGCCAACCGTGCCTGGAACCGGGGTTTTGCAGTCGGTGGAGGAGGCCCTCGAGGCTGCCGAACAAATTGGCTACCCAGTACTCCTCAAGGCCAGCGCCGGGGGGGGTGGCCGTGGCCAAAAGGTGGTGCGATCCTCCGAGGAGATGAAAACGGCCTTTGCTCAAGCCCAGGTCGAGGCCCAGAATTACTTTTCCGATCCGGCCCTGATTTTAGAGAAATACATAGAGCTGTTTCGCCATGTTGAGGTGCAGGTGCTGGGGGACGGCAAAGGCCATGTGGTGCATGTCGGTGAGCGCGACTGCTCGATTCAGCGCCGCAACCAAAAGCTGATTGAGGAGGCCCCCAGCCGCCTGGAGGAGCCCCTGCGTCAGGAAATCTTGGCGGCAGGGGTGCGCCTGGCCAAGTATGTGAACTACCAGGGGGCTGGTACGCTCGAGTTCATCGTAGACCCCGATGGCAACTTCTACTTTATGGAGATGAACACGCGTATCCAGGTTGAGCATTGTGTTTCTGAGATGGTTTCGGGTTTGGATCTGGTCAAGTGGCAAATTAAAATCGCAGCGGGAGAGCCTTTCACCCTCGAGCAAAGTGATATTAAGCTCCACGGCCACGCCATCGAATGTCGTATCAACGCCGAGGATTACGAAAAAGATTTCCGGCCTAGCATCGGTAAGATCGAGACGCTGCACTTTCCCGGTGGCCCCGGTGTTCGGGTGGACTCACATCTTTATGCTGGCTACAGCATTCCACCCAACTACGACTCGCTGGTAGCCAAGTTGATTGTGCACGGTGAGACCCGTGAAGAGGCCATTGCACGCATGCGCCGTGCTCTGACTGAGACTGTTATCGAAGGGCCGGGGGTCAAAACCACCGTACCCTTTCACCTCAAGGTTATGGATAACGCCTTCTACAGGCGAGGGGCGATTTATACCAATTTTGTAACTACTCGCATGTCGGATTGAGTGCGGGTACGGTTTTTAGGCGGCTTACTTCAGATATGACTGCGTTGGTATCGTTTGATACCGTTTTTGCTTGAATCCTTCACCGTCCTGCGGAGTCAGAGGAGAAGGATTCAAGCCGACCGAAGGGAGTAGAAAAGCATTTCGGTAGTATCGTTTAGGCTTGTCAAAGTGAACGATACTACCGAAATGCGTATGACTGAGCTGCCAGGCCGACTGAATACTTCTGGATAGCGGAGGGAGATACCGGCTAAGCTGTAAGCCAAACCTCTGGGATTCCACCCCAAAAAGCCTTATGCTACAAGACTGGAGGGAGTTATGGAGAAAGGAACTCTGCGAGTCAAAACCGGATTCGCTGAAATGTTCAAGGGCGGCGTAATCATGGACGTAGTTAACGCGCAGCAGGCCGAAATTGCGCAAGAGGCCGGCGCGGTTGCAGTGATGGCCCTCGAGCGTGTGCCGGCAGACATCCGTGCTCAGGGCGGGGTAGCGCGCATGTCCGACCCCAAACTAATCAAGGAAATCATGAGCGCTGTCTCAATTCCGGTTATGGCCAAGTGCCGGATTGGGCATACAGTTGAAGCTCAGATCCTCGAGGCCCTTGGGGTCGACTTTATCGACGAATCGGAGGTGCTTACCCCGGCGGATGAATCATTTCACATCGATAAGCATGCCTTCAAAGTACCTTTTGTTTGTGGTGCTACAGATATAGGCGAGGCTCTGCGGCGAATTGGAGAAGGCGCCGCCATGATTCGAACCAAGGGCGAAGCGGGTACCGGCAACGTAGTTGAAGCGGTTCGCCATGCCCGCAGTGTCCTGGGTGCGATTCGCCAAATTCAATCACTGCCACGCGAAGAACTCATGACCTATGCCAAAAATCATGGCGCACCCTACGAACTGGTTGTCTGGGTTCATGAAAATGGCAGGCTGCCGGTGGTTAACTTTGCGGCTGGCGGCGTCGCAACCCCAGCCGATGCAGCGCTCATGATGCAACTTGGCATGGATGGCGTATTTGTAGGCTCTGGAATCTTCAAGTCGGGCGATCCGCGCAAGCGGGCCAGGGCTATTGTGCGCGCTGTAACGCACTATAATAACCCGGAGGTACTGGCCGAGGTCTCTGAAGATCTGGGCGACCCTATGGTGGGTATCAATCTAGACTTTCTCTCTGAAGAGGAAAGGCTGGCAAAACGAGGCTGGTAACGCTACCAATAAATATTCCCCCTCGCCTACTTTCGTACGAGGGGGAGTTTTATTTCTTGCACACTCGCAAGAATCAACCGCCTACAACCATCTTTACCGAGTTCAACTTGCAAATGCGTTACACACGACGTTACGTAATGTGTTATATTTGTAACACTATGCAACCGGAGGCATTTGGGCTGGCGATCTTTGGGATTACTGCTTTGATAGCCCTGATTCCGACCTGGCTTATACCAATGCTTAATCAACGTCGCCAGGAACGGGAGATGTCTATCCTAAACAAAATGCACCGCTTCGCCCTCCGACACAATACTTTTGTGAGAAATCAGGGCGGGATTCGCTATGTAGTGGTATTGGGTAAGAACGGCTTTTGCTACATGCTGAGTGGCGAGTTTGTTTCTCGAGAGCGGCTTTTGAAAGCATTGGGTGAAGAGAACGAAAAATACTTGCTTAAAGCCGAGAGCGAGGAGAGCCGCCATAGCACGGCCACAACCTTGGTGACCATCCCAGCCTAACCTTCAGACAGCCTTATTTCCCCCCACGGTGGGGCGTGTGCCTCCCTCATGGGTTTTCTACGCGACCAGCTTGTGAGCGGCAGGGCCGCGAGGCTGGTATTGAAAAGGACTATAAATATTATTTTCACAAGCATAATGTATCGTGAAAATAAGCACATATGGATAGATAGAAGTGTGGTAATAAAAACCACGGAGGGGCCTGCTGGGAGTACGAAATAAATACAGTGAGGTACGATTGTGGTTGTGAAGATAGGCGTAATGGCAATACAAGGAGACTTTCGCGAGCACAAAGAGATGCTAAAAGCCCTGGGAGCTGAGGTTGTGGAAGTGCGCCTCCCCGAGCACCTCGAGGGTCTGCAAGGACTTATTGTGCCAGGGGGAGAATCTACTACCATTGGCATGCTGGCGCGGGAGTATGGCCTCGAGGAGGCGGTACGGTCGCAAGTTCGGGCTGGCAGCCTGGCAGTATGGGGTACTTGTGCAGGCGCAATCTGGCTGGCTAAGCAGATTCCGCAGTATCCCGACCAGCCTCGGCTAGGCTGCCTCGATATTGCAATACAGCGTAACGGGTATGGCCGCCAGGTAGACAGCTTCGAGGCCAACTTAAAAGTTGAGGGACTGGATCAGCCTTTTCATGCTTTTTTTATCCGAGCCCCGCTGATTTTGAGCGTAGGTAACGGCGTAGAGGTATTGGCCACACACAACAATGATCCTGTGTTGGTGAGATCGGGCAGGCTTTGGGCCAGTACTTTTCACCCCGAGCTGACTGGGGATTTGCGCATTCACCGGCTTTTTCTAGAAAGCTTATAGTGATTTGGATACTTATTTCACGAATCAGATTTATCGTGACATATTTCACTATTGAACTGCACGATTGAGGACAGCAGGGGATAACACCGGGCCCAGCCAGGCTGGTACACTAAAGTGCTCTATGGCTGGACTCGAGAACCGCAAGGCACGCCACGACTACGAGATACTGGAAACCTACGAGGCTGGCCTGGCGCTCAAAGGTACAGAGGTTAAGTCTATCCGCTCGGGTCAGGTAGACTTTACCGGCACCTTTGCGCGTTTCCAGAACGGGGAGCTGTTCCTCGAAAACCTTTATATCGCACCCTACGAAAAAGGCGGCTACACCAACCACGACCCGCGCCGCCTGCGTAAACTTTTGCTGCACAAGCATGAGCTAAGCAAGCTCAAAGCTCGAGTTGAGCAAAAAGGGCTGACCCTGGTTCCGCTCAAGATCTATTTCAACGAACGGGGCAAAGCCAAGCTCCTGCTGGCGCTTGCAAGGGGCAAGCGGGCTTACCAGAAGAAAGCCGACGACAAAAAGCGGGCCGTGCAGCGGGCCCTCGAGGAATGGTAGCCAAAATCCAAATCATTGCTGGACTTGCGCTTCTAATCTGCGCCAAGTAAAACTGTAGCGACTGGACGAAGCATGCGGCGTTTATTGACATTTTTCACAGCATTGCTTGGCCTGACCTGGGCTCAATACGAAGGTCGCTTACTTGTAGGATTTCAGGAAAGTCAGGCCATTTACCCCGGTGGTAGTACGGTGGCCTACGGCCCGGCCAGGTTTATCGCCGAGGCTTTGGGGCTGGGCTACCTCGAGGCTTCAGGTAAGGTATATCTGAGCTTGGGTAGCCGGGTGGCGGCTTTTCCCATTAACAGTCAGGGCGCCGATGCTGTTCGATTGCTCAATGCGTATCAAAGCCAGGGTAGCCTGTGGGTTCCTGTTCGGGAGCTGGCCCGCATATTGGATCTCTACTACCGCAACGACTACGGGGCCTCGGTACTGGCCTTGCGCCCGGCGCGGCTCCTGGAGGTACAGCGGGCCACAGCAGGCTCGAGCGAACGCTACATCTTGCGCTTTGATCGGGACGTGCAAGTACGACTTTTAGCCAATAACCCGCCCCGCCTGGCTTTGATCGGGGTTACCGAAGCGCCGGACGCTCCGCCCAATTCGGCTATTAGCTTCAGCAAAGAAAGCTGGGGCACTGAGATCTACCTACCTCAGGGCAATCAACCACCCCGCTTGCTCTTTTTGCCTCAGCAGGTAGTGGTGGAACGCGGTTCCACAGCCAAGCTGCCCCGCGTGGTGCTCGATGCTGGTCATGGCGGGGCCGACAGCGGCGTGGTGGTTGGGAACCTGCGAGAAAAAGACCTGGTGCTTTCTGTAGCTCAGCAGATGCAAAAACTGCTTCAGGGGAGGCTCGAGGTTGTCCTGACCCGTAACGGTGACCGAGCAGTACCCCTCCTGGCTCGAGCCCAGTATGCCTCAACTGCGCAGGTGTTCATCAGCCTCCATGCGGACGCGGGTGGCCGGGTGACGGTGTTTAGCCACCCCGAGATACAGACCCTTCGACTGCTGGAAAAAGGGCGCGAGCTTTCGGCCCGCAGCCCGGCTGCCCAGCGGGCTATCCTGGAGCGCTTTGTGGCCGCCCCTGGCTCATCGGCGCGTTTTGCCCAGGCAGTCTCGCAAGGGTTTGCCAAAGCCGGTATTGTAGCCAACACCAGTCAGGATGCCATGTATGTGCTCTCGATGGCGGGGGGCTCGGCAGTTTTGGTTGAGGTGGGATTCGAGCAGCTGCGCTCACCCCAAGGCCGGACACAGATAGCTGAAATACTGGCGGCTGCAGTGCTCAATCACCTGGGTCTATCCACCAATCCTACAGGAGGCACCCGGCCATGAGGCGAATCCTGACCTTCACAAATTTTTTGGGCCTCCTGATGCTGCTCCTGGGTGGCTGGGCGCTATGGGCTATACAGGGTGATAATGGCTCGAGGTCGCTCAATCTGCCCTCCGACCTTGATAACCAAGGCCCACGTACCATCCGCTTACACTTTGCCAAGGACACTGGGGACGGTCTGGTAGTGGAAGAGCGCACGATTCAGGTGGTCGAAGGGGAGTACACCTTGGGGAGGGTGCTGGAAGAGTTGGTGCGCGGGCCGCAAGTACCGGGCGCGGCACCGCTGGTGCCCGCTGGTACACCGGCTCCTACGGTTTTCCTGCGCGATGGCACAGCTTTGGTAGATCTACCGGCAGCCTATAGGCGCCTGGGATACGGTACATCCGGTGAAACAGCCCTCATTTATGGCATAACCAACACCCTGCTGGAGTTCAAGGAAGTGGAGCAGGTCAAGTTTTTGCTCGATGGCCAAGAAGTTGAAAGCATCGGGCACCTCTCGTTGCTGGATCCGTTTAGGCGAGCGGGTCAGTAAGAACCTGCCGCAGACACCTATGAAAATCGAGCGACTCTTTTTGCAAGGTTTTAAATCATTTGGCGAGCGCACCAGCCTCGAGTTTGGTCCTGGTATATACGGTATTGTGGGCCCCAATGGTTCGGGAAAAAGCAACCTGGTTGAGGCCCTGCGTTGGGTGGTGGGTGCCCGGGCCAGAGAGCTGCGGGGCGAGGAAGCAATGGCCCTCCTATTTCACGGCTCGGATGGCAAAGCGCCGCTGGGATTTGCAGAAGTCGGGCTGGAGCTGGGGGGCAATGGCAAGCGGGTGAGCCTGAGTCGGCGCCTGGAACGAGATGGCAGCAGTGAGATCCGGCTCAACAATATGCGCAGCACCCTGCGCCAGATTGAGCAGGCTCTGATGGGAACGGGGCTATCGCGAAATGGGTACGCCATTGTGGGGCAGGGTGAGGTGGGGCAGATCTTGCAGGCGGGGCCGGAGGTGCTGCTGTCATACCTGGAGGAAGCGGCGGGGTTGCGGGCTGTAACCCAAGCCAGCAAAACTGCCCACGAACGCCTTGAAAGCGCCACCCTTGAGCTGCAAACCCGCGCCCAGGAGCTGGCCGAGCGGAAAGCCTTGGTTGCCGAAAAAGCCCAGCAGGCCGAAGCGGCTTGCCAGGCAGCCGCTCTGGCAGCCCGTAGCCTGGTTTTGCGAAGAAGTGTAATAGCAGCGCGTATCCGCGAAGCCGACCAGGAAGCCAAAAGCGCCCAGCAAAAAGCCGAGGCCCTCGAGCGCGAGCGAGTCCAGACAGCCCAGCGCTTACGGGAGCTCGAGGACGAAAAAAGCCAGGCTTTGGAGGCCTTAGAGGTGGCCCAGAGCACTTACAGCGAAGCCCTCCGACAGGCCGAAGCCATAGAGGGTGAGCTGCGCTTGGTTGAGCAAGAGCGGATCTCTCTGGAAGGTTTGCTGCGCCGGCTAGCAGCAGACACTAAGGAGGGCGAGGCCCGCCTGGATCGCCTTCGGGCTTTGCAAGCACCCGTACCTCCCAGCGAAGAAGAGCCCACCCCCAATTTGCTGCAAAGCCATCAACAACGCCTGAAGGAACTTCAGTCGGCGATTCAGAGCGAGGAAAGCCGGCTGGCTTCGGCCCAGAAAGCCTATGAGCGGTTTTTGCAGGCCCAGGCTACCTACGAAGCACAGAAGCTGGCGCACGAACAGATGCTGGCCCAGCAAGTGGCCCTCGAGGCCGATCGGGCCCGGCTCGAGGAAGAGCTATCGGCCCTGCGGGCCCAGGTAGCTGCGGCCCAGGCCAGAGAAGGTGAGTTACGCGCCCGCTTGAACGACCTGGTTAAGCAGGAAGGACAGGTCAGCAGCGAGGCCCGTGCGGCCCGTGCCGAAGCCGGTCGCCTCGAGGCCCTGCTGCGCTCTGGGGCCGACCTGGCCGAAGGCCCCAAACGAGCCCGCGATGCTGGAATTCCTGGTCTGGTGGGTGTGGTGGCCGACTTGCTCCTGGTACCTGCGGGTCTGGAGCTGGCCATTGAAGTGGCCCTGGGGGCGCGCATGCAGTGGGTGCTATGCGAGAACGAACAGGCCGCCCAGGCTGCTGTCAAGCACCTGAAGCAGCATGGGGGTCGGGCTACTTTTCTGCCCCGTACCCTTTTACGACCATCACGCGGACGAGCACGAGACTGGGCCACGATGCCTGGGGTTGTGGGGGTTGCCCGAGATCTGGTGCAGCTACCCGCCTGCCCAGAAGCCCTGCCCACCTTGCTGGGAGAGACACTGGTCATGGAGAACCTCGAATCCGCACTGGCGCTGGTACGCCAGCACCCTGATCACCCTCGCATCGTAACCCTAGACGGAGAACTGCTGGAAACCAGCGGGGCCATTACTGGCGGGCGCTTACAAAAAGGCGGTCAGATGCTGGCCCTGCGTCGCCGCTTCCAGGACACCCAGGCCGAAGCCCTGCGCCTCGCGGGCGAAGCTCAGACCCTGCGTAGTCAGACCGAGTTGCTCCGGGCTGAGCTGGCCGGACAGCACTTAACCCAACTGCTAAAGCGGCAGGCCGATCTGGAATCCGAGCTCAAGGCCGTGCGCTCGAGCCTGGCGCGGCTCTTGCACAGTCCTATGCCCCATGCCCCCGAGCCGGTCGAACCCCCACAGCCCGACCGCCTCCAGGCCCTGCGCAGCGAGCGTGAAGCCCTGGGCACAGTGCTAGCCCAGGCCCGTGAGGTGGCCGCTCGCTGGCAACGCTATCGCGAAGATTGGGAGCGCTATACCGTGGCGCAAAAGGATATTGCCGAACTCGAGGCCCGCCTGCACAGCTTGCGAAGCGAGCAGGCCGAGCTGAGACAACAACTTCTCCACCTCCAGTCCCGTAAAGCCGACCTCGAGCAGATCAAACAAAGCCTGAACCTGTCTCACCTGGAAGGACTGCTTCAAACAGCCCGCGCCCGTACCCGGGCCCTTTCGGAAGAGGAATCGCGGCTGATTGCTCGCACCAATACGCTTCTTTCCGACCTCGAGGCCCTCCACCTCACGCAAGCCCGACGCGAGGCCACCATCGAGACCCTGCAACAGGAGCTTTCCCAGTTGCCTTCCGGCCCGGTAGAGACAGGCTCTTCGCGTAGCCTTGCCCGGGCCCTTTCCGAAACGGAAGCAGCCCTGGAGGCCCTGGGCCCCATCAACCATCTGGCAGAGCAAGAATACGCTTTATTGAAGGAAGACATCGCCAAACTCGAGCAGGCCTTACAGGAGTCCGAGGTGGTGGTACACAAGCTCGAGGCGGAGCTGCACCTCGTGGAGACGGAGTATCGAGAGCGCATGCAACAGGTATACCGGGTATTCAAGGAAAAGTTCGCCCATTACGCCAGCGCCCTGCTGGACGCAGAGGTAGAACTCGAGCGCACTCACCAGGGCCTCGAGCTCGTCCTCAGACCAGCCGGGAAGCGCACTGTTAACCTAAATTTGCTCTCGATGGGCGAGCGCACAATGGGTGCCCTGGCCTTTTTGTTTGCCCTCTCGGAGGTAGGCGAGGAGCAAGGTGGTCTTCCCATTGCTGTCCTGGACGAAGTCGATGCTCCATTGGATGAGGCCAACATCCAGCGCTTCTGCCGTTTTTTACAGCACTTTAAAAGCCAGACCCAGTTCATTTTGGTAACCCATCAGAAGCGCACCATGGAAGCCTGCGATGCGTTATACGGTGTGACCACCGAGAAGGGTGTGAGCCGGGTATACAGCATCAAGCGCGAGGAGGTTTTGGTCTAATACCAGATTCGGTGTTGGGGCAGATACCTAGCGGGTCTGTTTACCAGCCGAACGATTCCTCTGGGACAGGCTGTCTACTGGTTGCTTTCGTCTGGAGGTGCCGTAGCTACGTCTGGAATTTTGTTTTTGTTGGCATACATACGCTGATCGGCTATTTGGAGCAGCACCTCTGCGCTCTGGGCATCGACAGGGAAGCTTGCATAGCCGATGTTGGCAGAAAGACAATAATCACCTATGCATATGCTCGAGATGGCCTCGAGTATCCGGTTGCTCACCACAGCAGCAGCTTCCTTGGGGGTCTGGGGTAACAAGACCGCAAACTCGTCGCCACCCCAGCGGAATATCATGTCACCAGCTCTTTGCGTCTGGCTTAGTGTTCGTGCCACCGCGATGAGAGCCTGATCGCCCATCGAGTGGCCCAGTCGGTCGTTAATGGGCTTGAAGTTTTTGAGATCAAGCACAAGCAGGGTGAGCGGGTACTGGTAGCGGGCAGCCCGCTCGCACTCTTCCTTCAGGCGCAGGTCAAAGGCTCGACGGTTGTACAGTCCTGTGAGGCCATCGGTAAGAGCTGCCTTTTCCAGAGCTGCACGGCTCTGTATCTCGTGTACCAAGGTGGCAATGGGGGTGGCAAAAAGTTGGACTGTGGCTAGGGAGTCTTCAGCAAAAGCCTCACTGTCGTGCAGGCTATCCAGATTCATATAGGCCAGCACCCTACCTTGGTGGCTTACAGGTAGGCACAGATTGGCACCCCTACCTTCGGATACAAGCTGGTCTCGACGCAAGATGCGCGGCCGACCCTGTGAAGCCATGCTTTTGTCGTACGCATACCAGGTTTGAAATGTGGCTTCGCTCCAGCGCTGACCACAGTCCCAAACAGAGCCAACAGCAGCCTCGCAGGCAAACTCGTTGCCGTCGCGAACCCATAAGCTGCCCGCGTCGCTACCCGGTACCAGATCTACGGCGGCCTCGAGGATGTGCCGGTATACCTGCCGGGATGGATACGACCAGGCCTCGGTCAGCAGGCGGTTAATGCGCTTGTGCAGTTCTTCCAGCAAGGCCCGTTCCAGCGCCGAACTCAGCAGCCGTTCTATACCCAAGAGTATTTCTTGCTTGCTGGGCGTCCAGGCAATGCGACGCCGGGTGCCGAGTACCAGTACTACCCGGCCCTTCATGGCGTCACGGGTATGTACCGGGTAGGCCACCAGGGTTTCGAAACCGAGCTGCTTTAATTCGGGAATAACCTCAGGGAGACTGGAGTAATTTTCGGTAAACTGGGCCGTACCCGTATGGTAGGTCTGCCAGGCCAGCCCTTGCTCACGATAGGGCAGCTTTCGGGCTAAAGGTGTTAGCTGGGGGCGCAGCTCCCGTGGAAAGCGCCAGGCCAGTCCACGCAAAGTTCCGCGCCGATACTGTAAAACCACCCCCGCCTCCATATCCAGGGCCGGCAACAAATACCGCAAGGCAACCTTGGCGACCTTGCGCTTGTCGCTGGCCGAGGTCAGGTGATCGGCTACCTTGAGCAGGAGGCGACGCAGCTCGAGGTCGTGGAGCTGCTCGAGCTGGCGACTCATGGCCAGGGCCAGGCGGGAGAACAGCTCGATCTCCTGTTTCTGCCAGCCCTCGCCGCGCAAAAATTGGAGCACCGCCACCGTCTCGTTGCGTACCCGCAAAGCGACCGCAAGCTCGTATGGGCCGGTAGGGGCGGGAAAGCCCAGCCAGGTCGGCAGGGCGACCTTTTCCCCTATCCCCATTTCCTCCGACCAGGCCGGGCCAGGTTCTTGCAAAGCCCTCTGGACGACGGGACTGGGCGAAATCTCCGATGAGGTTGTGCCGGGGTTTTCCAACAGAGTAAGCTGGCCTGCGCCAGAAGGAATCCAAATTCGAAGTAGGCTACCATGCAGGAGCTGTGCCAGCATGGTGGGCAACTGTCGGAGAAGTTGCTCGCGGTTAAGAAACCGCGGCAGAACCTCGAGGCCTTGCATGAAAACACCCTGTAGCTGGGTTAGCTGGCGAGCCTTGTGGTGCGCCCGGCGCAGGCTTCGGCCTATCTGATCAGCCAGATAGGCTGAAAGCGACAAAATAATGCCCATGACCAGATAGTCCTGGGGGCTCGAGCGAAACAAGCCCAGAACTCCAACCGACCCCAGGGCCAGGGTCAGTCCCACACCCAGCCCGTAGACGCTCGAGGCAGTCGCGGTAAAAAACATGAGCCACGGGAGGGCATAGATGCCATCTAGCCTGAGCGCGTAAACCACCCCAACAGCGACAAGCGAGGTTACCAGAATGACGGGATAGGGCAGGGCCATAAACCAAACCGCAGATTGACCATACTTTATCAAACGGCGGTATCCTCGAGCGCACCGATTTGATGGGCTGTTGTGGGTTTTTGTACTTTAGGCCATGTAACGCCTGTTGATTATAGCTGGTGATAAATGTACAAAAAACTTTCTTTAAAAAATCTATTATGCCGCTCATGAGGATTTTATCTTTTGTAATGGCTCTTGTAACGGCTTGGAGTCTGGCTTTGCCTCTGGACGTGCCCCACGATCACTGGGCGGCAACGGCGGTGGACGAGGTGGTCAAACGGGGGTGGCTGCAAGGCTACCCTGGCGGCACTTTTCGGGGCGAGGTAGCGCTGGATCGCTACCAACTGGCCGCCACCCTGGCCAGGGTACTGGCCGACAGCCCCTTGCCTGTGCGGGACGCAGAGGTGCGCTTCAAGGATGTCAAGCCCAACCACTGGGCTCTACCTGGAATCCGGCGGATGGTAGGGGAGGGGCTGGTACAGGGTTTTCCTGATCAAACCTACCGAGGCACATCGGTGCTGACCCGTTACCAGCTAGCAGTGGTGCTCGATAAACTTGTCCAGAACCTGGGAATAACCTTCCTAGCCAAAACCATGCGCCCCGGCGACCTGGCCGCTGGTCACTGGGCCGAGGCAGCTGTGCTGCGGGTGATTGCGCTGGATATCCTACCCTTGGGATCGGATGGTCTGTTCAGGGGTACTGATTCCGTCAATCGCTACCAGATGGCAAGGGCCTTGTGGCGTATCGGTCAGTTGATAGTTGCGCCCCAAGCCTCGGCTGAACCGACCCCAGCCGAACCCAGGGTAGCTACAGGGCAAAATTCAACACCGGCGCAAGCCTCAAGGCAAACCACAGGACAAGCCTCGACGCCGCAAGCAGATGCGCCCCTTAGCCGGGTTCAGGAAGTCCAGCCACCTGCGGCCCAGGAAAGCATCGTTTTGGCTGATATAAGCACCGTTCCCTTGCCGGGGGAATGGTCTGGGGTAGAGCTCGAGGCCAGCTTAGTGCATGTCGGACAGGCCCAGCAAAATGGCCGGGCTTGGGCAACCTTCAAACACAACGACCTGCGCGCCATTGGACTGTTGCGGCTCGAAGAAAAACCGGTTCTCGAAGCTTTTTATCCGCTAAACGAGGCGGTGGCGGTTTCCAGTGAGGGCTGGGCCTGGCTCGAGGGCGGGCAAAAACTGATGCATGTTGACTTCAAAACCCAAAAGGCCCGTTATTTTGGTCCCATTGGGCAAAATGGCTCCCGGGAAGCCCTGCCACCGGTCTTTGCTCTCGGCGTAGAACAGGGTCTTCTGGGTGGCGTAGCCCTGGATGAAAGCCGCAACTATCTGGCCCTCATCAACGGGCGTCCGTTGTGCCTCCCTAGCTGCGAAAAAGCCTCGAGTTCAACAGTACTTCGTCTGGTGCTGCTGGGCCTTAACCCCGACGGCCTATTTGCGGAGTATGCCTACATGCTCGAGGCCCCGGGCAACCGTGTGGTGGGACTGGCCTGGCCCAAGCCACGGCTTCTGTTGGTGCACGAGCATGACGGCCAGAAAAGCCGGATTTACGCAGTGGATCTCAATCAGGCCGACGACCTGGCTTTTACCGAGTGGGATAGCCCGGAAGCGGGTTTAGAGATAAAGCCACAGATAAAGCCGCTGCCCAAGAAGCTCGTGCTCGAGGTCGCCCTGGAGCAACCCAAAGGGCTGGCCATCGTGAGCCCAAGCGAGGCCATAACGGCCCAGAAGGGCCTGCTGCGCCTGAAGCTCGAGAAGCCCCTGTGGTAGCGGCGTCTGCGGCTTGCTGAAGAGCTAGCTTGGAATGGTGAGCCGGGTGGGGTTGGGTGTCTGCATAGACTCTTCGCGCTCCACCCGGCGCACGATTTCCTCGCTACCCAACAGGCTGACCAGTTGCTGCCGGGTTACCAGCTTCCCCCCACACATGTACACCAGGCCCCGCCGCTGGTGGGTTACAACAAACGGCACTCCGTTGTGATAGCGCACCACCGTGTTATGCCGTCGGGCGTGTCGAACCATGCGCGCAAGGGCCTGCACGTCTCGATCCACTTTGTGGTTTTGGGCCTGTGGATACCAGACTGAAAACAAAATAACCATCACCAGGCTAGCCATTATCAAGGCTGTTATAAAGTTGATTTCCATTTGGCTTGCAGTATAGCTAGCGGACGCTGAGCATGAGGCGTTACTTTAAGGAAGATTAAATTTGTCAACTGACCGTGTGTGGAGATTTGATTGGCGGTTTTTTGTGAATACAAAATGCGCACTTATTTTCCTAAGTGCGCATTTTGTATACTGAGCCCATGCTGGTACCGCTAGCCAACTGGCACAATCCGAGCAAGCGCAGACTCGAGGCCATCCGGGCTGCCCACGAGCGCAACCAGGCAGGCTTGCTCGAGCTGCTCGAGGCTTACCTGATACTCAAAGGTCGAAAACGAGCAACCCTGAGCCGCCGCACGCTGGAAAACTACCGCCTGGCGGTTCGAGACTACCTGGCCTGGGCTTGGTCCGACACGCAGTCGCTGGATATTCTCAAAGCCACAGCCGATGACCTCGACCGCTATATCGCCCACCTGCAGGTGCACGGCGGCAACCTGAATAACTCCGAACGCCGCCACCTCAAACCCGGCTCCATCGCTACCTATGTGGCGGGTGTACGGGCCTTTTACCGGGCGCTCGAGTGGGCCAATGCTGCAACGCTGCCGCAGGTGCCATCGCCCAGCGATCCCACGCCTCCAGAGGAACGCCGCCCCGCTTTACCGGATAGCCTGTACAAGAAGCTCTTGCAGCACCTATCTGGTCCAAACCCGCATAATACCCGCGACCGCCTGGCCGTACGATTGATGGCCGAGGCAGGGCTCCGCATTAGTGAGGTAATTAACTTACAGGTGGATGACCTCAGCTTGAACGAACGCTTACTGGTAGTACGAGCTGGTAAGGGTGGTAAACAGCGCTCGGTGCCGCTCTCCAAAGCATTGGTGCAAGAAATTGAGGGCTGGCTCAGGCTGCGCCTGGCCTATGTAGCCGCTGGAGAACGCTCGCTGCTAATAAACCTGGGCGGTCGCAAAGCCAATGGGCGGGCCATGACCGATAAGTCGCTGCGGAAAATACTCAACCGCCACTACCGCGACCTGGGCTTCCCCGAGCGCTACTATGGCGCCCACATGCTGCGCCACACCGCCGGAACCCGCTTTTATAAGCTTAGCCGGGATTTACACGCAACCGCCCGCATACTGGGGCACGCCAACGTGAACACCAGCGCCATTTACGCCAAGATGGATCTGGAAGGGTTATTTGGTGTTGTAGACAAGCTAGATGACTAGAGGTTCTCACTGAACCGGGTTTTGATACGAGCTATTTTTATTCGGCATATTCCACCATAAGCATGGCAGGGATCATTGGCACAAAAAGAGTCCCCTACGGCTCTTCATCGATCCGGGTTTTATGTTAGGCTTTGGAGCGATGATTACGCAAAAAGGACTGCTCGAGATATTCAATATAGTAACCCGGGTCATTTTTAATCTGGCACTGGTAGCCCTGCTCGTAGGGCTACTGGTAAGCGTAGGGCGAACCCTGCTGGAGCTGGGCCTGGCATTTACCCAGCCTACGGTGCGGCTTGGCTTGAAAGACCTGGTAACAAACGTTTTGTCGCTGGTGATTGTGCTCGAGCTGGTGCGGGCCTTTGTAGACTACTTCGAGTTCGATCGGATTCGGGCTGAAATTCTGGTGGAAGTTGCGGTGGCTTTTGTACTCCGGGAGATGATGCTGGGCTTGTTTGCAGGCGAGATCAAAGGTCTGGACGTTTTGGTTTGGAGCGCGGGCATTCTGGCCCTGATCGGGGCCAGGGCTCTGGCCATTGCCTTCCCTTATGGCAAGGAGAAAAAACATGCGGGTTGAAGAGAGTGTGCTGCCTGGTGTAGGACGGAAGTTTACCGTTACGGTTCGGTCGGGTGACCGCCTAGTGATCGTAATTCACCACTCGGGCTCGAGGGAGCTTCAGTATTACGAAAAAGGCAACCCGGATGAGCCTGCTGCAGTGCTCGATTTGACCGATGAGGAGGCCCGAGAGCTGGGTGCCATTCTGGCCGGCGTTCTTTTTACTCCCGAGGCCATTGGCGATACCCAGGCCAAGCTGGCCCAGGATACCATCGAATGGATCAAGCTGGGGCCTGGAGCCCCCTGCGTAGGCCGCACAGTAGCGGAATTGCACGAGCAAGGAGCTCACCTCCTGGCTGTTCTACGTGAAGGGGAAGCCCTGATTCCCAATCCGCCTCCGAGCCTGTCCCTGAACGTAGGCGATACCCTGGTGTTGGCTGGGCCTCGGGGAGCAGTTGAGCGTCTGCGAAAGCAGATGATTGGGTAACCATGCATGAGTCCGTAACAGCCTTCGCCATCGCCACTTTACTGCTGGGATTGGGGGCTGCACTTGTTCATCGCTGGCACTTCCCGCCACTGGCGGCCTATCTGCTGGTAGGTCTTGCATTGGGAGAGTTCCTGGATACTGAAAGCCTCGAGCCTCTCCCCTCTTTGGGCCTGCTGCTGCTGATGTTTTCGGTGGGTCTCGAGTTTGGCCCGGATCGCTTACAGCAGATGTCGGGCCGTGTTTTGCGTGCAGGGGGTTGGGATGCCCTGGCCCTCCCCATCGGGGTACTGGTGGGCTTGCTGGCAGGGCTTGATTGGAAGGGGGCCTTGCTACTGGCTGGGGTGATGTATGTTTCCTCCTCCGCAGTGATTGTCAAGCTTATTCTAGACCTGCGCCGGGCCGCCAACCCCGAGAGTGAAGTGGTGCTGGGGGTGTTGGTTTTTGAAGACCTGCTCATCGCCATACTGCTGGTCTTGGTACAGGGTGGAACAGGTCTTAGCTTTGCGGTGGTGGCAGGTCTGGTAGGGTTGTTGTGGCTGCTGCTGCACCTGGGGGGTAGATGGCTTAATCAGCAGGTACAGCACCTGTCCGATGAGCTGGTTTTGCTGCTGGGAGCTGCGCTGGTTAGTGGTACCGCTATTCTATTCCACACCGTAGGAGCCTCAGAGGCGGTAGCAGCGTTTATCTGCGGGGTGCTGGCAGCTGGACTGGGCTTGCGCGAACGCTTTGAGCAACTGTTTGGTTCCGTGCGTGACCTGGGGGTGGCCCTCTTTTTTCTAACTGTAGGGGCTGAAGCCCTGGGGCTCTTGGACGCGGTAACAGTGGGAGTAGTGGGCCTGGCCTTGCTGGCGCTCCTAATCAAACTACCCCTCAACTTTAAAGGGGCGCAGATGGCCGGGCTTTCGCAGAAGAGAAGCGGCTTCGCAGCTATCTACTTGATTCCTCGAGGCGAGTTCAATCTCATTTTGGGGGCCATGGCCCTGCAACAGGGCTACCCCCTGGTAGGACAGGTGGCGGTGTTGCTGGTATTGGTTTCAATTCCGCTGGGCAGCCTGCTTATGCGCTTTGCCCCTTCCTGGTACGATGGACGCAGAAAATGATACCCATACGCGATTCTCTGTTATTTCATGGGCCTGCCCCGGCCACCAAGATCATTATTGTTCTCTGCGGCCTGGCGTTCTATCTTCAAATATCGTGGGGCTTTGAGGAGACCATAGCGCAATTTGGCTTTATTCCAGCCACGTTCTTTCTGGATCCTCTCGGGCAAGGCTACCGCCTGCTCAGCAGCATGTTTGTACATGGGTCGCTGGGGCACTTGATAGGCAACGTATGGTTTTTGTGGGTATTTGGGCCGGGGCTCGAGGGCCGCTTGGGCAGCTGGCGCTATTTAGGGCTTTACTTGTTGTCTGGAGTGGTTGCCGCCTTAACCCAGGCCCTGTTCACACCTGATCCCAGCCTGCCAATGGTAGGGGCTTCGGGGGCCATCTCTGGGGTGACCGGGGGCTATTTGATCCTGTTTCCCGGCGCACTTGTGCTTACGTGGATGTTTCCCTTTTTTTGGCTCTGGCTGCCCGCAACGCTTTACCTTGGATACTGGGCGGCTATACAGCTTATCAACGCCCTGCTGGGCCTGCCCGGTGTCGCCTGGTGGGCTCATCTGGGTGGTTTTGTAGCCGGTATGGTGTTGGCTCGATGGTTCAGACCAAAGCGGAGCTATCAGGCCATCCCCTACTGGGAGCACTGGTATTACTTTCGCTAACATGCACACAGGAGGCCTATGGAGATCTTCTTTCAGTTGTTCTGGCTGTTTTTTATCCTCTCGAGCCTGAGTCCTTACTTCAACCAGCAGATGCTGCTGGCTGCCCGCGCCCGGCGAATTACCGATCTCGAGCGCAAGCGCAAAAGCCGCGTCATCACCCTGATTCACCGGCAGGAGGGGTTTTCCTTTCTGGGGATTCCGTTTGCACGCTACATAGACATCGACGATTCCGAGCAGGTTTTGCGTGCAATTCGCATGACTGACCAGAGCGTACCCATCGACCTTATCCTGCATACCCCCGGCGGGTTGGTACTGGCTGCCGAGCAGATCGCCGAGGCTCTCTTAAAGCATCCTGCCAGGGTTACGGTCTTCGTACCACACTACGCCATGTCGGGTGGAACCCTGATTGCCCTGGCTGCTGATGAAATCGTGATGGATCCCAACGCGGTGCTGGGGCCGGTGGATCCCCAGCTTGGGCAGTATCCAGCAGCCTCTATCTTGCGGGTTTTGGAGCAAAAGCCCATGGCGGAGATCGACGATCAGACCCTGATCATGGCCGATGTAGCCCGCAAAGCCCTGGCGCAGGTCAAGCGCACGGTGGCCGGCCTCTTGCGCAAACACTTCGACGAGCAAAAAAGCCAGGAGCTCGCCGATCTACTTTCGCAGGGCACCTGGACGCACGATTACCCCATCAGCGTTGAGGAAGCCCGCGGCATGGGCCTGCGGGTATCCACCGAGATGCCCATAGAGGTTTATGAACTCATGGGTATGTACCCTCAGCCGCGGGGTGGAAAGCCCAGTGTGCAGTATGTACCCCTGCCCTATGGGCGAGAGGAGCCTAGGCCTGGGCGGCGCTAACTGCTGCCGGGTTCCCTCAGCTCATCACCAAAGGACAGCCAGCCAGTACCACTGCTGTGCGCAAATCGTGTTTCCCGCAATTAACACCCCGTAAGGAGGTCGCTTAGCCTTCAAAAGGCGGCTGTTGGAATCCGGTTTCACTTTCTGAAAACTGCTCTAATCCGCTTAGAATAAAGTTTATGTTGAAGGCCGTTCCCGGAACCAGCGACATTTTCCCCCAAGCCAAAGACTATCCTTTTCGCGAGCCGGTATTTCGGTACATCACCACGACCGCAGAGGAAGTGTTGCGTGGGGCTGGGGCCCAGATGGTGCATACGCCCATTTTCGAGTACCTCGAGGTCTTCCAAAAGGGCGTGGGGCTCACCTCGGACATCGTCGTAAAAAAGGAGATGTACGTACTCGAGGATCGTGGTGGGCGGCTACTGGCCTTGCGCCCCGAGCCTACCGCGGCCATCGTGCGGGCTTACAACGAGCACGGCATGAAAGTCTGGCCTCAGCCGGTGCGGCTTTTTACCTGGGGGCCTATCTTCCGTGGCGAGCGCCAGCAAAAAGGCCGCTACAAGCAGTTTCACCAGGTCGATTACGAGGCACTGGGTTTGTCGGATCCCTTGCTCGATGCCGAGGCCATTGCTCTGATGGTACGTATCTATAAAACCCTGGGCCTCAAGAACCTCGAGGTCAAACTAGGCTCAGTGGGTGATCCCGAGGATCGCCTTCGTTACAACCAGTACCTGCGTACCCTGTTTGAGCCATATGCCCAGGCGCTATCGGAGGACTCGAGGGTTCGACTAGAAGCCAACCCCATGCGCATCCTGGACTCCAAAAGCGAGCGCGACCAGCAAATTATTGCCGAACTCCAACCCAAACCTATGCTGGAGTTTCTGGGCCCTGAGGCCCGGGCCTTCCATGAGCAGGTATGCCGATACCTAGCCGAACTCGGGGTACCCTTTAGCATCGACCCCAGTATGGTGCGCGGCTTGGATTATTACGTGCGAACGGCCTGGGAGGTGCACCATACAAGCATTGGGGCAAAATCGGCTCTGGGGGGTGGGGGGCGGTACGATGGCCTGTCTGAGATGCTGGGTGGCCCGCCGGTTCCGGGAGTGGGCTTTGGCATTGGTATAGAGCGAGTAGCCATCGCCCTACAAGAAGAAGGCGTACCCATCCCTGCCGACCCTTCGCCTACCCTCTACCTGGCTCCCCTGGATGAAGCCGCAAAAATCGAAGCGCTGGTTCTGGCCGAGCAGCTACGGCCAAAAATTTATGTTGAAATAGGCTATGCCCCCAAAAGCCCTCGAAAGGCTCTCGAGGACGCCCTCAAGAAAGGGGCGCGGTATGTGGGCTTTCTGGGTGAATCTGAGCGAGCCAGGGGTGTAATTACCCTCAAGCATCTGGAAAGCGGTGAGCAGACTACGCTCGAGCCCCTGCAGTTGCACAGCCTGTTTGAAGGCCCGGAACCCAAGTAGGTTTGGACTAAACGCCACGGGCTTGCTGGTTGCGCTTGACATGGCTCCAGGCGTGGGCAATGGCCTGGTCGGTGGTCTCAAAGAGGTGGTGACCATTGGTGGTTATCTCGTCTAGGAGGCCCATGCGCTCCAGTACCTGCTTGGGCTGTGGCTGAAGGCCCGAAATTAGGAATTTAATCCCCCTCCGCTCGAGGGCTTGCTTCATGGATAGCAGTGCGTTGGCACCGCTGGCATCAATCACCTTAACCCGCCTCATACGCAGAATCAGGACATCTACCTCAGAAACCTGAGTTAGGCTGTTGATAAACTCTCCTGCTGCAGCAAAGAACAACGGGCCGTCTACCCGGAAAGCCACCACCCGCTCGCGCAGAAGGTCATGATCGACATCTAGATGCGCTGGTACTTGTGGAGCCAAGTCCATGGGTTCTAGGCTCAAGGAGTTTTTCATGCGCTGAATAAATAAAATACCCGCGAGTACAAGCCCGACCTCGATGGCTAGAATCAAGTCGAAAGCCACCGTCACTGCCATGGTTGCCAGCATGGTACTCAGGTCGCTTTTGGTAGAGCGCAAGATAGCTTGTACAGCTTCCCACTCCACCATGCGAACTGCTACAACCATCAAAATACCCGCCAGTGTGGCCAGGGGAATTATCTGTGCCAGGGGGCCCAAGGAAACTACCACGAGAAATAAAAACACCGAATGGATAATGCCGGAAAGCCTGGTTTGCGCTCCAGAGCGCACGTTGACGGCTGTGCGGGCAATTGCTCCGGTGGCAGGAATACCTCCAAAAATGGGGGCCAGTATATTGGCCAGGCTCGAGCCAACCACCTCCCGATCGGGGTCGTGCCGCTCTCGAATGGTCATACTATCGGCTACAACTGCTGACAACAAGGTTTCGATTCCTGCAAGCAAGGCAACCGCCAAAGCCGCACTAAACAGAGCGCTCAGCTCTGAAAAGCTCCAGCTTGGTAGATGGGGAGCGGGAAGGGTTTTGGGTATCTCGCCAATTCTAGGAACATCGATCAGCAAGCTAGCCACCGTAGCCACAATCAGGGCTACAATACTACCCGGAATATGCTTAACATAGCGCCCCCACAGAAGAATTACCGCAATTGTAATGCCAGTAAGAAGCAAGGGTTCTGAGCGAGGCGTGCTGAAAAAGTTTTTTAGGGCAATAAAGGCGATGGGCAAAATGTGTTCGCCGTGAGGGGGTGGCACCCCTAAGGCAGCTGGAATTTGCTGCAAGAAAATAATGATCGCAATGCCATTGGTAAAACCAATCACGACAGGATATGGGATGAGTTGAATTAGGCGCCCAAAGCGGAGTAAACCAAATACAAGCAGGATAAACCCCGCCATAATCCCGACCAAATAAACTTTTTCTACACCGTATTGGGCGACAATTGGCAAAAGCACAACGGTCATAGCCCCGGTGGGGCCTGTGATGTTGTAGCGTGAGCCTCCAAAAGCTGCGGCCACCAATCCAGCAACAATGGCTGTAAACAAACCTGCAGCAGCTCCGGCCCCGCTGGTCACACCAAAAGCTAGGGCCAGTGGCAACGCCACAACACCCACGGTTACTCCTGCCAGCAGGTCTTTTTGAAACCTGCTCAGGTTGTAGTCGGCGAACTCTTGTTTCCACGCTGGTAAGGGGTTCAGAATTTCAAGTGTACGGAGCCAGGGAGCTTTTAGGCTCATGGCTGTACCCCACTTTCCTTTCGCAGTTGGGCCAGTACAGTACCGGCTTGGGCAAGCTGACGTTCGAATATTGCGCGACCCAGATCTAGGAATGCATATACATCGGGGTCGATAACGCTGTAAAAAACTACCGTGCCCTCTTTGCGTGCTTCGACAAACCCCCGCTGGCGAAGAATGGAAAGCTGCTGTGATACGACAGGTTGCTCAACCCCCAGTTTGGCTACCAGCAGACCAACGCTTTTTTCTCCATCCCTAAGAGCATCCAGGATAGCCAGGCGCAGTGGGTGGCTTAGGGCCTTGAAGAACGCGGCTTTAAAGGCATGAAGAGTAGATGTTGAGGTGTTCGCAGTGGTCATATATATTGATTTAATCATATATTTAAATATTCGATACTACACTACCTACCTCGCGATACTCACTGCTGATCATGCAATATGTGTATATTTTCACGATAAATACCATTCGTGAAAGAAGTATCCAATATTGTGTGCATTTTGAGAAGTTTTCACAAAGTTGTATGCTGGAAAACATGCGCCGTACGCTTTACTGTGGTGAGTTACGAGAAGAACACGCAAACCAAACGGTAGTACTAGAGGGTTGGGTCAACCGTAGGCGCGATCTGGGCGGATTAATTTTTATTGACTTACGCGATCGTGAAGGGTTGATTCAGGTGGTAATTAACCCCGACGCACCCTGCTTTCACGAAGCAAGCCGGGTGCGCTCGGAGTGGGTGCTGCGCGTGGAAGGCCGGGTGCAGCTTCGGCCGGTCGATCAGATCAACCCCCGGGTAGCGACTGGGGCGGTGGAAGTAGTAGCCACGCACCTCGAGGTGCTCAGCGAGGCCAAGACGCCCCCCTTCCCCATCGATGCCGGTTGGCGCAGTGAAGAAGACCAGCACGTTACTGAGGAGGTACGACTCAAAAATCGGGTAGTGGACTTGCGACGCAAAAGGCTGCACCGAAACCTGCGGCTAAGGCATCAGGTAATAGCTGCTATATACCGGTTTTTGGACAGCGAAGGTTTTATCAGTATAGAAACACCCTATCTGACCCGCTCGACCCCAGAAGGCGCGCGGGATTTTCTGGTACCCTCGAGGCTCGAGCCCGGCCACTTCTACGCCCTGCCTCAATCGCCTCAGCTCTTCAAGCAGATGCTGATGGTGGCTGGTTACGACCGCTATTTCCAGATTGCCCGCTGCTTCCGCGATGAAGACCTGCGGGCCGATCGCCAGCCCGACTTCACCCAGCTTGATATGGAGATGTCTTTTGTTACGCAGGAAGACATCATCTCGCTCAACGAGCGGCTGGCTGCGTATATCCTGCATGAGACCCTGGGACAGGAGCTCGCCCTCCCCTTCCCCCGCCTAACTTATGCCGAAGTAATGAATCGCTATGGCTCCGACAAGCCCGACCTGCGCTTTGGGCTAGAGCTACAGGACGTAACCGAGGCCTTCAAGGGGGGCGAGTTTCGCGCCTTCGCCAGCGCCGAGGTGGTCAAGGCCCTGGTGGTGCCGGGCCTGCTCTCGCGCCGGGAGATCGAGGAACTCGAGGCCCTGGCAAAGACCAAAGGCGCGGCGGGGCTGGCTTGGGCCAGGTTTGAAAGCGGTGTGCTTTCAGGCGGGATTGCCAAGTTCGTACCTCCCAGTCTGCTCGAGAAGCTTGCTGTGCAGGAAGGGCAAACGCTTTTGTTCGTGGCAGGCCCCTGGCGAAAAGCGGTCGAGAGCCTAGGGCTGGTACGGCTCGAGCTCGGTCGTCGGCTAGGTCTGATTGGGTCAGGGTTTAAGTTCTTGTGGGTGGTGGATTTCCCCCTGCTGGAATGGGATGAGGAAGCAGGCCGCTGGACCTACATGCACCACCCTTTCACCAGCCCAAACTTAGACGATTTGCATCTGCTCGAGGCTAATCCCGGCCAGGTGCGAGCCTATGCCTATGACTTCGTGCTCAATGGCAGCGAGATAGGTGGCGGCTCCATTCGCATTCACCAGCGAGACCTGCAAGAGCGCATGTTTGCGCTGCTGGGCATTCGCCCAGAAGAAGCCCAGCAAAAGTTTGGGTTCTTGCTCGAGGCTTTGTCTTACGGAGCACCCCCGCACGGAGGGATTGCCTGGGGGTTGGATCGGTTTGTGGCTCATTTGGCTGGTGAGGAATCTATACGCGAGGTGATTGCTTTCCCCAAGAACAAAGAGGGGAAGGAAACCCTTACCGGCGCACCCGCCCCGGTCGACGAGGCCCAGTTGATCGCGCTTGGATTAGCGTTGCGGGGTAATACCAAATTATGAAGCCCATAAATCGCAGCCATATGGAGTCCACTGGTGCGAGCCCTGTATGGGCCGAAATGGGCTTGATCCCCGTCCTGAAACCAGCATCCAGTGTGAGCGCTGGGGGAACCCAAATTCTCCGCAAAAGGGGGAGGCCTGGTGTCTAAGTCAAATCATCGCGTACCGTACCTGTTGGCCGATGCCTTTACCGAGGTGCCGGGTGGGGGCAACCGGGTAGCCTTGGTGCTGGACGCACGCGGATTGACCACAGAAGAGATGCAACTGGTGGCTGTCAAGTTGGGACAGCCCCAAGCTGCATTCATAACTGACTGGGAAAATACGAGTTTTGACGTGCGCTTTTTTGCAGCCAACGGCGAGGTGGAGTTTAGCGGTCACGCTGCCGTAGCCCTGGCGTTGGCTTTAGCAAGAGAGGATAAGCTGCCAGGCGCCAGCAAGCTGTATCTTCGCACCATTGGAGCCTCGCTTTTAGCCGAACTTTCGGAGGATCGAGCTTTAGTACAGAGCCCAAGTCCTCGTTTTCGCGACCCCCCTTCCTGGAAAGTGTTGCAAGAGTTCATCGAGGTAATGGGGGCCAACGAGCGTTACCTGCATCGGGGTCTACCCTATGGCATTACGTTTACTGGGTTGTGGACATTGTTTATGCCGGTTGTAGCACCAGGACTGGTGGATGCCCTCGAGCCCGACATGGAACGCCTGGCCGCGCTTTCGAATGCCCTCGAGGTCGCCACGGTTCACGTTTATGCCCCATATGGTCCTCGACGCTTTTATGCCCGTACTTTTGCTCCCGCCTTAGGCATCCCAGAAGATCCCGTCACCGGATCACCCAACGCAGCTCTGGGCGCTCTACTGGCCCGGGCCGGAGTGGTGCCACGCTGGGAGGGCGAAGTGAATCTGACCGTCACTCAGGGTCACCGCATGGGCGGCCCCGGACAGGTGGATGTTCGGGTTGAGTACGGGCCCGCAGGAAACATTCTGGGGGTGTTTATTGGGGGTACTGCAGTAATCGCCGAGCGTGGTGTGGTGGAGCTGGGTGGGGAGCCCAACTGATCTGGGTTCTTGAGTTGGATTCCCCTAGCAAAACGACTCCCTTTTGAGGTGACGCGTGATCAACAGGCTGGTTTAGCGCCATGAAATCATCTGTTCAACTCGTACTAGTGGACATCGACGGTACGCTATATGGGCCAGAAGGCGTACCCGAGTGCGCCTGGAATGCTGCCCGGCGAGCAAAAGCAGCTGGGCTACACCTATCAATATGCACCGGGCGTCCTGGACGTGGCTTCGCGCTTCACTACGCCAAAGAGCTCGACCCCGAAGGGCTGCACATTTTTGAGTCGGGTGCCGTTGTTGTCTCGGGCTTAGGTGAGGTGGTTCGAGCCTCGACCCTGCCTCCGGTGGCGTACCGAAGGCTTCTAGGGCTAAGCAGGGCCTACGGCATACCCTTTGAAGTTTATACCGCCGCTGGCGGCTTTTTCCGCGAAAGCACACACCCCGATCTGCTTTTTCACGAAAACATGCTGGGCTTATCTGCCCAGCAGAAGAACCTGGGTGAGATAAGCGATGGGGTGGTACGGGTACAGTATGTCTGGCGCCCTTCCCCTGCTTGGCAGGCGGTACGTGAGGAGATCGTTCGAATGCCAGAAATCGAGCTACACGAGGCCACCAGCCCAGGCATGCCGGGGGTGGTGTTTAGCTCGGTCACGGCGGCTGGGGTCTCCAAGCGAGCATCTGCCGAATGGGTAGCTATGCAGCTGGGGCTAAGCTTGAGCCATTGCGCCATGGTGGGCGATGGGGAAAACGACCTTGAGCTTATTCAGGCGGTAGCCCTCGGTATTGCCATGGGTAACGCTCCGGATAAGGTCAAGCGGGCTGCCCAGCGGGTAGTGGGAACGGTGGAGGCGTGCGGCCTCGAGCAGGCTTTGGATATCATTCTTAGTGAATTGGTTTTACATTAGATTGTGCATATTTTCACGATAAAATATGCTCGTGAGGAAAATATCCAGTGAAAGGTTCTCATGATCAAACTCATCGCACTCGACCTCGATGGAACCTTCTATGCAGGCCGAAGCCTGGGGGTTCCTGAATCAGCCTGGGAAGCCGTGGAAAAAGCACGCCTGCAGGGCATTAGGTTCGCTGTGTGTACAGGGCGGCCCCAGGGAGGCTATGGGCTTTTATATGCCAAACGATTAGAGCCCAACGGCCCACACGTCTTCAACGACGGTGCCTCGGTGTGCAACGCCAAGGGGGAATCGCTGTTTGCTCATCCGTTGCCACACCTGACCGAACTGGTGGGGTTAGCCCGGAAGTATCGATTGCCCTTCGATCTGATGGGGGCTGCAGGTGGCCGCTATTACGAGGAAGACCTGATGCCCCCGGAACTGCTCTCACACATCGAAATTACAGGCGTTGAAGCCCGATCGGCCCTTGCTGAGGAGATTGAGGAAACCCTGGTACGGCTGTGGTTTGTTGTAAGCGACCCAAGTCTATGGGAAACCGTCAGACCTGAGCTATCAAGCATGCCAGAAATAGACCTGGCCGAGTACAAGAGCCCCCGTGAGGTAATTACTGGGGTAATCCGCAAAAGCGTTACAAAAGCCACGGGCTTGCACTGGTTAGCTGAGTATTACGGCATATCTCTCGGTGAAATAGCCATGGTTGGTGATAGTCATAACGACCTCGAGGCCATCCGAGAGGCTGGCTTAGGCATCGCCATGGGCAATGCGGTAGATGAGATTCGAGCTATTGCCGATCACATCACCGGCCATGTTCGTGAACATGGCTTCGCCGAGGCGATCGAGTACATTTTGAGGTTTAATCGGCGCTCTTTGTAGTTAGCTTTGTTCTTCAGACCCAGCATCGATTTATCCACCACGGAGCGAGGAGCAAAACTTCCCGGTAGGTACTACTCTGAAGAGGTATGCCAGGGATATTCTTCCCTTTCTTCATATCGAAACTGGTGTCACCATGACCCTATGTTTGGGATTCGCGACCCAAGGCTCGACGCTTTGGTGGTCACCATGTTTACCCCTTTCGCGTTACAGCTGCTGGGTTGGGCTGGCACTCCACTCGGTGGAGGGCCCTGCGGGGCCATTGGATTAGATCAGCTCCTGCTCGAGCAGCCCCAAGCCTTCTTTTATGCGCAAATCATGCTATGGGGAATTGCGTTGCTCATGGCTACAGGTTTTTTTATTTTGATGCTTGGCTTCATGAGCAACGGCTCGGTTTCCAGTTCTCAGGCCAGACCGTTTGTACTGTTGGGTCTAGCAATTAGCAGTGCTACCGCTCTAATTTTCCTGTTAACGCGTACAACTGGCCTTCCCGCACCAAGCTCTATTGGCTGGCTGATGGGTGGCCCCGAACCCCTGGATATCATTGGGGTGCTGGTATTGGCAGTACTTGTTGTTAACAGTTTTCTTGCACTGCAGTGGCTCAATAAAACCAAAATCGGCCAGGGCAATGCATCTGCTACACAGACTTGAGTTTAAGTTTCAGCTCTACAGACCGGAGGCAAATAAGTGGTGTTGAGGACTCAAAATTGTGTTACCATGTACATCCGTGACAACTATCTCTGGGGGCCGTTGGGTAGCCGAAATTTACGGCTGCAACCTGGAAGTGCTGGAGAATCCCAAATTAGTTGAGCTGGCGTTACGCGATGCTGTGCTCAAGTTAGGAGCGCCTCCGGGAAGCGTGCAGTCTACTGTGTACAAGTTTTATCCCCAAGGCCTTTCGGCGGCCATACTCTCTCCTGTAGCTGCGGTGATGATTCACACCTGGCCCGAGGATAATGCCTCAGCAGCACTCGACCTCTATTTTTATAAGCACGATGTGGATCCTGAAGCAGTGTTGCGGGGCCTGGCAAGGGCCTTTGGGGCTCAGGAAGAGTCGGCCTTTCGCTTTTGGCGTGGAGGCGAGCATGAAATCAAGCGTCGTGTACAGGAAGCACGCAGCGATGTAAGGTGAGTAGCTGTTGCTATCACCGCCAGCCAGAGAAGTCTAAGAAGCCATAAAAGTGGCCTTAGCGCCCCAAAACCACAACTGGAGGAATCGGTATGGAATACGGTATGTACTACCTCGAGCAGGTCACGCCTTACGAAGCCATCTATCGCCGCATGGATAAAGTACTGGCCACTGGACGAACCAAATTTCAGGATTACTTTATCTTTCAGGCTGGCGGTTTCGGCAAGGTGCTGGTGCTGGACAAAGACGTACAGTCTACCGAGCGAGACGAGTACATCTACCACGAGACCCTAGTCCACCCAGCTATGCTGGCTCATCCCAACCCCCGCTCGGTGTTTATTGTCGGCGGCGGTGAAGGGGCCACATTGCGCGAAGTTTTGCGACATCCGAGCGTAGAAAAAGCCGTAATGTGCGACATAGACGATGAGCTAGTAGCCATGGCCCGTACCCTGCTTCCTGAGTGGCACCAGGGGGCCTTCGACGATCCCAGAGCTTTGGTAATTACCGAGGATGCTAGGGGCTGGCTGGAAAATCATCCCGATACCTACGACGTTATCATCGTAGACTTGAACGACCCTATCGGCGAGGATAATCCGGCCCGTATGCTCTTCACGGTGGAGTTTTATGAATTGCTCAAGCGCCGCCTTAATCCTGGCGGCCTGATGGCCATGCAAGCAGGTATGATCCTGCTCACTCATCACAAAATGCACCCGGTAGTACACAACACCGTTCGGCAGGTTTTCAAGCATACCCGTAGCTACCGTAACTATATTCCCGGTTTCATGCTCAACTTTGGTTTTATCGTGGCCTCTGATGCCGTGGACATTACAGGTTTGAGCGAGGGCGTACTCGAGGCCCGTATTCTGGAGCGACAGCTTTCACTCAAGCACCTCGATGCGCCGTTCATCGAGGCCATGTTTGTTTTGCCGAAAGACCTCAGAGAAGCCATTGCAGCGGAAAAAATGGTCTCGAAGGACGCCGCGCCCTTCTGGCTCACCGAAGAGGGTGAAGCGCGCCAGGTCAGCAGTTAGTTGCAGAAGGCCTGGGTCTCGAGCTTGCTGGAGAATCTCCATATCATCCTTTTTTTCACCGTGAAGGCATAGAATCTAAGTCATGCAAAGGACTCTTTTCGCCATAGTTGCAATCCTGGCTATCGCCATCGCAGCCATTCTATTTCTGGTCTTGCGCCCAAAGCCCACCACAAGCGCTACCGATGCTGTCGCCGGTGCGCGTTTTGTAATTGGCAGCCCAGATGCCAAGGTTACTGTAGTGGACTTCTCTAACTATCTCTGTGGCCACTGTCGCGACCATGCCAACGATGTGTTCCCGCTCATCAAGCGCGACTATATAGACACCGGGAAAATTCGATATGTATTCCGCGATTTTCCCTTTGGCGGACAGGAAAATGTCATCCGGGCTGGAGAGGCTGCTGCCTGTGCGGCCGATAACAATCTGTACCTCGAGTACCACGAAGCGCTCTTTCGGGCTCAGATGCAGTGGGCCGGTCTAAGCGGAGAAGCCCTCGATAACTACTTCGCCGACCTGGCCGGGCAAATCGGAGTTGCACCAGCAACTTTCTTGCAGTGCCTTAAGTCGGGCAACAAGCGGGCTGGCGTTCTGGCCGACCAGAAACTGGCCACCGACCTGGGGCTGACCGGAACCCCCACCTTTATTGTGAACGGGGAAAAGTATACCGGTCAGCGGCCCTATGAAAGCTGGAAAGAGATTCTAGATAAGGCCCTGGCAGGCCAGTCCGGTGGCAGCGACCAGGGGGGCGCCAGCAGCCCCGCCAAGCCTTAGACTTCCACCTTCCACTTGGGGCCTTCGCGGGTATCCTCTACGACCACCCCCAGCTCGGTTAGGCGTTCGCGGATACGATCCGACAGGGCAAAATTGCGGCTTCGGCGTGCTTCTTCCCGGATCTCCAGCAGCAGCTTTACCAGGCCGTCCAGCAGGTCTCCACCGAGTTGGTTTTCCAGCACCCGCGCTGGAAACAGCCCCAACACCCCCTCGCCCAGCTCCCTGAAGACTTTTTCGGCTCGAGCCAGGCTTTCCTTGCCAGGCCGCTCGGCCAGGGCTTTGTTAAGCTCGGTGACAAACTTAAAGAACGCGGCGATAGCCTGAGGGGTATTCAGGTCGTCGTCCAGGGCTCGAGCAAACTCAAGCTCGAGCTCCTCTACAGCCCTTTCCAGCCCTGGGTGCCTGCCGTGGGGAGCGGTGTGTTGCAGCCGGTGCACCTCGCGGTAGGCGTTCAGCAGGCGCAGGTAGCCGTTCTTGGCAGCCTCGAGGCCCTCGTCGGTAAAGTCCAGCACGCTGCGGTAGTGGCTGTTAAGCAGGTAGAAGCGGATGTACATGGGCTCGTAGCGCGCCCGGAGTTCGGCCAGGGTGATGAAGTTGCCGGTGCTCTTGGCCATTTTCTGCCCGTTTAAAAGCACGTGGTAATGGTGCATCCAGTAGCGGGCAAAAGGGTGGCCAGCGGCCTCGGCCTGGGCAATTTCGGCCTCGTGGTGGGGGAACTGCAAGTCCACGCCCCCAGCGTGAATATCGAAGCCGTCGCCCAGGTACTTGAGGCTCATGGCCGAGCACTCGATGTGCCAGCCCGGAAACCCCACCCCCCAGGGCGAGTTCCAGCGCATGATGTGCTCGGGCTCGGCCCGCTTCCAAAGGGCAAAGTCGCGGGGGTCTTCCTTCTCTTCGCGCACCTCGACCCGCGCCCCGGCCTCCTGTTCCTCGATGTCACGGTTGGAGAGTTTGCCGAAGGCGGGCCAGCTTTTCACCCGAAAGTAGACCGAGCCGTTGACCACGTAGGCGTGCCCCCGCTCGAGCAGGGCTTCCGTAAGCTCGATTTGTTCGGGGATGTGCCCGGCGGCCCGGGGGCTGATGTCGGGACGGAGTACGTTCAGGGCCTGCATCTCGTCGAAGTAGCTCCACATGTACTTCTCGGCTATTTCCATGGGCTCGAGGCGCTCGAGCTTGGCGCGCCGCTGGATTTTGTCCTCCCCTTCGTCGGCATCGTCGGTCAGGTGGCCCACGTCGGTGATGTTGGAAACAAAGCGCACCTTATAGCCCTGGTGTCGCAGCCAGCGCCGCAGCACGTCGTAGACAATGGGGCCGCGGGCGTGCCCAAGGTGCGGGTCGGAGTAGACCGTGGGACCGCAGACATAGATGCCCACGTAGCCCGGTGTAGCGGGTACAAAAGGTTCTTTTTCGCGTTTGAGGGTGTTGTAAATCTGTAAGGACATCTTTATCTCCTTAGCAATATTCAGCTTGTGGGCAGCAGTCCTAAGAAAAACGCCGGGCTGGCGGCCTGTGGCACACCATGACCCCGGCGGGATCGTCTGCTTAACATCGGAGAGCAAACATAGCTGGAGTATAGCACCTCAAGCCGCGGTGCAGCGCTCCTTGAGGCCGCGCAAAAGGTCGTCTATGTTTTCCTGCATGAGTTTTTTGACCAGTTTTTGCAGCAAACCGCCAAAGATGGGGATGTTGAGCTCGTACTCGAGCTTCAGCACTGCCCGGGTGCCCTCGCCCTCGGGCAGGAAGGTCCAGGAACCCCGGTAGACGTCAAAGTCGCCCTCTTTGCTGTCGAACTCGTTGCGCAGCTCGGCGTCGAACCAGCGCTCCTCCTCGATCCAGTGCACTTTTTTGCCCATCGCCACCGCTACAAACTTGGTGCGCGAGGTGCTTCCGTGGTCTTCCAGCACCTCGAGGGTCTCCACGTCCTTGAGGTAGGGTTTGAGGCCGGCCAGGTCGCGCGCCGCCGCATAGACTTCCTTGGGGGGTTTGGGAATGTAGAGTTCGGAGATCACTTCTGGCATAGCGCTAGTTTATACCGGTTCCGCTTGAACTCTTCGCCTTTGGGTGTAATCAAGTGAACGATGCTGCCGGAATGCGTATTACAGGCAAACCATCCGGCCATAGGGTAGGCTGTGAGCCATGTCCCACGATTTTGAAGAGAAACTCCGGCGGCTGGCTGAGGTAACAGTCATGGTGGGGATTGGGCTACAACCGGGCCAGAAGCTCTTTATCAACGCCAACCTCGAGGCCCTGCCGCTCACCCGGCGGGTGGTGGAGGAAGCCTATAAGGCGGGCTCGAGGCTGGTGGTCACCCAGTTCTACGACGAACAGCTCAACCTGGCGCGCTACCGTTATGCCCCGCGGGACTCTTTCCAGGAGTACGCAGGCTTTATGGTGGAGGCCCGGCTCAAAGCACTGGACGAGGGCTACGCCTGGCTGAGCATTCTGGCCGACGACCCCGAAATACTACAGGGGCAAGACCCTGAGCTAATCCGTCAGGCTTCGCAAACAGCGGCCCGGTACAGCAAGCCCTTCTCGGATCGGATTAGCGGGTTTGCCACCAACTGGTGCATTGTTGGGGCCGCTTCTCCGCGCTGGGCCCAGAAGGTTTTTCCGGGCGAGCCGCCAGAGCAGCAGATGGAGAAACTGTGGGAGGCCATCTTCAAGGTAAGCCGGGTAGACCAGGCCGACCCCGTGGCGGCCTGGCAGGCCCATCTGGACAGCCTCGAGCGTCGCGTACAGCAGCTTAACGCCAAACGCTACGCCGCCCTGCACTTCCGGGGGCCCGGCACCGACCTGCGGGTAGGGCTGGCCGACGGCCACCTCTGGGCAGGTGGGGCCGGTCGGGCCCAGAACGGGGCCCGTTGCGTGCCCAACATGCCCACCGAGGAGGTGTTTACCACCCCCCACCGCGAAAGGGTGGAGGGCTGGGTGCAAAGCACCCAGCCCCTGAGCCTGCACGGGAACTTGCTCGAGGGCCTCCGGATGCGCTTCGAGCAGGGTCAGGTAGTCGAGGCCCACGCCGAGCGGGGCCAGGAAATCCTGACCCACCTGCTCCAGACCGACGAAGGGGCAAGGCGGCTGGGAGAGGTGGCGCTGGTACCCCATAGCTCGCCCATCGCGCAGTCGGGGTTGCTTTTTTACGAAGCCCTCTACGACGAAAACGCCGCTAGCCACCTAGCCCTGGGCGCCAGCTACGACGAATGCCTGCAAGACGGCCACCGCTTAACCCCCGAACAAAAACTGGCCGCCGGGGCCAACGATAGCCTGATTCACATTGACTGGATGATTGGCTCTGAACACGTGGATGTGGATGGGATTACCCGGGGCGGCGAAGCCGAACCCTTGATGCGAAAGGGCGAATGGGTGGACTGATACCGTTTTCGCTTGAATCCTTCAGCGCCATGCGCAGTCAGATGTGAAGGGTTCATGCCGAGCAAAGGAAGTAGAAAAGCATTTCGGTAGTATCGCTTAGGCTTGCCGAAGTGAACGATACTGCCGAAACGCGCATGAGTACCTGACCCAATGCGATAGACTTGGGGCGGAGGGGAGGGACTTTGTGAGCGGCCATCAGACCCTACCGGGCGCGTTTGAGTTCCACGTTTCCAAGAGCGCGCGGGACTACTACCGGTTCGATCTTTCGCTGTTTTCGCTTAGCGGTAACGTCATCCTGGCCGACTTTGAAGCAGCCCGTCGCTTCGCCGAGGCCATCAATGCCAGGCGCGACCTGCTGCACTACCCCGAGCAAGCCGTGAACCCCGGCCAGCTCAACGCCATGGGCCTGATCGACGAGCTGCTGCACCTCATCGTGCGACAGTACCTGGAAGCGCACCCCCGCGCCATGCAGGAGGCCCTGACGGCCCTGAAGCACAACCTGGGCCCCGATGCGGTAGAACAGGCCCTGCGCGCCTTTGCCGCCCTCTTCCCCCCCATCCGGGTTTACCGGGGCGAGATCGGCCTGGACGAGTACCTGGCCGATACCACCGAGGGCCGCTCCAACCGGGAGATTTTGCTGGAAGAGCTCCTGATGCTGTGGATGGCCAACGCCAACCCGGCCTTCAGTCCGCTGGCCGAATTGTTTGAGGACGACGAGCTCGAGCGCACCACCGCCTATCTGCCCATCATCCAGAACCTGGAAACCTTCTTCGAGGGCCAGCCGGCCTTCGGCCAGACCGGCCTCTCCCTTTTCAAGACCCTGCGGCTCCCGGCCCTGTTGCACCCCCATTCGCTGGAAGCCCAGCTCGAGTTTTTATTGCACCGCTTTGGCGGCAGCCTGGGGCGCTTCTACTACCGGATGCTGGTCGGCCTCGACGTGATCCGCGAGGAGGGGCGCTCGTTTGCCGCGCCGGTTAATTTTGACGGGCCGGGCGGGGGGGGTGGGGGCGAAAGTGAGATGCTGGACATCCGGCGGCTCCTCTCCGAGCCCGAACCCGAGGCCTTCAGCCCCGACCTGGACTGGATGCCGCGCTGCGTCCTGATTGCCAAGAACACCTATGTCTGGCTGGATCAGCTCTCCAAAAAATACCGCCGCGAGATCAGAACCCTCGACCAGATTCCCGAGGAGGAGCTGGCCCAACTGCAAAGCTGGGGGGTGACGGGCCTGTGGCTCATTGGGCTTTGGGAGCGCAGCAAAGCCTCAGCACGCATCAAGCAACTAATGGGCAACCCCGAGGCCATCGCCTCGGCCTACGCGCTGTACGACTATGTGATCGCCAAAGAGCTGGGGGGTGAGGAGGCCCTCGAGGTGCTCCGGCAAAAAGCCGCCCGGTATGGCCTCCGCCTGGCCTCGGACATGGTGCCCAACCACGTGGGCATCGACGGGCGCTGGGTGATGGAGCACCCCGACTGGTTTATCCAGCTTCCCTACTCGCCCTACCCCAGCTACACCTTCAACGGGCCGGATCTGTCGTCCGACGAACGGGTGGGCATCTTCCTGGAGGACCACTACTACGACAAAACCGACGCGGCGGTGGTGTTCAAATGGGTTAATCGGCAGACCGGCGAGGTGCGCTACATCTACCACGGCAACGACGGCACCGCCATGCCCTGGAACGACACCGCCCAGCTCAACTACCTGCTGCCCGAGGTGCGCGAGGCGGTGATCCAGACCATCCTGCACGTGGCCCGGCAGTTTCCCATCATCCGCTTCGACGCGGCCATGACCCTGGCCAAGCGCCACATCCAGCGGCTGTGGTGGCCCGAGCCGGGGGGCTCGCCCTGGGGGGCCTCGGTGCCCAGCCGGGCCGCCTTCGCCATGAGCAAAGAAGACTTCGACCGGGCCATGCCCAAGGAGTTCTGGCGCGAGGTGGTGGATCGGGTCGCGGTGGAGGCCCCCAACACCCTGCTGCTGGCCGAGGCTTTCTGGATGATGGAGGGTTATTTCGTGCGCACCCTGGGCATGCACCGGGTCTACAACTCGGCCTTCATGAACATGCTGCGCGACGAGAAAAACGCCGAGTACCGGCAGATTGTGAAAAATACGCTCGAGTTCGAGCCGGAAATCCTCAAACGCTTCGTTAACTTCCTCAACAACCCCGACGAAAAAACCGCCATCGAGCAGTTTGGCAAGGGCGACAAGTACTTCGGGGTGATGACCCTGTGCGCCACCCTGCCGGGCCTGCCCATGCTGGGCCACGGGCAGGTGGAGGGGCTCACCGAACGCTACGGCATGGAGTACCGCCGGGCCTACTACGACGAGACCCCCGACGAGGGCCTGATCGCCTACCACCAGCAGCAGATTTTTCCCTTGCTCAAAAAGCGCCACCTGTTTGCTGAAGTAGAGAACTTCGTGTTCTACGAGGCCCAGACCGGCCAAGAGGTCAACGAGGATGTGTTCGTTTATTCCAATCGGGCGGGCAGCGAGCGGGCTTTGGTGGTGTACCACAACAAAAACGCCGAAACCCGAGTCAGGGTGCGGCAGTCGGTGGCCCAGCCCTTCAAAACGGCACAGGGCCGCGAGACCCGGCGGGTGGGGCTGGGGCAGGGTTTGCAGCTCAGCTACGACGCCCGCACCTTTAGCATCTTCCGCGACCTGGTGACGGGCCTCGAGCACCTGCACAACAACCAGGCCCTGCACGAGCAGGGGCTCTACCTGGAGCTCGGCCCCTACCAGCGCAAGGTGTTCCTGGACTGGCGTGAGGTCTACGACCACGACGGCACCTATGCCCGCCTGGCCCAGATGCTCTGCGGGCGCGGCGTTCCCAGTGTGGCCGAGGCCCGGCAGGAGCTCTGGCTGGGGCCCATCCTGCAACCCTTCCGCGCGCTGGTGAGCCCGGCCCTGTTCCGCAGGCTGCTGGCCGCCCAGGGCGGGCTGGACGGGGCCTTGCGGGAAGAGGTGCAGGAGAAGCTGCTGGCGCTTTACAGGGGCATCGAGGCGCACGCCGAGCACAAACTGGCCTTGCTACCGGTACAGCAGGTGCTGGATGGCCTGGCGGGGGTGCTCGAGGCCGGCCCACACACGCTGGAGACCGGCGGCGCGCTTTTGGGCTGGGCCTTTACCCGTGGCCTGGGAAGCCCGGCCCACCTGGAGGAGTGGCGCCTGGGACGGGTGCTGGAGCAGACCCTGGCCGAGCTGGGCCTGGAGGAGGCCGCCGCCCGCCGTGCGGTGGGCCTCACCCGACTGCTACTGGCCCAGAGTGAGCTAGCGCTGAAGCCAAGCCGCCTACCCCAGCAGATGCCCAGGCTACTGCAAGACCCCGCCGTGCAAAGTTTTTTAGGGGTCAACCGCTTCGAGGGACGGGTCTACTTCAACCGCGAAGCCCATCAGGCCTGGCTCGAGGGCCTGGGGAAGCTGGGGCAGGCCCTGCACCTCGCGCAGAGAAAACCCGCCGCCCGGCTCGAGAAGCTGCGCAAAACCTGGCAAGCCCTTCAGCAAAAGCTCGAGCAGGCCGCGCTGGACTCGGGTTTTATGGTGGAAAAATACCTGCAAGCAATCTCAAAAAAACCCGGGTCTAAAAAAGCGAAAACTTCCCGCAAGGCGTCCGGGAGCGGTTCTTCGGCCGCCAGGGCAAACTCCCCTGTAAGGAAAGCTAAAACCACAGACCCCCAGGACGACCTCGAGCGCATCAAGGGCATCGGCCCCAAAATCGCAGCAGCACTACAGGCTGCAGGCATCTCCACCTACGCCCAGCTTGCCAAAACCAAAGAGAGCACCCTTCGCGCGGCGCTGGCCAAGGCCGGAATAAGGCGGGCCCCCAGCCTGGGCACCTGGGCCAAACAGGCATCCTACCTGGCCAAGGGCGATGCGAAAGGCCTGGCAAACTACCTGCGGCGCCAGCGGTCATCCAAGCGTGGGCTGTAATTCGGTGATTTCGGGCCGCAGGTTGAGCTTTTCGATGTACTCGAGGTAATCGGCCTCGCTCAGGGGATACTTGCCGGCCACCGCCACAATAAAAGCCTCCATCACGTTGGTACCGAAGCTGCGGCCCTCGAGGCGGGGGGTGGTGGTGATCAGCTTGGCGATGCCCCGGGCCCGCATGAACTCGATGTCCTCGGGGGTGGTGGTGTTGGTCAGGATGATCTTGCCCTGCATACTGGGTGGCATGAAGCGGCGCATGAAGTGCCAGTCCCCGGCCACCACGTCGGCCCACTCGAAGTAGCGCTGCCGCCAGCCCCGCACCTCTTTTTCCTGCTTTTCACCGGTGGGATAAAGCCACTGGAAGGGCAGCTGGGTGATGATGGGCAGCAGAATGTAGGCGATTTTTTGCAGCAGCGAGAGGCGGTAGAGCGGGATGGGCAGCCCCAGTCCAAAAATCAGGTCGCCGAAAAGCGTCCGGGCCCCCGCGGCATCCAGCGCTTCGGCCAGCCCAAAGCGGTCTACCGCACTGGGGATGAGCACCTTTTTGTCTTTCCAGCCAATCTGGGGCTCGAGCAGCCGGATGGCGTTGCGCTCGAGGGTGTGCTTCAGCCCCGAGCCGTCCAGCATAGGGGTCTTCCGGGCGGCCTGGGCCATGCGCGCGGCGTCGCGGAAGGTATAGCGGCGGTTACCCGCGTACACGTAGAGGTCGGCCCCCCCCAGCCCAAAAGCGTCTACCTTTCCATCCAGTTCCTTCACCAGCTCGATGGCCTTCTCCCAGCTCCCATCGGTGCCAATGCGCTCGAGTACAAAGGTCTCCCCCAGGCTTTCTACATACACCTCGGCCCTGGAGTTGCGCTTGGACGAACCTATCGAAACACTCACGACGCGCTTGGGCATGGCTCACACTCTACTATCGCAGTTCAAAACGCTTCCGCTGTTCATGGTGCAACCACCAGCCGAATCAGGCCTACCAGCCCCAAGCCTACCGCCAGGGCCCACAAAATCTGCGCTGTGCGCTTGCTGGCCGCGCCCTGGCCGGCCAAGACCCAGACCAGCAAACCCAGCAGCGCGGCTCCCAGGGCCAGGGTAAAAAGTAGCGCAGGCAGGTTCGAAAGAACCATCTGAACCATTCAAACCCCCAACAGGGACTTCACTTCGGCGGCCACCCGCTCCCTGGTGAAGCCCAGCTTGCTGTACACATCGGCATAGGGGGCGCTGGCGCCAAAACGATCGAGCCCCACCGTTTTGTGGGCGTAGCGTTCCCAGCCCAGCGTCGTACCGGCCTCGAGGGACAGGGTAGGCAGGCTTTTGGGCAGAACGGCCTGGCGGTAGTCCTCGAGCTGGGCCTCGAAGGCCTCCCAGCAGGGCAGCGAGACCACCCGCACCGATATCCCCTCGGCGGCCAGCAGTTGCTGGGCTTCCAGCGCCAGGGCCACCTCCGAGCCAGTCGCCACAATGGCGGCCTGGGGGTTTGGCACATCGGAGAGGATGTAGCCCCCGCGCTCCACCCCCTCGAGGCGCACCCCAGCCAGCACCGGCAGGGCCTGGCGGGTCAGGATCAGGGCAGTGGGGCCGTCGGTGCGCGCCAGGGCCATCTTCCAGGCCGCCGCGGTCTCGTTGGCGTCGGCGGGGCGGATCACCCACAGGTTGGGGATGGCCCGCAGGCTCATCACGTGCTCGATGGGCTGGTGGGTGGGGCCGTCCTCCCCTACCGCAATCGAGTCGTGGGTGAAGACAAAAACGGTAGGGATGCCCATCAGGGCCGCCATGCGGATGGCCGGGCGCATGTAGTCCGAAAAGACCAGAAAGGTGCCCCCATATGGGCGCAGCGCTCTGCTCAGGACGATGCCGTTCATGGCCGCGCCCATGGCGTGTTCCCGCACCCCATAGCGGATATACCGCCCGCCGGGGTTTTCGGGGCCAAAGTCGGTCATATCGGGGGTGCGGGTGTTGTTGGAGGGGGTCAGGTCGGCGGAACCGCCCACCAGCTCCGGCAGCACCGGAACCAGTTTTTCCAGCACTTTACCCGAGGCCGCGCGGGTAGCCAGCTTCTCCCCGGCGCTAAAGCTGGGGAGGTGGCTTTCCCAGCCCTGCGGAAGCGCACGGCGCAGGCGACGCTGGAACTCGGCGGCTTTCTCGGGGTGGGACTTGGCAAAAGCCTCCAATTTCTCCTGCCACTCGGCCTGGAACTGCTGGCCCCGCGCAATGGCCTGGCGGTAGTGGACGTACACCTCCTCCGGAATTTCAAAAGGCGCGTACGGCCAGCCCAGGGCCTGCCGGGTAGCCGCCACTTTCTCGGGCCCCATGGCGTCGGAGTGGGCTTTGTGGTGGCCGGCCAGGGGCGAGCCAAAGCCGATGATCGAGCGCACCGAGATCAGGCTGGGGCGGGGGTCGGCCTGGGCTTCGCGCAGGGCCGCCCGGATAGCCTCGAGGTCTTCCCCGTGCACCCCCGGCACCACGTGCCAGCCGTAGGCCTCGTAGCGCTTCAGGCGGTCTTCGGTAAAAGCCAGCGCAGTGCTGCCGTCAATGGAGATATCGTTGTCGTCGTAGAGCACAATCAGCTTGCCCAGTCGCAGGTGCCCGGCCAGCGAGGAGGCCTCGGCGCTCACCCCCTCCATCAGGTCGCCGTCCGAGGCAATGACGTAGGTGTAGTGTTCGGCAATTTCGCCGAACTCGGCCACCAGCTTGCGCTCGGCAATGGCTATGCCAACGGCGGTCGAGATGCCCTGCCCCAGGGGGCCGGTGGTCACCTCGACGCCGGGGGTGTGGCCGTACTCGGGGTGCCCGGGGGTCTTGGAACCCCACTGACGGAAGCGTTTGAGTTCTTCAATGGGCAGATCGTAGCCGCTCAGGTGCAGCAGGGCATACAGCAGCATCGAACCATGCCCCGCCGAAAGCACAAAGCGGTCTCGAGCCGGCCAGTGGGGGTCTTTGGGGTTGTGCTTCAGAAACTCCGTCCACAGCACATACGCCGCCGGGGCCATGCCCATCGGCATCCCAGGGTGGCCGGACTTGGCCTGCTCAACCGCGTCCAGGGCCAGCATGCGGATGGCATCAATGGAAGCTTTTGCAATGGGGGGTATCTGGGTCATACCCAGCAATCATACCGTTTTGAGGTCTTTTTACCGAGTGTGCGCGGGGCGTTTTAATCCTCGAGCGTTAGCGAAACAACCCCGTCAAAAGACGTTTCAAAAGGACAACCTCTTCGAGTTTTTGGAATTTTTGAATCCAGTCAAGGGGACATTTTTCCCTGGGACACATGTCCTCTAACCAAGTTCTTAGACTCCCGCAAAGGGGGACGCAGTCCTATGGAAGAAAAAGAACAACGACCCATTGGAGCTTTGTTGGTTGTCGGTGTGGTCACGGTCTTTATCCTGGCCTTTTGGTTTTTCCACTTCTTCATGTACCTTGCAAGGGGATAAGGTATGGAACACCAGGAACACATCATCGAGCGCTACGAGCGGGCCTGGATCTTCTTCGGCCTGGCTATGATTACGGTTTTCATCATCCTGGTAGGCTATCTGATGCTCACCAAAGGTAACACCAACCCAGTGGGTGTGGGTCGTATCGATGCTACCAAGGTGCGTACCGAGGGCGAGTTTGCCAACCCTCGCGTCGAGCAGGTGGGCAACGAGTACGTGGCCTATGTACAGGCCTTTGCCTTTGGCTACTTACCATCGGAGATGCGGTTCAAGGTGGGTAGGAAAGTCACCTTCTACGTCACCTCACCCGATGTGCAGCACAGCTTCCACGTACACCACACCAACATCAACGTGCAGGTAATTCCAGGGGAAATTGCCAAGGTCAGCTACACCTTCACCAAGCCCGGCGAGTACCCCATCATCTGTAACGAATACTGCGGAATCGGCCACGCCAACATGATCAGCAAGCTCATTGTGGAGCCGTAAAAGGAGTGCTCAATGGCGGTCAAAACCCTGTTCAACTACGATGCCTACGCATCTGCACCCGAAAAGAAGTACGCCCTGTACATGATGATGCTGGGCTTTGCAGCCCTGGCGCTGGGCACGTTTTTTGGCCCCTTCCAGGCCATGAACTACGGGGGTCTGGATCTCTACCCCCTGCTTAAGCCAGTTTTCCAGAACTACTACCAGGGGCTGACCCTCCACGGAGTGCTCAATGCCATCGTGTTTACCCAGCTTTTCGCCCAGACCATCATGGTCTATCTGCCAGCGCGGGAACTGGGTCTGCGGCCCAACATGACCCTGGCCTGGGTCTCGTTCTGGATGGCGCTGGGTGGATTGCTCCTGGCCGCCGTGCCCCTGCTGCTCAACGAAGCCTCGGTGCTCTACACCTTTTATGCCCCCCTCAAGGCGCACTGGGCCTTCTATCTGGGCGCGGCTATTTTTGTGCTCTCGAGCTATGTGAGCATCTACCTGGTGCTGGAGATGTGGGCCCGCTGGCGCAGGGCTAACCCGGGCAAAATCACCCCCCTGGCTACCTTCATGGCCGTTACCTTCTGGCTGATGTGGTTCCTGGCCAGCCTGGGGCTGGTGGTTGAGGCGCTGTTTCTGATTGCCTGGTCGTTTGGGCTGGTAGCGGGGGTAGACCCGCTCTTGATGCGCACCCTGTTCTGGTACACCGGCCACCCCATCGTCTATTTCTGGCTGCTGCCGGCCTATACCCTGGCCTACGTAACCCTGCCCAAGCTGGCCGGGGGCAAGCTGGTCTCCGACCCTTTAGCAAGGTTGGTTTTCATCCTCTTCCTGCTGTTCTCAGTGCCGGTGGGCTTCCACCACCAGTTCGCCGACCCCGGCATCGCCCCCTACTGGAAGATGATTCATACCATCCTGACCATGATGGTTGCAGTTCCCAGTTTGATCACTGCTTTTACCATTGCAGCTTCGCTCGAGATTGCAGGCCGGGCCAACGGCGGTAAGGGCCTGCTGGGCTGGATTGGAGTCCTACCCTGGAACAACCCCACGGTGCTGGCCTTCTTGCTGGGCTTCTTGGCCTTCATCCCAGGCGGGGCCGGCGGTATAGTCAATGCCAGCTTCAACCTGAACCAGAACGTGCACAACACCGTCTGGATCCCAGGCCACTTCCACCTGCAAGTAGGTACCCTGGTCACCATGGCCGCCATGGGTACGGCCTTCTGGCTGATTCCCCACCTCACCGGTAAACCCCTCGTCGCCCGCGGAATGGCCGTGGCCTCGCAGTGGCTGTGGTTCCTGGGGATGTTCATCATGACCTTCGCCCTGCACTGGATGGGCTTCCTCTATGCCATCCCCCGCCGTGCGCACATTTCCGGTAGCCCCATCGCCATGGAGGCCTATAAAGAAAGCGCGGCCTGGATGGTCTTGAACATCGTCTCAGGGGTTATCCTGTTCATCGCAGCCCTGCTGTTCTTCTACGTGATTTTCGCCACGGCCCTGCAAAACCGCCGGGAGCCAGTCAAAGTGCTTGCCGAGGTACCTTTCACCGAGGTGATGTCCAAGCCCGAGGGCAGCGGGCTGGCCCAGCTCACCGAGCGGGTCTGGTTCTGGTTCGGTATCGCAGTGGTGCTGGTGGTGCTGGCCTATGGCCCGGTGCTCTTCCAGATGTTCACCAACATGAACCCCGTTCCGGGTCAGCGGCTCTGGTAGCTTCCCCCCTTTAGAAGAATGCCCCTGGATAAGCCCAGGGGCATTCTTCGGTTATCTGCGCATTATACGCATTTCGGTAGTATCGTTCACTTTGACAAGCCTAAACGATTCTACCGAAATGCTTTTCTACTCCCTTCGGTCGGCTTGAATCCTTCATCTCTGACTACGCCCAACGGTGAAGGATTCAAGCGGAAACGGTATTAGGCATAGAGTGGAGCTGATGAAGAAACTACCCCCCGCGGTATATGTTCTGGGTGCTGTAAGTTTTTTTACGGACATCGCCTCCGAGATGGTCTACCCGCTGCTCCCACTGTTTCTGACCGGGGCTTTGGGGGCTTCCACAACGGTGGTGGGGTTGATGGAGGGCATCGCCGAGGCCACGGCCAGTCTGTTTAAGGTGGTTGGGGGGCGGATCTCCGACCGCATGGCTGCCAGAAAGCCGCTTATTCTGCTGGGCTACGGCTTCCCAGCTCTGCTGCGGCCCATACTGGCCCTGGCCGTAGCGCCCTGGCAGGTGCTGGCTTACCGCTTTTTGGATCGGATAGGCAAAGGGCTTCGCACGGCCCCGAGGGATGCTCTGATTGCAGAAACGGTAGACCAGGACAGCTATGGGCGGGCCTACGGGTTTCACCGTGCCATGGACAGCCTGGGGGCAACCATTGGGCCGCTGCTGGCCTTTTTACTTCTCCCGTTGCTGGACTTCCGAGGGGTTTTCTGGGTTTCGGCCATTCCGGCTCTTTTGGCCACCCTGGTCATCCTGTTCTTTTTACGAGAGAAGCGAGGCCAGGCCAGGCCCCTTCCACCCCTTCGGCTATCGGCTTTTTCCCTTCGCTATCGCTGGTTCTTGCTGGTAACGGGCGTGGCTACGCTGGGGTTGTCTTCCAATGCGTTCTTAGTTCTGCGCCTGAGCGACCTGGGGCTGAGTGCAGCCCAGGCCACCCTGGTCTACACCGCCTATAACCTGCTCTATGCCCTAATGGCCTACCCCCTGGGATCGCTGGCCGACCGGGTGGGGGCTCGAGCCTTGGTGATGCTGGGCTTTGTCACCTACGCCCTGGTGTACCTGGGGTTCGGGCTCAGCAGCGCTGGCTGGCAGGGCGTTGTTTTGTTCTTGCTTTATGCCCTGTACAGTGCGGCCTTTGAAGGCAGCAGCCGGGCTTATCTGGCCCAGATTATCCCTGCAACCGAAAAGGCCAGCGCCATTGGGCTTTACCACACCCTGGTAGGCTTGCTCCTGCTACCGGCCAGCACCCTGTTTGGTTTTTTATGGCAGCATTTCGGTTCCAGTCTGGCCTTTTTCACCGCGGCCAGCCTTGCCGTCGCTGCGGTAATCCTATTTTGGCTTGACCCTACGTCCAGGCGCGGCTATACTTCTTAGTTGGCCCCATCCATGGGCCATGAGGAAGCCCCGGTCAGCAGACTGCGGCTCACCCGACAAGGAGATACAGATGCCATTTACCAGAGAAGAAAAGGCCAGCGTTATCGAGAAGCATGCCCACAAGCCCGGCGATACCGGCTCCACCGAGGTACAGGTGGCCCTGCTCACCGAGCGCATTAACCGGCTATCGGCCCACCTAACCGCCAACAAAAAAGATGCGGCTGCCAAACGGGGCCTTTTGATCATGGTAGGTCAGCGCAAGCGGCTTTTGAGCTACCTGGAAAATAAAGACAAGGCCCGCTATAAGGCACTGATTGAAAAGCTCGGGCTGCGCAAGTAAGAAACTCCGGGGGCGACCCCGGATGTTCTCTATCGTGTACAATATAGGCGACTCGGTAGGCGGGGCCGGGGGTTTTGGCTCCGCCAGAACCTTAAAACCATGCTCTATTTCGGTTTAGGCTCAATTACCAGCTCGGCGTCTAGAATATGCCCCAACCCATAGGCTGTTCATTTATCCCCTCGAGTGTGTGGCACGCGAATCTCTCCGCTCAAATTGCCATGGGGGCCTTTCTTGTGCGTGCCGCATCTAAGCGACCCATAGCCCAGGGCGGTTTTGTAAAAACAAAAGTAAGCAGCTCGACATATGCAGCCGCGACTGTCGCAGGCTCACACTGGTTACAGTTGGGCATAGAGCCTACAAGCCAGACATAAAAACGTCTTTCAGCGCACCCAGCGCTATATCTGGGCTTTCAGGAGAAGATATGAATGAGGAAAACCCTATACCCCAAGCACGACGCTACAGCGTAGACGTCGGGGGGCGCACGCTCACCATTGAGACCGGCAAGTACGCCAAGCACGTTTCCGGATCGGTCTGGGTTACCTATGGCGAAACCGTGGTAATGGCCACCGCCCAGGCCTCCGATGCGCCTATTCAGGCCGACTTTTTGCCCCTGACGGTGGAGTTTGAAGAACGGCACTACGCCGTCGGGCGCATCCCGGGTAGCTTTATGCGGCGAGAAGGGCGGCCCGGCGAAAAAGCCATCCTCTCGGCCCGCCTGACCGACCGGCCCATCCGGCCCCTTTTCCCCAAGGGCTTCCGGCACGAGGTGCAGGTACTGCTAACGGTGCTTTCCGCCGACCAGGAAAACACCCCGGACATCCTGGGGCCCATTGCAGCCAGCGCAGCTCTGATGCTCTCGGATATTCCCTGGGATGGCCCCATCGCCTCGGTGCGGGTAGGGCTGCAGGACGGGCGCCTGGTCTTGAACCCGGTGGCCCAGGAGGATAGCCAGCTCGACCTGGTGGTGGCCGGCTCCAAAGAGGCCATCATCATGGTGGAGGCCGGGGCGCAGGAGGTCTCGGAAGACCGTCTGGTGGAGGCCCTCGAGTTCGCCCACCGGGCCATGCAGCCCATCCTCGAGCTGCAAGAACAGATGCGGGCCGAGCTGGGCAAACCCAAGTTCGCCTATGAGCCCCCGGCCAAGCTGGACGCTGATACCCAGGCTGCTCTCTACCGACGGGCTGTGGAGAAGGGGCTTGCCAGTGTTCTGCAAACCGCCTCCAAGGGCGAGCGTTCGGCGGCCCTCGAGGCCTTTGCGGAAGCTTTGCTGGAAGAGTTCGCGCCCCCTGCCGAAGACGGTTCGGTAGACCAGGAGCGGCGCAGGCTGGTGGCCGAGGGTTTTGATGAGGTGGTCAAGCAGGAGCTGCGCCGGCTCATTTTGCAGGAGAACAAGCGGGCCGATGGCCGCACCCCAGAGCAGGTTCGGCCCATCTGGATCGAGAGCAATGTGTTGCCCAAGCCCCATGGCTCGGCCATCTTCAGCCGGGGCGAAACCCAGGTGCTGGGCGTGGTTACGCTGGGCACCGGCCGCGATGCCCAGCTCGTAGACGACCTCGGAATCGAGACCGAAGACCCCTTCTTGGTGCACTACAACTTCCCCCCCTACTCCACCGGCGAGGTCAAGCGCCTGCGCGGGGTGAGCCGACGCGAGGTAGGCCACGGCAACCTGGCCAAGCGCGGTTTGCGGGCCGTGCTGCCTTCCAGGGAGGAGTTTCCCTACACCATCCGGGTGGTGGGCGATGTGCTGGAGTCCAACGGCTCCTCCAGTATGGCCACAGTGTGTGCCGGCTGTCTGGCCCTGCTGGATGCCGGGGTTCCGCTCAAAAAACACGTGGCGGGCGTGGCCATGGGCCTGGTCAAGGAAGGTGAGCAGGCCGTGGTGCTCACCGACATCCTGGGCCTGGAGGACGCCCTGGGCGACATGGACTTCAAGGTTACGGGCACCCGCGACGGTGTGACCGCGCTCCAGATGGACATCAAGATCAAGGGCCTGACCCCCGAGATTATGCGGGCGGCGCTCTACCAGGCCCGCGAGGCCCGTTTACACATCCTGAATCTGATGGAACGCGCCGTGCCCACCCACCGCGCCGAGATGAAGCCCCACGTGCCCCGCATCCTCACCCTCAAGGTCAACCCCGAAAAAATCGGGGGCATTATTGGGCCCGGCGGCAAAAATATCCGCCAGCTCGAGGAGCTGGGGGTGGAAATTGATATCGAGCAGGACGGTACCATCCGGCTCTACAGCGCCAACGCTGCGGCAGCCGAAGAGGCCAGAGCCCGTATCCTGGGCCAGACCGCCGAGGCCAAGGTGGGCGAGATCTACGAAGGCACGGTTACCCGGATTACCAACTTTGGGGCTTTCATTGAAATCTTACCCGGCAAAGATGGTCTGCTGCACATCAGCCAGCTTGCCCAGGGGCGCGTAGAGAAAGTTGAAGACGTGCTCTCGTTGGGGCAAAAAATCAAAGTCAAGGTCAACAAGATTGACGAGCAGGGGCGGGTAGATCTGATTCGCCCGGAGCTCGAGGGCCTGATTGCCCCGCGCAAACCGCCTGTTCGACGATAAATATTTGCCGTGCAGAGCGTGGGCTTGGGGCTAAAGCCACCCACCCCCTGTTTGCGTGGAGCCAAGCCCTGCTTCCCCCACGGTGTTTTTTGGAGCAAACATGAACAACAACCCACCTTTTAGCCGTCCCAGGGGCCCTCGGCGGCGACAGGAGCGGCCCAAGCCCAAAGGGCCAATCCTGCTGGGCAAGCCCGACGGAGCTGTCGAGATCGTGTTCCTGGGCGGAACCGGCGAAATCGGCAAAAACATCACGGCCATCCGCTACGAGGACGAGATCTTCATCATTGACGGCGGCCTGGCCTTTCCAGACGCCAAGATGCTCGGCGTGGACATCGTGATTCCACGCATAGATTATCTCGTCCAGAACAAAGATCTCATCCGGGGCTGGGTACTGACCCACGGCCACGAGGACCACATCGGAGCCCTGCCCTACCTGTTTCCGCAACTACCGCGGGTTCCGGTGTATGGGGCCAAGCTAACCCTGGGCCTGGTCAGGGGCAAGCTCGAGGAGTTCGGGCTGGCGGTGGGGGATTACAACTTCAAAGAGGTCTCCCCCGACGACCGCATCTCCATTGGGCGCTACTTCCAGCTCGATCTGTTCCGCATGACCCACTCCATTCCCGACAACTTCGGCATGATTATTCACACGCCCATCGGCAGAATCGTGCATACCGGCGACTTCAAGCTCGACGAACGCCCCATTGACGGCCAGACCTCCCACCTGGAAAAAATTGCCCAGGCCGGAGCCGAAGGGGTGCTGTGCCTGATCGCCGATTCCACCAACGGCGAGCGGCCTGGCATTACGCCCAGCGAATCCGAGGTGGCTGAAGAGCTCGATAAGGTGATTGGAGCAGCCAAAGGACGCATTTTTGTAACTACCTTCGCCTCGCACATCCACCGCATCCAGTCGGTGGTCACGGCCGGTGAAAAGTACGGGCGCAAAATTGCCGTGGAAGGGCGCTCGATGCTCAAGTATGCCCGTATTGCCCTCGAGCTCGGCTACTTCAAGCAAAAAGACCGCTTCTACACCCTGGACGAAATCAAAGACCTGCCCGACGAGCAGGTGCTGGTGATTACCACCGGTTCACAGGGGCAGCCCGAGGCCGTCCTGGCACGCTTGGCCGCTGGTGCTCACAGCAAGATGTCCATCAAGGAGGGCGATACCGTCATCCTGAGCAGCAGCCCAATTCCCGGCAACGAGGAGGCGGTGAACACCGTCATCAATCAGCTATATGCCCTGGGGGCCTATGTGTTTTATCCGCCCCGCTACCGCGTGCACGCCTCCGGTCATGCCAGCCACGAAGAGATCAAGACCGTGCTCAACCTGGCCCGCCCCAAATTCCTGTTGCCCTGGCACGGCGAGATCCGCCACCAGGTCAACTTCAAGTGGCTGGCCCAGAGTATTCCGCATCCACCGGAAAAAATCCTGATTCCCGAGAACGGGCGATTGATCCGGCTCACTGCCAGCAACATCGAGTTCAATGGAACAGTTCCCCACGGCCAGCTTTATGTGGATGGTTTGGGTGTGGGTGACATCACCGACGAGATTCTGGAAGACCGCCACCACATGGCCGCCGAAGGGGTGGTGATCATTACTGCTCTGGTCAGCCGCGATCCGCTGGTAGAGGTCATCTCTAAGGGCTTCGTCAAGGCTGGCGAGCGCCTGTTGGGCGAGGTGCGCAAAATGGCGATGGACGCTCTGTACAAGGGGGTACGGGAAAAAAAGCGCCTCGAGGAGATCCGCGACGACATCTACTATCCGGTGAAAAAGTTTATCGCCAAAAATACCGGGCGTAACCCGGTTATTCTGCCGATTGTGATCGAAGGTTAGCGTACAAAGCCCTTTATATGGGCCAGTGCTACAGGAGAGGCCCTTGGGTAATCTGGGGCCTCGAGTTCTCTTTAGGGGGTATCCTCCAGTGTGCGGATAATTGCTAGGCCTCGAAGCGTTCGATGATACGCAAGCTCGCACGGCCTCGAGTCAGGTCTCGCACCTGCTCTTGAAACTGGAGCAGCCGCTTTTCTTCCAGGTTGAGCACCAAGCACACCCCGGCTTCGTTGTAGGTTTCGCTTTCGCGCTCGGGGCCCTCGAGTAAATGAAATAAAGTGTTGCTGAACTCGAAGGGGGCTTGAAGTTCACAACGCACCCTGAGCACGATGGCCCTCTTGGGGGCTTGCCTCAGACATTCCGAGGCCACACCCCCATAGGCCCGCACCAGCCCTCCGACCCCCAGCTTGACGCCGCCAAAATAGCGGGTAACCACCACCATCACCCCCTCCAGACCCTGCCCTTCAATGGCGCTGAGGATGGGACGTCCGGCGGTTCCGGCTGGCTCACCATCGTCGGAAAAGCGGTACTGAGCACCCACCTTGTAGGCCCAGCAATTATGGGTTGCCTGCAAGTCCTGTACCTTCTGTAAAAAGGTAGTGGCTGCCTCGGGATTTGTTAGGGGTGCCGCATAGGCCACGAAGCGCGAACGTTTGACCTCGAGCTCGTATCGGTAGGGCCCCTGCAGGGTAAGGCGTGTATGGCTCATAAGGATGATAAGTTTTGAAGCCCGGCACGGGCTGCGGCATACATCACCTGAACATCGGGTTTAATACCTGTCCAAAGCTCAAAAGCCAAAGCTCCTTGCCAAACCAGCATAGGGAGTCCACCCAGGGTCACCCGCCCGGCCTCTCTGGCCTCATGCAGCAGTCGAGTGGTAGGAGGACTGTAAACGATATCCACCACTACCCCTGCCTGCGGCAGCAGACCTGGCGGTAAAGGTGAGCTGCCGGGATCTTTGAGCCCTACGCTGGTGGTGTTGATCAGCAGGTCACAGCCAAGAACTTCCGTTGCCAACAATGGTTCGGAAATGAGTTGCAGCCCCATGGCCTCACAGAGAGCCATGGCCCGCTCACGGGTGCGGTTATAAACGGCTACGCGTGCACCTGCCTCTTTGAGGGCATAAGCAATAGCCCGGGCAGCCCCTCCTGCTCCCAAGATCAGGGCCTTTTTGTTACGGTAGGCAATGCCCGCCTCGTCCAAAGCGTAGATAAACCCCAGAGCATCGGTGTTGTAGCCAATCAGGCGACCCTGGTCGCAGACGATAGTATTTACCGCCCCAATGGCTTTGGCCTCCGGGCTTATCTCGTCAAGGTATTCCAGTACGCTTTCTTTGTGCGGGATGGTCACGTTGACTCCCGCAAACCCCCGCCGGACTTCCAGTAAGCGTGCGTGTAGAAACGCCGGGGGGGTCTCGAGGGCCTGATACGAGCCTTCTAATCCAGCCGCCCTCAAGGCTGCCTCGTGCATGGCTGGGGAAAGTGAATGTCCTACCGGAAATCCAATCAAACCGAGTCTCACGTTCGGATTTTACGACCAATCTATGCCTTAAGCGCTCTACCCCTGATGTTTCCTCATCCTGGGTCCCCGCGAGAAGCGCATTAAGTTTTCGAACAGAAAAACGCCGTTTGTTGCAATGAGCCTAGTCTGAGTTACTTAAAGCGCCCCTCGAGCCCCACCCTCCTTACACTCCCCCAGGCTCGGCTTGCTAAGATAATCTTGGTGAGAAAGCTACTTTTCGTTTTCCTGTTGGTTGCCTCTTTGGCGCAGGCCAAAACTTACATCGTCCCCATCGAGGGGACGATCGACGGGCCGCTGGCTACTTTCATCGAGCAATCCCTCGATCAGGCCGAGCGCGAAGGTGCAAGCGGCGTGGTCTTCCGGATCAATACACCTGGAGGAAGGGTAGACGCCGCCATTCGCATCACCGACCGCATTCTGGCTTCCACCGTACCCACCCTGGCCGTGATCGAGAACGCCTTTTCTGCCGGAGCCCTGATCTCGTTGGCAGCTCAGCAGATCATGATGCTGCCCGGCTCCAACATCGGCGCAGCCCTGCCCATCACCGTTACCCCAGTCGTGGGCAACGCCACCGCTGCCGACCGAAAAGTCATTTCAGCCCTCAAGGGCAAGTTCAGGGCCGTAGCCGAAGCCCGCAACCGCCCCGCCAACATTGCCGAGGCTATGGTAGATCCAGAAGCCGAAGTACGGGGTATCACCACCAAAGGCGAGCCCCTCACACTCTCAGCCAAAAAAGCTGTGGAACTCAAGGTAGCCGATGCCGAGGTAGCCAGTCTGCGGGCGGCCCTCGAGAAAGCCGGCTTCAATACCGAGACCCAGGAGCTTCAGCCCGGCCCTCAAGTACGTGTGGCTCGCTTTTTGACCGATCCTACAATCGCTGCCATCCTGCTGGCGGTGGGGGTTTTGGGGCTTATCCTGGAGTTTTTCACACCTGGAACCTTTATTCCGGCCATCGTGGGCCTCACCTCGCTGGGCCTGTTCTTTTTGGGAGGATATCTGGCTGGCCTTTCCAGTGCCCTCACCATCATCCTGCTCTTTGGCGGCCTGCTGCTGGTGGTATTTGAGCTATTTGTAACCCCCGGCTTTGGCGTGCCGGGTCTGGTTGGGCTTGGACTTATCGGCGCTTCAATCTATTTTACCTTTGGCGATCAGGCCCTGCAGGTAGGCTCCTTTGCCATCATTGGGCTGGCCTTTGGTTTGTTCCTAATTTTCCGCTACCTCCCTAAGGGTCGGGTGGCCCGACCCTTTGTGTTGAGCAGCGCTGTGGAAGAAGTAGCGCCCCCTAAAAATGAGCTGGAGTCGCTGCTGGGGGCCATCGGCCAGGCCCTCACCGACCTGCGCCCCGCAGGCACAGCCCAGTTCGGCGACCGACGGGTAGATGTGGTCACCATGGGCGAGTTTATAGATCGGGGCCAGACCGTTCGGGTCATCCAGGTCGAAGGACCCCGGGTAGTAGTGCGGAAAGTGGAGGCCTAAACGCGAGTTTGCGTTGCTTACACCTGGCCTTTTGGCGATGATGTACCCTTAGAAAGCAGTCGGTGCTAGAACTGACAACTGTTTGTGTAGACCTAGTAGGTTGATCTCGAGGAGGATCGCATGGAGTTTGGAGCCTTAATCATCGCTGGCATCGTTTTACTGGCAGTTTTCCTGTTCTTTTATCTAGTGCCGGTTCCCTTATGGATCACGGCCTTGTTCTCAGGTGTCAATGTACCCTTGACTTCTTTGGTAGGTATGCGCTTTCGCCGCATCCCACCGGCCAAAATTGTGAACCCTATGATTAAGGCCTTCAAAGCAGGTATTCCAGTTGAGGTTGCCAAGCTCGAGGCTCAGTATCTGGCGGGCGGGAATGTTGACCGGGTGGTAGACGCCCTCATTGCCGCCGACAAAGCTGGCATCAAGCTCAACTTCGACCGTGCCGCTGCCATCGACCTGGCGGGGCGCGATGTGCTGGACGCTGTCCGGCTCTCGGTAAATCCTAAAGTAATCACCAGCCCCATGGTCGCGGGCATGGCCAAGGACGGTATCCAGTTGCTGGCGACCGCCCGGATTACCGTGCGCGCCAACATTGACCGCCTGGTGGGCGGGGCCGGCGAGGAGACCATCGTGGCTCGGGTGGGCGAAGGCATTGTGGCTTCTATTGGTCAGTCGGAAGATCACAAGCAGGTGCTCGAGCAGCCTGACCGCATCTCCAAAACTGTGCTGGCTAAAGGCCTGGACGCCGGCACCGCTTTCGAGATTCTCTCGGTGGACATCGCCGAAGTGGATGTGGGCAAGAACATTGGAGCCCAGCTCCGCACCGACCAGGCCGAGGCCGACAAGAAAATCGCTCAGGCCAAAGCCGAGGAGCGCCGTGCCATGGCAGTCGCAGTGGAGCAGGAGAACGCCGCCTTGGTCGAGGCCATGCGGGCCAAGCTGGTAGAGGCCCAGGCCGCCGTACCCATGGCCCTGGCCGAAGCACTCCGCAGCGGTCGCATGGGGGTAATGGACTACTACCAGCTCAAGAATATCGAGGCCGACACCGATATGCGCGAGTCCATCAGTAGGGCCAGTGGGGGTGGTACCCCCGACGGTGGAGCACAACGGTAGGTGTAAAAATGCCACCTTTGCCGAGCCACACCAAGGCGTGGGGCTGTGGGTGTGTAGTCTTCTTTCTTCCAGGACTATGCAGCCCCGGTTCCTTCGGAGGGTTCTATGGGCTTAGATGATCTTTTGGGTCTGTTGTTTCTGTTCTTCTTTATCGTGTTGCCTGCTTTACAAGGCTTTCTAAGGCGCGGCCAGCAAATGCCCCCCGACTTTGAACCCGACGAGATCCTCCTGCCGGGCGAAGAGCGCCGCCCGCCGGCCCAGCCGCCTCAGTCGGGTACACCAGTGCGCCCAGCCCCTCCCCCCTCCCAGCCCGCCAGCCCCCCACCTGCCCGACCCCTGGTGAGCCAACCCAGCCAGCCTCCAATAGCCAAATCACCCCCCCCCAGACGCCCCAAGAGCCTCGAGGAAATCGAGCGGGAACGCCTAGCCCGCTCCGGCGCACGCCCAGCCAAAGAACTTCCGCAGGTGGAACCTGGCAAAGCTAAAACAGAGGCCAAAACCGGCACGCAGTGGGCCTTTTCAACCTCAACACATGCTATTCTGAATGGTGTGGTTTGGCACCAAGTGCTGGCCGAACCCAGGAGTCAATATTGGAGAAGAGCCCGCAAACCAAAGCGATAATTCCCCTTCGCTCGCCGCAAGAGGCCCTGTCACTACTGGGCCACAGTGATAAGCACCTGAGAACCCTTCGAAAGCTACTGCCCGCTCAACTTGTAGTGCGTGGGCAAGAGGTGCAGATTACAGGTGATCCAGAGGCTGTACGCCTGACCGAGCGGGTTATACGCGATCTGGTCACCCTGGTACGCCAGGGGGCTGAAATTGATGCAGGCACCCTCGAGCAGGTAATTTTGGTGGCCGAAAATGGCCAGTCGCTGCCGGTTGAGACCGCCGTGCCCAGTCTGGGCGGCGAAATTACCCTCCCGGGGCGGCTCAAGCCCAAAACCCCAGGGCAGCGGCAGTATGTAGAAGCCATCAGCAGCCACGACATTACCTTTGGCGTGGGGCCTGCTGGTACGGGTAAAACCTACCTGGCTGTAGCCATGGCGGTGGCCTTCCTCAAGGCCAAGAAGGTCAAACGCATTATCCTGACCCGCCCTGCAGTGGAGGCCGGGGAGCGTCTTGGCTTTTTGCCGGGCGATCTCCAGGCCAAAATCGACCCTTATCTACGTCCTCTTTACGACGCGCTCTTCGACATGATCGATGCCGAGCGGTTCGATCAATATATCCAATCGGGTGTGATCGAGGTGGCTCCCCTGGCCTTTATGCGGGGCCGCACCCTCAACGATGCGTTCATAATCCTAGATGAAGCCCAAAACACCACACCTGAACAGATGAAAATGTTCCTGACCCGCATGGGCTTCAACAGCCGGGTGGTGATTACCGGCGATATCACGCAAATCGATCTTCCCAAGGCTCAGAAAAGTGGCCTGGTGGAAGCCATGCGCATCTTGAAGGGTATTCAGGGCATTGCCCAGCAACGCTTCCTGGAGTCCGACGTGGTGCGTCATCCGCTGGTAGCCCGCATCATCAAGGCCTACGAGTCTCATGAGCACGAAAGCGAACGCTAGATGGGTCGGGTATATCTGGTAGCGCACACCCCAGTACCTCGAGGCCTGGGCCCTGCAGTACGCAAGGCCCTTCAGAAACTGCTAGATGAACTCGGTCATGGCGACAAGTCGTTGACGCTCATTTTGACCGACGACGCCGAAATTCGAGCCCTAAAGAGGGTGCATTGGGGCGAGGACGCCCCAACCGATGTTTTGTCATTCCCCACCTACGAACCGGGGGATCCCTTTATGCCGCCGCATCTGGGCGATATAGTAATCAGCCTCGAGACTGCCCTGCGGCAGGCCGAGCAGCTTGGGCATGGGCTACAGCTCGAGGTCAAAGTTCTGGCCGCTCACGCCCTGTGGCACCTGCTGGGCCACGACCACCATAATGAGGCCGAGTGGGTGGGGTTTCGGCAGGTGCAGGCCCGCATCCTCGAGCTTTAGGTCTATGCCCACCCGAACACCGCCCCCCAAGCCCGGTACCGACCCCCTGCCGCTCAGGGGCCTGCGAGCTTCGTTTGCTTATGCCTGGGCTGGCGTTCTTTTTGCCTGGAAAAGCCAGCGCAACTTTCGCCTCGAGGTGTACATCGGCGGTCTGGCCCTGGGCCTGGCCTGGTGGCTGGGGGTTAACCCAATTCCCGTACTTCAACTTATCGCACTGGTGTTGGGCCTCGAGCTCATCAACACCGCCCTCGAGGCCGTGGTAGATCTGGCCTCGCCCAACTATCACCCGCTGGCCAAAGCCGCCAAGGACGTAGCCGCGGCCGGGGTGCTGATAGTGAGCGGAATTGCGGCCATAATCGGGGTTTTGCTGTTTTTTCCGCCGCTTGTGAGCCGCTTGGGGCTGTGGTAAACTCTCGGCTAGTAGCGTATGGACTCCCCTTCCAAATTTAGTCCCGGCATGGCCCTGGAACACTCCGGGGCGAGTTAGTTTTGGTTGGGCCTAGCGCGAACCCTATGGAAAGCATCCCTGGAAGTCTTGGCATCATCGTTCTTCTCATCCTGGTTAATGCTTTTTTCGTAACCGCTGAATTCTCGCTGGTAGCGATTCGGCGCAGCCGAGTTGAGCACCTGGCCGAAAGTGGCGCCTGGCAGGGCAAGCTGCTAAAAGACGCCATGGCCCGGCTCGACGCCTACATCGCCACGACCCAGCTCGGCATCACCGCTACCAACCTCATCCTGGGGGCTTTCGGAGAGCCCTATATTACCCGGCTCATCGTTGCGGGCATAGCTGCGCTTTTTGGTCAAGCCGAGGCCACCGCCGCTGCCGAAAGCAGCCTGCTTGCAAGCATTAGCTTTGTTTTATCGGTGATTCTCATTACCTTTGTGACGGTGCTCTTTGGTGAGCTGATTCCAAAAGGCATCGCCCTTCAACGCACCGAGCAGGTCGCGGTGTTTACCATCCTACCGCTCAACATTTTCCAGCGGCTTACCGCCCCCTTGGTCTGGCTGTTCAGTCGCAGCGGCAATTTTTTTCTAAGGCTGATGGGCCTCAAAGAAGCACCCTCGCACTCCATGGTTGGTAGCGCCGAGGAACTCAAACTAATCGTAGAGGCTTCTTCCAAAGAAGGCGTTCTGGACGAAAGCGAAGGCGAGATCATCAGTCAGATCCTCGACCTCGAGGAAACCCCAGTTCGCTCGATTATGGTGCCGAGGGTCGATATGGTTACCATATCCGCAGAGGCCACGCTGCGCGAGTTTTGGGCAATGGCCCGTGAGCACCGCTATTCTCGGGTACCGGTGTATCAGGAGACCATAGATAACATCGTTGGAGTGGCCTACATCAAAGATTTGCTCGATTATACCGGCCCGGAACTAGACCAGATTAAGGTGAGCAGTATCAGCCACCCGGCCTATTTTGTGCCCGAAACCATGGGTGCTCGAGAACTTTTGCGCGAGATGAGGCGACGGAAGACGCATATGGCCATTGTGGTAGACGAATTCAAGGGCACTGCGGGTTTGGTTACCCTCGAGGACATCATCGAGGAAATAATCGGTGAAATTTACGACGAGTCTGACGAAGAAGAAGTGGCCCCGGTGCAGCAGATCGCTGAAGGGGTTTATCTTCTGGATGCCTCGGTACCGCTCGAGGAGGCCTCAAAAGAGCTGGGCATTGAGCTGCCCGAGGGCGAGTACGACACCCTCTCGGGCTTCTTGATGAACGAGTTTGGTCATATTCCCGAGGTGGGGGAAAAGCTCGAGTACAGCGGCTATGTATTTATCGTCGAAACCGCCGATCCGCGGGGTATCGAGCGGGTGCGGGCGCAGAAGAAAACCCCGGAGCCCAGCGACGATGAGACCCTTAGCGAGTCGGTCGCTTCAGAGGAGGCCTGATACCAGGGTTCGAAGACCATCCTTTTGAGTCTGGTATAGACCTACAGTATGCTAAAGCTGTGCCAAAAACGCCCAAAAAGGTTCTAGAAAAACTCCACCAGCTTTTGGATCGCTCCTACTCACCCTACTCGGGTTTTGCTGTTGCAGCAGTGATCAAGTCGGGCTCGGGCCGGCTGTATGGCGGGGTAAACGTAGAAAACGCCGCCTATCCCCTCTCGCGCTGTGCGGAGCAGTCGGCCACCCTGCAGATGGTATCGGCCGGGGAGCGTGAGGTTCTCGAGGTCTGGGTGCTTAGCCGGGGCAAGCAGCCAGCAACCCCCTGCGGTGGCTGTCGGCAGGTGCTGAGCGAATTTGCTCATCCCAACGTGCCTGTGCACTGCCTAAGCGCCGATGGGCCCGAACTGCACACCACCTTGGGCGAGCTACTGCCCCACGCCTTCAACAAACAGTATCTTCAGCAAGACCAGACGTAATACCAGATTCGATTATTCCGTCACCGAATGGGCGAGCTAACCCGACCGAAGTTGTCCGCGTCGGCATTGGCGCACATGCCAGGTCAAGCCACTCAAAAAGGCAGCTCGGCCCGCACGGTAGTACCCTTATCTTCTACCGATACCACTTCAAAACGCCCCCCTCGAGCCTCCACCCGCTCGCGCATCTGGGTCAGGCCGAACCCGCCCATCCCACCCGCCGGGGCCCCGGCCTTGAATCCCCGTCCGTTGTCGCTGATCTCCAGCAGTCCGCCCCGTTCGCCCAGCGGGGTGAGCCTGACCTGAACCAGCCCCGGTCGCCCGTGTTTGGCTGCGTTGGTCAGGGCTTCTTGCAGCACCCGGAAAAAAACCAGCTCGGATGCCTGGGATAGCTCGATTTTTTCAGGCAGACTGAGGCGCACCCGGAAACCTGCCTGCTCGGCAAAGGCGGTAGCGTAGCGCCGCACCGATTCCAGGAAGCCGTAGCGCTCGAGGTCAATAGGCCGCAGGGCAAAAATGCTGCGCCTTACTTCGCGAATCTGTGCGCGCAGGGTCTCCTTGACCTGTTGTAGTTCTTGCAAAGCCCGCTCGGGGTCGGTTTGCAGCAGGCGCTCGGAGAGGTCGAGTTTGAGGGCCATGAAGGCCAGGGCCTGGGCGATGCCGTCGTGAATCTCACGGGCGATGCGGTTGCGCTCCTCGGTGAGGGCTAGCTCCTCGGCCCGTAGATAGGCCTGGGCGTTGCGGACTGCCAGGGTGACCTGGGCAGCCAGAAAGCGCAGGAAGGGCAAGCGCTGGCGCAGGTTTTCGGCCTCGCCCTGCACCAGCAACAACCCGATGGCCGACTGTTCGCGCAAGGGTACAGCCAGCAGGTTGTCCCGCACAAAAACCGGCGTTTCCAGGGCCTCTTTCCAGAGATGGTCGGGCATGAAGGCATGGGGGGGCAGCTCGAGGTTGCGCAGCACCTGGGGCTGTAAAAAATTTTCCTCGTCCAGCAAGAGCACCCCACCCCCCGTGGCCCCCGCCCAGGCCAGGATGCGATCCATCAAGCGTTCCAGTAGCCGGCCCAGGTTGGCCTCGGCCCGCAGGGCCTGGTCTACCTCGTAAAGGGTGAGCAGATCGCGGCTGCGGGCGCGTACTGAGTCCAGCGCCCCAGCCACCTCAGCCACCAGTAGCTCCAGGAAGCTTTGCTCCTCGCCCGAGAGCGGGCGGGGCAGGGTCACCTCGAGCTTCCCATCCAAGCCCGGTAGCTTTACTTCATACAAAGGCCCCGAACCTACCCTAAAGCCGGGCGAGGTAGCCCGTACCCCCTCAAGGGTCAGGGCGGCCTCCATACCCAGTGCCTGGGCTACCTCTTGCACCACCGAGGCCAGAGCCTGCTCGAGGTTGTCGGCCGCCGAGGCCCGCTTGAGGATGTTGCCCACGGCCTCCAGCCGTCGGTTGGCTACCTCCAGCGCCCGCTGGGCCCGCTCACGGTCTTGTACCTGCTGAGCAATCCACTCCAGGGTCATCCAGGTGACCAGGGGCCCCACCAGACCATAAAAGCCCATCCGCAGCCAGAAGGCCACCGGCTGCCCCTGGTAGGGCTCGAGGGAAAGCTCAAAGAGCACCACCACCAGCACAATCGCTAGCGGCAAAATCAGCCGGTATAGCTTGATCAGGCGATACAGGCTCGGGGCAGGCTCCATGCGAAACGATTATAGGGGCGGCTTAGGGAAATCGCACGGTTTATCGGAAACCACAGGCTTTACAGGCGGCTTCGTGCAGGAAGTCGCCATGCAAACAGCTTTACCCTTCCAGGTCGGTTTTGCGTCTTCCATACTGGGCATACCAGCGGCTTTGGTGCAGAAAGCCCCGCAGGAACTGCACCTCACCAGGGGTCAGCTGTGCCTTGTACAAGAGTCGTCTGAATCGCCTAATCGCGTAGGGCAGCCGTTTTTCATCGGTGAAGCCGATGCGCAAAATGTACTCGCGCAGGTCATCGAATAGCTGTTGCAGGGCTTCCTGGCTGGCGAGCTGGGCAGGCTCGGGCTTGGGTGGGGCCATGGCAACCCCAAAAATTTCGTAGCACAGCAGCAACACCGCCTGGGCCAGGTTCAGACTGGGTTGCTTGGGCGAGGTGGGAATGCGTACGATCAGCTGGGACAGGTCAATTTCATCGGTGGTCAGTCCCGAGGTCTCGCGCCCGAACACTACTGCCACCTTACCCTGTGGCGCTACCTGGGCAACCCGCTCGGCCATCGGCCGGGGCCCAACCACCGGCCCGGTATAAATCTCCCTTTCGCGCACCGTAGTGCCCACCACCAGCCGCGCATCGGCCACGGCCTCGGGCAGGGTTTCCACCACCCTCATCCTGTCCAGGATATCCTCGGCGTGCACCGCTAAACGGTAGGCCATCGAACCCCCGGGGTGCCGTGCCAGATCCTCCCGCACCCGGGGCTCAGGCGCAACGAGCCACAAGTCCTGTATGCCAAAGTTCTGCATGGCACGGGCTGCGGCCCCAATGTTCATAGGTTCCTGGCTGCCTACCAGCACGATGCGGATGTTCTCGAGCCAATCCATCGGCTATAGCCTAAGGGCTTGGGCCGGATGCGTCGAGGCTTTGGTTGTCGGTTCAGTTTTGGTCTCGCAGGCGCTCGAGCCCGTCCAGCACGATCTCGAGGCCGATATCGAATTCCTTGCTATAGTCGTAACCCGCTTTTAAAACATGCTCGGAGGCCATCTCGACGAGGTAGGGATAGTTTCCCTCGGCGACCTCCGCCATGATGCTGTCGGCAGCAGGACTGGACTCCTCAAAGCGGTTGAACGGCAGGTTGAGTTCCTGCAAAACGAAGCCGTAGATGTAGCTATCCAGCAGCGAATAGGCATGGGCGGCTGCCGCAACCGTAAAACCGCTTGTGCGGAGGCACTCGAGTACGGCGTTGTGGTGGTGCAGGGTGGCCGGGCCGGGCGAGGTGCGCGACTCCATTAGCCCCAATGCCCAGCGGTGACGCACAAGGACCGCTCGAGCGGAGACAGCTCGAGCCCGAAGCCGACTTTTCCAGGTACCCCTGGAGGGCAGTTCGATCTCGGCGAATACCAGGTCAATCATCGCGTCCAAGAGCTGATCCTTGTTGGCGAAGTGGTAATAAAGCGACATAGCCTCCACGCCCAGCTCCTGAGCCAGGCGGCGCATGGTAAGGGCGTGGAAGCCCTTTTGGTCGGCGATCTCGAGGGCTTTCTGCAGCACCCTTTCACGGCTCAGCCTGGCCCTGGGCTGGGGTTTTGCGCTAGATCTTTTAGGGTTGTTTTGGGGCATTGGACAGTTCCTCTATTGACAATCTTACGACGTAAGGCTACAGTTGTTCCATTATCTTACAGCGTAAGGTAAAGGAGTGCTAAAAATGAAAGCAACCGCCCAGCCGACCCCTATCAGAGCAGATCGCTCGGTTCAGTCAAACACCATGCAGGCTGTCGTGCGCGAAATATACGGCCCACCCGAGGTTCTAAAACTTGTTGAGCTGCCCAAACCGACCCCGAGGGATCATGAGGTACGGGTCAAGATCTATGCCACCACCGTCACTTCTGGAGACTGCAGGGTGCGCGGCCTCAATGTGCCTGCGGGCTTTGGACTGATAATCCGTCTGGCTATGGGGGTGGTGCGCCCGAGGCAGACCGTGCTAGGCAGCGAGTTTGCAGGCGAGGTCGAGGCAGTGGGCAAAAACGTCACCCGCTTCAAGGTAGGCGACCGGGTCTTCGGCATGGATGGTCTCCGGATGGGTGCTCATGCCCAGTACAAGTGTCTGCCAGAGAGCGGGGCGCTGGCTCCAATTCCATCCGGCCTGAGCTACGCGGATGCCGCCGCTCTCCCTTTCGGTGGCAGCACCATGCTGGACTTCTACCAGCGAGCCAGGCTAAAGGCCGGGGACAAGGTACTGGTCAACGGGGCCTCGGGGGCGGTGGGGGTGGCTGCCGTGCAGCTTGCCCGACACTTCGGGGCCGAGGTGACCGCTGTGTGCAGCGGTGCAAACGCCGAGCTGGTGCGCTCGTTGGGCGCTCAGCAGGTGATTGACTACACCAAAGAGGACTTCAGCGCCAGCGGCCAAACCTACGACGTGATCGTAGACACCGTGGGCACAGCCCCCTTCGCCCGCAGCAAGAACTCGCTGCGCAAGGGTGGACGACTGCTACTGGTGCTGGCTACGTTGTGGCAGATGCTTTCGGCCCCCTGGGAGTCGGCGACGAGCAGCAAGAGTGTGATCGCCGGGCCAACCAGCGAACGAGCCGAATACGTGCAGACGTTAGCAAGGCTCGCCCAAGAAGGCAGTCTCCAGCCGGTGATAGACCGCCGCTATGCCCTGGAGCAGATTGCCGAGGCCCACCGCTACGTGGAGACCGGGCGCAAGCGAGGGAGCGTGGTGGTCGAGGTGAGCCACAGCTAAGGGTAGGGCCGCCTTCGCTACCCTTTCCCTTTCCAAGTCTGGCGCCAGGCTTTTATGCGCGGTCTGGCTGGGAGATGTGGTGAGGAGGGCTCTAGCGGCGCGCAAATTTGGACTGCAGACGGAATGGTGATTTTATCGCCTACCGCAGACGCCCGCTACGCTCGAGGTAACTGCCGAGCTAGAGACCGATTGGTGCGAGGGCAATACGAGGCCTCGAGCCTATGCTTTATCGCTCAGCTCATCTTCGAACTCGAGGCCGTGCCAATAGTCATTGCTTGCCTCCTGGAAGGCGCTTCTGCAATCTAACAGCCATTTTTTGGCGGCCCTTTATACTACACGCCCCATTTTTGGCTATTGATGGCGATGTGCTCGAGCCAGCCCTCGAACTTTACGCAGGTCTCTTTTGTTCTCGCCCATCTCACTCGGGCTTCAACAAAACTGCCCCCTCCCGCGCACTGCTCACCAGCGCCGCGTAGCGCGCAAACAGGCCGCTTTTGTAGTGGGGCTTGGGGGGCTTCCAGGCTTTGGCCCGCCGGGCCAGCTCCTTTTCCGAGACCTCCAGGTTGAGCACCCCCCGGTCGCAGTCAATCGAGATGATGTCGCCCTCCTCAACCAGCGCGATGGGCCCGCCCACCTGGGCCTCGGGGGCCACGTGCCCGATCATCAGGCCCTTGGTGCCGCCGCTGAAGCGCCCGTCGGTCACCAGGGCCACATACGGCCCCAGCCCCTCGCCCACCAGGGCCGAGGTCACCGAGAGCATCTCGGGCATCCCAGGGGCCCCCTTGGGGCCTTCGTAGCGGATCACCACCACGTCGCCGGGCTTGATCTGCTTTTTCAGCACGGCCTTCATGGCGCTTTGTTCACCGTCGAAAACCCGGGCCGGCCCCCGGTGCACCTTGGTCTCGGTGCCGGCCAGCTTGAGCACTGCGCCGTCCGGGGCCAGCGAACCCTTGAGCACCCGCAGGCCCCCTTCGGGTTTGAAGGGTTTTTTGGCGCTGGCGACCACCTTCTGGCCTTTGGTTTCCTTGGCGTTTTTGACCTCCTGCCAGAGGGTTTTCCCGCTCACGGTCATCTGGTCGCCGTCAATCAGGCCGCCTTCAATCAAGCGGCGAATCACCAGCGGAATACCTCCGGCTTCCCAAAGCTCCCAGGCGGTGTACTGGCCCCAGGGGCGCATATCGGCAATCACCGGGGTTTTGCGCGAGATTTTATCGAACTCCTCGAGCGTGAGCTTGATGCCGGCCTCCTTGGCTACGGCCAGCAGGTGCAGCACCGCGTTGGTCGAGCCGCCGGTGGCCGCTACCGCGGCAATGGCGTTGGTAAAGCTTTTCTTGGTCAGGAAGCTCTTGGGGGTGCGGCCCGCCTGGATGGCCTCGGCCAGAATCTGCATGGCCCGCCGCCCGGCCTCTTTTTTCTCGGGGGCGATGGCCGGAATGGCGTTGTAGCCGATGGGCGAAAACCCCATCACCTCCAGCACCATGGCCATGGTGTTGGCGGTGTACTGCCCACCGCAAGCACCGGGGCCGGGGATGGCGGTGCGCTCGACCTCGGCCAGCTCCTCCTCGGTAATCTGGCCAGCGGCGTACTGCCCCACCGCCTCGAAGACCGAGACCACGGTCTGCTTTTTGCCGCGCAGGAGGCCGGGGGCAATGGAGCCGCCATACAGCACCAGGCTGGGCACGTTGGCCCGGATCACCCCCATCATGGCCCCGGGGTTGGTCTTGTCGCAGGCCACCAGGGCCACCATGCCGTCGTAGAGGTAGCCCTGGGCGATTAGCTCGATGCTGTCGGCGATCACCTCGCGGCTCACCAGCGAGGCCCGCATACCCACCGTGCCCATGCTGATGCCGTCGGAGATGGCCGGGGCCCCAAACTCGAAGGTCTGGAAACCGGCCTCCTTGGCCCCGAGCTTCAGGTCGGCGGCCAGGTCGCGCAGGTGGAAGTTGCAGGGCATCCCCTCGGTCCAGGTGTTCACGATGCCCACCCAGGGAATTTTGAACTCTTCGTCACCGATGCCCACCGCGCGCAGCATGGCCCGGGCGGGGGCTTGTTGAGGGCCTTTTTTGATGATGTCCGAACGCATAGAAAAACCTCGCCAAAAGCCGAAGGTGAAAGGGTTTATTTGTTATGAGCCGTCTGTAACCGTTGCAATTTTACCGTGAAAGCGCCGGGGGTCGCCCTCGAGGATCCGCACCAGGGCCCTGGCCGACTGCTCGGGGGTAAGCACCCGCCCCTGGCTTTGGTAGCCCCGGAACAGGGGCCGCAGGGTCTCGCTGGCGCTTCCCTGGGCCTCCCGAAGCTGCCGCTGCATCTCGGTCTCCACGATGCCCGGTCGGAAGGTAAAGCAGGTAACCTCGGGCACTTCCAGCGCCAGTTGCCGGGCCAGGTGTTCCTCGGCGGCCTTGGCGATGGCATAGATGCCCATGCCAGGTATGTTGTGCTCGGCCACCCCCGAGCCCAGAAACACCGCCACGCTGCCCGGCTGGCGGATTAAATGGGGATAAGCAAAGCGGGCTAGCTGGTAGCCGCCCTTGACGTTGGAGTCCATAATCTCGTCGTACTGGGCCTCGATGAGTTCGTAGGCCAGCGGGCCGGCATTGAGCACACCGGCGTTGTGGATGAAGCCCGCAAAATGGCCCAGCTCCAAGGCTTCTTGCACCATTTTTTCGACCACTTCACTGCTGGCAGCACTCCCGGCCACCGCCTCACAGCGCACCCCCAGGCCCCGCACCTCGTCGCGCACGAACTCGAGAGCCTTCTGGTTGCGGGCCCCAATGACCAGGTTGGCCCCGGCTCGAGCCAGCTCCAGGGCCAGAGCTTCGCCGATGCCCCGGCTGGCCCCGGTGATGATGAAGGTCTGTCCTTTCAATTTCATGCTCTTTGTATACGACCTATTGCTGCAAAAGGCCAGGGGGTATCCGGCCGGCTTCACCCACCATCTCGAGGTCGCGTAGAGGGGTTGCTTAAGATTGCGGTCAGGCGGCCACTTTGTGCAGCGCCGCAACGACCTGCTGGGTAAAGGCCTGGGTGCTGGCCTGGCCGCCCAGGTCAGGGGTGGGGTTGGTGGCCAGGGCGGCGGCCACGGCCTCCTCGATCTGCCGGGCCACCTCGGGCCGGTTCAGCGCATGGGTGAGCAGCATGGCCGCCGACAAAATGGCCGCGGTGGGGTTGGCGATGCCCTTGCCGGCAATATCGGGCGCGGAACCATGCACGGGCTCGAACAGAGGGGTCTTTTCGCCCAGGCTGGCCGAGGGTAGGAGGCCCAATGAACCGGGCAGCACGCTGGCCAGGTCGGAGAGGATATCGCCAAAGATGTTGCCGGTCACCACCACGTCGAACCGGCTGGGCCGGGTAACCAGGTGCATGGCCATGGCGTCCACGTACTGGTGCTCGAGGGCCACCTCGGGGTAGTGCTGGTGCACCTCGTCCACGGTCTTGCGCCAGAACTCACCGACCTCGAGCACGTTGGCTTTGTCCACGCTGCACACCTGGTTGCGCCGCTTGCGGGCCGCCTCGAAGGCCACCCGGGCGATGCGCTCCACCTCGGGCTTGCTGTAGCGCTCGGTGTTCCAGCCCTCGGCCTCGCTCATGCCGCGCGGCTCGCCAAAGTAGATGCCGCCGGTCAGCTCACGGATGACCAGCACATCCACCCCTCGAGCGATCTCGGGCTTGAGGGGAGAAAGCGCCTCCAGCCCCGGCAGCACCTTGGCCGGGCGCAGGTTGGCATACAGGCCGTGGGCTTTGCGCAAAGCCAGCAGGCCGGTCTCGGCCCGCAGGTGGCGGGGCACGTTGTCCCACTTGGGCCCGCCGATGGCCCCCAGCAGGATGGCGTCGGCCTCCAGGCAGCCCTTCCGGGTAATTTCGGGGAAGGGCTCGCCGTGGGCGTCTATGGCGTTGCCGCCAAAGGGAAAAGCCTCGAACTCGAGGTTCAGACCATACACCTGATCGGCGGCTTTGAGCACCTCCACCGCCGCATAGGTCACTTCGGGGCCGATACCGTCACCGGGAAGCAGTGCGATTTTGGGCATGGGGTTCCTTTCTTTACTGGCGGGTGGCCTTAGGCAGCCGGGCCGCGGCCTGCTCGATCAGCTCCCCGGCTTCCAGCAGGTCGGCGATGGGATCCCAGCGGCCCTCCACCAGGGCTTTTTGCGCGGTGGCGGGCAGGTTTACCTTAAAGGTGGTGTCTGCGTAGCGCACCTCGAGACGCTCCACATCCACCGTTACCAGCAGGCTAGGGTCTTGCTCGATGGCCTGGGCTAGTTGCTCAATATCGGCCCTGGAAGCGGTCACGCAGGGCATGGAAAGGGCGGTGGCGTTGCCGAAGAAAATCTCGGCGAAGCTCTCGCCCACCAGGGCCCGGAAACCAGCGCGGTAGATGGCCTGGGGCGAGTGCTCGCGGCTGCTCCCGCAGCCAAAATTGGCCCCCACCAGCATAATGCTGGCCCCTTTAAAGCGGGGATCGTTCAAGGGGTGCGGCTTTTCGGAGCCGTCGGGATTGAAGCGCTCGTCGTAGAAAAGGGCCTCGCCCAGCCCGTCAAAGGTGACCACCTTCAGGTAGCGCGCTGGCGTGATGCGGTCGGTGTCGATGTCGTTGCCGGGGACGTGCACAGCCCGGCCCTGCACCTGCTTGATTGGTTCTAAAGCCATTTACTTACCCTCCTTGTCTCTGAAAAACCCCATAATGCTCCAGACCCCCACAATTGCCGCCGCGGAACAAAGGGCAAAGCCCACCCCGAACACCACCCAACTGAAGAGCGGGTTGGTTTCCAGGTTGCCCAGCCATAGTCCCAGGGTCGCCAGCGAAAGCAGCACCGAGGCCGCCACCAGCGTCACCCCGCGAATCAGATTCTTCGTGGACAAACGAACCTCGCCATCAAGCGTATCTGGATTTACCGACTTATGCCCCCACCAGCGCCTCGACCCCAAACACCTCCCGCGCATCGCTTATCTGGCCGGTTACCGCCGCTGCTACCACCATCACCGGCGACATCAGCACGGTGCGGCCCGTGGCGCTGCCCTGGCGGCCCTTGAAGTTGCGGTTGGAGCTGCTGGCGCACAGCTCATCCCCCACCAGCTTGTCGGGGTTCATAGCCAGGCACATCGAGCAGCCCGCCCCGCGCCACTCGAACCCGGCCTGGCGGAAGATCTCGGCGATGCCCTCCTCCTCGCACTGCTTAGCCACCTGCTGCGAGCCCGGTACTGCAATGGCCCGCACCCCCGGGGCCACCTTGCGGCCCTTGAGGTACTTGGCGGCCTCGCGGAAGTCGGAGATGCGCCCGTTGGTGCAGCTTCCCAAAAAGGCCACATCCACCTTAACGCCTTTGATGGGCTGGCCGGGCTTCAGTTTCATGTGCTTGAGGGCCTCTTCCAGCCCGGGTCGCTCGGCCTCGGGGTAGAGGGCCGGGTCGGGCACCCGGTCGGTGATGGCACAACCCTGGCCGGGGTTGATGCCCCAGGTGACCGTCGGGGCGATGTCCTCGGCTCGGATGTTCACCACGTCGTCGTAGTGGGCGTCGGGGTCGGAGGCCAGGGCCTTCCAGCGGGCCACGGCTTTTTCCCACTCCTCGCCCTTGGGGGCGTAGGGGCGGCCCTTCAGGTAGTCGAAGGTGGTCTGGTCGGGGTTGACGTAGCCGATGCGAGCCCCGCCCTCGATGCTCATGTTGCAGACGGTCATACGCTCTTCCATGCTGAAGTTATCGAAGACGCTGCCGCCGTACTCGTAGGCGTAGCCGATGCCGCCATTGACCCCCAGCACCTTGATGATGTGCAGGATCACGTCCTTGGCGTAGACCCCTGGACGAAGCTGGCCCTCAACGTTGATGCGCCGCACCTTGAGCTTGCTGACGGCCATGGTCTGGGTGGCCAGCACATCGCGCACCTGGGTGGTGCCAATCCCGAAGGCGATGGCCCCAAACGCCCCGTGGGTCGAGGTGTGGGAGTCGCCGCAGGCGATGGTCATGCCGGGCTGGGTGATGCCGTTCTCGGGGCCAATCACGTGCACGATACCCTGAAGCCCCGAGGTCACGTCGAAAAAGGTAATCCCGAAGTCCTGCACGTTCTTGCGCAGTTGCCGAATCATCTCGTCGGCCTGGGGGTCTTCGAAGGGCTCGAGCAGGGAGTGGGTGGGCACGATGTGGTCTACCGTGGCAAAGGTGCGTTCAGGAAAGCGCACCTTGAGGCCCAGGTCGCGCAACATACCAAAGGCCTGGGGGCTGGTGACCTCGTGGATCAGGTGGGTATCGATGAACAGCTGGGTCTGCCCGTTGGGCAGGGTTCGGATGGCGTGGCTCTCCCAGACTTTCTCGTACAAACTTTTGCCCATAGATATCCTCTCCTTTGAGCGCCTCAAAAACCCCAGCGGCATAGGGCCCTGGGGTCGTGCAGTACAGCAGCTAGACCCCTCGAGCGGGGCTTAGTAGGAGCTGCTTTACTCGAGCCGGCATCGCCAAAAGTATAGGCTTTGGTATACCAAAACGTCAAGGCCCGGTTTGAAGCTGCAAGGAACGCTCGCACGCCTGCTTCGCAGAAAACAGGGCCACAAAGTGGGTATGCTGTGGGTGTATGTCGCTCGCACGGCTGGGACAGGGGCGCGAAGCCGAGGTGTTTGCCTGGGCCGACGGTTACGTGCTCAAGCTGTTCTGGCCGGAGTTTTCCCAGGCCGATGCCGAGCTGGAAGCCCAGCTCACTCAGCAGGTCTGGCTGCTGGGGGTACCCTCGCCCAGGGTAGTGGACGTGCTCGAGTTCGAGGGCCGTTGGGGGCTGGTGCTCGAGTGGATTCGGGGTGTGCCGCTTACCGATTACATCCAGTCCAACCCCGAGCGTTTGCGCTTCGCCGCTCAGATGCTGGGGGCTTTGCACCGACAGCTGCACAGTAAAGCCGCAGGACACCTGCCTTCCCAGCGGCGACACCTTATCCAGCGCATCCAGACCTGTCGGCTCCCAGAAGCTGAGCGAGCAGCTTTGTTGCAACACCTCGAGCGTCTGCCCGATGGAACCGCCCTATGCCATGGGGATTTCCACCCCGAAAACGTGTTGGTGGGCGAGGAGGGTGTTTTCGTCGTGGATTGGCCCAGTGCCATGCGGGGCAACCCCCTGGCCGATATCGCCCGAACTACGCTGCTGGTTATGTACAGCGAGCTGCCCCCCGACCTGCCCGCCCGCGAAGAAATTTTGCGCCAGCGCGAAGTTTTTTACCGAACTTACCTCGAGCACTATCAAAACTTTTCCGGCCTCAATCTGACCGAGTTGCAGGCCTGGATGCCCATCGTAGCGGCGGCACGCCTGCGGGAAAACATCCCCGACGAGGAGCCCCGGCTGATGCAGCTTATCCAGGAAGGTCTGCAAAAATCCGATGCTTCAGCCTAACTCCGCTTATCACCTCTCCCGTGGTAGCGTCGCACTCAGTGCAGCTCCAGCCACCGTACTCGGTATTCGTGGGAGTTGTGCAATTTGCTACACTGTATCCCTGCGGGTATGGCGATGCACGCTGCCCGAAAGGGCGTCATCCCGCGGAGCCCCGGAATCCCTCCGGTAGGCCCAGAGGTTTACATGAAAACAAACATCATCACCTATGGCTGCCAGATGAACGAGTACGACACCCATCTCGTGCGAAGCGAGCTGGTGTCGCTGGGCGCGGAGTTTGTAGACTCCTGGCGAGAAGCCGACTTCGTGCTGGTCAACACCTGCGCGGTGCGGGGCAAGCCCGTGGAGAAGGTGCGCTCGCTTTTGGGTGAGCTGCGCAAGGAAAAAGAAAGGCGCCCCCTCTTAGTGGGCATGATGGGCTGCCTGGCCCAGCTCGAGGAGGGCCAGCAGATGGCCCGTAAGTTCGAGGTGGACGTGCTCCTGGGGCCGGGGGCGCTTACCGAGATTGGCAAGGCCCTCGAGACCAAAAGCCGCTTCTGGGACTTGAGCTTCCGCGAGGAGCTCACCCACCACCTGCCCCCTGCGCCCCAGGGGGCCCTATCGGCCTTCGTGAGCATCATCCGGGGCTGCAACCACCACTGCACCTACTGCATCGTGCCCACCACCCGCGGCCCCGAGGTAAGCCGTCACCCCGACCTGATTCTGCGCGAGGTGGAGCAGCTCAAGGCCGCGGGGGTGCTCGAGGTTACCCTGCTGGGCCAGAACGTCAACTCCTACGGCAAAGACCAGCCGGGCTTCCCCAGCTTCGCCGAGCTGTTGCGCCTGGTCGCCCAGGTGGGGATTCCCCGCATCAAGTTCACCACCAGCCACCCGGTCAACTTCACCGACGACGTAATTGCCGCCATGGCCGAGACCCCCCAGGTCTGCCGCTACATCCACCTGCCGGTACAGTCCGGCTCCAACCGGGTGCTGCGCCGCATGGGGCGGGAGTACCGGCGGGAATGGTACCTGGATCGCATCCGGGCCATCCGCGAGGCCATGCCGGACGTGGTGCTCTCCACCGACATCATCGTGGGCTTCCCCGGCGAGACCGAGGAAGACTTCCAGGCCACCCTCTCGCTCTACGACGAGGTGCGCTACGACAGCGCCTACATGTTCATCTACTCCCCGCGCCCCGGCACCCCCAGCTACAAGCACTTCCAGGATCTGCCGCGCGAGGTTAAGGTCGAGCGGCTCCAGCGCCTGATTGAGAAGCAAAAAGAGTGGAGCTACCGGCAGAACCAGCGCTGGGTGGGCCAGACCGTCGAGGTACTGGTGCGCGGCGCCGCCAAAGACGACAGCTTCGTGGAGGGCCACACCCGCGGCAACCACCCCACCCTGCTGCCCGCGGCCCAGGCCCCCCGCCCCGGCCTGTACCAGGCGGTCATCCAGCAGGCCACCCCCCACATGCTTCTGGGCGAGGTGGTGGGGGCGCAGGAGCCTGCCACGATTCCGCTGATGATGGCGTGAAAACCCAGGCTGAAATCGTGGTACTCGGGGCCGGGATCGCCGGGTTGTGTGCGGCCCGGGCGTTGCAGGAGGCTGGCAGGGAGGTGCTGGTGGTGGCCCGCGAACTCGGCGAGGCCAGCCGGGTGCCGGATGCCCTGCTGAACCCGGTGCGGGGCAAGCGCGGGACGGTGGCGCCCGAGGCCGAGGAGGCCTTAGAAGCCCTGTGGGACTTCTATCCCCGGTTCGGGGCAGTGCGGCAGGGCATCCTGCGGCCTGTGCCCCAAAGCGATAGGCCGGTCTGGCAGCAAAAGCTACAGGGCCGCCGGATTCCGCACCTGTGGCTCGAGGAAGGGTTGTATCTGGAAAACGCGGGGTGGCTAGAGACCACCCCCCTGCTGCACCGCCTGGCCGAGGGCCTGAACATCCTGTACGCCAGCGTGGAACGACTTGAATCGGGTGTAGCGTGGCTCGAGGACGGACGCAAACTCGCAGGCAAGGTGCTGGTCTACGCCGGCGGTGCGAGCGGCGCGCACCTGGTGGGGCTGGGGGGGCGCTTTACCCCCGGCTCGGTGCTGCTGACCCAGCAGCACTTCAAACAGGCGCGCTCGTATGGGGTGTATGTGGCCGGGCACAGCCTGGGCGGGAGTTATCTGCCCCACCAGGACAGGTATGCACCCCACCAGACTCAGCCGCACGAGGTGGAATGGCTGCTGGCCGAGGCGCAAAAGCTGCTGGGCTACCGGCCCGCGTTCAGTGCCTCCTGGGCCGGGGTGCGCTACCGGCTCGACCGCCACTACCTCAAGGAGATTCCGGGCGGCTTCGCCCTCACCGGCTTTGGCTCGGCGGCGTATTTTTACGCGCCTCTGTATGCCCGGCGCCTCCTCAAACGTCTCACCGGCCAATCCTGATAGACTATGCGCCATGCAGCAGTACCACGACCTGATGCGCCATGTGCTCGAGCACGGGGTAGATAAGTCCGACCGCACCGGCGTGGGCACCCGCTCGGTGTTTGGCTACCAGATGCGCTTCGACCTTGGGCAATCCCTTGCAGAATCCGCTGACGCTCGTACACCAGAAGGACGATCCCTTTCAGGACTCGCTGACGCTCGTTCACCGGACCAGGGTTTTCCCTTGGTGACCACCAAGAAAGTCCACTGGAAAAGCGTGGTCTACGAGCTTTTGTGGTTCTTGCGGGGCGATACCAACATCGGCTTCCTGCGCGAAAACGGGGTCACCATCTGGGACGAGTGGGCCGACGAGGCGGGCGAACTGGGGCCGGTGTATGGCAAGCAGTGGCGGAGCTGGGCCGGCCCGGACGGCGAGACCATCGATCAACTGGCCTGGGTGGTAGAAGAGATCCGGCGCAACCCCGACTCCCGCCGCCTGGTGGTAAGCGCCTGGAACGTGGCCGACCTGCCCCGCATGGCCCTGGCCCCCTGCCACATCCTGTTTCAGTTCTACGTGGCCGAGGGGCGGCTTTCCTGCCAGCTTTATCAGCGCAGCGCCGACATCTTTCTGGGGGTTCCCTTTAACATCGCTTCCTACGCCCTGCTGACGCTCATGGTGGCCCATGTCACGGGTCTGAAGCCGGGTGAGTTCATTCACACCCTGGGCGATGCTCACCTCTACCGCAATCACTTTGAGCAGGCCCGCTTGCAGCTTTCCCGCGAGCCGCGGCCCCTGCCCACGGTACGGCTCAACCCTGCCGTGCGGGATTTATTCGCTTTCACCTACGACGACATCGAGCTGCTGGACTACCACCCCCACCCCCGCATCCCCGCCCCGGTGGCGGTCTAGTATGGCCCGGAAGATTGCTTTTGTGGTGGCAATGGATCAGAACCGCGCCATTGGCCGGGCTGGCGCGCTACCCTGGCACCTGCCCGACGACCTCAAGCGGTTCCGCGCGCTGACCCTGGGCAAGACCGTGCTGATGGGCCGCAAGACCTTTGAGAGCATCGGGCGGCCCCTCCCCAAACGGCGCAACGTGGTGCTCACCCGCGACCCGGCCTTTGCCGCCGAGGGCGTGGAGGTGGTGCGCACCCTCGAGGACGCCCTGAAGCTGGACGACGAGCTGATGGTGATTGGTGGGGGCGAGATCTACAGCCTGTTTCTGCCCCTAGCCACCCACCTGCACCTGACCCTGGTCGAGACGCTTATCCCCGATGCCGACACCTTTTTCCCCCCATGGAACCAGGCCGGGTGGCGCGAGACCTACCGGGAGCACCACCCCGCCGACGAACGCCATCAATTTGCCTTTGCCTATGTAGATCTTGAGCGCAGCGAATTTCCCACCTAATTCACTACAGACCCGCGTCCTTCGGGCCTCGAGCAGCAGAAGCGATCCACAAAAAACCTCCCCGCAGGCGGGGAGGCCCAGTGTCGCAGTGCTGCTTAAGCCAAACCCAGACTCAGTTCTTCTTCCTCGAAGGCGATCTCACCGTCCTTGAGGGTCACAAAAAGGGTGCGACCCGGACGGGAGAGGAGCTCGAGCGAGAGCGGGTCTTCGATCTTCTCCCGAATCAGGTTGCGCAGAATGCGGGTGCTGCCCTGCTTGGGAGCCTGGCTTACCAGCCAGGAGGCCACCGAGGGGTCGAAGCGCACCACCTTCTCGCGGGACTCGAGCTCTTTGGCGATGTCCTCGAGCATAATCTGCGTGACCTGCACCAGCTCGGGCTCGCTCAGGTTGCGGAAGCGGATGACCTCGTCCAGCCGGTCGAGGAACTCCGGGGTAAAGATGGCCTTGAGGGGGCTTTCGGTGTCCACCTCGCGGTTGGTGAAGCCGATGGCCGGCCCCACGTTAAAGCCGGTGTTGGAGGTCATGATCAGAATCACCCGGCGGAAGTCCACCGTGCGGCCCAGGCCGTCGGTCAGACGGCCTTCGTCCAGCACCTGCAAGAAGGTGTTGTAGATGTCGGGGTGGGCTTTCTCGATCTCGTCCAGCAGCACCACGCTGAAGGGCTGGCGGCGCACCGCCTCGGTCAGGCGGCCCCCCTGCTCGTAGCCCACGTAGCCCGGCGGAGCCCCAATCAGCTTGGAGATGGAGTGCGGCTCCTGGAACTCGCTCATGTCGAAGCGGATGAGCGCCCGCTCCGAGCCAAAGAGCACCTCGGCCAGGGCCTTGGCCAGGTGGGTTTTGCCCACACCGGATGATCCCACGAACAGGAAGCTGGCCGAGACCCGCGTCCGGCCACCCAGCCCCACCCGGCTGCGGCGCAGCGCGGCGGCCAGGGCCTCGACGGCTTCCTTCTGGCCGATTACCCGTTTGTTCAGCTCTTCCTCGAGGCCAAAGAGCTTGCTGTCGTCCTTGTCGTCTACGTAGATACCGCCCCAGGAGTCCACCACGCTCTCAATGTCCTCGCGGGCTACCAGTGGGGTGCCGTCTTCGTCCACCGCCACCGGCAGGCCCAGCGAGTCGTTAAGGCGCACCCGGCTGGCGGCTTCGTCAATCAGGTCAATGGCCTTGTCGGGGAAGTTGCGCCCTGGCAGGCTGCGGATGCCAATCTTGACCGAGAGGCCCAGAATCTCGTCGGGGATGACCACCCCGTGGTGGGCCTCGTAGCGGGGCCGCAACCCTTTGAGGATTTCCAGGGTCTCCTCGGGGGTGGGCTCGAGCACGATTACCGGCTGGAAGCGGCGCTCCAGGGCCGCGTCTTTCTCGATGTATCGGTGGTACTCGCCGGTGGTGGTGGCCCCAATGACCTGAATCTCGCCCCGACTCAGGGGGGGCTTGAGGATGTTGGCGGCGTCCAGGGTGCCCTCGGCCCCGCCCGCCCCAATCAGGGTGTGCAGCTCGTCAATGAAGGCCACCACCTTGGCGTTCTTAAGCTCCTCGATAATCTGGCGCAGGCGCTCTTCGAACTCGCCACGGTACTTGGTACCAGCCACCACCCCGGCCAGATCCACCGAGACGATGCGGGCCCCGCGCAGCACCGGCGGCACCCGGCCCTCCACGATGGCCTGGGCCAGCCCCTCCACAATGGCGGTCTTACCCACGCCGGGGTCGCCCACCAGCACGGGGTTGTTTTTGGTGCGACGGGCCAGAATCTGGATAACCCGGTTAATCTCTTCGGTTCGGCCAATCACAGGGTCGAGTTTGCCCTCTCGAGCCTCACGGGTAAGGTCGCGGCCATACTCGTCCAGGAACGGCGTAGCCACAGCTTTTTCCTTGGTTTGCTCGCCGGCCTGCGAGAGCACCCGCCAGCGGATGGTGTCCACATCCTTGGCGTAGTGGGTCATGATGCGGTAGGCTATGCCGTCGCCCTCGCGAATGATGCCCAGCAAAATGTGCTCAGTGCCAATCACCTGGCTCGACATGTTGCGGGCCTCGGCCCCGGCCAGCTCCATCACCCGCCGGGCGCGCGGGGTGATGGCGGGCGGCTCCCCGGTACGGCTGCCCTCGCCCCGCCCGACCAGCTCCTCGACCATCCGGCGCATGGCCTCCAAGCTGGCCCCGTACTCCATCAGGATGCGCGCGGCCGTACCCCCCTCGCGCATCAGGCCCAGTAGCAGGTGCTCGGGCCCGATCATGCTATGGCCCAGTCGGCTCCCTTCCTCCCTGGCGTAATGAAAAACCAACCTGGCGCGATCGTCGTACCTGTTCAAGCGCGAACCTCCTGGTATGTCGTACAAGTATTCATAGCGCCGCTTTCTTCCTACCTCAATATTACAGTATGACCGACCTGTTTTAGGTGTTTGCGCCACACGTTACGAAGCGTTTAACAAAGGTGGCGTACAGCAACCGGGTTGCCCAACTCTGTGGGCACCTAGCTTCGTCCGCCGAGTTATGTGCTTGGGCTGAATTCCGAGCAGTCCACCCGCAGCTCGGGTACGGGCAGAGGTTTTTGCAGGAGTGCGCAGTGATACTTACCCTGCTGGCTTTGCAAATACCGGCATAGCAGACACATGCGTACCACGGTGATAACCGAGTCCTCCACCAGCCGGGCCAGTAAAGTTAGCAGCAGGTCATACAGCACTTCTTTATGCGTGGTTTCTAATGTCTTTAGCGCTTCCTGCAAGGGGCGATCCCAGTCTTTGAGCTTCTCCACATGCTCGAGGCCCGCAGGGGTCAGCTCGAGGGTATGGGTTCGGCGGTCGCGGCCAGGGTGGCGTGTCAGCAGCCCTTTGCCTACCAAAGCCCGAACCGCATCACTGATTGTAGCGGGGGTCAGGTCGAAGTACTGAGCCAGCACCCCTACCCTGCGTGTGGTGGGTTCGCGGAGATTAAGGTGAAGCAGAATCAGGGCTTGAATAGGACTGAGGCCCAGGGGCTCGGCTTTTTGCCATAGCAAGACCCGCTGGGCCTGAGCAAGACGCTCGAGAGCCGATGCAAGTTTTTTTTCCAAAGGCGCTTCCATGGCGCGGTGCGGATCACCACACCGCCGGTATTGTACTTTAGGGACGGAAGCTGCTGAAAACAAAGTCGGTGTTTGCCGCGCCCTTGTGGCATTCGTAACAGCTATTCACGTTTATTTCAACAGCCCTGCGACCATCACCTTCAAACACTGCGTACCCCCAGTTGCCAGTTGCAGCAAAACGGCGGGAGTCTTTTTCCATCACAATCACAGCCTTGCGTTTCCCCTCGACCACCGCGTTGTTACCCACCACAGGTTCAAGCAAATCAAACACGATTACCGCCCCTTCGGGGAAGACCCGAGGGTTGGCCTGATAACCTTGCATGGCCCTGCTGTTGGCGTAGATGTGGTGCAGGCCGCCCACCAGCTCAAACAGAGGATGGCCCTTTTCCACAATCATGCTTTTGACGTGCGTCCAGGCACGGTAGCCTTCAGGATAGGCCACGCCACCAACGGATTGTCCAAGTATGCCAGCCGTCAGGCCAAAGCATCCCATCAGCAAAAGCAGGCCGAGCTTGGGCGTTTTCATGGCAGAACCTCCATATATTTAGGACTCCTAAATATATCATTCAGCAGCCCAATCTGTCAAGCCAGGTCTCAGCTGGCCAGCGTTTACACATTTGACCAAGTAAAGTTTTTTGGATATTTTTTGCATACAGAGTATGCAAGTTTTCCCCATTTTTATTGCCATTGGAACAGGGATCTTGATAGCGGTTCTGGGACCAATTAATAGCTTACTGCAGGCCAAAGCCGGTATTTTGGGACTTTCCAGCCTGGTACACGTCATAGGTCTTGGCGTGTCTTTGCTAGGCTTGGCATTGTTTCAGCAAACCCCATTGTTTGGGGCATACTTAAGCACCTCGCAGCGCCTAGCCCTAGCTTTTTTTGCTGTTTGCCTTCTCCTAGCTTACGCCGGTTTAGTTGGGATAGGTATCCGGCAAGGCTTACCATGGTACAGTTTTTTGGGTGGAATCATTGGAATTCTTGTGGTGCTCGGAACGGTGTTTTCAGTAAGGGAGTTGGGTATTGCCAACGCCATTGCGCTGCTACTTGCAAGCCAGGTTCTGGCTGCTGCCTTGTTACAACAATTTGGGCTACTAGGCCTGGAAGCCAGTCCCCTTTCAGAAGCTAAGCTAATTGGCTTAGGCGTACTACTTTTGGGCGCTGTAATTGCTATCAGAAGCTGAATATGTCAGAAAGGCTACAGAGGCTCATCAACGGCAAGGGGCCAGTATATGTGGCCACCTATTTATTCGAGCACACCGGCCGCTACTTTGGTGCGCGCATAGAGCGCGCCTGCCGGACAGGGCTGCTGGAAGGCCTGAAGCAACTGGGTTTTAGCCCAAAAGAGCCAATAACTTTTCTACCTTACCGGGACTCGAACGGTGCAATAGAGCCCTCGCTTGGAGAATCGTTCACGAAGGAAATTTTTCGCAAAGATATCGAGCGGCTGGAAAATGCCTTTGCTCTGATTGCACCGCTTTATCACACGCAGTTCGATGCGGGCATTTGCTTTGAAATTGGGTTCGCTGCAGGCCGAGGCCTGCCTACCATCGTATTGCTGACCAACAACTACCAGTATCGCTATTTCGAAAGACTCTATCGGCTACCTCCTCTGCTGGAACTCATGGCCAATCAAGTACTGGAGGAGGGCGAGTTCCCCTTCACAGAGCTGGCGAGCCAACCTGAGGTGTATCTTGACCTAATCGAAACGGCCTTGCAGCGCATAGAAAAAAGCCTTGGGAATACCATTGGTAAGCTCATACTGCACCCATCGGAAAAACCCTGGCTTTCCACTACGCCAGCCACTAGCCCGAACCGCCGCGTATTCCTCGAGTTTGGTGGGGGCGAGTTTGAGTTTCAGCAGATCTTGGCTGCAGAAGTACGCAAACTTCTGGAAAAAGACGGCTGGCAGGTACTCCTTGCGAAGCGTTACGAGTTGCTTCCCGAAGTAGACCTGCTCGAGGGTGCAAAGAAAGACTTGCAAGACGCCATTTCGTCGGATGTTGTGGTAGTACTGGGCGACGGATCCGATGTTAACCCAGAGAGCGCAGCTTTGCAGGGCTACCTGTATGCTCTAGGGCGCAAAATTGTGCTTTATTACTCTGGTAAAGGCTTTCTGCATGGTAGCGATGAATATAATATGCCACGCAATTTAATGCTTCAGCACTCAGCTTCTCGAATCGTAGCTACCAGTGCAGATATCGCCTCCGTCATTGGCGAGGTTATCTGCAATGGTCATAACTCATCCACATAACAAACGCTTGTTAGAATAGTGGATATGAAACTTAGCAGTTACGCGGTCGGAGCCTGGCACCAGGGCGCGGACGACGGCACCCTGGTTACCGATGCGGTATATGGCGAACCGGTAGCACTGGTAAGCAGCCAGGGCCTGGATTTTGGGGCGATGGTGCGCTACGCCCGCGAGGTGGGCGGCCCCAACCTGCGCAAGTACACCTTTCACGAACGGGCCGCTATGCTGCGGGCCCTGGCCCAGTACCTGCAGGCCCGCAAGGAACAGTTCTACGCGCTCTCCTACAAAACCGGGGCCACCCAGTACGATAGCTGGTTCGACATTGACGGGGGCCTTGGCACCTTTTTTAGCTACTCCTCGCTGGCCCGGCGCGAGCTGCCCAACGAGCGCTTCCTGGTCGAGGACGACCCTCTGACGCTCTCCAAGCAGGGCACCTTTCTGGGGCGGCACATCCTGGTACCCAGGGAGGGCGTGGCGGTGCATATCAACGCCTTCAATTTCCCGGTCTGGGGGATGCTGGAAAAGCTGGCCCCGGGCCTTATTGCCGGGGTTCCGGCCATCGTCAAGCCGGCCACCCAGACGGCCTACCTGACCGAGGCGGTCTTCCGGGCCATGATCGAGTCGGGGATTCTGCCGGAGGGGGCCATCCAGCTCATCTGCGGTGGCATCGGCGACCTGTTCGAGCACCTGAACGAGCAGGATAGCGTCACCTTTACCGGCTCGGCCTCCACCGGGCGCAGGCTGAAGGTACACCCCAGCCTGGTAGCCAACGCCGTACCCTTCAACATGGAGGCCGACAGCCTGAACTGCGCCATCCTGGGCCAGAGCGTGGAGCCGGGCGACCTCGAGTTCGAGCTTTTCGTGAAGGAAGTGGCGCGGGAGATGACCGTCAAGGCCGGGCAGAAGTGCACCGCCATCCGCCGGGTGATCGTCCCCAAGGACAAACTGGAGGCCGTGCTGGAGGCCCTGAGGCAAGAACTTTCCCGGGTGACCCTGGGCGACCCCCGCCGTCCCGGGGTGGGAATGGGCCCGCTGGTAGGGGCGGCGCAGCGCCGGGACGTGCAGGGTGTGCTCGAGCAGCTCAAGGCCCAGGGCTGCGAGGTGGCTTTCCAGGGTTCGCCCGAGCTTCTGGACGGTGACTGGGAAAAAGGCGGCTTCATGGCCCCCACCCTGCTCTACAGCCCCAACCCCTGGGAGAGCGGGGCGCACGACCTCGAGCCCTTCGGGCCGGTGGCTACCCTGATGCCCTACGAGGGCCTGGACGAGGCCATCGCCCTGGCCCGGCGCGGCAAAGGCAGCCTGGTGGGGAGCATCGTAAGCTACAACCGGCAGGAGGCCCGCACCCTCTTCTTCGGCTGTGCCACCCACCACGGGCGCATGCTCATCCTCAACCGCGAAAACGCCCAGGAGTCCACCGGCCACGGCTCTCCCCTGCCGCTGCTGGTGCACGGCGGGCCGGGCCGGGCCGGGGCCGGCGAGGAGTTAGGCGGGGTGCGCGGCATCAAACACTACCTCCAGCGCTGCGCGGTGCAGGCCGACCCCACCACCCTGATGGCCCTGAGCAACGAGTACGTGCGCGGGGCCGTGGTGCGCGAGGATGTGGTGCACCCCTTCCGCAAGTACTTTGAAGACCTGGAGATTGGCGAGAGCCTCCTGACCCACCGCCGCACCGTGACCGAGGCCGATATCGTGAACTTCGCCAACCTCACCGGCGACTACTTCTACGCCCACGTGGACGAGATTGGGGCCAAAGACTCCATCTTCGGGAAGCGGGTGGCCCACGGCTACTTCCTGATCTCGGCGGCGGCGGGCTTGTTTGTGAGCCCGGCGCCGGGGCCGGTGCTGGCTAACTACGGCCTCGAGCACCTGCGGTTTATCGAGCCGGTGGGCATCGGCGATACCATCCAGGCCCGCCTCACGGTCAAGTCGAAAAGCGCCAAAGACCCCAAGCCCGGCGAGCGGCCCACCGGGGTGGTGACCTGGGCGGTGGAGATTACCAACCAGGAGGGCAAGACCGTGGCCCTCTACGACATCCTGACCCTGGTGGAGCGCAAGCCCGCGGTTCAGAATTCCACAGCCTCGGCCTGATAACCCTTCTCGCCCCGCACCAGCCGGCCCATAGACGGCCCCGGCTCGTGGGTAAAGCAGAGCAGGTAGTCGTCCTCGAGCCAGCGCGCGTAAAGCTTTTTGCGGGTCTCGAGGGTGGTCATGGGGTAGAGATCGAAGGCCGGGATGTAGAGGAGCGGCGTCTGCACCCGCAGGGCCACCAGGTCGCCGGTGTAGGCCAGCCGCTGCCCTTCCGAGGCCAGCTCCACCACCTGCATCCCCAGGGTGTGGCCGGGCGCCGGCAGCACCCGCAGGCCGGGCAGTAGCTCGGCCTCCCCCTCCACCACCTCAAAACGCCCCTGCTCGGCCAGCGGCTCCACGTTTTCTATGCGGTAGCTGGCCTGGCTGCGTTCGTGGGGGTGCAAAGCGTCCTCCAGCTCCTGCCTCTGCACGATGTGGCGGGCCCTGGGAAAGGTGGGCAGGAGTCGCCCCTCCACCAGCCGGGTGTTGAGCCCGGCATGGTCGAAGTGCAGGTGGGTGTGCACCACCAGCGAGATGTCCTGCGGCCCCACCCCCAGCAGCGCCAGCTGATCCAGCAGGGGGTTGGTCTCACTCAGGCCGTAGAGGCGGCGGAACTTCTCGCCGGGTTTGCGGTCAATGCCGGTCTCGATGAGCACCAGATGCCCGCCCGCGCGCACCAGCAAAGGGTTCAGGCCCAGGCGGATGCGGTTCTGTTCGTCCGGGGTCACCAGCTTCGACCAGAGGCTCCTGGGCACGATGCCAAACATCGAGCCGCCATCCAGCCACAGCTCGCCGTCGTTCAGAATCCAGAGGTCGAGGTTACCGAGCTTGTGGTACAGGATGGGCCGCATTGGGGATGATTATCTCAGGTTCGAAGGCCGCCAGTCTACGCCGCATGACAGCGACTGCATCCGGGCTCTGATCCACCAGCAAAAACCCCCGCCCATGGCGGGCCGCCGCCTCGCCGGTGGTGCCGGAACCGGCGAAAAAGTCCAGCACCACCTCGCCGGGGTTGGAGTGCACCCGCACGATGCGCTCGAGGAGCCGCAGGGGTTTTTGGGTGGGGTAGCCGGTCTTCTCCTTGGAGGAGGTAGGTACAATGGTCATCCACCAGACATCGGTGGGGGTTTTGCCCCTCGAGGCCTTCTCCGGCCCGGCCATCTTGGGGGCCAGGTAGGGGATGCGGTCAATGGCCTCGTAGTTGAAGGTGTACTTTTGCGGGTGCTTGGCGTACCAGAGAAGGGTGTCGTGCTTGGCCGGCCAGCGCTTTTTGGAGCGCCCACCGTAGTCGTAGGCCCAGATGATCTCGTTGATGAAGCTCTTGCGGCCAAAGATCTGATCCAGGAGCACCTTCACGTAGTGCACCTCGCGGTAGTCCAGGTGCACAAAGAGCGAGCCGCTCGAGCTAAGCAGGCGGTAGGCTTGCTCGAGCCGGGGGCGCAGAAACTCCACAAAGTCGTCGTAGCGGTCGGGGTAGACGGGGGCCTCGAGGGCCTCGGTGCGGTAGCGCTTACCCCCAAAGCCGCGGCGCGAACCCCGTTCGTCGGCCACTGCGCGTATACGGCGCCGCTGCTGGGTTTTGCGGGTGTTGAAGGGCGGGTCGAGGTAGATGAGCGGAAAGGAAGCATCGGGTAAGGTGCGGATGTAATCCAGACACTCCGCCTGCACAATGCGCCGCATCGGCCCGATTCTAGCCCATGAACCGGCCGACCGCACCCTGCAGGCCCGCCTGCACCTCGCTCAAGACCTCCGCCAGCCCCCGCCCCTCCTCCAGCGCCCGGATCAGGGCGCTGGCGATCACCGCCCCGTCGGCGGCCTGGGCCGCTTGCTGGGCGGTAGCCCGGTTGGAGATGCCGAAGCCAATCGCCACCGGTGCGTCGGTGAAGCGCCTGATGCGCTGCACCAGCTCGGGCAGGCCCTCCGGCAGCCGATCCCGCGCGCCGGTCACCCCAGCCACCGAGACGGTGTAGACGAAGCCGGTGCAGTGGGGGGTTACGGCCTGGATGCGGGCGTCGGTGGAGGTGGGAGCCAGCAGGAAGGTGGTCTCGAGGCCCGCCCGCTGGGCCAGCGACACCAGCTCTGGGTCTTCGTCGGGGGGCAGGTCGGGCAGAATCAGGCCCGTGGCCCCGGCCTCCTTGAACATCTGGAAGAAGGCCGCCGGGCCCACCGCCAGAACCGGGTTGATGTAGGTCATCAGAAAGAGGGGCTTGTCGGTCAGGGCCCGGATTTCCTGCACGAACCCGGCCACCTCGGCTACCCGCAGGCCCTGCCGCAGGGCTTGCTCGGAGGCCCGCTGAATCACCGGCCCGTCGCCCAGGGGGTCGGAGTAGGGCAGGCCCACCTCGAGCAGGTCGGCATAGGGCAGCACCTGCTCCACAATTTCCAGGTCGCGCCCACGGCTGGGGTAGCCGGCCATCACGTAAGGAATCAGGGCCGCCCGGCCCTCGGCTCTGGCCCTGGCAAAGGCTTCGCGGGTGGTCATGCCGCCCCTCCTCTGGCCTCCATCAGCCGCATCACCTCCACCACGTCCTTGTCGCCCCGGCCCGAGAGGTTGATGACCATGACCTGCTCGGGTTCCATCTCCGGGGCCAGCTTGGCCGCGTAGGCGATGGCGTGGGCCGACTCCAGGGCCGGGATAATCCCTTCCAGGCGGCACAGCAACTGGAAGCCCTCGAGGGCCTCCTCGTCGCTGATGCCCACGTACTCGGCCAGGCCCTGCTCGGCGTAGTAGCTGTGCTCGGGGCCCACACCGGGGTAATCGAGGCCCGCCGAGACCGAGTGGGCCGGCAGAATCTGGCCGTCGTCGTCGTAGAGCAGGTACATCTTGGCCCCGTGCAGCACCCCCTTCCGGCCCGCCCCGATGCTCAGGCTGTGCAGGCCCGAGGCTTTGCCGTGGCCGGCGGCCTCCACCCCAATCAGCCGGGGCCGGTTCTCCTGGTAGGCAAAAGGCGCAAACACCCCAATGGCGTTGGAGCCCCCGCCCACGCAGGCCAGGATTACATCCGGGTTCTCGCGGCCCTCTTTCTCGAGGAGCTGGGCCTTAATTTCCTCGCCCACCACGCTCTGGAAGTCGCGGGCCATGGCCGGGTAGGGGTGCGGCCCCACCACCGAGCCGATGATGTAAAAGCTGTCGCGCACGTTGGTCACCCAGTCGCGGATGGCCTCGTTGGTGGCGTCCTTGAGGGTGCGGGTGCCGCTCTCCACGGGGCGCACCTCGGCCCCCAGGAGCTTCATGCGAAAGACGTTCAGGGCCTGCCGCCGCACGTCCTCGGCCCCCTGGTACACCACGCACTCCAGGCCCATCAGGGCCGCCACGGTAGCCACCGAGACGCCGTGCTGGCCGGCGCCGGTCTCGGCGATTACCCGCTTCTTGCCCATGCGCTTGCACAGCAGGGCCTGGCCCAGGGTGTTGTTGATCTTGTGGGCCCCGGTGTGGTTCAGGTCTTCGCGCTTGAGGTAGATCTTGGCCCCGCCCAGGTGCCGGGTCAGGTTCTCGGCAAAGTAGAGGGGGCTGGGCCGTCCCACGTACTCGCGCAAGTAGTAGGCGTACTCGGCCAGGAACTCGGGGTCTTGCTTGTAGTGCAGATAGGCCTCGGTGAGCTCCTCCAGGGCCGGAATCAGGGTCTCGGGCACATAGCGCCCGCCAAACTCGCCGTAGCGGCCCCGGGGGTCGGGTAAAGGGTAGCTGGGTAGCTGCATAGGTTCCTCGCAAAAAACTTGGGCTGGGTCGGATGGGGACAAACAAAAACTCGAGGTCGTGACCTCGAGGAAAGCCCAAACGCGTGGGAAAGGCCAGCCGCGCTCAGGCCGGGCGACGCCACCAGCGCTGGTGGTGCCACTTGTAGCTGCGGGGGGTGCGGTGTCGCATCTGCCCAAAGGGTAGCAAGCCCAGGGGCTTCCGTCAAGGTTGCAAAGAGCGCTTTCTGCAAGCAGGTCTGGGTGTTAGAGTAGGTGCGCAATGGAACTTTACGAACACTATCTCGATTCACTCGCCAAAGTAGCCGTGCACGTGGGGCTGGGCCTCCAGGAGGGCCAGGAGCTGCTGATTACCGCCCCCATCGAGGCCGTACCGCTGGTGCGGAAAATTACCGAGTACGCCTACAAGGCCGGGAGTCCCCTGGTCAGCGTGCTCTACGACGACGAGGCCGCCCACCTGCTGCGCTTCCAGCATGCCCCCGAGGCCTCCTTCGACAAAGCGCCGCAGTGGCTCTATAACGGCATGGCCGAGGCCTTTCAGGCCGGGGCGGCCCGCCTGCACATCGCCGGCAGCGACCCCAACCTGCTGGGGGGCCAGCCCCCGGAAAAGGTGGCCCGGGCCAACCGGGCCCGCTCCCTGGCCTACCGGCGGGTGCTCGAGCTCATCACCACCCATCACATCAACTGGAGCATTGTGGCCTACCCGCAGCCGGCCTGGGCCCGCGCGGTGTTTCCCGGGCTACCCGAGCAAGAGGCCGTTCGGAAGCTATGGGAGGCCATTTTCAAGGCCTCGAGGCTCGATACCCCCGACCCTGTAGCCACCTGGAAAGCCCACAACCAGCACCTGGCCGAGCGCGTGGCCTACCTGAACCAGAAACGCTACCACGCCCTGCACTTCAAAGGCCCCGGCACCGACCTGCTGGTAGGCCTGGCCGACGATCACCTCTGGGCCGGCGGGGCCGTCCAGGCCAAAAACGGCGCGGTCTGTAATCCCAACATCCCCACCGAGGAGGTGTTTACCGCACCCCACAAAGACCGCATCGAGGGCGTGGTGCGCAGCACCAAGCCGCTTTCCTATCTGGGGAGCCTGCTCGAGGACATCGAGGTGCGCTTTGAAAAGGGCCGCGTGGTGGAGGCCACCGCCAAAAGCGGGGCCGACGTGCTGAACCGGGTGCTGCAAACCGACGAAGGGGCCAAAAGCCTGGGCGAGGTGGCCCTGGTGCCGCACTCCTCCCCCATCGCGCAAAGCGGCCTGCTGTTTTACAACACCCTCTTCGACGAGAACGCGGCCAGCCACATCGCCCTGGGCCAGGCCTACAGCGAGTGCATCCAGGGCGGCAGCCAGCTCAGCCCGGAAGAGCTCGAGGCCAAAGGGGCCAACCGCAGCCTCATTCACATCGACTGGATGATCGGCTCGGGCGAGGTCGATGTGGATGGCATCACCGCCTCGGGGCAGGCCGAGCCGCTGATGCGCAAGGGCGAGTGGGTTTAGGGGCTGGCTTGCTCGAGGTAGCGCGCCCAGGCTGCCAAAGCGTGGGCTAGGGCATAACCCCGATTAGTCAAAAAACGAATGGCACGGGGCTTTTCACCCCTGTGGCGGCTTGGGTAGCGTTCCAGCAAGGCCAGGGCTTCTGCTACTGGGTCTTGCTGGGCCATCTGTGTAGCCAGCACCTCTTCTACAATCTCCCTCGAGACACCCTTAGCCCAAAGGGCCCGGCGCAGCTTGGCCGCGCCCCACTTGCCTGCATACAAACGAACATAACCTTCGGCGTAGCTATGGTCGTCGAGGTAGCCCCGTTGCTTGAGGCGGCCAAGGGTTGCCTCCACCACTTCGAGCGGGGCTCTACGGGATAGCTTTTGGCGTAGGGCCGTCTCTGAGTAAGCCCTGGCCCCCAGCAGCCGCAGCGCATACACAAACAGCTCATCGGGGTTTTCTTGCTTCATCTATTCAATTATGCCCCACGCAGAATGAGAGTCTTGAGCAGTATTCATACTTGACGCTCGGGCGCGAACCCTAGACACTAGACTGAGCCATTTATGGCTACCCAGGCACCTTATGCGCGTCTTTGCCATCGCCGATATTCATCTGTCCAAAGCCTTCCCCAAGCCGATGAGCATCTTCGGGCCGGAATGGAGCGGGCATCCTGAGGCTGTTTTCGAAGAGTGGCGCAAGGTTGTCGGCGAGGATGACCTGGTTATTGTAGCCGGGGACATCTCCTGGGCCATGAAGCTCCCCGAAGCCATGCTCGACCTGGCCGATCTAGCCCAGCTTCCAGGCATCAAGGTGCTGTTGCGGGGTAATCACGATTACTGGTGGCCCTCCATTAGCCGTTTGCGGCAGGTGTTACCCCCGCGCATGCATGCCCTGCAGCACGACTCGCTGATCATCGGGAATTTAGCCATTGCCGGAAGCCGCGGCTGGGATACCCCCGGAAGCTACAACTTCACCCCAGAAGACGAAAAAATCTACAAGCGTGAGGTAGAGCGCCTGGCCCTCTCGCTCAAAACCATCCGGGGCCACGAGTACGAGTATCTGGTTCTGGCTATGCACTATCCCCCCTATGGCCCCACTGGCGGCCCCACTGGCTTTACTGAGTTGATTGAGCAGTATCGGCCTACTTGCGTGGTGTATGGACACCTGCATGGCGCTGACCCCGAAAAGCTGCCCAAGCACTGGAAAGGCATCCCGCTACACTTTGTTTCTGCCGATGTGGTACGGTTCAGGCCCCAGCTCATCCTGGAGACCCCACATCAAACCCACACCTACCAGCCCACGTCCTGACCGCCATGCCGGACGCTGGTATCTGGAGTATCATCCAGGCATGATTACCGCGTTTGTCCTGATCCAGACCAGCCGCGAATCCACCGCCGAAACCGCCGAGGCCGTAGCCGAGATTCCTGGGGTGGCCGAGGTGTACTCGGTGACGGGTGAGTGGGATCTGGTGGCGATTTTACGCTTCAAAGACTTCGAGCAGCTCGACGATATCGTAACCCTGGGGCTGCGGAAGCTAAAGGGCATCGAGCGCACCCAGACCCTGCTGGCTTTCCGGGCTTATTCGCGCAAGCTGCTCGAGCAGGGCTTCAACATTGGCAGCGAAGGTTTGTAGCTATTTCATGTTTCGCTTCTTCATGCTCTTGCAGCTTGGGCTGGTGCTGGTAGGCCTGGTCTGGATGGAGCTAGCTGGCTATACTGCCATCAAAAGCCCCGATCCCCTGCGCGATAGCCTGGCCTTTCTGCTACTGTTCTTTGGGTTAATGGGGCTCGAACGCCTGTTCTCTCTGCTGTTCCCCAAGAGTTTTCAGGCCGCCGAAGCCCTGCACGGTCAGCTTGGTACGCTGATGCGCGCCCAGGGCATCAGCCATCACCAGGCCTTGCTACTTGCCTTGGTCTCTGGCGTGGGGGAAGAGGTGTTTTTCCGCGGGGCCTTGCAAAACGCCTTGCTGGGCGGCTGGCCGGGAGTACTGCTGCAAGCAGTGGTATTTACTGCTCTTCACCCGGTACCCGACCGACGGGCCTGGAGCTACCCACTGTTTATCTTTTTGGGTGGCCTGATGTTTGGTTCGGCCTACTTGCTCACCGGAAGCCTGTTGCCCGGCATGCTAGCCCATTATCTCCACAACGCCAGGGGCTTTTATGAGCTGCTGGATCGTGGTGAAAACGAGCATCATGCGTAACCCGGGCTCAGTAGGCCAGGTTTGGGATCCGATTGGAGGCCCCGCAGTCAGCTCGAGCCCCAACACATTCTGGAAGTCGCGCCGACCTCGCCAGCAATGCTGTTTAGCTCGAGGCTGATTAGAAAGTCGAATCCGAGGGCACCCCCTTAGGCCGTGGAGACCGAAAGCTCATGGTGGCCGTGCATTTTTTCCAGGTGATCTTTGAATTGCTCAAAGGTTACCTTGAGCAGTTTGTTGGGTTCACCGAATACCGAGGCGTACCAGTCGGCAGCCTTGTCCAGCAGGGGGCTGTCGTAGTGAGGGTGGCCTTCAACCACCAGCTCGAGGTGAGTTCCCCCGTCCTCGGTTTCGCTTAAACGCAGCCAGCCCGAGATTTCCAGGTTGTGCGGCACCCCCGGCACACTCTGAAACTTGAGAAATTCGGGTGCTTGGCGCTCGGTAGCCTCAGCCACCCAGATCAGATCCACCGGCGGCTGCCCTCTAGCCCGAAAGCGCCAGGCCGTGCCCACCCGGCTCACCTCCTTGATGGCTTTGGCCCAGCTCGGCCAGCTCGAGAAGTCCTGGAACGCTGCCCAGACTGTTTCCCGTGGGGCCCGGATGTTGAGAATCAGTTCCTCCCTAAACCGCATAGCTACCTCCCTTTGCAAAACGAGCGCACGGCGGAAAAAGAACGAATACAGGTTGGTGTAAGTGCATATTGCCATACAACCATGTACGGGCGATGAAGCCTGGATTACACTACAGGGATGAGTAAGGTGCATGTTATTGGGGCTGGTCTGTCGGGTGCCGAGGCGGCTTTTACCGCGGCCCGCCTGGGCGCACAGGTTCGGCTGTACGAAATGCGACCCCGGCGCATGACCCCCGCCCATCAGACCGGCCATTTTGCCGAGCTGGTCTGCTCCAATAGCCTGGGGGGCGAAGGCGAGACCAACGCCAAAGGTCTGCTGCAAGCCGAGCTGCGGGCTGCCGGCTCCCTGATCATGCAGGCCGCCGACCACAACCGGGTTCCGGCGGGCGGGGCGCTGGCGGTGGAGCGGGAAGGGTTTTCACAGGAGATTACCCGGCGGCTCGAGGCCCATCCGAACATTGAGGTGGTGCGGGAAGAACTGACGAGGGTTCCTCCGGACGGCATTACCGTGCTGGCGACCGGCCCGCTCACCTCCGATGCCCTATCGGAGCACCTACGCGCGCTGCTGGGCGATGAATTCCTGGGGTTCTACGATGCCGCCGCGCCGGTGGTGCTGGGCGAGAGCATCAACATGGCAGTGGTCTACCGGGCCGGGCGGTACGGCCAGAGCGCCGACTATTTGAACTGCCCCCTCAACGAGGAAGAGTACCGCCGGTTTTATGAGGTGCTAAGCCAGGCCCGCAAGCACACCCCCCACGAGTGGGAGAAGCTCGAGTTCTTCGAGGGTTGCATGCCTATCGAGGAAATTGCCCGCCGCGGCTTCGACACCCCGCGCTTTGGCCCCATGAAGCCGGTGGGCCTGCCCGACCCCCGAACCGGCCAGGAGCCCTACGCGGTAGTGCAACTGCGGGCCGAGGATCGGCGCGGCCAGATGTGGAGCCTGGTTGGCTTCCAAACCGGATTGAAGTGGGGCGACCAGAAGCTGGTGGTGCAGAGCATACCGGGCCTGGAAAACGCCGAGATCGTGCGCTACGGGGTGATGCACCGCAACACCTACCTGTGCGCCCCCCGGCTGATTGAACCGACCCTGCAGTTCCGGGCGTACCCGAATCTGCTGGTAAGTGGGGTGTTGTGTGGGGTGGAGGGTTACCTCGAGTCCGCAGCCACCGGCTTTCTGGCCGGCCTCAACGCAGCCCGGCTGGCCCAGGGCCAGGAAGCCCTGGTTCCACCCGAAGCGACAATGCTGGGCGGTCTGGTGCGGTACCTGGCCAGCGCCAACCCCGACAACTTCCAGCCCATGAACGCCAACTGGGGGCTGGTACCCGCCGAAGTCGGCAAGGGCAAAAAGTCCGAGAAACGGGCCCGGATGTTCCACCGGGGTCTGGCCGAGTTTCGGGCCTGGCTGGCCCGGTCGGTGGGCCTGGCTAGCGAGGAAATACTGGCAGGTTGAGGGCGGCCAGACTGGCATACACCACCTGCCAGCCCTGCTCGCCGAACACCAGCTGGGCCTCGCCGCTGCGCCGCACCGGACTGCCGTCCAGCACGGCCAGCAGGCTGAAGCGCAGGGTAGCCTGGTTGCCCGCCAGCCGGGTTTGCAGGTTCTCGAGGCTAAACCCATCCAGCCGAACCCCGCTGCGGCCAAACGCCACCGAAGGGTTCTGCAGGAAGCGCTGGCTCCAGACCGGATCGTTGCACTTCAGGCCCTCGAACACCTGGCGCAGGGCGTTCTCGGCCAGCAGAGCCGAAGGTTGGGGGCGCAGGTTGGGGTCGGGGCGGGCAATGGCCTCGATGGCAGCCCTGGCCCAGTGGCAGGGCGGCACATCAACAAAGGGCGAAGTACCCGCCTGGGTTTGTGCTAGCGAAAGGCTCCCCAGGAGCCCCAGAACAACAAGCTTTTTCATAGCCCCACGGTGACAGATGGAGCGGCCTTCGACAAGGGAACCGAATACCTTTCGGAGTAGGTATAAACTGTGCAAGATGGAACGTAAATACTTTGGAACCGACGGGGTGCGGGGCGTGGCCGGCGAGCCACCCCTGACGCCGCAATTCGTGCTCAAGCTGGGGCAGGCTGCGGGGGCTTACTTCAAAAGCGCACAAAAAAAGCCCGTGGTGTTGCTGGGCAAGGACACCCGCCAGTCCTGCGATATGCTCGAGGCCGCCCTGGCCGCGGGCCTGATGTCCCAGGGCGTGCGGGTCGAGCACCTGGGGGTGCTGCCCACCCCTGGGGTAGCCTACCTGACCAAGGCCCTGGGGGCCACCGCCGGCGTGATGATTTCCGCCAGCCACAACCCCTACCAGGACAACGGCATCAAGTTTTTCAGCGCTGCAGGCGACAAACTGCCCGACGAGGCAGAAAGCGAGATCGAGGGCCTGCTGGAGCGCGAGTTCAAAACCGATGGCATTGGCACGGTTTCCGACTTCCGCGAGGCTGAGCGGATGTACCTGGACTTTCTATCGTCCAAAGGGGGCAGTCTGGAAGGGCTCAAGGTGGCCCTCGATACCGCCAACGGCGCCACTTTCCGCCTGGCTCACCGGCTTTTTCAGCGGCTGGGGGCCGAGGTGTTCGTAATGTTCAACACCCCCGATGGGCGCAACATCAACAAAGGATGCGGTTCGACCCACCCCGAGTTTTTGCGCCAGCAGGTGGTGGAGATGGGCTTTGACGTGGGGGTGGCCTTCGACGGCGACGGCGACCGGGCCATCCTGGTAGACCGGCAAGGGCGCGAGTTTCACGGCGACCACGTGCTCTACCTGAACGCCCTGGTGCGGCGCGAGCCGGGGGTGGTGGGCACCTTGATGAGCAACATGGGCCTCGAGGTCAAACTGCGCGAGGCCGGCATCAACTTCTACCGCACCGCGGTGGGCGACCGCTACGTCTACGAGAAACTCAAGGCCTCGGCCCTGACCCTGGGCGGGGAGCAGAGCGGCCACGTGCTCTTCCTCGACCATGCGCCCACCGGCGACGGCATGCTCACGGCCATCCTGACTCTGAAGGCCATGCGCGAGTCCGGGCGCGACCTTTCCGAGTGGTACGAGGCCCTGCCCATGTACCCGCAGCTCCTGAAGAATGTGCGGGTCTCGGATAAGCAAAAGGTCATGCAGCAGCCCGAGCTGCACCAGGCCATCCAGGAGGCCGAGCAAAAGCTATCGGGCCTGGGGCGGGTCAACGTGCGTCCCTCCGGCACCGAGCCGCTGGTGCGGGTGATGGTGGAAGGCCCCGCCGAACTCATCGAGCCGGTTTCTTCGGAACTGGTAGCGCTGGTAGAGCGCCTGGGAAGCGCCAGCTAGTATGAGGGTACGCCTGCCCATTACCGTCCGCTACGCCGAGACCGACGCCATGGGGGTGGTGCACCACAGCAGCTATGTGGTCTGGCTCGAGGCCGCGCGGGTGGAGTGGCTCAACCAGATTGGGCTTCCCTACACCCAGATTGAAGCCCAGGGTCTGGCTTTTGCCGTGGTGGAAATTGGCCTAACCTACCGCAGCCCGGCCCGGTTCGGCGACGTGGTCGAGATCGAAACCTGGCTCAGCGAGGCCACCTCGCGCACGCTACAGTACCGCTACCGGGTCTGGAAGGGCCAAACCCTGCTGGCCGAAGGCTTCACCCGCCACCTTTGCCAGGACACCAGGGGCAAGGCGGTGCGAATCCCTGCTTCTGTCGCAGAGCCTTTACATAAGCACCTGCTTCCGCTGGACTGAACAAGAGCTGACCCAATCGGCCTTAACATGGGGTCATGGGCGAAGCACGGCTAGAGAAAATCAGCGAGCGGGCCTTGCGTCTGACAGCGGCCGTCTACACCCTGCTGGGCGCCGCCGACTACCTGAAGGTACACGGGCGTTTACCCGAGCGGATTGGCGGCCCCTGGAACTACCTTCCGGCAAACTACATCATCGAGCAACGGGGCCTCGAGTTTGAGCTCACCGAGGACGAGCAGCTTGTCTACGAGGCCATCCGGCGCGAGCGCCGGCTACCCGGAGGCTCGGTGGTGCTGCTGGACGAGGAAGAAAAATCATCCAAGCCCACCAAGAAGTCCAGAGGCAAAAAACACGCCTGAAGGTTTAGCGAGGTTGGTGTTGTATCGCTACACAGCAAGCAAACAGCGCCCAGCGGCGTGATAAACTTAGGGCCGACCATGACCCTTTTCGAACAGTTTGAGCGTCACATCAACCCCGGTCTGGCCGGGCTGCTGCGCTTCACCGGACTGGACAAGGTGGAGTCCCACGCCGAAGGCGTGTACGTCTGGGACACCGAAGGCAAGCGCTACCTGGACTTTTTGGGCCTGTATGGAACCCTATCCCTGGGCCACCGGCACCCCAAGGTGGTGGCTGCGGTCAAGGCCCAGCTCGACAAAATGCCCATGTCGGTGCGGGTGATGGTTTCCGAACCCACCACCAAGCTGGCCGCCCGTCTAGCCGAGATTACCCCTGGCGAGCTTTCGATGGTCTATTTTGGCAACTCGGGCACCGAAGGGGTGGAGGCAGCGCTCAAATTTGCCCGCTTCTACACGGGCAAGCCTGGCTTTATCACCACTCAGGGGGGCTACCACGGCAAAACCCTGGGGGCCCTGTCGGTTACACCCCGCGAGCACTACCAGCTTCCGGCGCGGCCCCTGGTGCCGGGGGTGACGGTGGTGCCCTATGGCGATGCCCAGGCCATTGAGGCGGCCATTGGCCCCGACACCGCCGCGGTGATCGTGGAGCCCATTCAGGGCGAGGGGGGCATCCGGGTACCGCCCGAGGGGTACCTGCGGGAGGTGCGGCGCATCACCCGCGAGAAGGGCGTGCTGATGATCGCCGACGAGGTGCAGACCGGCCTGGGCCGCACCGGCAGGCTCTGGGCGGTCGACTGGGAAGAGGTAGACCCCGATATCCTGGTGAGCGCCAAGGCCTTAGGGGGTGGGGTAATGCCCATCTCGGCCACCATCTGCCGTCCGGAAATCCTGAGCATCTACAAAACCGAGCCCCTGATTCACTCCACCACCTTTGGGGGCAACCCACTGGCTGCGGCGGCGGCGCTGGCGGCCATCGAAGTCACGCTGGAAGAGGATATGCCCGCCCGGGCCCTCGAGATGGGCCAGTACCTGATGGCACAGCTTGGCATCCTGCAACAGGCCTACCCCGAGTTCATCCAGGAGGTGCGGGGCCGGGGCCTGCTGGTGGGCCTCGAGTTCACGGACGCCGATATCGGGGCGGTGGTGGTGGCCGAGCTGGCGACGCGGGGGGTGCTGACCGCCTTTGGCCTCAACAACCCCAAGGTGGTGCGCCTGGAGCCCCCCCTGATTGTGGAGAAGACACACATTGACGAGTGCCTCGAGGCCCTGGACGGGGCTTTAAAAGCTACCCAGCTGGCCTTCGAGGGTGTGCTGTAGGCTGGGCTGAGCATACCGAGTTGGTTCTGTGGTAGGGCAAACTTGGGCTTCGAAAGAAACCGGCGTCGGTTGATTGGTGGCGAGCCAGCCTATCTGGCATGACGCCGGTCTATTTGAATCAGGTGCGCCTTGCCCTATGAAGCTCGGTTTGGCCCTGTGCCCTTGCGCTTTGAGCGATCATCTCTGACAATCGTACTGTGTTGGCCAAACGCATAATTCCTTGCCTCGATGTCCACAACGGGCGGGTGGTCAAGGGTATTAACTTTGTGAATCTACGCGACGCTGGCGATCCAGTAGAGGCCGCTAAAGCGTACAACCTGGCCGGGGCCGATGAGCTGGTGTTTCTGGACATCACAGCTACCCACGAAGAGCGCAGTATTATGCTTGAAATTGCTACTCAGGTAGCCGAGCAGGTGTTTATTCCCTTCACGGTGGGCGGGGGTGTGCGAAGCCTCGAGGACGCTCGAGCCCTGCTGCTGGCCGGAGCCGACAAGGTCTCGGTCAACTCGGCGGCCGTCAAACGTCCTGAGCTAATCCGGGAGCTCTCCGATCACTTTGGCAATCAGGCTGTGGTACTGGCCATTGACGCCAGGTGGAACGGGGCCTCCTGGGAGGTGTATGTAGCTGGAGGCCGCATCCCCACAGGGCTGGATGTGCTCCGCTGGGCCGAGGAGGGCGCAAGGCTGGGCGCTGGAGAAATTCTCCTCACCAGCATGGACGCCGACGGAACCAAAGCCGGCTTCGATGTAACACTTTACAGAGCCGTGTCGCAGGTGGTGGGAATTCCCGTGATTGCCTCCGGGGGTGCTGGAAGCAAAGAGCACTTTGCCGAAGTGCTGGGCGCAGGCGTTGCCGATGCGGCCCTGGCCGCCAGCGTCTTTCATTTCGGCGAAATTGCCATCCCAGAGCTCAAAGCCTATCTAGCCGCTAAGGGCATTCCCGTGCGTATTGAGCCTCCCATGGCTATGGTAAACGTTTAGAGAATCGAACCTAAGCTAAGCCTGCACACCGCACCTGGTCTTGTTGCAATAAGGAGTACGACTGTCCAGAATAGGCCGTGGGTAACTTATGGATCTCACCAGAGTACGATTTGATGCCAATGGCCTGGTTCCGGTTATCGTGCAGGACGCACGCACAGGGAAGGTGCTCACGCTTGCCTACGCCAACCTCGAGGCCCTCGAGCAAACCCTGCAAACCCGCCAAAGCACCTTCTGGAGCCGCAGCCGGAACGAGCTATGGGTCAAAGGTCTTACCTCAGGGCATACCCAGCAGGTGGTAGAGGTCGTGCTCGACTGCGATCAGGATGCAGTTTTGTACAAGGTTATCCCGCGGGGCCCGGCTTGCCACACCGGGGCCGAGAGCTGCTTTCATCATGCCCTAACCTCTGCTCACACCCCCCCCTTGGGCGAGGTGCTGGAGAGGGTGTATCAAACCATCCAACAGCGAATAGATAGCCTCCCCGAAGGCTCTTACGTAGCCAAAATGCACCAGGCTGGCCTGGATCGCATTCTCAAGAAGATTGGTGAGGAAGCCGGCGAGGTGATTATCGCTGCCAAAAACCAGGGCTCAGATGAGCTGACCTGGGAAGCCTCAGACCTCCTTTTCCACTTGCTGTTCGTGCTGGCCGAGCAGAGGGTTACACCCGCCGACCTGGCCCGTACCCTCTGGGAACGACACAGATCCTAAAGGCAAAAAATTTGGAAATGCTACCAAGGTTTGCATTCAAGCCACACTTGGTATGCTTTAGACATGCAATTCGACAGCGATATGGACATAGAGCGGCTGCTGGTGCTCGAGGTCGCCCGCGTCACCGAACAAGCAGCGCTGGCAGCCAGCCGCCTGGCCGGTATGGGCAAAAAAGACGAAGTGGACGAAGCCGGAACCGAGGCCATGCGAAGGGTGCTATCGGAGCTACCCATCGTGGGTCGGGTGGTCATTGGCGAAGGCGAGATGGACGAGGCTCCCATGCTCTACATTGGAGAGATTCTTGGCCGGGGGGGGCCCGAGGTGGATATCGCGGTTGATCCGGTGGAAGGCACCAACATTACAGCCAAAGGCCTCCCCAATGCCATTACGGTTATCGCAATTAGCGAAAAAGGGGGCTTGGTGGGCGCGCCCGATATGTACATGCAAAAACTGGTGGTTGGCCCCCCAGCCGCCGGCAAGGTGAGCCTGGATTTTCCGGTAGAGGCCAATCTCCGCATCGTCGCCGACTCGCTCCAGCGCAAGGTAGAAGACCTGGTAGTGGTAATCCTGGATCGACCCCGGCACGAACAGCTCATCCGTGAAGTGCGGGAGGCTGGGGCCAGGGTCAAGCTGATTACCGATGGCGACGTGGTGGCTGCGGTCTCGGTAGCCGTCCGTGGAACAGGCGTGCACGTCATGATGGGCAGTGGAGGAGCACCCGAGGGTGTACTGGCCGCCGCTGCTTTAAAGTGCATGGGGGGTGAGATTCAAGGGCGCTTCTTGCCCAGCAACGAAGCTGAGCTCGAGCGCCTCAGGTCAATGGGGGTAGACGAAAAGAAAATTTATCGCACCAACGACCTCGCGCCCGGAAGACAGATAGTATTTTCCGCTACCGGCATTACCCACGGCGAATTGCTCGAGGGCGTGCGCTACTTTGGTGGTGGGGCCCGCACGCACTCCATTGTTATGGGTTATCAGACCAAAGTCGTGCGCTTTATCGACGCCATCCACCTATTCGAAAGCGGTGCACGGGTCAATATCCGGGTATAGGATTTTCGGTCAGGCCGGTGGCCTACTAGAAGCCGATGTTGACGCCTATTGCACCACCCAGACCAAAAGTGCTCGAGCCACTAAAAAACAGCATAGGATGCACTTCTACAAAAATACCAACGAGTGGCAGGCCTACGTTTAGATAGGTTCCAATGACGCCCCTAGCCCCCAGGCCTCCGCTAGTAGAGCCTTGTGAAATCAGCGAAACAGTAGTCCCGGACGCGTAAAACAGTCCAGCCCCTGCATACAGATCGGTTAGGGGTACCGATACCAGCACATCCGCTCCACCGCCCAGCGAGGCCGGGCCGCCAGTAAAAAAGTTAGCCCCGCCATACACCCGTCCATCCAGCAGTAAGGGAACTAGTGGAAAGCGCACACCAGCGTTAACCCCAAATGGGCTTCCCGCTGTCACCTGCACACTCTGGGCTACAGCCGAGCCTAGCAACAAAGTCAACAAGACGAGCCACTTGCGCATATGAACCTCCGCACCAAGTATAAGGGCCATTACGGCCCGCTTGCGGTTATAAAGGGCTGGGCTACCCTAGATAGCTACCGGATTTTGCAGCAACTCCGCAATCTGCACAGCATTTAAGGCGGCCCCTTTGAGGAGTTGGTCGCCTGCAACAAAGAAGTCCAGCCCGTTATCGAACACCAGGCTTTTACGAATACGGCCCACTTCTACATTAAATTTGCCGGTCGCGGTGAGAGGCATGGGATAGCGTCTGGTAGTTGGGTCGTCTACCAAATCCACCCCAGGGGCCGTGTTTAGCACTTCTCGAGCAGCATCCGGACTTACCGGTTGTTCAAACTCAACCGTTACCGCCTCGGAGTGAACCCGCAGCGTAGGAACCCGCACTGCCGTGCAGGAAACCCTAATTTGCGAATCCTCCATGATTTTTTGGGTCTCCCACAGTACTTTCATTTCCTCTTTGGTGTAACCGTTTTCCTGGAAAGCATCGATATGGGGGATTACGTTAAAGGGAAGCGGATGAACAAAAGTTTTGTGTTCTATGGCGTGTCCAGCCAAAAATTCTTTCGTGCCCTTCAGCAGCTCCTCCATTCCGTTTGCGCCAGCTCCCGAAGCGCTTTGATAGGTGCTCACGATCACTCTTTTAGCCCTGAATGCTTTATGTAGGGGGAACAGGGCCATCAGCAAAATAGCCGTGGTGCAGTTGGGGTTGGCGATGATATTTTTGTGGCCCCGAATGGCGTGTGCGTTGATTTCCGGAACAATCAGCGGCACATCCGGCTCGTAGCGGAAGGCCGAGGAATTATCAATCACCACCGACTGCGTAGCCCAGATAGGTGCATACTGCTTGGAGATACTGCCACCCGCGCTTGCCAGCACCACGTCCACCGGCAAAGGGGTTTCGGGCAGGGCCTCTACAGTCAATTCCTGCCCTCGGAAGAACATGCTTCGTCCTGCAGAGCGCGGCGAGGCGTATAGTCGCAGCTCCGAAACTGGAAAATTGCGCTTTTCGAGTACGTTCAACAGCTCTTTACCAACCGCTCCGGTGGCTCCTACGATCCCGACTCTCATAGCTTCACCTTTCTACAAAAAAAACCTGCCAGAGCTGGCAGGTAGCGGCAACTCATGCGAGCCGCCGCTTAACTAGTGGTGGTGGTATACCAAACCATCTGCTAACAAAATATAGACAACTCGAGCAAAAGTCAAATCGGGGACAGCACAGACCCCTACAATGGCGAGGGCTCGAGTTTTTCTTTACCAAAGTAGGGTTGTACCGCCTTGGGCACATTTACGGTACCGTCTTCGTTTTGGTGGTTTTCCAGCAGCATCACCAGAATTCTGGGGGTAGCCAGGGCAGTGTTGTTGAGGGTATAGGCGTAGTGGATTTTGCCGTGTTCGTCGCGGTAGCGCAGGCTGGCACGCCGGGCCTGCCAATCGAGCAAAGCCGAGCAGGAGTGGGTCTCGCGGTAGCGGTTCTCACTCGGAACCCAGGTCTCGAGGTCTACCTGCCGGTACTTGCCCAGCCCCATATCGCCGGTGGAGACCTCGATCACACGGTAAGGCAGCTCGAGGGCCTGCAAGATGCTCTCAGAAATAGATAGCATGGTCTCGAACCAGCGGTTCGACTCCTCCAGATCGGCTCTGCAAAGCACGTACTGCTCTACCTTGTTGAACTGATGAACGCGCATCAGGCCCCGCACATCCCGCCCGGCCGAACCCGCCTCACTACGGAAGCAAGGTGAGAGCGCACAGTAAGGCTTGGGTAGCTCGGCCTCGGAAAGGATTTCCCCAGCGTGCAGGTAGTTGAGGAGCACCTCGGCGGTTCCCGCAAGGTAGGCATCTTGCCCATCTACCGAGTAGACCTGGTCGCGCGCAGCAGGGAACTGACCGTGGGCATACAGCGCCTCTTCCTTGGTGAGGCTGGGCACGCTCATGGGCGTAAAGCCGGCTTGAATCATTCGATCGAGGGCAAAGCGTAGCAGCGCCTGCTCATACACCATTAGGTCGCCCTTAAGAATGTAGGAGCGCGAGCCTGAGACTTTGGCGGCCCGTTCAAAATCACCCCAGCCGTTTTTTTCCATCAAACTTACATGATCCAGCGGCTCAAACAGGAAGGTACGCGGGTTACCGTGCACGCGGGTTTCGACGTTGAAGGAATCGTCCGGGCCAACCGGTGCACCTTCCCACGGGATGGTTGGGGTTAGGTAGAGCAGGTTTTTGAGTCGAGCCTCGAGGTCTCGTAGCTGGGGCTCGAGCTCCGCAAGCCGTCGCCCAATTTCCCTGCCCCTCTCAATCAGGCCTGCCCGCTCGTCTGGCTTGGCACGCACGACAGCTTTGGCGTTGGCGTTGCGTTCGGCCTGTAACTGCTCGATGGTTCGCTTTAATCCCTGTACCTGCCGGTCAAGTTCCAAAAGCTCGTCTAAATTGAGCGATACTCCTTTTTTCTCGATAGCTTGGCGCACGATTTCGGGGTTTTCGCGAATAAATTTGATATCTAGCATAAAGCGTCCAGGGGATCTTTTACTCGAGGTTCTTCAAGCACAGGGTGTTTTGTCAGTGACCAAGGTTTTGGCTACTCGATCACGCGGGGCACCTTGAACTGACCTTCTTGCTGCTCTATAGCTACCGATAAGGCTTCTTGCTGCCCCAGGGAAGGGCGCACCTGATCGTCCCGCAAGCGGTTGATAATTTCGACCGGCCGGGCCATCTCGGGCAAGCCCTCGGTATCGAGCTCACCAAGCTTTTCAAAAAAGCCTACGATTGAGCGCAGCTCGCCCTCGAGCCTGGCCTCTTCCTCCGGCGTTAGCGCAAGCCGCGAAAGCCTGCCCAGATTTTTCACCAGCTCAGGCGTAATCTCCATAGGCGCTATTCTAACGCCCAGGTGCGCGTTAAAGGGAAGCATGGGGCAAGGCGGGAGTAGAATCGTCTGTCAGAGGCGCAAATAGCAGATTTTCTTTCCGACGCCTTGCCGTTCCCCCCTTTTCAGTTCTTGCTATCCCACACAACTCAACATTCGGTGCAAAAGGCGTGGGTTTTGTGTATGGGCCTGTAGCTCAGCAGCCAGCAGCTTAAGGTACTCAGCAAAGAAGGGCTCCAGCTCGGGTTTCCAGGTCTGCAGGGTTGTTTCGGGCAGACCCAGGTGTTCAGCCCATAGCTCTACCAGCTCCGCCGACTTAATCGGCAGGTGGGCCTGTAAACGGTAAAGCAGTGTTGGGGTTAGGTGCTCCACCACAAAATGTTGGTCAAACAGCCAGTCTTGGCGGCCGCCTTTTTTGTGTGTAAACAGGGTGAGGGCAGTAATGGCGCTTTGTTCCAGGGTTTTGGCGTTGAGGGCATGTCTCATATATGGTTCTCCCTGCATCGGCCCACTGACAGCCGATGATTTTATGTTAGTGGGCACACTTGCGATTGAGAAGAACATATCGAAAATAAAACGGTATCTTTTTGTATGAAATTAAAGTAAATTACGCTTATGTCAGTCGAATCAAAATTGCTGGATGATGTTTCCTGGAAAATCCTCGAGCTACTCCAGCAAAACGCTCGCTTACCCTACAGCGAGATAGGTCGGCAGGTCGGCCTATCGGCCCCTGCCGTAGCCGAACGGGTGCGCCGGATGGAAGAGGCTGGAGTTATCCGTGGTTATCGGGCCGATATCGATCCAGGCCAGCTTGGCTATACCCTCGAGGTCTTCATCCGAGCCGAAATCACTCATAGCAATCACGAAGCGGCCATACGCTACATATCTCAGCTCCCCAACGTGCTCGAGTTCTGGAATCTAACCGGCAGGGACGGGTATCTGATTCGGGCCGTTTTTCGCTCCGTTCAGGAGCTTGAGCAAATGCTTAACCAAAGACTTGGAGTGTACGGTACGACCACTACCGCTCTGGTACTATCTAAGCCGGTTGCTTTTCGTGTTCTCAACAAAGAACAAGGTGGTTTCAGCGAGGAAAGCAAAAGGCTCTAAAAATCGTACCAGGGCGGGATTCCTCGAAAAAGTTCGATGGGTTGGTCCAGAAGCTCGTCACGGCTGGCTTCTACCAGCGATATAACCTGCGGTGGGCAGCTCTCCACGCATGCCCCGCACCCTGTGCAGGCCGACACATTGAGCTTTAGCACGTACTCGTCACCCCCGGTGGCATCGCGCTCGCGCTCAACAGCTTTAGTGGGGCAAACATTAGAACAAACCGGACACAGCGTGCAGCCTTCTTTCACAGCAATGCGTGGCCATAGAACAGCCTGGGCTCGATAAGCAGCAAGCCTGCGCAGTCGTAGCTCGGCTGGCAGTTCCCCGCGCTTGTCTTCATAGGGTTCCGACGGCGGTAGAGGAAGGTTGGGCACCAACTCAGCCGCCGACCGCTTGGCCCCGCCAAACATAGCCCCGAAGAATTCCCGGCGGCCCACCTCGGCTCCCCGCAACGCCTCCTGCTGCAGATGTACCTTTAGTTCGGGGAAATACCGCTTGGCTTCCTCTGCTGCCCATCGCACGCGCTCGGGAACCGTAGGGCCTCCAATCTTACAACTCTCGCATGCGCCATGGGCCAAGGTGAGTGTGCCATAAAGCGAGGCTGCCTCAGCCAAAACCCCTGGGGTTAACTGCCCTAGGCAGTGAACCTCATCGCCTGCGCCCGGGGCTTTAGAGCATCGAATCTGACCACGGCCCCGGTGCAATTTCTCTTGAATGGGGCCGAGGGGAAACTCGAGGGCTACGCCTGGGCAAACGGCAGTACAAAGGCCGCAGCTTGTGCACTTCACCTCGTCAACCTCGACAGTAAAGCTCTGAAGGTTGATGGCCTCATGGGGGCAGACCTGCTGGCACTTATCGCACCCGCCCACGCTGTTGCGCTCGAGTAGACACCGAGGCCCCGTATACTCCGGCGTAGGGTCGGTTAATTTTAGGAAAGCTCCTATCAGGTTATCGAGTAGTCCCACAATTAACAGCCTACAGCGAACGGGGCAAGCCTAGAACTCGAGGCTTCCCTATTCGGCAGGGATAGCCACAGGCCTCGAGGCCGCCTTCGGCATCAGATCATCAATAGCCTGCATGAACTGCTCAAACTGAGTAAAGTCGAGTTGCTGCTCGTTATCGGAGAGGGCTACCTTGGGGTTTGGGTGTACCTCGATATGAACGCCATCCAGACCTGCCGCCAAGGCCGCTCGAGCCAACGGAGCCAACAAGTCACGTCGCCCAGCCGCATGGGTCACATCAACAATCACCGGTAGGTGCGTGAGCTGCTTCGCCAGTATGGCCGCCGACAGATCGAGGGTGTTGCGGGTCCATTTCTCGTAGGTGCGGATGCCTCGCTCACACAAAATAACCTGGGCATTACCCTGCGATAATATGTATTCGGCGCTGTAGAACCACTCTTCGATGGTCTGGGCAAAGCCTCGTTTAAGGAGCACTGGCTTGTTGGCCTTACCTACCTCGCGCAACAGGGCGAAATTTTGAGCATTACGGGTGCCCACCTGCAGGATATCGGCGTACTGGGCCACCAATTCAACATCGCGGGTATCCATGACCTCGGTCACAAAAACCATGCCGTTGGCATCAGCAGCCTTACGCCCAATTTGCAGCGCGGGCTCTCCCATTCCCTGAAAGCCGTAAGGCGATGTGCGGGGTTTGTACGCGCCTCCGCGCAAAACCTTGATGCCGTGGCCGGCTAAAAACTTGGCCGTAGCAAACATCTGCTCTTCCGACTCGATGGAGCAGGGCCCGGCCACCAGCGTCTTGCCTTGGCCAAAAACGACATCCCCTACCCTAACCGTGGTGTCTTCAGGTTTTACCTGGCGCGAATAAAGGAACTTTTGTTTGTCTTGTTGCTCCTCGAGGTCGAGTGAGGCCTTAAAAATTTCCTTGAATAGCCGCTTGATGGTCTCGGCCGGATACGGGCCGGGGTTCTCCTGGGTTAGGTAGGCCAGCATCTCCTCTTCTCGCCTGGGGTCGTAGTGGGCCAGGCCCAGCTCAGTCTGAACCCGCCCAATTTCACTCACCAGCCTGCCCCGTTCGGAAAGCAATCGGAGCAGCTCACGGTTGATACGGTCTACTTCCTTACGCAGCTCGAGGATACGCTGATCCATGAACCCAATGGTATACCAAAGTCGGCCCGCTCTAGCAAGTCTGGCCGGCGTCAGACCGGGGTGGCTTCAGCTTCTTTAGGACGGCCTCGCTCGGCCCACTTGACCAGCAGAATCGAGATACCATAGAGCACCATCAAGGGGATGGATACCAGGCTGAGGTTAACGACATCAACTGTCGGGGTTATCAGGGCCGCCAGGGTTATCAGTAAGACCACAGCGATACGCCAGTTGTTAATTAAGAAGCGGCTCGAAAGCATACCCAGTTTGGCCAAAAGGTAGCTCACCACCGGCATCTCGAAAAGGATACCCATCAAGGCCAGGAAGGTAACTACCTGCCCCATGTACATACCGATGGAAATTTGAGGGGTAACCACATCGCCTAAAAAACCCAGCAAAAATGGCACAGCAAAAGGCAGAAGCACAAAATAGGCAAACACCGCCCCCAGGGCAAAGCTAAAGCCCGCGCCCAGTATAAATGGAATTGCCAGCCTGCGCTCGTGGGGATACAGGCCGGGCGCAATAAAGGCCCAAATCTGGTAGACGATAAAGGGCAAGGCCAGGGCCAACCCCCCAAAGGCCGCAACCTTGAATGCGGTCAGGAAGGGTTCAGTAATGTTGAGAACAATCAGCTCGGCTTTGAGCGAGGCCGTAGTGTTGTAGGCGTCCAGAGGTCGCCTCAAGGCCTCGAGGATCTGCACTCGAAAGGTAAAGGCCACCGCGGTCATCACCGCCCAGGACACGATAGCCCAGATTAGACGGTTACGCAGTTCCTCCAGGTGTTCCATCAAAGGGGCTTCACGCATGCTCACCCCCATCAAGACTTGGGCTCTTCCTTGGCCTCGAGGGGCTTCTTCAGCTCCTCAATAGGTTTAGAAATCTCCTCTTTAATTTCTTTGAATTCCTGCACATCGGCAGCTTTTTCAAACTCTTCACGTATGCTTTTTGCGCCACGTTGAAACTCGCGGATGCTCTGGCCCAGGCTGCGCCCAAGCTCGGGAAGCTTGCGGGGGCCAAACAGCAGCAAGGCGATCAAAAGGATAATCAGAATTTCCGTCATTCCCAGGTTCATGGCATTCTCCTAAAACACATTTTACTTGGTTGGCTTGGGCAGTCTGAGAGATAGACCACCCAGCTTACTTATGCCTTCAAACCGCAAAAGGGCTGCCCTTATTGATGTTGACCGCGCTTACGCTTCACATAGCCTTCGATATTGCGTTGGCGTTCGCGAGCAATGGCGAGTGCACCCTCGGGCACATCCTGGTTTATACCGCTTCCACCGGCGACAAAAGCGTCGTCCGCCAGGGTCACTGGCGCAATCAGCACACTGTTGGAGCCCACGAACACCCGCTTACCAATGGTGGTCTTGTGCTTACGCTGCCCATCGTAATTGGCCGTGATCACACCGGCCCCTATATTGGATTCTTCCCCTACTTCGGCATCGCCCAGGTAGGCCAGATGGCCGGCCTTAGCCCGCTTGCCCAGACGGGCATTTTTGAGTTCGACGAAATTCCCGACGTGTGCGCCTTCCTCGAGGTGGGCTTTGGGCCGCAAACGCGCAAACGGCCCGGCGTCGGCCCCGCTCGAGACATAGGCCTCTTCACAAACCGTGTGGGACTTGATCTTTCCCCCCGCCTCGACCACGGTGTCGGTTAGCACAGCATAGGCGCCTATCTCCACCCCTTCACCCAGGCGGGTGCTACCCCGCAAGATCACCCCCGGCCACAAGGTGACGTCCGGGGCTAGTTCTACGCTGGGCTCGATGTAGATGGTCTCGGGTTGAATCATCCGTACCCCCTGGGCCATCCAGTGAGACCTTAAGCGCTCGAGCAAAACCTGCTCCACCTGGGCCAGTTGAGCGCGGGAGTTAACACCCAAAAGCTCTCCGGTATCCTTTGACTCAATGGAGGCTACTTTTTGGCCAGCCTCGCGGTATATGCGAATTAGGTCGGGCAGATAGTATTCGCCAGCAGCATTCTGGTTGTTCACCAGCTTGAGCTTTTCCCAAAGGCTGGCATCGAAGCAGTACACCCCTGGGTTGATCTCCTGAATTGCGTGTTGCTCTGGGGTGGCGTCTTTTTGCTCTACATTGCCAAGTATTTGACCCTGTTCATCGCGCAAAATCCGGCCGTAGCCAGTGGGATCCTCGAGCCGCATGGTGAGCAAAGCCATTCCAGCCCCTTGGTTTTGCATGGTGCTGACCAGCCCGGTTAAGGTTTCGACTCGGGTAAGAGGCGTGTCGCCCTGGGTCACCACTATAGGGCCAGGAAAATCCGCCAAAACAGGCTGGGCCTGAGCCAGAGCATGAGCTGTGCCCAATTGTTGCTCCTGTACCACAAAGCTCAGGTTTGGGTACCCTTCAAAGGTCTGGCGAACCTGTTCAGCCCCGTGGCCCACGACTACCACAACCTTTTCTGCGCCGCTGGCAAAAGCGGTATCTATGCAATAACCCACCAGGGGCTTGCCCAGTAGGGGGTGCAAAACCTTCGGCAACTTAGACTTCATGCGGGTTCCCAGACCCGCCGCAAGAATCACCACTGCATGCGCCATATCACTCCGATTGTATTGCCAAAATGCTGCTCGAGGTTCAGCCGTGACCGGCAGTGCAGGTCATCTATTTGCTTATTTCTTGACGCCCGGCACCTTGCTCAAAGGAGAAGGGGCCAGCGCCTCGCGCTTTCCTTTCCATCGCATCAGGAAAAAGATGGCGACCACAATTAACGGAATAGAAATAATTTGAGTCGCGGTAAAGAGGCCAATACCTGCTTGCTCGTTGAGGTATACCTTGATCCACAGCGGGTTTAGACGGAAGGTTTCCTCGAACACCGAGCGCAGCACGCTGTACCACAAAACAAACTGCCAGAAAACATAGCCATAGGCTCTATTCTGTCGCAACCAGTAAACCGATAGCAGCAACAAAACCATACCAATCAAGACCCCATACAACTGGGTGAAGTGCACAGGGCCGCGCACAATTGCGTCCGGCGCACAGCGCACCACCTCGCTGATATCGTTGATACCTGGGCAAACACCCGGAAAACCACTGGCCGAAGCAGGCCAGGTAAAGCCAATGGGCCAGTTGGTCAATCGTCCTACGGTATCGGAACCATTCATGATGTTGCCTAGGCGGCCCGCCATAATGCCAAGGGAAATACCCGGCACTACCGCATCCAGATAGGCCCAAACCGGAATTTTGCTACGGTAATAGTGGTAAACGAATGGAATCAGACCTCCAATGATGGCCCCGTGAAAGGATAGGCCGCCCTGCCATATATAAAGCGCAGAAACCGGATTGCTGCTAAAATCCCCCGGACTGGTGATCACGTAGCCAACTCGAGCTCCAACCACGCCCCAAATTACGGCCCAAAAAGCTATTTGTTCGAATCGCTCAGGGTCAAGGCCCCAGCCCTTAAGAATCCGCTTGGCAATTTCAAAGGAGGCGAAGATAGCCAGTACCAAAAAAAGCCCATACCAGCGTATTTGCAGCGAACCGATTTCGATGAGTATTGGATCCATTAAAAGCCTCCAGTTACAACAACAGCTTCTTAGACAGGCGCTCGAGGGTAAACTTGCCCTCGAGCAGCACCGTACCCTCCCAGAGCAGAACCGGCACGCGGAAGGTGTATAACTTTTTGAGGTTTTCGTCGGCGTCTACGTCCTTAAGGGTGTAAGTAATGCCCTGAGCCTCCAGTAAGGCCTCAGCTTCCTCGCAGAGATGGCACCCTTTCCGACTGATCAACACAAAGCCCATCTGTCCTCCAAGTATAGCCTGGGTAACCTATAATACCGGGCTTATTCAGAAACTCCATGTATCCAAGCCTCGAAGAGCCCGCCAGAATGTAAAGACGGTCGCTCGAGGCGGCTGTCCATGCAGTATCGTATGGCCCATGGCTCAGTTTCAAAAACGCATTCCAGTAAGCGTCATCGGGGGGTTTTTAGGCGCAGGCAAGACCACCTTGGTCAATCATCTAGTAGCGAGCGGAGCCCACCGGTTTGGCATTATCGTCAACGAGTTCGGCGAAACCGGCATAGATGGCTCGCTGATTGAAAACGTGGACACCGACGGCATCGCCGAGCTTTCTAACGGCTGCTTGTGCTGTGTGGGGCGCGAGGACCTGGTCTCTGCCCTGTTCAAGATTATCTCGCGCAAGGATAAACCCGATTATGTCCTGATCGAGCTTTCGGGTCTGGCCGACCCGGTGCCGGTAGCCCAGACCGTAATGGATCCGTTTGCTCGCACCAGGTTCGAGCTGGACGGCATTATCGGGGTGGCCGACGCCCGCAACCTCGAGCAAACCCTGCGCGACGGCCCCGAAGGCGCGGTGCAGCTCGCCTATGCCAGCACAGTGGTGCTGAACAAAACCGACCTGGCCCGTCCAGAGCAAGTAGACGAGGCCGAGGCTTTGATTCGCAAAATCAACCCCCTGGCCCGGATTTTCCGCACCGCACAGGCCAGGGTAAACCCCCAGGACTTGCTTCATCTTCGCGCGTTCGACCTGGACTGGCGACCCCAGAACTACCAGCACCTACACATGCCCAACGTCCAGAGTTTTACTCTCAGCGCCGAGGGTCTGCTCGAGCGCCACAAGGTCAACGAGTTTATTGACCAGTACCTGATCTCCCGGCCCGACGCGGTTTTCCGCGCCAAGGGTTTTCTGAGCGTCAAAGGCTTCGATAAGCAGGTGCTCTTTCAGTCGGTGCGAGAGATTTTTAGCCTCGAGCTGTCCCAGGAGCCGCTGCAAGCCCACTCGAGGCTGGTGGTGATTGGCCGGGGCCTCAATCAGTTCGAATATGAAGAAGCCTTCCGGGCCCTAAGGGTGCGGTAAAAACCCCTCTGTAACTTTGTTCCTATGCAGGCAGCCGGCCAGGAGTATGCTTTAGGGGTATGTGCGCCGCCTTCGAGGTGGAACAACTGGGGCTCGTCCCCTACGCCCAAGCCTGGGAATACCAAAAAAAGGTACACGCCGAGGTGGTGGCAGGGCTACGCCGGCCTACCCTGCTGCTCCTGGAGCACCCCCGCACCATCACCCTGGGCCGGGCCGCCAAACCCGAAAACCTGCTCCTGAGCGAGGCCCAGTATCAGGCCCAGGGCATCGAGCTATTTAGCATCGAGCGGGGCGGCGACGTCACCTACCACGGCCCAGGCCAGTTAGTGGGCTACCCCATCTTTCCGGTGGGGCGGCAGGTGCGGGGGTTTTTACGGCAGCTCGAGGCCGTGATTATGGCGGTAGCCAAGAGCTACGGCATCGAGACCTACGCCACACCGGGCTATGCGGGGGTCTGGGTGCGCAGGGCCGCGCCCGTGGCCGGCTGGCCCGACCTAGAAGAAAAACTCTGCGCCTTCGGGGTGGCCGTCAAGCAGGACGTAGCCCTGCACGGCTTTGCTCTGAACGTCAATACCAACCTGGACGACTTCAATCTGATTGTACCCTGCGGCCTCAAAGACAAGGGTGTGACCTCGCTCCAGAAAATCCTGGGCCGAGCGGTTAGCATGGACGAGGTGATGGAGCGGGTAGTGCAGGCTTTTGAACAGCAGTTCTCGGCCTTCGACCAGCCCCCCCTACCCTCCAAGGAACTGGCATGAGCAAAATCAAAACCGTTCAACTCGAGGACTTCCAGCACGGCGGCCTGATCGAGCTCAAGGTCATCCCGGGCGGCATCGCTCAGGAACGCCCCGAGCCCGTAGACCGCAACAAACCATCCTGGCTGCGGGCTACCGTGCCCACCGGCCCCAACTACCAGCGCCTCAAAGAGATGACCAAGCGGCTGCGTCTGAGCACGGTCTGCCAGGAGGCCATGTGCCCGAACATCGGTGAGTGCTGGGGCCACGGCACCATGACCATCATGGTGCTGGGCAGCGTGTGCACACGGGCCTGCAAGTTCTGCGCGGTGGACACCGGCAACCCCAAGGGCTGGGTAGACCCCCTGGAACCCCTGCACGTGGCCCAGGCCGTGGCCGAGATGGGCCTCAAGTACGTGGTGCTAACCTCAGTAGACCGCGACGACCTCCCCGACGGCGGGGCCGCCCACTTCGCCGAGGTGGTGCGGCAGATCAAGCGGCTCGACCCCTCGGTCAAGGTCGAGACCCTGACCCCCGACTTCCAGGGCAACCTGGCGGATGTGGAGACCGTTTTGCAGGGCGGCCAGGAGGTGTTCGCCAACAACCTCGAGACCGTCCGCCGCCTCACCCCCCGGGTGCGCGACCCCCGCGCCGGCTACGACCAGACCTTAAGGGTGCTCGAGCACGCCAAAAAGGTGCGCCCCGAGGTGCTCACCAAGTCCAGCCTGATGCTGGGCCTGGGTGAAACCGATGAGGAAATCCGCCAGGCCATGCGCGACCTGCGGGCCGTGGGGGTGGACATTGTAACCTTCGGGCAGTACCTGCGCCCCACCCAGCACCACCTGCCGGTCGAGCGCTACGTGACCCCAGCGGAGTTCGCTATGTACCGTGACTGGGGCTATGAGGAAGGCTTCATAGAAGTGTTCAGCGGCCCCCTGGTGCGCAGCTCCTACCGGGCCGAAAAGGTCTTTTTCGAGGCCACCCAGGCCGAGTAGTCGCCTATGGTACGCCCTGACCGCCGCGTAAGCCGAATTCTGGCCTGGGGCGATGCTTTATGCATCGTGCTGTTTGCCGTTATTGGCCTGCAAGCCCACGGCGAGCCCCTCAGTCTGACCGGAGTCATCCGCAACGCTCTGCCCATCCTGCTGGTCTGGTGGCTGGTTTCGCCGTTTTTGCGCACCTACACCCGGCCCTCCTGGCAAAACCTGCTCTACACCTGGGCCATTGCCGTAAGCGCCGGGGTCTGGCTGCGCTTTATGGCGCTGCAAAAGCCGTTCGACCTGGGCTACCTGATCTTCTGGGTGGTTGCGCTGGGGGCCACCCTGGTGTTGCTGCTGGCCTGGCGGGGGCTGGCGCTGGTGTGGTTGCGTCAACTGCGCAGCAAACCCTGACCACGCTACACTGGGGTCATGCGAGTCAACATTGCGGGCACTTCGCCCTACGAGCCGGTGGTGGGTTATAGCCGAGCGGTGCGGGTCGGGTCGTACATTCACGTAGCCGGAACCACCGCCACCGATGCCAGCAGACAACTGGTTGGGTTGGACGACCCCTACACCCAGACCGTACAGATTTTGCGCAACATCGAAGCTGCCCTCAAAAAGGCTGGTGCCAGCCTCGAGCACGTGGTTCGCACCCGCATTTATGTTGTCAATATCGAGCGCGACTGGAAAGAGATAGGCCGGGCCCACGGGGAGTTTTTTGCCCACATCCGCCCAGCCTCAACCATGCTCGAGGTCAGCCGGCTGGTCGAACCCGAGATGCTGGTGGAGATCGAGGCTGATGCAATCGTGTCCTAAAGGAATGGCAGACAGTGGCCTTTACCGCTAGGGGTGTGTACAGCTTGTAAAGTGTGGATTATGCGCCTCGTTTCCATCAATCTGGGCCGCCCAGGGCCCCTGCAAATCGGCCCCCGCCCCACCACCACCGGCATCCACAAAAACCCGGTTGAAGCCGCTCAAATTTCCACTCTGGGGCTGGTGGGCGACCACGTCGCCGACCAGGAACACCACGGTGGCCCCGACCAGGCGGTGTATGTCTACAGCGCCCAGGATTACGACTGGTGGATGGAACAGTTGGGCGAGGCATTGCTGCCCGGTACGTTTGGCGAAAACCTGACCTTCTCGAGCTTCGGCGCGGAGCCTGTGCGCATTGGCGACCGTTTCAGGGTGGGTGAGGTTCTGCTCGAGATCACCGCCCCCCGCATTCCCTGCTCGACCCTGGCCGCCCGCATGAACGATCTGGAGTTTGTAAAGAAGTTCCGCCAGGCCGCGCGGCCTGGGTTTTATGCCAGGGTGCTGGAAGCAGGCCGGGTGCAGCAGGGCGACCCCATTCAAAAAATTTCAGCCCCCACGGCCTTCCCCACCCTAGCCGATGTATTCCATCTCTGGTACGACAAAACTCCCGAAGCCGCCAAGCTTCGCTGGGTTCTCACAGCCCCCCTGGCCGAACGAGCCAAGGCGGTTTTCGCCGCACGTCTACCCAGGTAAACGAAAAATGCCGCCAAATCTGGCGGCATTGCGAGTACAGCGGGCGGTTATCCCTTGTCGGCCACCACCGAGACCTTCAGGGTCATGGGCACTTCGGGGTGGGGCTTGTAGGCCAGGGCGTAGTCACCCAGGTCTTTGATGGGCTTTTCCAGGGCCAGCTTCTTGGGGTCAATGGTGATCTGGTGCTGGGCTTCCAGGGCAGCGGCAATCTCGCGGCTGGTCACCGAGCCATAGATCTTCTGGTCGCCGGCCTTCACCTTGAGCACCACGGTGATGGGCTCGAGGAGTTCCTTTAGGCGCTCGGCCTCGGCCTTGCGCTCGGCAGCTTTTTTGGCCTGGGCGCGGATTTTGGCTTCCAGGGTCTTGAGGTTGCTCTCAGTAGCCAGGGTAGCAATGCCACGCGGTAGCAGGTAGTTGCGGGCATACCCCGGCTTCACGTTGACCACGGCCCCCACGTCGCCAAGGTTTTCCATAGGTTCAAGCAGAATTACTTTCATCTTCCACTCTCCCTATTTCCGAACCAGCTTTTCGGTGAAAGGCAGCAGGCCCAGCATACGAGCCCGCTTGATGGTGCGGGCCAGCTTGCGCTGTTCTTGGGCGTTTAGTCCGGTGCGACGGCGGGGTAAAATTTTCCCGGTCTCGGACAAAAAGCGCCGAAGAATATCCACATTCTTGAAGTCGGTGAGGTCGAACACGCCAACGGCTGCAGCCACCTTAGGCTTGCGGCCACGGCGCATACCGCGCTCGCGGTCTTGACGGTCGCCTTTATTGGCGCCGCGGTTGGACATTTTCTTGGTGCTCAAAACGGTAAATCCTCCTCAGGTGGGAAATCGTCTTCCAAGCCTTCTTCAATATCTACCTTGCCCGCACGGCCTTTGGCTGTAGAAGCCATCTGGGAACTGTTTCCACCTGTGCTTTGTCCAGTTCCACGGGCAAGTCGCTCGAGGCGGGAGAGCTCTACACGGGTGGTGTAGCGCCTCGTGCCATCCTGAGCAGTCCAGGAGTCGTTCACCAAGCGTCCCATTAAGAACGCTCCGTCTCCTTTTTTGAGTTCTGCCGCAAACTCGGCCAGCTCGCGCCAGGCCTGAGCTTCCACGTAGTGCACCTTTTCCTGTTCGCCCCCCTGGCGGGTGGTGAACTTTTCGTTCACCGCCAACGAAAGGCGGGTAACCGCGGTTCCCTGGGGGGTATAGCGCAGCTCGGGGTCGCGGGTTAGGTTGCCTACCAGCATCACGTGGTTGAGGCCATCTTTGAGGCGCTCCTGCCCACGCGCATCGGTAACGGTTACCTGGCCCCGCTTACCTTCCAGGCTCACGATCTCCATCCGGTCAGCGCGAATCTCCAGGCTGCTCTTTTTCTGGCCATCCTGCTCCCAAGCACGGTACTCGAGCTTGCCGTCCACAAACAACGCCATGCCTGCCTTCAGGGTATCGCCCCAAAACTCCGCGCTTTTACCCAGTAGCTTGACGCGGTGGTACCAGGCCGGTTCGCGGCTCTGGCCCTGTTCGTCGGTGACGATATCATTGCCAGCCAGGTTTAACTCCATTACGGCCAGTCCGCCGGCGGTGTAGCGCAGTTCGGGGTCTTGGGTCAGGGTGCCTACGAGGGTTACGCGGTTGAGGCCTCGAGCCATGTTGATCAGTCCTTTTTCGTTACGGTCTTTTACTCAGCTTACGGTAATTCTTTGAGTTCCGTTACGGTCTTGGCCTCAGAACTCAATCGAGGGCCAGCAGCCTACTTCTTCTTCTGGCTGTTGCGCCATTCGGGACGGTCGCGGATGATGGTTACACGACGTACGTGGTCGCGCAGGCGCAGTTCGCGCTCGAGCGCGGCATTGGTGTTACCGGCCATCTCCACCGTGTAAAAGATCACGTTGCCTTCCAGATCTTTTTGGATGGGGTAGGCCAGACGACGGTTGCCCCAGTCGTCCACGTTTTTGATCTGGGCACCGTGGCGCTCGAGGGCGGCTTTGATAATGTCTTTTTCCAGAGCAGACTGGGCACCATCGAGGTTGGGGTTGAGGATGACGCTAACTTCGTACTGTGGCATATTCACCTCCTTTCTGTTTGGCTTTTATCCCATGGCCTGCCCTGCACAGGGCGGAATGGGGCACAGAACCAAAGGCGATCCTTTCGGATCACGCAAGGAGAGAGTATAACAGATGGATGTGGGTAGGGCCAATTAATATTCGAAGAGCTTACTCTACACCCAGAGCCCATGTAACAACAAAGCAACAGAGGCAATCAGGGCACCAGCACCGCCCCTGGCATCCGGCTTCCATGCAAGACCCAGGCAATTTCGCGCCCAAGTAAAGCCCCCACCACATTCCCGGTTCCACTATATCCCCCCATAGCCCACACACCTGGACGCACTTCCTCGGCAATGGGTAGGCCGTTGGCGCTGTAGCCCACAGAGGCTGCCCAGCGATGGGTAATGGGGGCCCGAATGTCCATTTGGTCTAGCAGGCGCTCGAGCCGCTGTTGAATGGCCTCGGTAGTTTCACTGCGATCGGTCCACTCAGCCTCGCCGCCAGCATCACGCATCCCCCCCAGGGCAATCCGGCCATCGGGCAACTGCTGCCAGTAGTCGTAGCCCCAGCGGCGGTAAACCGGCCGACTAAAGCGCATGGACACCGGAGCCGTAGTCAGCATTTGCAGTCGGGCGGTGCGTACCCGGCCCGCTAATTCGGGCAGTACATACTCGAGCCGACCATCCACTGCTACCAGCACCTTCTGGCAGTACACCCGCCCTTGGGGGGTCTGCACCATCTGACCGCTAATGCTCAGTGCAGGGGTGTTTTCAAAAAGCCGAGCCCCGGCCTGCAGCGCTTGCCGGGCCAGAATCCTACACCGCTCGAGCGGGTTGAAAACCCCATCGCTGGGTATCAGCAAGCCCTGTCCCTCCGGGCCTTCATAGGGTTCCGCCTCGAAACCGTCGGCTCTGAGGGCCTCGAGGTGCGCCATACAGTCCTGTAGCTCCTCTTCCGAGGCCGCAATGCGCAAGGAGCCCACCAGCCGGATGGCCTGGGGTGTCTCTTCTTTCATTTGGGCAATTTGCTCGAGGGTGGCCTGGTACGCGCGCCGGGCAAAGTCGCGCCCGTGCTCGGCTACGCTTTGGTGGTAGAATTTCGCCAGCCCTGCCAGCAAAAAACCGCCATTACGGCCCGCTGCTCCCCCCGCTACCGGGCCTGCGTCCAGGCCCACCACATTTCGGCCCAGCCGCAGTAGCTCGTGGATTGCAGCCAATCCCGAGCCGCCCAACCCCACCACGCAAAACTCGGCCTCGAGGTCACCCTCCAGGCTTGGCAAACCCGACCAATTTCCATCGTCCCAAACAGGCGTGTTCACTCCATCAGCATAGCCATTTATGCATCTGTAGCCTATCCTGTAAAAAACGGGCTGGACTTTTAGCGTCCAGCCCGTATCACGGTTTTCTTGGTGGAGGCGAAGGGATTTGAACCCCCGACCTTGTCCTTGCAAAGGACCTGCTCTCCCGCTGAGCTACGCCCCCAAGCCAAGCATGAAGTATAGCAGTGGTTGGGGCTTCCGTAAAGAGTCCCACTCCGTTATACTCCTTGTTTGGGTGTGCCAAGCGCGGCCTGGGATTAGGGAACGGTGCCCGGGGAAAAGCGCCAGTAGCACAAATTCAACGCCCGCTCCAACCGTCCCGTAAGGAGAAAATATGGCCAACGTTAGCATCAAGGAATTGCTGGAAGCCGGTGTGCACTTCGGTCACGAAACCAAGCGCTGGAATCCCAAGATGAAGCGCTACATCTACGCCGAGCGCAACGGTATTTTCATCATCGATTTGCAGAAGAGCATGGTCGAGCTCGAGCGCACCTTCAAGTACGTGCAAGACCTGGCCATGCGGGGGGCTACCATCCTGTACGTAGGCACCAAAAAGCAGGCCCAGGAGATCATCCAGCAGGAAGCTGACCGGGCCGGAATGCCCTACGTCAACCAGCGCTGGCTGGGCGGTATGCTCACCAACTTCCGCACCATCACCGCGCAGGTCAATCGTCTGGCCGAGCTCGAGGCCCTCTTCGCTTCCGAAGAAATTAAAGAGCGGGTCAAAACTGAGCAGGTCAAACTCCAGCACGAACTCGAGCGCCTGCAAAAGAACCTCGGAGGTTTCCGCAAGCTGCGCCGCCTGCCCGACGCCATCTTCGTGGTAGACCCCACCAAAGAAGCCATCGCCGTCAAGGAAGCCCGTAAGCTGGGTATCCCAGTGATTGCCCTGGCCGACACCGACTCCGATCCCGACGTGTGCGATTACATCATTCCCGGCAACGATGACGCTATCCGCTCGATCCAGCTCATCGTTACCCGCATGACCGATCTAATCGTGGAAGCCCGTGGTGGTGGGCGTGAGGCTCCAGCCCAGTCCGCCGAAGCCGAAGTGGCAGAAGCATAAGGGTACGCTTGGGTAAAAGTTGCCGCTACCCTAATCCCCTCAAAGGAGATACTCGATGACCCAACTTGAGCAGATCAAAAAACTACGTGAGCAGACCGGCGCTGGCATGAGCGACGTCAAAAAAGCCCTGGAAGATGCGGGGTGGGACATGGAAAAAGCCACCACCCTGCTGCGCGAACGGGGTGCACTCAAAGCGGCCAAAAAAGCCGACCGCGAGGCCCGCGAGGGCATCATAGGCTCGTACATCCACCACAACCTGCGGGTTGGGGTGCTGGTCGAGCTTAACTCCGAGACCGATTTTGTGGCCCGCAACGAGGAGTTCCAGCGCCTGGCCAAAGATATCGCCATGCACATCGCCATGGCCAACCCCCGCTATGTAAGCGTTGAGGAGGTTTCGCAGGAAGACCTCGAGAAAGAGAAGGCCATCTACATTCAGCAGCTCCTGAACGAAGGCAAGCCGCAAAACATCGCCGAAAAAGCTGCGGAAGGCCGCCTTAAAAAGTTCTACGAGGAGATGGTTCTGCTCGAGCAGCCTTTTGTAAAAGACGATAAAGTCAAGGTGGGCGATCTGATTAAGGCCGCCATCGCCAAGATTGGTGAAAACATTCAGGTCAAACGCTTCTGTCGGTTCGAAGTAGGAGCATAACGTATGCGCAGCAAGGGTCGAGAGTCGAGAGGCTTTCGACCCTTTACTTATACCGAGTTCGAGGTGTAACTCTGGTGGTGCGAAGGTGGCTTTGCAAAGTCGGCATTAGCACAGCAAAGGGGGCTAGATGAAATACAGGCGGGTTTTGCTCAAGCTTTCGGGTGAATTTATGAGCGGCAACGGGTTTGGTATCCAGCCCGAGGCCACCAAGGCGCTGGCTCAAGAAGTAGCCAAAGCCCACCAGTTAGGGGTGCAGGTCGCCATTGTGGTAGGCGGGGGTAATTTCTGGCGTGGCGCACGGCAGGGGGTGGGCATGGATCGGGCCAGCGCCGATTATATAGGTATGCTCGCCACCATTATGAACGCCCTAGCTTTGCAGGATGCGCTCGAGTTTATCGGCGTGCCTACCCGCGTTCAGACCTCTCTCACCATCCAACAAGTAGCCGAGCCTTATATTCGGCGCCGGGCCATCCGACACCTCGAGAAAGGTCGGGTTGTTATTTTCGGTGGGGGAACCGGCAACCCCTTTGTCACCACCGACACTGCTGCGGCCTTGCGTGGTCTGGAAATGAACGTTGATGCCGTGTTAATGGCAAAAAATAAAGTGGATGGGGTTTACAGCGATGATCCCCGTAAAAACCCAGAGGCCAAAAAGTTCGATGATCTCACCTATCATCAAGCCCTGGTGGAGGGCCTACAGGTGATGGATGCCACCGCCATGGCCCTGTGTCAGGAGCAAAACATGCCCATCGTGGTCTTCGACATGTTTACTGAAGGCAATCTGGAAAAAATCATTAAGGGCGAACAGGTCGGCACCCTGGTTCACAGTTAGCCAGGCTAGCGTCTGATATAGGCCACCTATCATCCAGTACTGCCATAATTTCGGGGTTCATTTAGAAGCAATAACAGTTCCGCTTATGACCAAACCTTGAAGAACTAAGCATGCGCCAATCACGCATAGGGTTGGTATAAGCTATCTCAGACACAGGAGGGAATTATGCTCAAAGACCTGTACAACGAAACTAGACAGCACATGCAAAAATCCCTGGAGGCCCTCGAGCACCACCTCACCACCATGCGCACCGGCAGGGCCAACCCCGCCATTCTCAACAATATCAAGGTTGAGTATTACGGTTCGGCCATGCCCCTTAACCAAGTAGGAACCGTATCCTCTCCCGATCCGCGCACTCTGGTGGTGCAGTCTTGGGATCCTAATATGCTCAAGGAAATCGAAAAAGCCATCCGTGACTCCGATCTGGGCCTGAACCCCACCAACAAAGGCGACGCTTTGTACATCAACATTCCTCCCCTCACCGAGGAGCGCCGCCGCGATCTGGTCAAATCGGTGAAACATTACGCCGAAGAAGCCCGCATCGCCGTACGCAATATCCGGCGTGAAGCGCTGGATAAAGCCAAAAAACTGGAGAAAGAAAAACATCTCTCTGAAGACGATATCAAGCGCGCTGAGGTTGAAATTCAAAAAATCACTGATGAGTTCATACACAAAATTGATGAGGCCCTGCACAAAAAAGAGCAGGAAATTTTGAAGGGCTAAGCGGCTTCCGCAGCACCTTGGCCAGCCTTTACAAAGTCGCCGCTAAAAACCTGCTGCTATGCTTTAAATCGTGGTGCCCGAAGCCCGACCCGACCCCACACTGCCCACCCGCGTCATCTCCTCGCTCGTCGGGGTGGTGGTGTTGTTTTTGGTGCTATGGGAAGGGCGCATCTTCATGTTTTTGGCCCTGGTATTCATCTTGGTAATGGGTTCGTTTGAACTACGCTACATGCTGCGTAACAAGGGCATCGAGCTTAACATGGCCTTTTTGATTGGGGGGGGGCTGGTGATGCTCCTATTCAGCCTACCCCAGCTTCACGATGCCTACCCAGGCGTACCCTGGCGGGAAATTGCCCTGGGGCTGGTGCTGATTGGCGCGTTCAGTTCGGAGCTGATCGTGGGCGCCAACATCCAGCGGTTCGCCTACAGCCTGATGGCCTTTCTGTACCTGCCCTGGACGCTGGGCTTCTTCCTGCTTTTGCGCCACTCGCCTGACGGCAACGTGGGGTTATGGATTCTGGCCCTGCCGCTCATCACCAGTTTTGCCAACGACATCGGGGGCTATTTTGTAGGGCGCTACCTGGGGAAACGTAAACTGGCCCCCACCATTAGCCCCGGCAAAACCGTGGAGGGCTCGATTGGCGGGATTGCCACCAGCCTTTTGCTGCTCTTTCTCTTTACCACCATTGTGCGCTCGGCCTATCCCGAAAGCCCCTTTGCCCTGTTCAGGCCGGTGGAGCTGTTTGTGGTCAACCTGGTGCTTTCGTTTGCCGCCCAGCTGGGCGACCTGACCGAGTCCATGCTCAAGCGCTACTGCGGGGTCAAAGACTCCGGCTACTTCCTGCCCGGTCACGGTGGGCTGTTGGACCGGCTGGACTCGCACCTGTTCACAGTTCCGCTCACGTACTACCTGCTCACCATCTTTATTTGAGATCAACTCGCTTCGGGTTACAGACCTCGCCCAACAAATCGGTACACTGACAGGAAGATGAACGATAACCCTAAACGCGTTGTGGTGCTGGGCTCGACCGGCTCCATTGGCACCCAGACCCTGGATGTCTGCCGCTGGCGGGGCTACCGGGTGGTGGGGCTGGTGGCCGGGAAAAACCTGGAGCTGCTGGCCCAGCAGATTGCCGAGTTTCGGCCCGAGGTGGTGGCTGCCGACCCTTCCATCCTGCCCGAACTCGAGGCCCGCTTTCCCGGCTTGCGCACCGCCGACGCCCTCGAGGTGGCTGCCTGGCCGGCCGAGGTGGTGGTGGGGGCCATACCGGGCCTGGCCGGTCTGCCGGGGGTGCGGGTGGCGGTGCAGCACGGGCGCCGCCTGGCCTTAGCCAACAAGGAGAGCATGGTGGCCGCCGGGCCGCTCTTGTGGCAGGAGGCCGAGCAGAGCGGGGCCGAGATTATCCCGGTGGACTCCGAGCACTCCGCCCTTTTTCAGAGTCTGCTGGGGGAGCCTTTTGAAGACGTGGCCGAGTTGATTCTCACCGCTTCTGGAGGCCCTTTTCTGCGCGAACCCGCCGACCTTTCCAGCGTCACCCCCCAGATGGCCCTCCAGCACCCGCGCTGGAAGATGGGGCCCAAGGTGACCATTGACTCCTCCACGCTTTTCAACAAGGGCCTCGAGGTGCTGGAAGCCGTGCAGTTGTTCAAAGTGCCCATCGAAAAGGTCAAGGTACAGATTCACCCCCAGTCGTATGTGCACTCCATGGTGCGCTTTCAGGACGGCAACCTCAAAGCCCAGCTCGGCCCCACCGATATGCGGCTGGCCATCCAATACGCCCTCACCTACCCCCAAAGACCCCCCACCCCACTCCGCGAGGCCCCCATCCCCGAGCGGCTGGAGTTTTACCCACCGGATACCAGGCGCTTCCCAGCCCTGGCCCTGGCCTATGAGGCCGGACGGATGGGGGGGCTGGCCCCGGTGGTGCTCAACGCTGCCGACGAAATCGCGGTGGAGGCCTTTTTACAAGGGCAGATTGGTTACCTGGAAATCCCAAGGGTGCTGGAAAAAGTGTTACAGCAGACTCCTGCAGGCGCACTGACCTGGGACAATATCGCTTATGCCGACCTCGAGGCCCGCCGGTGGGCCCGTGAGTACCTGAAGGTAAAGGTCTGAGCATAATTGCGGAGCAAAGCATGAGCATCCTCTGGTTTCTACTGATTATCTCCATCAGCATCTTCGTACACGAGCTGGGCCACTACCTGGCCGCCCGTGTGCAGGGAGTGGGGGTCAAGAACTTTGGGGTGGGTTTTGGCCCTACCCTGCTCAAGTTTGAGCGCTGGGGCACCACCTGGCGGCTCAATGCCATCCCGCTGGGCGGCTACGCCGAGATCGAGGGCATGATGCCCGGCGACACCCACGGCTACGCGCGGCTCTCGAGCTGGGGCAAATTTCTGATTCTGGTGGCCGGCGTGGTCATGAACCTGCTCCTGGCCTGGGGGGTGCTGGCCGCCCTCGCCTCTATTCAGGGCATCCCTCAGACCCGCGCCGAGGTCACCGAGGTGCTGCCCGACAGTCTGGCCGAGCAGGCGGGTTTTAGGGTGGGCGACCGCATCCTCAGTTTGAATGGGGAGAAGCTCACCGCCTACGACCAGGTCACCCGCTTCCGCCAGAGCACGGGCGAAAAGGTGTTCGTGGTGCTGCGCGATGGCGCCGAGGTGACCCTACGTTTCAACTGGGACGATACCCAGACCCGGCTGGGCATCGTCTACCGGCCCGAGCTGGTGGGCTACACCCGCATCAACTTCTTCCAGGGGTTCGCTCGAGCCATCGGCGAGACGGTGGTGGCGGTTCCGCGCTTCGTGCAGGAGTTCGCGGGCAGCATCGCCCGCATCCTCTCAGGGCAGCAGGCCCAGGGGGTGGCGGGGCCGGTGGGAATCGTTAACATCACCGGGCAGGCTGCCGAGCAGGGGCTGGGCACGCTGGTAGGACTGCTGGCGGCCATCAACCTCTCGCTGGCCGTGTTCAACCTCCTGCCCATCCCTGGGCTGGATGGGGGGCGCATCCTGGTGCTCGTAGCCAACGTAATTAGCGGCGGCCGCATCAAGCCCGAGACCGAGGCCCGGCTCTCGTACGGAGGGTTCATCTTTTTGATTCTCCTGATTGTGCTGGTGACCATCAACGATATTCGCAACCTGGTGGGCGGCTAGCATCGGGCGCTACCTCGCAGGCAAAACCGCGATAGAATAGCCGCCAATGGACGCCACGGTGCTCATTCCGGCCTACAACGAAGCAGCCCATATCGGGGCGGTGGTGGCGGCTGCACGGGAGGCCGGTTTTCCGGTGCTGGTGGTGGACGACGGTTCAAGCGACGCAACCGCCCAGGCCGCCGAAGCCGCTGGGGCCAGGGTGCTACGTTTGCCCGAAAACCAGGGCAAAAGCGCAGCCCTGGCTTCTGGCCTGGCCCATGTGCAAACCCCCTATGTGCTGCTATTGGATGCCGATCTGGTGGGGCTAAAACCTCAACACCTGCTGAACCTGCTCGAGCCGGTGCGAAGCGGCCAGCTGGACATGGCCATTGGGGTCTTCAAGTCCGGAGGCCTGATGACCGACTTCGGCAACCGCGCCACCCCTTTTCTCTCGGGACAACGGGCCTGCAGCACCCAGTGGCTCCGCAGCGTGCCCAACCTGACCGAGCGGCGCTGGCCCGAGCCCGCCATCACCGACCACCTAGCCCGCACCCAGGCCCGCTGGGCCTACGTAGAGCTGCACGGGGCCGGCCAGATTATGAAGGAACAAAAACGCGGCTTCTGGAAGGGCCTGGGTATGCGTCTCAAGATGTACGCCGAACTTCTAAGGTACCGCTTGGGCCGGAAGACTCGAGCTTGAATTTCCCTGACCATAGACCCATAGCTTTGAGACCACATGGAGGTGACTATGCGAATCGAAGTGGCTGTGATGATGCAGGTGCACGTACCCGAAGACACCGACCTCGAGGATCTGAGCCTGGAGATTGACGAGGAGGGCCTGCGCTTCGTGAGCAAAGGCCAGGTGGTGGCCGACGCCAGCCAGATCGAGGACTACTACATTGACGATATCGAGTCGGAAGAAGACGATTGGGACGACGAGGACGACTGGGAAGAAGAAGAAGAGGAAGAGGAAGAGGAAGACGAGCGGTGAGCTCCAAACATCCTGCCGCCACATTTCCCTAATCCAGTGGCCCCCGCGGGAATTATGCTTTGCTACAACGGGCCAGGTACAGAGCTTTCCATGGGGTTCACAGGGACAGGCAGGGGTTATTTGTCCTACTTTTTCCAAAAAGCCAGTCGGTAGAATAAACGCATGGACGTTTTGAGCCGTGCCGCAGCGGGCGAACGACTTTCGGCCAGCGAAATACTCGAGCTCTACCAGCTTCCCCTCCCCGAAGTAGCGGCAGTAGCCCACGAACTGAGGCTCCGGCGAAGCAACCCCCAGGTGGTCACCTACCTGATCGACCGCAACATCAACTACACCAACATCTGCAACGTGGCCTGCAACTTCTGCGCCTTCTACCGCACTAAGCGGCAGGGCGATGCCTACGTGCTCTCCTTCGAGGAGATCGGGCACAAGATTGAGGAACTCATGCAGATCGGCGGGCGGCGCATCCTGATGCAGGGCGGGGTCAACCCCGACCTGCCCTTCGAGTGGTACCTCGAGCTTTTGCGCTACCTGAAGAAGCACTACCCCGAGGTGCGCATAGATGCCTTCAGTCCCGAGGAAATTCTGGGCCTGGAAAAGATCACCGGGCGCGACTGCCACGAGCTGCTGGTAGCGCTCAAGGAAGCCGGCCTCGATGGTCTACCGGGCGCAGGCGGCGAGATTCTGGTGGACGAGGTGCGGGCCAAGGCAGCCCCGGCCCGCATCAAAAGTAACGACTGGTTCCGCATCCTGGATACTGCCCAGCGCCTGGGGCTTTACACCATCGCCACCATGGTGATTGGCTTTGGCGAGACCTACGAGCAGCGCGTGGCCCACCTGCTCCAGATTCGCGAACAGCAAGATAAAGCCCTGCGCACCTATGGACAGGGCTTTGCGGCTTTCGCCATGTGGACACTGCAAACCGAGCACACCCGCCTCAAGGGCAAGGCCCCGGGGGCCACCGCACACGAGTACCTGCAGCAGCTTGCCATCGCCCGCATCGCCCTGGACAACATCCCCAACCTGCAGGCCAGTTGGCCCAGCATGGGCTTCAAGGTGGCCCAGGCCGCGCTCTACTACGGCGCCAACGACTTCGGCTCCACCATGCTGGAAGAAAACGTGGTCAGCGCCGCCGGCGGGCACAACCGCACCCATGCCACCGTGCGGCAGATTGTGCGCCATATTGCCGACGCGGGCTTTATCCCCGCCGAGCGCGACCCCTACTACAACATCAAGCAGTACCCCGACGTACAGGCCATTTTGAACGAGAAGCCGCCGGTGGCCCTGCCGCTGGCCTAGTTTCTGAAAACCACATCTTCCCGCTGGAAATTGCGATAGGCCAGGTAGAGAGCCAGTGCGCCATAGGCCAGGGTAGAGGCCCAGGTGATGAGCAGTTGGGTGGCAGTGGCTGCACCTTTGACGATCGCGCTCAGCGCCAGCATTACGTTTACAAGGGGCAGGGCGAAATACCAGTCTTGCAGCTTTAGAAAATCCGAGAACTGCAGGAAGAGCAAAGGGATAAGCATCACCAGCGATAAGGGGCTCAAATAACTCTGGGCCTCCTTGAAACTGCGGGCGTAAAGGCCCAGGGAAATCATGATGGCAATGATGAGCAGGGCAAACAATACTGCCGTTACCAAGATGGCCAGGTAGCCCAGCGGGTCGAGGGCCAGGGCACCCCCTAACTGGGCCTGATTCTCTCCGTTCTGCACGGCTTGAAGCTGGGCGGCAAAAAGGTTGCGGAACACCCCGCCGCCCAGCAAGAGCCCGGCCACGGCCGCAAAGGTCGAGAGCAGCGACATCACAAACACCGCCAGCCCTTTGCCCAGCAGAACCTGGATGAGCGGGACGGGGGCGGCCAGAAGGGCCTCGAGCGTCCCCTTTTCTTTCTCCCCTGCCGTGGCGTCTACCGCAACCGGCATACCGCCCGCCTGAATGAACGAAACCAAAAAGAAAGGGATCAGGAAGGCAAAGAGGCCGGCGGCCCGCTCCTGCTCGCGCGAGGCGTCCTGGGTCTCGACGCTGAAGGGCTCCAGAATATCGGTTCCAATCCCCCGGGCTCGCAGTTGCTCGGCCACCACCTGGTCTTTGTAAGCGCGCAGCGCAGCCTGCACCTTCTCCACCACCAGCGCACTCTGGGTGGCCCCGCTCGAGAGCCGGCCATAGATAATGTAGCGCCCATTCTCGAAGACCAGGGCCGCCTGCACCTCGCGGTTCTGCACGGCCTCCTGGGGGTTGGCTACCTCGATGGGCTCGACCCTGGCTTTGCGGAGTTCCTCCAGCACCACCGTCGGAACCCCCACCACCCCCACCTTCTGCACCGACTCCTGGGTCTGGCGAGCGGCGTTGCCGAAGAGCAGGATGGGGCCAAACATCAATAGCGGCATGATCAGAATGGGCAGCACCAGGGTGGTAAAGAGCACCCGGCGCTCGCGCACCACACTAAGCAGCTCTTTTCGGGCGATGATCAGGATTTCGTTCATAGCACCCAACCTTTAGGCGGCCTGTTCCAGGCGACGGATAAAGGCCCGCTCGAGGTTGCCCGAGCCAAGCTCGAGGGCCTCCTGCAAGCTGCCCTCAAAAACCAGCAAGCCATGGTCAATAAAGCCCACCCGGTCGCAGACCTCCTCGGCCTCGCTCATCACGTGGGTGGAGTAGACAAGGGTCTTGCCCAGCCCGGCGTACTGCTTGACGAAATCCAGCAAAGCCCGACGGGCGAACACATCCAGACCGGCGGTGGCCTCGTCCAGCAGCAAGACCTGGGGCTGGTGCAGGATGGCCCGCGCGATGACGATTTTCTGCTGCATACCGGTGGACATCTGCCTGACCTGCTTGGAGAGCACAGACGGCTCGATGTGCAAAAGCTCGGCGGCCCAGGCGATGCGTTCCTTGAGTTTGGGCCCCCACAGGTCGTAGAAGCTCCCGAAGAAGTCCAGCACCTCGTAGCCGGTGAGCTTGTCGTAGACCTTCATCCCACCGTTGACGATGCCCAGGTTGCGGCGCACCTCGAGGGGTTGCCTTAGCACATCAAAACCTGCCACTTTAGCGCTGCCCCCGGTGGGCTTGAGCAGGGTGGCCAGCATCCGCAGGGTGGTGGTTTTGCCGGCCCCATTGGGGCCCAAAAGGCCATACACCTCACCCGGCTGCACGCTGAACGAGATGCCCTTAACGGCTTGAAGCTTCTGGTAGCTTTTTTGTAGGTTGACCACCTCAATCATGTAACCTCCTGCCAATCGAAGCGGTGGCGTATCCCGCCCGCTAGCCCGTCCGCTTGAGCTTGCCGGTGCGCTTGGCCCACATCTCGGCGGTGTGAAAAACCCACAGGCCCAGCGGAATTAGAACCACCCCCATCAGCAACAGGATACCCAGTTCCGGTAGCACCGAGGAAAGCGGCGCACCCACCAGTTTGTCGGATGTGGAGTCGGGGTGGTTAATCCCCATCAGCTTACGGCAGGCCTCGAGGGCATAGGTGGCCGGGCTCAGGTAGGCCAGGGGCTGCACCCAGCTCGGCAGCACACTAACTGGATAGTAGATGCCCGAGACCAGAAGCAGAATGCCCTGGAAGATGTTGGTGGCCTGGGCCCCGTTCTCCGGCGACATTACCGGCAAAATGGCAGCCATCAGGCCCAGCCCCATAAAGGCCAGGCTGGCTACCAGCAACACCACCAAGACCCCCAGCAGGTTGGCCCCGTTCACCGAGACCTGGATAAAGAGCACCAACCCCACCAGGATCACGATGGTGCGAATCACGCTGAAAATGACCGCAAAGAGCGAGACCCCCGAAAGGTGGATGAGCCTCGAGACCGGGGCCATAAAGGTGTACTCGAGCGTCCCCTCCCAGCGCTCGTAGGAGATAGAGTTCGCGATCTCGTTGTACATGGCCGATAAAAAAGACCACAAGAGCACGCCCAGCAACAGCGTCAGGGTCAGGCGGAAGTCGTCCTGGGCCTTGCCAATCAGGGCAATGGTGGCCGAGTTGACGATGGCGTAAAACACGAACACCACCACCCAGCTCATGTAGCGCCGGGTCAGGTGCCAGTCGCGGAAGACAAAGGCCCACATGGGGCGGATATAGCGTTCAAACATAGTGTTCCCTTAGGTCGTGCAATAACCATTAACTTTCGAGCTCTTCCTCATCGAAGGCCTCGCCGGTGAGGGCGATGAAGGCCTCCTCGAGGCTCTCGGTTCCGGCTTTTTGCTTGAGTTCGTTGGCGGTGCCCTCGGCCACCAGGCGGCCATGGGCCAGGAAGCCGATGCGGTGCGAAAGGCGCTCGGCCTCGGCCATGTCGTGGGTGGTGAGCAGGATGGTGGTGCCTTCGCGGGCCCGCAGGTCTTCCAGGAAGGCCTGCACGTCGCGGCGGCTTTTGGGGTCGAGGCCGGTAGTGGGCTCGTCCAGTAGCAGGAGGGGCGGGTTGATGAGGAGGGCCCGGGCAATGGCAATCTTCTGCTGCATGCCGCGGCTCATCTCCTCGATGGGGTCGCCGAAGCGGCGCGACTCCAGGCCCAGTTGCTCCAGAATCTGCATGGCCCGCTTTTCGGCTGTGCGGGGCTCGAGGCCGTAGAGCTGCGCGGCGTAGAGCAGGTTCTCACGCGGAGAAAGCTTCTTGTAGAAGGCCGCGTCCACGCTTACACGGCCCATTTTGCGCCGCAGTTCGCGCTCACCCTCGGGCAGGGTGTGGCCCAGCATTCGCACCGTGCCGCCATCGGGGGTGAGCAGGGTGGACAAAATGCGAATCAGGGTGGACTTTCCCGAGCCGTTGGGGCCCAGTAGGCCGTAGGTCTCCCCTTCCCGCACCTGGAAAGACACCCCTTTGAGGGCCCATTCCTCCTTGAGGGGCGCACGAAGCCCATCGCGCTTGCGGAAGACTTTTTTGAGGTCGGAGACCTCGATGGCGAGTTGGGTTTTGGTGGACTCGAGGGTTAGCATAGTGGATCCTGCCTTGAATCAGTCGGGGGGCTTGGGGACTTGGGGCAGTTGGTTCTGGGTAAAAGCATCCTGGCACTCCAAACAAATCGGCGGCCCGAAGGCCGCCGAAAAACGCAAAAAGCGTAACAAATGCGGGTCGGGTGGGGCTTGGGTTCAGGCAAAAAACCTGCTCATCCTGATAAGAATGCGGTTGCTCATGGTTCACCTTCCAGCACCAAGTGTACGCGCTGGCCGGGCCAAAGCGCAAGGGCATGCGGCGGAAATCACCACTAAATAGCGTGCTGCAAAAAATGAGCCTGGCCCTGCAGACGGTATGTTTTAGGGTAGAATCGGTCTGCTGTTCGACCCGAACCCAAACTACACGAGGTCAAAACATGGACGTCTTTCCCGAGTGGTTTAAGGCCTTCAAGCAGGTGGAAATCTGGCCCGGCATGGATATGGCGGTGCTTTCGGGCCACAAGGGGCAGGTGGGGTTTGCCCAGGTCGCCGAAGAAACCTTCGTACCTGAACACACCCACGACGGCCAGTGGGGGGTGGTGCTGGAAGGCCGGGTCGAGTTCGTAATCGGCGGCGAGACCCAGGTGTTCCGCAAGGGCGACTACTACCATATTCCCGCCGGCGTTCCGCACAGCGCCAGGCTGGCAGCGGGCACCGCCTTTATTGATGTGTGGGAAAACGAGCGCTTCCCGGCCGACCGCCTTAAATAGGGCTCGAGGGGGTTTTGTGTACGAGAACATTTTGGTGGAAATCCACGGGGCAGTCGGGCTGGTGCGGCTCAACCGCCCCAAACAACTCAACGCCCTCAACAGCGCCACCCTGCGCGAGCTGGCTACCGCCATTGTTGCGTTCGAGCAGGATGCTGCTATCGGGGCCATAGTCATTACCGGCAACGAGCGGGCCTTTGCCGCTGGGGCCGATATCGCCGAGTTCCAGCAAACCAGCCTGGCCGAGCTGATGAAAGGCCTGCGGGCCGACCAGTACGAGGTGCTGCGCAAGGTGCGCAAGCCGCTGGTGGCCGCGGTCTCGGGCTTTGCCTATGGGGGCGGCTGTGAGCTGGCCATGCTCTGCGACCTGATTGTGGCTTCCGATACCGCCAAGTTCGCCCAGCCGGAAATTAACCTGGGCATCATCCCCGGCGGCGGGGGCACCCAGCGCCTCACCCGGCAGGTGGGCAAGTACCTGGCCATGGAGGTGATTCTGGCCGGACGGGTGCTCTCGGCCTGGGAAGCCTTGCAGCACGGCCTGGTGAACCGTGTGGTGCCGGTGGAGCTGTATCTGGAAGAGGCCCTCGAGCTCGCCCAGACCCTCGCCGAAAGGGCCCCCCTGGCCGCGCGGCTGGCCAAGGATGCCGTCCTGCGGGCCCAGGACATGAGCCTGGAGCACGGGCTGGGCCTCGAGCGCAGCAACTTCCTGGTTGCCTTTGGCAGCGAGGACAAGCAGGAAGGCACCACCGCCTTTTTGGAAAAACGCAAGCCCCAGTGGAAAGGGCGCTAGGGAGGAAGCATGGAGGTACTTCTACGCGAGCAAAACAACGGCGTTCTAACCCTCACCCTGAACCGGCCCGAGGCCATCAACGCCCTCACCACCGAGATGCTGCGGGAGCTTAGCAAAGCCCTCAAAGAGGCCGCCGCCCCGGAGGTGCGGGTGGTGGTGCTGCGAGGAGCGGGCCGCGGCTTCTGCTCCGGTCAGGATTTGCGCGAGTTTGAGGGGCAGCGCATCTCGTACAAGAATCACCTGCGCAACTACCGCTCGGTGGTGGAGGGTCTGGCCGGTTTGGAAAAGCCGGTAATCGCCGCTATTCACGGGGCCGCCGCCGGGGCCGGCCTGTCGCTGGCCCTGGCCTGTGACCTGCGTATTGCTTCTACCGACGCGGTGCTGACCACCGGCTTTAGCAGGATTGGCCTGATCCCCGATGCGGGCATGAACTACCACCTGCCGCGCATGGTGGGCTACGCCAAGGCCTTCGAACTCGAGGTGCTCTCAGAGCGCCTCAAGGCCGAGGAGGCCCTGGCCCTGGGCCTGGTAAACCGGGTGGTGCCCGCCGAAAGCTTTGCCGAGGAGGTGGCCCGGCTGGCGGGTGAGCTGGCCCTGGGCCCCACCAAAACCTACGGCCTGATTAAGCGGGCCCTGCGGCGCAGCGCGGGGGCCAGCCTCGAGGAGATGCTCGAGTACGAGGCCTTGCTGCAGGAGGTGGCGGGCCGCACCGAGGATCACCAGGAGGGCGTGCTGGCTTTTTACGAGAAGCGCCCCCCGCGCTTCCAGGGCAGGTAGACTAGCGGCGTGGTTCGCTACCTTAAGGGAACGGTACTGAAAAAAAACCCCAGCAGCGTGGTGTTGCTGGTAGGAGGCCTGGGCCTCGAGGCGAGCTGTCCGGCCTCGACGCTGGCCCAGCTCAGCGAGGGGCAGGAAGCCGCTTTGCACACCAAGCTGGTGGTGCGCGAGGACGACCTGTCGCTTTTTGGTTTTGCCGATGAGAGAAGCCTCGAGCTATTCGAACTGCTGCTCTCGGTCTCGGGGGTGGGGCCCAAAGTGGCCCTGAACCTGCTTTCCTCCCAGCCCCCCGCCCTGCTGGCGCGGGCCCTGGCCGAAGGCGACCTGCGCCTGCTCACGGCGGCCCAGGGGGTGGGCAAAAAGCTGGCCGAACGCATCGCGCTCGAGCTGCGCGGCAAGGTGCCGGCCCACCTGATGGGCGAAGGAGGCCATCTGGTCCGTAGCAGCCAGACCGAGGAAGCTGAGCTGGCCCTCATCACCCTGGGCTTCCGCGAGGGCCAGGTGCGGAGCGTGGTGGCCGAGATCGCCCAGAAAAACCCCGAGGCCGGCACCCAGGAACTTATCAAGCTAGCCCTAAAAGCCCTGCGCTAGCACATCTGGATCAGACGCTAAATCGACTTGAGCTCTTTCCAGAGCGCTCGTCCTGGCACTTTTTTTAGGTCATTGTGCTGCCTCCAGGGCAGTAGCACGCAAGGGGGCTCTCATGCCAGATTCACCGTGCGGCGCTAGATTCCGTAGGAATGGAGCGAATGCACGGCACCACCATTGTGGCAGTTCGTCGAGACGGTGTCACGGCAATTGCAGGCGACGGGCAGGTCACCCTCGGTCAGACCATTATGAAGACCGGGGCTGTTAAGGTTCGTCGCCTCGAGCAAGGCGAAGGCATTCTGGTTGGTTTTGCTGGCGCTGTGGCTGATGCCCTCATGTTGCTGGAAAAGTTTGAAGGTGCGCTCTCCAGCGCCAAGGGCAACCTCCAACGGGCTGCTATTGAAACCGCCAAGCTCTGGCGGAGCGACCGCATCCTAAGGAACCTCGAGGCCATGCTGGTTCTAGCCGATCGCGACAACCTGCTGCTGCTCTCCGGCAACGGCGAGGTGCTGAGTCCCGATGAGCCGGTGCTGGCGGTAGGCTCCGGAGGCCCCTATGCCCTTTCAGCGGCAAAAGCCCTGCTGCGCTACTCGAGCCTTCCGGCCCCCCAGATCGCCGAGCAGGCCATCCGCATTGCTGGTGAGATAGACCTGTACACCAGCGGACAGGCCACACAGGTCTTGAGCGTAGGGGGTGCGTCATGAACCTGACCCCCGCCGAAATTGTGCGTGAGCTGGATAAGCATATCGTTGGGCAGGCCGCCGCCAAACGCGCGGTGGCGGTGGCGCTCCGCAACCGGATACGCCGCAAGAAACTACCGCCTGAGCTGGCACGTGAGGTCATGCCCAAAAACATCTTGATGATCGGCCCAACGGGCGTGGGCAAGACCGAGATTGCCCGGCGGCTGGCCCGGCTGGCGGGTGCACCCTTTCTGAAGGTAGAGGCCACCAAATTTACCGAGGTGGGCTATGTAGGTCGCGACGTGGACTCCATCGTGCGTGACCTGGCCGAGGCTTCCTACCAGCTGGTGATGCAGGAGATGAAGGCCAAAGTGGAGGGGCGGGCTCAAAGCCTGGCCGAAGATGAGATAGCCTCGCTTTTACGCATTCAGCCCCATGAGCTGCGAACAGGTCGCTACAACGACCAGATGGTTGAAATTGAGGTGTCCGAGGAAGCCCGCCTGCCCATGATGGGTATGTTTGGCGGCGAGCAAATGCAAGGCCTGCAAGACATGCTCAAAGGGCTGATGCCCCAGCGCAGGGTGCGGCGCAAGCTGCGGGTCAAAGAGGCCCTGGAGATCCTCAAAAACCAGGAAGCGGAACGCCTCGTAGACAAGGAAGAAGCCACTCAAGAGGCCCTGCGACGGGCTCAGGAAGAGGGCATCGTGTTTATCGATGAGATGGATAAGATCGCTCGTAGCAAGGGTGCGGTCGGCGGGCCGGATGTCTCAGGGGAAGGCGTACAGCGGGATCTGCTTCCCATCGTGGAGGGAACCGTGGTCTCGACCCGCCTGGGGCCGGTCTCAACCGATCATGTGCTGTTCATTGCCGCCGGGGCCTTTCACGTTTCCAAGCCCTCCGATCTGATTCCAGAACTACAAGGCCGCTTCCCCATCCGGGTGGAGCTCGAGCCTCTGGGGCCACAGGAGTTCGAGCGTATCCTGCGCGAGCCGGAAAACTCGCTCATCAAGCAGTACTCCGCCTTGCTCGCCGCCGACGAGACCGAGCTTCATTTCACCCCCGAGGCCATCCAGGCAGTGGCGCGGTTTGCTCACCAAGCTAACCAAGAGTTAGAGGATATTGGCGCCAGGCGACTCGCCACGGTGCTGGAGCGGCTTTTGGAAGAAGTCTCGTTTCAAACCGGTTTAGGCCGAGTCGAGGTAACGAAGGAGTATGTGGAAGCCCGGCTCAAAGATGTGCTTGCCTCCCCCGATCTTTCCCGTTACATCCTATGAAGCCCCGGGGCATTTTGTGAAACCTTGGCCAACACAATCTTGCACAGCCGTGCTGTCCAATAAACTACAGCAACCTACAAGTTGTACGATTTAGGAGGAAGATGATGCGTTTTTGGTTCTTTGTGCTGGCGCTAACAATGGGAAGCGTTCTGGCACAGCAAAACCCCGCCCAACCTGCGCCTAAACCACAGACCCAGGCCAGCTTGTGTGCTTTGCTCTACGAGGCCGGGCGTCCGGAAGCAGCGCTGCCGGCCTGTGAACGAGCTGTAAAAGACGCCCCCAGCGCCGAAAATCTTTACCTGCTGGCCCGGGTGCAGTCTGAGTTGAACCGCTTCACTGCGGCCACTGAAAACTTGCGTCGCTCGATTACCCTCAACAGCAGCTTCGTCCAGTCGTATGTGGCCCTAGCGCAGGTATATGTGCGTCAGTATCTGCTGTCGGAAAGCCGCGAAGCAGCCAAGGGTTTACTGGATCAAGCCCTGAGCATCCTGCGTGAGGCCGAACGGGTCAATCCCAAGTATGCCCCCATCTATGCAACGCGTGGAACCGTCTTGGCTTATCAGAACAAGTTAGATCAGGCAGTAGAATCCATCAATCGCGCTCTGGCCATCAAGGATGAACCGGTGGTGCGGGCTTTACTGGCCGACATCTACATTCGGCAGGGTAAGTGGGATGAGGCCCTCAAGAATTACGACGAAGCAGTGAAGGCAGCCCCCAAGAACTCGAGCTTGCGTATCAAGTACGGTAGCCTGCTGCTGCTCAGGGGCAATGTAGATCTAGCCATTGAGCACCTAGACCAGGCCGTAATCCTGAGCCCTGGCAACGCCGAAGCCTGGTTACGACGGGGCGATGCTTACTACGAGAAAAAAGACTGGCAGCAAGCCGGGGTTTCCTACCAGCAGGCCGTAGCCCTCTCGCCGGTGCGTTATCCGGATGCCTATATTGGCCTAGGTCAGGTGCTGATTGAGCTAAAGGACTATCAAAAGGCTCGCTTCAACTTCACCAAGGCCGTGGCCCTGGAGCAGGACAATCCGGTCTACCGCTTCTGGCTGTGCCGCGCCAACGAGCTGCTGGGGGATAAAGCCGGCGCGAAGGCACAGTGCGAACAAGCCCTCAAGCTGCGGCCCGACTTCAAAGAAGCACAGGACGTACTAAACCGCCTGAAGTGAGTTTACTGGGCTTGAAGACCAATTGGAGCTTTTTTATTTGAGTATGCTACCAACATTAGATAGCCAATATTTACGTAAAAAGCTAAATATTGTAGATTGATTCTATGGCCTGGAAGCTGGAAGCCTGGAACCCCGATTATGCACTGCCCGAACGGATCGGTAGCGATGAAGAGGCTGGCGGCATCGAGGACATCAAAATCCACTACGAGGGTGACTGGGTAGCCCATACGCCCCCAAAAGTCGAACCCCAGGACTGGCCGATTGTGTACCTGGTGGATGGCCGCCAGCGCGTAGACGCTCAGATTGCCGATGCCAAGGGGCGACGGGCTTTGCTGGCTACAGTGATTGCAGGGGCCGTGCTGCGGGATGGGGCTGGCATTCGCCCAGTGGGAGACCCAATTAAGCGCCACATCCTGCTGCATAGCGGCGACCTCGAGGAACCCCTACCCCCTGGCCTCATGCATTATGAACCCATCAAGGCGGCAAAATCCGATCCTGCCAGCCTGCGCACCAAGGTAACTGAGGTGATGCGCCACCTGGAGGCCAGTTTGGTGAATACGCTCGAGGGCGGTCTGGTCATTGTGGACGGGCAAATTTTCCCCGGTGAGCAAACCTACCACGTGCCCGAACGGCTGCTGGGCTACACCAAGACCCAGGCCGCAACCTACCTGGGGCCCGATCAGCAAACCTTGCTATATAACCTTCAACCCTACCAGCGCACCCCCATATTTCTGATTCCGGGCTATGCCTTGCGACGTCCGCTGGATGTGTTCTCGTGGTACGTGCGCCTGCCCCTGGAACCAAACTCCACCTTCTACGGCGGCGCGGCCCTCCTGCGCATCGAGACCCCCACCAAGGAGCCCCGCGATGCAGTCCGATTGGCAAACCTTTCCGTAAGCCTTTTTTGCACCCTGGCCTCCTCACCCGCCAAAGACCCGCGCGCGCCCCAAAACCTGATTCCGGTGGGGGGGCTCGAGCAGTGGCTGGGGCGCCACCTGGGGCAGGCCGAGGTGGTTCGGCGTAGAATCGTGCAGGCATTGTTTGGATAAGCTGGGAGGAAGCTGTGAGTCAGGTAGGCATGGTATTGGGTAGCCGCGAAGCAAAGGCCTTGGATTTTTGGGTTGCTGTCGAGGAGGGGCGGTACCTGCGCCTCGACGATCTGGTGTATGTCGAGTTTCCTCACCCCGACCCGCGTAAGGGCAGCGTGCGCTACTACGGCATGGTGGATCAGGTGATCAAGCTCTACGAAGGGGCTCAGTTCGATACCGACGTGTTCCTGGCCCGGCGCGACCTGCTGCCGGTGAGCCTTTCCTACGCCGCGCACGTGCAGGTCACCCGGATCATGCCGGAGGAATACCTACCCCCCGACCCCGGCGCGGCGGTCTATCTGGCTCAGGAAGAAACCCTGGGGCTGGCCCTGTACTACGACCGGATGCAGGAACAAAAACTCCCGGTGGGCCTTTTGAAAAATGGCGAGGTAGCCTACATCAACTTCGAATTTCTCAACGGCTTCAAGGGGGGGCACGTCAACATCTCGGGGGTCTCAGGGGTAGCGGCCAAGACCAGCTACGCCACCTTCTTGCTGCACGGCATTTTCCAGTCATCGGCCAACCGGCAAAAAGCCAACACCAAGGCCCTTATTTTCAACGTGAAGGGGGAAGACCTCTTCTACCTCGACAAGGACAACAGCGGCCTGAACGACGAGGGCAGAGCCGCCTACCAGAAGCTGGGCCTGCCTGCCCAGGCCTTCCAGAGCGTGGCTTTTCTGGCCCCGCCCCGTAAAACCCCCGGCGATATTCTGGCCGATGTCGGGCGCCCCGATGCCAGCGCTTACTACTGGGACTTGGTGCAGTTTTGCCGCGAGGGGCTGCTCCCGTTCCTGTTCACCGACCGTGGAGCCATGAGCAACCTGGGCTTTCTGATTGACCAGGTGACCGAGCGCCTGCGCCGCCTGGTGGGCGATGAGAACGATAAGCAAGGGCAGCGGGGCCCCCATATTGTGGTAGACGATTGGTCGGATGAGCTTTCAACCAGCGAAGCCCATGTGCCATTTGATGAGCTGGGCCGACAAAAGATTGTTACCTTTGCCCAGTTGGTGCGCTACATCGAGTTCAAGCTGTTGGGGCCCGAGTCTGCCGACGACGAAGAGAAGCAAAAGGGCGACCCGCGCTGGACAGCCCGGCAGGCTCGAGGCACGCTCGAGGCTTTTGTGCGGCGTTTGCGTGCTTCCATTGGCAACGTCGAGCACCTCGTCCGAGGGGATAAACCCGGCAAAAGGCCCAACCCCCTGGGCAGCCAGGCCCAGGTAAGCGTGGTGGACATTCACCAGCTCTCGGCGCAGGCACAGATGTTTGTGGTTGGCTCCATTTTGCGCGAGGTGTTTGGCCGCAAAGAGAAAGGTGATTATGCGGGCCGGGTGTTTGTGGTGCTGGATGAGCTCAACAAGTACGCCCCCCGCGACGGCGAAAGCCCCATCAAAGACATTCTGCTGGACATTGCCGAGCGCGGGCGCAGCCTGGGCGTGATTCTGATTGGCGCGCAACAAACCGCCTCCGAGGTGGAGAGCCGCATTGTCGGCAACGCCGCTATCCGGGTGGTAGGCCGGCTCGATGCCGCCGAGGCTGAGCGGCCCGAGTACCGCTACCTGCCCCCATCCTTCCGCCAGAGGGCAGTAATTTTACCGCAAGGAACCATGATTCTGCACCAACCCGAGGTGCCGGTGCCACTGGCTCTTACCTTTCCGCTGCCGGCCTGGGCCATGAAAAAAGACGAGGTGCAGGAGGATGTATCGGCAGAAAAGTTATCCAGGCTGATAGATTAATCTGGGCAAATCCATTGTGTCCAACCCCTAAAAACTTTCCTTTGTGGACAGGATCAACTTACAAGCCGTACTGAATATGTATGCCCAGGGATATTTTCCCCTTGGGATCGAGCAGGGGATTGGCTGGTTCGACCAGCGGGCCTACGGTACACCCTACCGGGCCTTGATGCCACTGGATGAGCGCTTCCACGTTCCTAAAAGTCTGCGGCGGGTGCTCAATTCTGGGCGCTTCGAGGCCCGGATCAACACCGATTTTGCGGGGGTGCTCGAGGGTTGCGCAACCAGGGGTTGGACCTTCAAAAGCGAGACCTGGATTACCCCCGAAGTGGCCCAGCTTTACCTGAGCCTACACCGCTACGGCTTTGCTCATAGCTTTGAAACCTGGTACGAGGGCAGGTTGGCCGGCGGTATTCTGGGTGTTGCATTGGGGGCTGCTTTTATTGGCGACAGTATGTTTTACAGTGTTCCCAACGCCTCCAAGGTGGCCATGGTGCGGTTGGTGGAGCATCTGCGCCAGAGGGGCTTCGAGATTTTTGACGTACAGGTGCAAAACCCGCACCTAGCCCGGTTTGGTGCTATAGAGGTAGACCCGATTGAGTTTCGCCAGCGATTATTCCAGGCCATTCAGAAACCCGCCCGATTTGTAGGCTAGAGCCGTCGGCCCGTTTTCGTTTAGAGCGGTTCTCAGAGCGAATCCAGCAATCTTCAAAAAGTCAAAAACAGTGCTGGAATCGTTCTTTGTCGCCAGTCCTAGCAGCAAGAGTAGGGGGATTCGCAATATGCACTGCTGTAAAATCACAATAAAAGCGGATGGCCTTTAGAAGCCATCCGCTGCATCTAGTGGAGAGTTTTAGCGCTTGGACAAAGGCTTGTAGGGAAGATCCAGCTTCCCGGTGTAATGGGAATCAGGGCGCAACAAGCGGTTATCTACCTTGGTGTACTCGAGGATGTGCGCACACCAGCCCGAGATGCGGGCCACCGCGAAGATGGGCGTGAAGAACTCGAGGGGGTAGCCCAAATCGGAGTACACCACCCCGGAGTAGAAGTCCACGTTCGGGTAGATGCCCTTGGGGTTGTAGATGGCCCCTGCCTGGCGCTCGAGCTCTTTCAGAATGGCATACTCCTTGCTGTGCCCGTGTTTGGCCGCCACCTCTCCCGCGTATTTATCGAGCACCCCAGCCCTGGGGTCGTAGGATTTGTAGACCCGATGGCCCATACCCATCACACGGCCCTTCTTGGCCTGCAAATCGGCCAGCCAGGCCGAGACGTTCTCGGGGGCGCCAATCTCAGCAATCATCTTCATCACCGCTTCGTTGGCGCCGCCGTGCCGGGGGCCTTTGAGCGCCCCTACCGCGGCAACGATGGAGCTGTAGATGTCGGCCTGGGTGGAGTAGGTGGCAATGGCGGTAAAGGTGGAGGCATTGAAGCCGTGCTCGGCCTGCAAGATCAGGGCCACGTCCATCAGCTTGGTTTCTTCCTTGCTGGGCACCTTGCCATTGGACATGTAAAGGAAGTTAGCCGCGTGGGAAAGGCCCTTGCGGGGGGCAAGAATTTTTTGCCCTTCGCGGTGGCGCTTGGTGGCGGCCACGATGGTGGCAAACTTGGCGATGAGCGAGAGCGACTTTTCGTAAAGCGCCTCGGGCGAGACGTCGCTTTCGGTGGGGTCTACCATGCCCAGCTCACTCACCGCGGTGCGCAGCATGGACATGGGGTGGGCATCGCGGGGGAATTGCTTGATTTGCTTGATGATGGAAGGTGGCAAAGCCCGCAGAGAGGCCAGCCTGGCACTGAAAGCCTTTAGCTCGGCCTTATTCGGTAAGTGACCGTGCAGAAGTAGGTAGGTCACTTCTTCGAATGTGGAGTACTCGGCGAGGTCTTGGATTTTGTAACCGGCGTAGTACAGGCGGCCCTGGTCTCCATCTATGAAACACAGGCTACTTTCGGTGAAAATAACATCTTCCAGACCTCGAGCAATCGCAACAGTTGCACTCATAATCGCTCCTTTAGTGCCCTGACCGTGGTCGGGGCTAGCCTGTGTATTCTATCGCGTTTCTACACCGAATTACCGCACCAAAGCTCATAATCTTGCAGTGTAGATACACTAGGCTGCTGGCCGCACACCGGGCAGTCCGGGCGGCGTGGAAAGCTCAGGCGGCGGAACTGGGCCTGTAATCCGTCGTAGAGCAACAGCTTGCCCGACAGCACCTCACCCAGCCCCAGCAACACCTTGATGGCCTCGGTCGCCATCAGACTCCCGATGACCCCCGGAAGAACGCCGAACACCCCGGCCTCTGCGCAGTTGGGGACGGTGCCGGGCCTGGGCGGCTGGGGGAACAGGCAGCGGTAACAGGGCCCGCCCTGATGGTGAAATACCGAGAGCTGGCCCTCGAACTGGTGGATGGCCCCATACACCAGCGGTTTATCCAGCAACACACAGGCATCGTTGATCAGGTAGCGGGTTGGAAAATTGTCGGTGCAGTCAATTACCAGATCGTAGGGTTGCAGCAGCCTAAGGGCGTTTTCAGAGGTAATCCGCTCGGCATGGGCTTCTACCTGGATATGGGGGTTGAGGCTTTCCAGACGGCTTTTAGCCACTTCGGCCTTGGGTTGCCCCACCGATGGGGTGTCAAACAGCACCTGCCGCTGGAGGTTGGAAACGTCCACCCGATCCATCTCGACCAGGCCCAGCCGACCCACCCCCGCCGCGGCCAGGTACATCAAGACCGGCGAGCCCAGCCCACCGGCCCCCACCACCAGCACCGCACTCTGCTTGAGCCGGGCCTGGCCGGCACCCCCCACCCCCGGCAGCACGATGTGGCGGGCGTAGCGATCCAGCTCCTCTTTGCTCCACATACCAGCACTATAGCAATTGGAACCTTAGAGCGCCTCGAGCCCAACCGGCACCTCCTCCCCTTGAGGTAGCCAGAAGGCCCGAAACTGCTCGGTTTTCATATCGAAAATTACATATGGAACCCGCCAGAAGGCCTGGGAGCGGTCGGTTTCGCTGGGCGCAGCCGGCCCGTTGGGATGCGCGTGCACAATAGCGACCAGCTCGAGGCCCATTTGCTCGATGCGGCGAACGGCCTCAACCAGGGACTGCGGATCGGCCTCGTAGCGCTCGTGGGGTCGTGGGTGAATGTTTTGCAGGGGCCAGAACTCCACCACCCGCCCGGCCCGGCCCACCCAGAGGCCCACACCTTCGTGGGGCAGGGCGGCCCGCAGGTGGGCAAGGGTTTGCTCGAGGCAGGCCTTGGGCAGCCGCAGCATCATGGCTCGGAAGGAAGCAGCAACACCTCGCTCAAAAACTGATTGAGCGGCAGCAGCTCACGAAACACTTTTTCTACGGTTGGGAGCAGTTCGCCCGAGGTGACCAACTCTTCAGCAAGACCGTACGACACCGTAAAGCTCCGCTGCTTGAGGTCTTCGATGAGGGGATGATCGGCGCTGTAGCCCCTGGGCGGGCGGGTGAGCTTGCCCTCCCCATCGAGCTCGAGCCGTCTGCGCAGCCGCAGCCAGCGGGGATCCTGGCGGGCAATGGCGGCCCGAATGCGCCGCAGGTTTTCCGGCTCGGGCATCCAGATACCGGCGCCTATGAAGCAGTTGTCGGGCTCGAGGTGGATGTAAAAACCCGGCATGTGCACGTCCCGTCCCAATCGGTGGCGAAACTGGGCTGCGGCGTGGGTCTTGTAGGGGGCTTTGTTGGCGCTGAAGCGGGTATCGCGCTGGATGCGAAAGAGGCTCTGGGGGCCTGCTGCATAATCGGGGCTAATTTTCTCGAGGCACGGGGCGAAATCGGTGATAAAACGCAGGAACGGCTGCCGCACCAGGGCCTCGTAGCGGGGCTTGTTGGCCTGAAACCAGTCGCGCCGGTTGTTGAAGCGCAGCTCGATCAGAAAATGGAAAAGCTCGGGAGAAAAATACGCTTGCTTTCTGGTGAGCACAGCCGCCATATCAGTCACAGTACCCAGGGTGGGGTTTGGCAATTGTTGGGGAAGCTCGAGTTGACGCTTGATTAACCGCCATCGAGTCGCATCCTCCGACGCACAGCCGTTTCCGGCTAAGAAGTTCGGCTTTGACGGGCAGAGCCTTCGCCCCTAACGGAAAAAGCAGGAACAGAACATTGCTGGGAACCCTGTGCCTAACTTTTTCTGCCCCATATTTGGGGTTTGTGCTCAGTTTAGCTGGGCCAGCGCGGCCTGGAGCTGCTCCGGGCTCATATAGCCCCGCACCTCCCCTACCAGCCTGCCTCTGGAGTCGTAGAAAAAGTTGGAGGGATAGCCATTCACCCTGAGCGACCTGGAAACGGTACGCAGCGCATCCTGATAGACCACCGCGCTGGAAAAGCCCCGGGTATCGTGGAACTGGCGCACCAGCTGGGCCGGCTCGCCATCGTTGACAAAGGCAAACTGCACGTCGGAACGCTGCCGCGCCATCGCTTCGAACTCGGGAAGTTGCCGCTGACAGTAGGTGCACCAGGTAGCCCAGACCGTGAGCACGGTGGGTTTGCCACTGCGCAAGACCGCACTGCTACCGTCCAGGCGAACCAACTGGGCCTGGGGCAGATCGCCCGCCCGCTGCGGCGGAGCGGAAAATAGCGCCAGGGCCACCAATCCAACGGCGATCAGACCGACGATGCCCAGTTGCACAGCCGGGGAAAGTTTTTTAGGAGCCGCTTCCATCGAATTCAAGTTTAGCAGGGCCTGCCCGTCCGGGGTGTGCAGGGTCACAGTGCCCACCCAGCAGAGGATTCCACCCCAATCTGAAACCCCGCCGGGCCACTCCCAAACCGATGCTTCTCAAACGCTACAGGATTGAATCTTCGAGAGTTGTTTCGGGTGAGACTCGTGAAGCCGGGCGTATACTGCCTTTGTGTCCGCTCATTCCTCCGCACAATCCAGTGACGGCTTAGCCCCCATTCCCGCACAGGTACGCAAGAACACCTGGTTACTCGCCATCACCCAGGCCATCAACGGCGCGGGTATGCAGTTGGTACCCACCTTTGGGGCCATCCAGGTGGTGATGCTGCTGGGCAATGCCGCATTTGCAGGCCTGGCTACCAGCCTGCTGGCGTTGGCCAGGGTCATGACGGCGTACTACGTAGGGCGCATGACCGACCGGCGTGGGAGAAAAGCGGGGCTGTATCTGGGTTTGTGGCTGGCTATGGTGGGGGCCTTGCTGATCGGTACCGCCACCCTGCTGGGGTCGTTTGCGTTGTTCTGCGCAGGTGCTTTAGTTTTTGGCAGCGGGGTGGGGGCGGTACAGCAGATGCGGGTGGCGGCCGCCGACATGTACCCCCCCAGCCGCCGGGCCGAAGGGCTGAGCCTGGTGGCCATGGGTTCTTTGTTCGGGGCTGGCCTCTCGCCCCTGCTGGTCTGGGCGGCCGAGCACCTGGGCCGGGCCCTGGGCATCAACGAGATCGCCCTGGCCTGGCTGCTGGTGCCCATGCTGATTCTGCCGAGCTTTTTGCTGGTGCGAAGCATCCAGCCCGACCCCAAGCAGATGGCCCTCGAGCTCGCCCGGTATTACCCGGCCTGGGCCCTGCAGGGTGCGGCCTCGGCTTCGGAGGGCCTCGAGCAAAAAGACCTGGCCCGCGTCCGGGTGGCGGCTATTCTCACGGCGGTCACGGTGCAGGGGCAGATGGTCATGATGATGTCCATGACCGCGCTGGCCCTCAAGGCCCTGGATTGCAGCCTTTCGCAAATCTCTTTCTCGGTCGCCCTGCACGTAATGGGTATGTTCGCCTTTTCCTGGCCCATAGGCCGCCTGGCCGACCGGCTGGGCCGCAAGCCGGTAATTATGGCGGGGCTGGTGGTGGCAGGGCTGGGGGCCCTACTGGTGGGGCTGGGTGAGGGCTACTGGGTGATCACCGCCGGCACTTTTCTAGTGGGGCTGGGCTGGTCGGGGGCTTTTCTGAGCGCCAATACCATGCTCACCGACGTGACACCCCCCACCCGGCGCGGCCAGGCCATCGGGGTGCTCGACCTCTGGTCCAACGCTGCCGGCATGAGCCTGCCCATCCTGGGCGGGCTAATTGTGGAGGGGTTCGACCTGCGAACGCTGGGCTTTTTTGGTGCCCTTCTGGTGCTGGTTCCGCTTTACAATCTGTTCCGGGTGCGGGAGCAGCAGCCCGGCGACTACCGCCCCTAGCCAACGTTTGAAGCATGTCGTTGCCCAAAGCGCTACTTCCCTACACAACCTACGCTGAATGGCTGCGCGACCTCGAGGGCTACGCGGGACAGCTCGCCTTTGTGCGGTTGCTGCCCGCCGAGCCACCGCAAAAAGCGGCCTACAACGGGGTTTTCTCGGGGGTACTGGCAGCGCTCGAGCTGCAACCCTTTAGCTTTCAGGCCGAGGCTTTTGCCACCATTGAGCAGGGCCAGCACCTGGTCATGGCCACCTCCACCGCCTCGGGGAAGAGCCTGGTGTTTCAGGCCCCGGTGCTCAAAGCGGTGCTCGAGGGCCAGACCGCGCTGCTGCTCTACCCCACCAAGGCCCTGGCCCACGACCAGTTGGGGCGGTTGCGCCGGATGGGCCAGGTGCTCGAGGTCGCCGACCGAATCTATGCCTACGACGGTGATACCCCCGACTCCCAGCGCAAAAAAGCCCGGGAGCAGGGGCGCGCCCTCCTCACCAACCCCGATATGCTGCACTTTGGCCTGCTGCCCCGTCACGGCGAGTGGGCGGGGTTTCTGGCCAGGCTGCGCTACATTGTGCTGGACGAGCTTCACGCCTACCGGGGGGTGTTTGGCACCCATACCGCCCTGATTCTGCAACGGCTTTTGCGGCTGGCCTGGCACTACGGGGCCAGGCCGCAGGTCATCGCGGCCAGCGCCACCATTGCCAACCCTGCCGAACATGCCCAGAGCCTGACCGGCCTCGAGTTCGTGCAAATCACCGCCAGCCCCCGGGGGGCCGAACGCGAGTTTGGGGTCTGGGTGCCCAAGGCCCTGGACAGGGAGGGCAAAAACCGCCGCAGCCCCAACCTCGAGGCCGCCCTGCTGGCCCGCCACGCCGCCGAACAGGGGCTGCGCACCCTGATCTTCACCAACGCCCGCCGCACCGCCGAGCTGGTCGCCCGCTACGCCGCCGACGATCGGGTGCGCCCCTACCGGGCCGGCTACACCGCAGCCGAGCGCAGAAAGCTGGAACAGGCCCTGCAGGAAGGCACGGTTCGGGTTTTGGTGAGCACCAGCGCGCTCGAGCTGGGGGTGGATATCGGGGGGCTGGATGTGGTGGTGCTGCTGGGCTATCCGGGCTCGGTGAGTTCGTTCTGGCAGCGGGCCGGTCGGGCCGGGCGCGGACGACAGCGCTCGCTGGTGCTCTGGATACCCCGCGAAGACCCCATGGATGCCTACTTCGAGCAACACCCCGAGCTGCTCCTGACCAGTGCTCCGGAGTCGGCCATCGCCGACCCCGATAACCCCACGCTCTTCCCCCTGCACGCCCACTGCGCCGCGCGGGAGCTGCCCATCGCCTTACCTGCGGAAGCCAGCACCCAGCCCCTCGACCCCTTCTACAAGCCCTGGCACAACATCCAACCCCCCCTCATCGAAAAGCACCGCCGGCTTTTCTCCACTGTGCGCAACCCCCACCAGGCCCTGATCCTGCGCGGCTTTGGCAAAACCTTTAGCCTGCGCGACAACACCGGGAAACTGCTGGGCACCCTGGACGAACGCCAGGCCTACTGGGAGGCCCATCCGGGCGCGGTCTACCTGCACCAGGGCGAGAGTTATCTGGTGCGCAACCTCGACCCCGAGCGGCGGGAAATTGTGCTTTTGCCGGGCCTCGAGGACTACTACACCCAGCCCCGGGCCGAGACCGAGATCGAGGTGCTGCAGGGCGAGGAAATGCTCGAGGGGGTCTGGGTGGGGTCGGTGCTGCTACGCGAACGGGTGATTGGGTACGTCAAAAAGCGCTTCGTGAGCGAGGTGGTGCTGGAAGAAGTCCCGCTCCTGATGCCGGAACTCACCTTTCAGACCGAGGCCGTCTGGTTCCACCCCTGCCTGAACCTGGCGGTATTGCCAACGGTGGAGTCACGCTGGCCCGACCAGACCCCCCTCACCGAGGCCCTGGTGCCCTCGGCCATCCACGCCCTCGAGCACACCCTGATTGGCCTATTGCCCCTCTTCGTGCTGGCCGAACGGCAGGACATCGGAGGGGTCTCGTACCCCTTTTACCCCCGGCCCCTGCCCTCGGGCAGCGGCCCCACCATCTTCATCTACGACGGCTATCCGGGGGGGGTGGGGTATGTTCGCGCGGCGGCGCGGCAGTTTCCCCGCTGGATACGGGCCGCCCGCGACCTGCTACAGCACTGCCCATGCGAGGACGGCTGCCCGCGCTGCATCCTCTCGCCCAAGTGCGGCAACGGCAACCAGTTTTTGCACAAACAAAGCGCGCTGTGGCTGGCGGAGGCCCTCAGCACGCGCTACCGCACCGGAGAACCCAACTAACCGGGGCTTTCGCTGTCACAGAAAAACTGCCCTAACCCCCATTGACCCGGCCCCGCCCTGCATAAACTAAATGCCTGTGGGTCTGCCTTCGCTCAACGACGTAATTGCGGCCATCGCCACGCCGCCCGGTAAAGGTGCGGTGGGAATTGTGCGGGTCTCGGGCAACGGTGCGCTGGAGCTGGTCTCGAGGCTCTGGAAGGGCAAAAACCCCAGCCAACTGCCGGGTGGGCGCTTTACCTACGGGAAAATCTGCGACCCAAACACCCAGGAAGTGCTGGATGAGGCGCTCTTGCTGGTGTTTCGCAGGCCCCACTCCTACACCGGCCAGGACAGCGCCGAGCTGCACACCCACGGCTCACCGGCGGTGCTGCGCAGGGTGTTGCAGGTTTTGCTCGAGCAGGGGGCCCGCCCCGCCCAGCCCGGCGAGTTCACGCTGCGCGCTTATCTGAACGGAAAGATGGATCTGGCCCAAGCCGAGTCGGTGCTGAGCCTGGTTGAGGCCGAGTCGGACGCGGCCCGACGGCAGGCCCTGCGCGGCTTGAGCGCGGGGTTATCGCAAAAAATCAGTCAGCTTTCAGAGCAGCTCTTCGACCTGCTGGCCCATATCCAGGCCTGGCTCGACTACCCCGAGGAAGGGGTGGAGCCGGCCCGGATTCAGGCCGGCCTCGAGCCGGTTTTGCAGGAGATAACCCACCTGCTGGCTACCGCCCCCGCCGGGCGCATCGCCCAGAAAGGGGCCCGCATCGCCCTGGTGGGTGCGCCCAATGCGGGCAAGTCCAGCCTGCTCAACGCCCTGCTGGGCTACGAGCGGGCCATCGTCACCCCCATCCCCGGCACCACCCGCGACTACCTCGAGGCCCCCCTGGAGATTGCCGGGGTGCCCATCGTGGCGGTGGACACCGCCGGGGTTCGGGAAACCGACGACGTAATCGAGAAAAGCGGGGTGGAACGGGCCCTGGCCATTGCCCAGGAGGCCGATCTGGTGCTCTACCTGGCCGACCAGAGCCAGCCCCACCCCACCCCGCCCCCGCTGCCCTGGGAACGCACCCTGAAGGTCGCCACCAAAGCCGACCTGGCCCCGGCCTGGAGCGACGCGGCCTACCTGAGGGTCTCGAGCCAGACCGGTCTGGGCCTGCAGGAGCTGCGCCAGCAGATTCACCACCGGCTCCTGGGCCAGGCCCCCGAGGGGGAGCTTTGGATCAGCAACGAGCGCCACGTGGAGGCCCTGCGCCGCGCCCAGGCCCACCTCCAGGAAGCCCGGCAGGCCCCCGAAGACCTGGCCGCCCTCTCCATTGAGCAGGCCCTGGACGCCCTGGCCGAAATACTGGGCAAAGACGTCTCGGAAGAGGTAATTGACCGGGTATTCCGCAACTTTTGTGTGGGGAAGTAAAACTTATACCCTGGCATCTGGAGTTCCAGTGTTGTGGTTTCTTCCACCCTTGTGCATCGAGGCCGGTCAGCATAAACTTGCCGCCATGAGTGCGCCAAAGGCCGTCGTCTCGAAGCGCGGCGTGCAGACCTACCTGGTTGCCTTTGGGCTCATGGTCATGGGCCTTGCACTGGTAGCGTTGTGCACTACCGCCTGGCTCCAGGGGGTCGAGCCGCGCTGGTCGGTGATTTTGTTTGGGCTGCTGGGGGTCTACATGGTGCTGCTGGGGATCGACGAGGGCTGGTTGAGCGGGCTCGAGGTCACCCCCACCCACCTGCGCATCCGGAGTTTTGGCCGCTGGGAAGAGCATCCACTACCCCGCATCGAAGCGGTGGATGGCCTGCGCGACATCCTGGGCGGGGGTATGCAATTGGTGCTCATAGGGGCCGAAGGCCAGGCCATCCGTGTACCGCTCCGGCGCTACGCCAATGCCGGCCCCCTGGCCCAAGCCTTGCTGGATGCACTCTGGCTCCACAACAAAGACCTTATCCTGATGCCCCGGCTCGCGCGGCGGCTGGGCCAGCCCCCCTTCGGCGTGTTCGCCACCAAGAATTCCAGGCGCTAAACCCCGAGGTGAAAACAAGGGCCATTTGTGTGAGTACAGCACGGGAAACTTCGTCCCATAGCCCGTCACAGCAAGCTATGTTCTCTTGCTCGAAAACCAATGGGGGTATTAGTTGAACCCGTTCCGAAGGAGATTGTCCCCTGGTGTACGGAGTACGCTCCGTCCCATAGGTGTACGAGCGGCAGCAAGTCCCGAAGGGGATCGTCCTCATCGTCCTCTATGATTGAGGTATGGAGCTGGCTTGGGTTGGGGCTGCCTATGGGCTCGGGTTGCTAGCAAGTCGGTTTGGGCTGCCGCCCCTGGTGGGTTATCTGGGCGCAGGTTTTGCGTTGTGGGGGCTTGGCTATCAGAACAGCGCCCTGCTAAAAGAAATTGCCAGTGTAGGTGTTTTGCTGCTTTTGTTCACGGTGGGCCTGAAGCTCCGCTTCGCCAGCCTGATACGCCGGGAAGTGCTGGGCGTGGGGGGGATCCACCTGGTGCTTTTTGCCCTGCTCTTGGGTCTGGTTACCCTATTGCTGGGCCTGAGTTCCAATGCTGCGCTTTTTATGGGGGTTGGGCTGGCCTTCTCGAGCACCGTACTGGCCGTGAAGCTGCTCGACGACCGGCGCGAGCTTTCCACCTTTCACGGGCGGGTAGCGGTAGGCATTTTGGTTTTACAGGATCTGGTGGCCGTGGGGCTCCTGGCCTATGCAGGGGTCAAGAACCCCACACCCTGGGCCCTGCTGCTGCTGGCCCTGCCCTTGCTGCGTCCGGTGGTGGGATGGATTCTGGAAAAAAGCGGCCACGACGAGCTTTTGCTGCTATACGGCCTGGGTTTGGCTTTAGGAGGGGCCAGCCTGGCTAAAGCCCTGGGGGTCTCGCCCGAACTGGGGGCCTTGCTGATGGGTGCGGCCCTAGCTGGGCATCCGCAAACCTCCGAACTATCGCGCACCCTGTGGGGCTTGAAAGAGGCCTTCCTGGTAGCGTTTTTCCTGGAGATTGGTCTGATGGGCCTACCCTCGGCCTCGGCGCTACCGCTGGCCCTGGGTTTCGTGTTGCTGCTTCCGCTCAAGGCCATACTGTTCTTCGCGCTTTTCATCGCCTTTGGGTTACGGGCCCGTACTGCTTTCGTGACCAGTGCGTCGCTTAGCAGCTACAGCGAGTTTGCCCTGATTACCAGTGTAGCTGCTGTGGAGGGCGGTCTGCTGCCGGAGTCCTGGGGTCAGTTGGTAGGTCTGGTGGTAGCCGTCTCGCTGGCCCTGGCCGCCCCCCTCAACCGCTCGGTACACAACTTATTCCAGCGCTACGAGCCTTTCTTGCTGCGCTTCGAGCGCAAAGGTTTGCACGCCGACGACGAGCCTACCAGCCTGGGTGGGGCCGAGTGGCTGGTGGTGGGCATGGGCCGTACAGGTGGGGCCGCCTACAAGATGCTGGCCGGGCAGGGCTACCGGGTACTGGGGCTCGATGCCGACGAGGGCAAGCTCGAGTTCCACCGAGCCAAAAAACGTCAGGTGCGCTACGGTGATGCCGAAGACCCCGAGCTGTGGGAGCGTCTAGATCTGACAGGGCTCAGAGGCGTGCTGCTAACCCTACCCGACCTCGAGGCCAAGCTTCGGGCAGCCCGTGGCCTCAAGCAACGAGGTTTTTCAGGTGTGATTGCCGCAACCAGCTATCACCGCGAGGAGGATCCGCTCCTGCAAGAAGCCGGCGTAACCCTCATCTCGCGCCCCTTTGCCGAGGCTGGGGAGCGGCTGGCCGAGCGGGCTTTGGGCATCAACCTTGTTGAGGAAGTCGAAGATCCCAAGTCGGCTGAAACTGCACCGAGCTAACGCTAGGCCTCGGGGCGCTCAGCTACCGTCCAGGCCTTCTTTCCTATGCCGGGAACCCTCCTCACCACAAAGCCGGAAGCAGCCAGCGCGCGGCGAAAGCCCCCCGCCACCGAGTAAGTAGCCAGTCGCGCACCCTTGCTAGCAGCCAGAAACAGCTTTTTTAGGACGTGGGGCTGCCAGGGCTCGGGGTTTACCTTAGGGCTAAACGGATCGAGGTAGATCGCGGTGGCCCATTCAGCGGGGAAAAAGGCCTGTGTGACATCTTCAAAGCGAACCTCGAGCCGCCCCCAGGCGCCCTCCAGGCACAAAGGCCTATGGGGCTCTGCCGGCCAGTCCTCGAGCACACCGGCCCAAATCTTCTGGGCCGAGGCCGAAAGCGACAGCTCTACCGAGTTCAAGACCTCCCTCGAGACCGGAAATGCCTCGTAGCTCAGATAGTCTAGGCTCACCCCCCGGTGTAAGCAGCTCTCCAGCGTGGCACGGAAATTGACTCCGAGCCCAAAACCCACCTCGAGCACCCTGGGGGATGGGTGCAGGTGGGTCTGGGTAAGCTTCAGGTACAGCTCATTGGCCTGCATCCAGGCCCCATAGCGGGAGCTGTACGTTTCGCCGAATGCCGGGTGCAGCAGGGTAGGCGAGCCGTCCTCGGTGGGCAGGGGCTGGAAGGGTTCAGCGTTCAATTTGCACCTTCTGGGCTTCCTGTTGCATCAGGTTCCACAGGGCCTCGACATGGCTACGTTCGGTGCTTTCGGCCCCAATCGAAACCCGCACCATCCAGCGCCCTTTGAGCTGGGCTGGGGTCAGGAAAGCCCGGCCCGACTGGTTAATACGGGTCACCCAGTCCTGGGTATGCCGGTCGAGCTGCTCGGGCGTAAGGTGGCCTGGGTTATAGCGCACGCAGACCGTCTGGAGCGGCACTGGGGCCAGCAGCTCCCAGCCGGGAGTCTGGCGAACCTGGGCCTCGAGCCAGCGGGCGTTGGCAATGTCGCGCCGAAGACGGGCCTGCAGACCCTCCACGCCCTGATCGCGCAGGGTGAACCAGATCTTGAGAGCCCGAAAGCGGCGCCCCAAGGGAATCCCCCAGTCTTTGTAGTTCTTCACCCGACCATCGGCTGCCGAGTGCAGGTAGGAAGGGTTGGTGGACATGGCTCGGATCAGGTGCTCAGGTTCCCGCACGTAATACAGCGAGCAGTCGAAAGCCACCCCCAGCCACTTGTGGGGGTTGATCACAATCGAATCGGCGTGCTCGATGCCATCCCACAGGCTCCGGCATTCCGGCAGGATCATGGCTGCGCCAGCCATGGCCGCGTCCACGTGCAGCCAGAGGCCATATCGCTGGCAAAGTTCGGCAATTGGGCGCACCGGGTCGATGGCGGTGGTGTTGGTTGTTCCTACCGCCGCCACTACTGCACAGGGCTTTCGTCCCTCGGCTAGGTCGCGCTGTATGGCGGCCTCGAGCGCGTCCAGGCGCATGGCGTGGTCTTGGTCAGTTTCAATTAAATGCAGGTTCTCGCGTCCAAAACCAGCCAGCAAGGCGGCCTTGGGCACCGAGCTGTGGGCCTGGTCGGAGACATACACCGTGAGGGGTCGGGCCTCAGCCTGGAGCCCACCCCGATCCTGGGAATGCTCCGTAGCCCATTCCCGGGCCGTCAAGAGCGCAACCAGCGTGCCGGTAGAGGCGGTATCCTGAATCACCCCTTGAAAGTACTCGGGCAGGCCAAACATCTGGCGCAGCCAGTCGGTCATGACCTCCTCTACTTCGGTCAGCGCCGGGCTGGCCTGCCAGGTGATACCGGTCTGCCCCAGCCCGGTTGCTACCAGGTCGGCCAGTACCGAAGAAAGTGGGGCATTGGAGGGAAACCAGGCGAAAAAATTGGGGCTTTGCCAGTGGGTCAGGCCAGGGAAAAGGGCCTCGAGGTCTTCCTGTACTCCCTCAAACCCCGTGGCCTGTGCGGGCGGTGTGGGAGGAAACAGGGCTTTGATGGCCCCAGGCTGAACCCGCGACATCACCGGCTGGGCCTCGAGACCAGCGCGGTATTCTGCGATAAAGTCGATGAGCTGGTAACCCAAGCGTCTAAACTCTTCCGGCGACATATACCAAAGACTACCTCCAGCGCAGTATGTGGTAAAGCCATCCAATCGGCCTTTTGCGGCCTGAGTCTGGCGTCGAATAGCGCTTGGTCTGGGCAAGATAAAGCCTGGCTCAATGCCAACCCCAAGATTTCTTTAGGCACTGCTCAAAAACTGGTTGGTGTGGCCATCTAGCCTGTAAACATGGTGCTTTACCGGCTGCTCATCCTGTTATTTCTTGCTTTGCTAACCCCATCGTCGCTGGCCCAGCCCACCATGGTCGAGGTAATTGTAGAACTCGATGAGCCACATTTGCCCAAAGGGAAAGCTCGTGCCGAACTCACCCGGTTGCTCAAAGCCCATCTAGGACAGATGCAGGGCCGCCTAAAGGTGAGGGCCGAAAGAGGCTTCTGGGCCAGTCAGAGCTTTCTGGTGCGCTTGCCCGAGTCGCAGGTAGGGCGTCTGGCTCAGATTCCTGGCGTAAAGCGGGTCTACCCAAACCGCACGGTGCGCGTGAATCAGCCCGTGGCCTCGGCCTATTCCATCCCGGTCAATAGCGGCAGCAACTGGGCCTTGCAGCACATCGGCGCACCCGGCCTGTGGGCGACCGGGCTGCGCGGCCAGGGCATCCGCATCGGACACCTGGACACCGGGGTAGATGCATCCCACCCCGATCTGCGCGGGAAAATAGTGGCTTTTGCAGAAATCAGTCCCGAGGGCACACCCCATCCCACCAACCCCTACGACTCCTCGCTGCATGGAACCCACACCGCCGGTCTGCTGGTGGCAAACAACCTGGGTGTGGCTCCGGATGCGCGCCTGGTTTCGGCGCTGGTTCTGCCGGGCGGTTATGGCACGCTGGCCCAGGTGCTGGGCGGCCTGGACTGGGTACTCGAGCAGAACGTACAGATCGTTTCTATGTCGCTGGGCCTCGAGGGGAACTGGAGCGAGTTTGTACCGGTCGTCGAGCGCATGAAGCAAATGGGTATATTGCCGGTCTTTGCCGTTGGCAATTCCGGCGGGACGCCAGCCTCTCCTGGCAGTATGCCCGGTGTGCTGGGCGTGGGCGCGTCGAACCCTTCTAATCAGGTGGCAGGCTTCAGCAGCCGTGGCGAGGTACGCTGGGGTGCCCCTTACAACACCGTGGTGAGCAAGCCCGACCTGGTTGCTCCGGGGGTAGATGTGCTCTCCACCATCCCCGGTGGGCGGTACATGGCCATGAGTGGAACCTCGGTCAGCACAGCGATTGTTGCCGGTAGCGCGGCCTTGTTGATGTCCGGGGGCTTCTCAGCCGAGCAAGTACGGCAGGCCCTGCTCAACTCGACGCTGGCGCTATCCGCTGTTGGTGGTGGGAAGGGCGTTATTCGGCTGGGCGAAGCACTGGCTATGCTGAAGCCCACGCCGCCTAGCAGTCCTCAGGCTGGTCAGCCCGCTCAATCTGCATCACCCGCACAAAAAGCTGCTTTGCTGGTAGTCGAAGTCTCCAACGCAGATGCGGTCAAAAAGGCCCTGGATGGTTTGGGGTTTAACAGCGCAGTGGTGCAGGCCAGCCCCGACAAGCGGCCACAGGCTGGGATAATTTCGGAATACCCGCTGGTGGTCTGGGTTTTGCCGCCCGACTGGAGCAACCATTGGCCGGAAGCCCAGCGCAAAATGCTGCGGGCCTACGTGGAGCAAGGGGGCCGGTTGATGCTTATAGCCAGCAACCCCGGTCAGCGCCCACTGGCTGAGTCCAGCACCTTTGGCAGGGGCAAGGCCAGCTTTGTTAGTGGTGATCTCGATATCATTGGCCTCGAGCAACGCACCCAGGTATTGCAGGCAGCTATCCAGCAGCTTCTGCGCTGAGGCTTATGATTCTGCAATGGATTACTCCCCTATCGCGCAGTTTTACCAGCTACAGTACGAACACTACACCGACGACCTCGAGTTCTACACCCGCCTGGCCCGCGACTACGGCGGCCCGGTGCTGGAGCTGGGGGCCGGTACCGGGCGGGTAGCCCGCGCCATTGCGCGGCTGGGCGTGGAGGTGTGGGCCCTGGAACCCGCTCGAGAGATGCGGACACTGGGAGCCAGGCACACCCAAGGTTTGGGCGTGAAGTGGCTGGCGGGCGATATGCGTTCCCTCGAGCTGGAGCGGCAGTTCCCCCTCGTTATCGCGCCTTTCAACGCCCTCATGCACCTCTATACCCTGGACGAGCAAGACCAGGCACTCGAGGGTATCCGAGCGCACCTGGAAAAGGGCGGACGCTTCGCCTTCGACCTCTACAACCCAGCCCACATCGGGCCGCAGAGGGTTCTACAACACGAGGGCAGCTATGGCCGCACCGAGGTTTTCCTGTTTCAGGAGCACCATACCAGCGTCCAGGCCCTGCTAACCCATTACCTGGTGGATACCGTAACGCCTCGCGGCAGCCTTCGTCGCGAGCGCCACACCCTGACCCAGCGCTACTACACCCGCTATGAGCTCGAACGCTGGCTTCGGGCTTTTGGGTTCGATTACCGGTTGTTTGGCGGCTTCCACAAAGAACCCCTAACCCCCGATAGTCCGGTTTTCGTGTTCGAGGCATGGAAAAAGTGAGATATGTGCTTTATTTCACGATACACTGTTCGTGAATACTTTCTTTGGTGGAGCGCACTGGGCTTTTAACCGCTCGAGCGTTAGCATACGGGCATGAAAATTGAAGCCGCCGAGCTCCGCCTTATCTCCCTACCGCTCAAGTTTCGCTTCGAGACTTCCTTTGGGGTGCAGACCCAGCGCCACATCATCGTGCTCACCCTGTATGGCGAGGGCCTCGAGGGTTATGCCGAGACCGTGATGGAGTTCACCCCCCACTACCGGGAGGAGACCATCCCGGGGGCCTGGGCGCTTTTGGAGGAGCTTCTGATCCCCAAGGTGCTGGGCAAAGACTTTGCCAACCCCGAGCAGCTCTGGGGCGAGATTGCCGGCTTTAGGGGCAACAAGATGACCAAGGCCGCCCTCGAGATGGCCTTCTGGGATCTGTGGTGCAAAAGCCTGGGGCAGCCCCTCTGGAAGGTGCTGGGCGGGGTGCGCACGGAGATTCCGGTGGGCATCAGCCTGGGCATCGAGCCCAGCCTCGAGGCCACCCTCGAGAAGGTGGGCAAGGGGCTGGCCGATGGCTACAGGCGCATCAAGCTCAAAATCAAGCCCGGCTGGGACGTCAAGCTGGCCCTGGCGGTGCGCGAGGCCTACCCCGAGGCCAACCTCACCGTGGACGCCAACTCGGCCTACAGCCTCAACGACATCGCCACCTTTAAGGCCCTGGATGCCGCCCGGCTCGACTACATCGAACAGCCCCTGGCCTTCGACGATATCCTCGACCACGCCAAGCTACAGGCGGCCATCTCCACCTCCATCTGCCTGGACGAGTCCATCACCTCGCCCGAGGACGCCCGCAAAGCCCTGGAGATTGGGGCCGGGCGGGTGATCAACCTCAAGCCGGGGCGGGTGGGGGGCATTCTGGCCAGCCGCAAAATTCACGACATCACCCAGAGCTACGGCCTGCCGGTCTGGATGGGCGGGATGCTCGAGGCCGGCGTTGGCCGGGCCGCCAACATCCACGTAGCCACCCTGCCCATGTTTATCAAGCCCGGCGATACCAGCAGCGCCAGCCGCTACTGGCAGGAGGACATCATCGAAGAGCCGCTCGAGGCCACCGGTGGCCTGATGCCCGTACCGCAGGGGCCCGGCCTGGGTGTGACCCTCAAGCGCGACCTGATTCAAAGCCTCACCGAGAAGTCGGCCTATATCGGCAAAAGCATCTGAGTGCACCTATGCAAGTGGTCATTCGTGAACTGCACGAACCCGAGGAAATCATGCAAATTCCCCGGCTCGAGCAGGCCATCTGGAACGACCCCAACGACACCATCCGCAGCGGCACCCTGATGGCCCTGGTGCACGAGGGGGCCTTGCTGGCAGGGGCCTATCTCCAGGAGCCCAGCGCCCCTGAACGGCTGGTGGGCTTTATCTTCGGCTTTCCCACCGACCGCCCCACCGACCACCACTCGCACATGGCCGGGGTGTTGCCGGAGTTCCAGGGCAGCCAGATTGGGCTGCTGCTAAAGCGCTACCAGCGCGACTGGGCCCTCAGCAAAGGCTACGAGCGGGTGGTCTGGACCTTCGACCCGCTGCGGGGCCTCAACGCCCATTTCAACCTGCGCAAGCTGGGGGCCACCTTCCATCGCTACATCCCCAACTGCTACGGCCCCATGGGCGGCATCAACGCCGGGGCCCCCTCCGACCGGGCCTATGCGGTGTGGGAGTTGCGCGTCCCCAGGGTGTTTCAGCGGATCTATGCCCCCGCGCCCACCCCGGAGGTAGCAGGCCTTCCACTCGCCAACCGCCTCGAGCAGCAGGTGCCCGTGGAGGCCTACCTAGGCCTGAACAACCCACGAATCCTGGTGCAGATCCCCGAAGACTGGGGCCATATTTTGCAGACCGACCCCGCGCTGGCCCAGGCCTGGCGGTTGCACAGCCGCGAGGTTTTCGGGCATTACTTTGCCCAGGGCTACCACGCCGTAGACTTTGTGCGCAGCCCCAACCGCTACCTGCTGGAGCGGGTGGAGGGCCAATGAACCAACTCGACGCAAAGACCCCGCAGCAGCCCGCCGGGTGCGTTACTGGGAGGCACCCCTGACCCTTGAACCGCAAATCTGGACAGCCGATGTGGTGTATGTGGGTTTTGGCACCCCCATGCTCGAGGGGGGCCTGGTGGTGGTGGGCGGCCACGTGACCGCTGTAGGCCCCCTGTCCGAGTTGCAGCAAAGCCACCCGGGCGCACCGCTCGTGCACAAAGGCAAAGCCCTCACGCCCCCGGTGGTCAATGCCCACACCCACCTGGACTTATCCACGGTTCCCTACTTTCGCGGGGCCTACCCCGACTTCATCCAGCACGTGATTGAGCATGGCCCCTGGCGCACCGTGGAGGCGGCTGCACGGGGCCTGAATGAGCTTCGGGCGCTGGGGGTGGGTGGCTTTGGGGATATCGCCTACAAACCGGAGATTGTGGAGTGGCTGGTTGCGCATAGCCCCCTACCGGGGGTGGTGTATCTGGAGGTGATCAACCGCAACCCCGCTCAGGCCGACCCGCTGGCGAGCAAGATAGCCGCCCAGTTATCGAGCTGGCGCGAGCGAAACAGCCTGATCCGGGTGGGCATCTCACCCCACACGCCCTACAACGTGAGCGCCGGGCTGCTCAAGAAGCTGGTCGAGATCGCCAGGCTCGAGGGCTTTCCCATGCAGATGCACGTGGCCGAGAGCCCTGAGGAAACGGTTTTGATGACGCAGGGCGGTGGGGCGTTACAGGAAATCCCGTTGCGGTATGGCTTTCCGGCCTACCAGGAGTTTCCCGGCCTGACCCCTGTGCGCTACCTGGCCGAACTGGGGGTGCTGGGCCCACACCTGACGATTGTGCACGGCGTGCAGGTGGACGAGGAAGAGGTGCAGATGCTGGCCCAGTCGGGCACCCGCATCGTCGCCTGTCCGCGCAGCAACCAGGGGCTGGCGTGCGGCCAGATGCCCTGGGAACTGTACCTGAAACACCGCCTCGAGCCCGCCCTGGGCACCGACTCGCGCGGCAGCAGCCCCGACTTGGATGTGCGCAACGAGGCCCTTTTCCTGTGGAACCGGATAGACCCCAGGGTGCTGGTGCGGGCGGCCACCCGCAACGGCTACCGGGTGCTGGGGCTCGAGGTGCCCCGCATCACGCGCGGAACGCCGGTTTCCCAAGTACAATCCTGGTAGTGGGCCTGGTAGCAGGCCCAACACACTATGCAGATAGGCTCGCTCATCCTGTACAGCGCATTCGTCGGGGCCCTGACCGGCGTGTTTGCAGCCGGTTTTGTATTTATCCTGAGACTAATTGAGCGCTATCTGCTGGGCGAAACCCTGGGCTACCTGCCGCCCGGCCTACCTGGCGAGGGGGGGTTGTCCCAGGTTTTTCGTGGGCCCAGCTACTGGTGGCTGGCCCTGCTGTTGCCGCTCTTGTTCGCGGCCTCGAGCTACCTGGGCTCGGGCCGGGGGCTGGGCTGGCTGCTGGCCGCATACCGCTCGGGCCAGCCGGTGCGGGCCAGCGAGTATTTTCGGGGCATCATCGGCTCCCTGGTACAGCTTGGGGCGGGTTCTCCGCTGGGCCGCGAGGGGCCCATGGCCGCCCTGGGCCTGTGGGTAGGAAGCGCCCTGGGGCGGCGCATTCCCCTGGGGGAGTCGAGCCGGTTTCTGCCTTTCGCCGGGATGGCCGCTGGCTTTGCCTCGGCCTTTCACGCGCCCATGGCCGGTGCGCTTTTAGCCAGCGAGATCGTCTACCGGGGGCTGGCCCTCGAGGTCGGTGCACTGGCCCCCGCCCTGATTGGGGCCCTGGCCGGCTTTACCGTTTATGGCCTTTTTCACGGGTATGGGCCGCTGCTCGAGCTCCCTCCAGGGCCACTGGAATGGCCGCAGCTTCTTTTTGGGATGGCCATTGGACTGGTGTGCGCCGGGGTGGGTACGCTCTGGCTCGAGGCCGAGCGGCTTTTGCAGCGCGTGTTGCGTCGGCTGGCTTTTGGGTCTCGTCACGCCCTGTTTGGTCTGGTGCTGGCCCTGGTGCTGTTGCTGCTTCCGGAGGCGATGGGCAGCGGGCTCTCCTGGGTACAGCTCGGGACTTCTCCCATCTTGACCCTGCCGTTCCTGGGGGCCTTGTTTCTGGTACAGCTGGCCTTGCTGGTTCTGGGCGGCGGGGTGAGGGCCTACGGCGGGCAGCTCACCCCGGCCCTGACCCTGGGCGGCCTGAGCGGACTGATCCTGGCCCAGCTTTTGGGTGAGGTGTGGCCTTCCATCGCCCCCTCGCCCCAGAGCGCGGCCCTGGTGGGCATGGCCTCGTTGCTGGCCGGTATCGCCCGTGCTCCCTTTGCGGCCGTGGTGCTGGCAGGCGAAATTGGCGGGTATAGCCTGCTGCCCCTCACCCTGATTGGGGCCTTTGCGGCCTACACCTTCACCAGCCCGCGCGGCAGCTTTGAGGTTGGGGAGATCAACCCAGATAAGAATGGGCCAGAGGAGCCTCCGACTGAAACCGCTCTGCAAACTTCGCGCCTGCCTCAGCCCCCAACCTCGAGCGATTCGCCCTGAAGGCCTCGAGGCTATACTCCCATTTATAAAAATCGCGGTAGAAGCTGAAGACCTTCTCGGCCACCGCCTGCCCTTCCTCACCCACATCCACATACACCGCCGGACGGGGAATATCACTGCGGTAGTAGTGCAAGAGCCGCACCGGCTGGCGGTGGGCCTCCCCTACCAGCTTGGGAATCCGGCAGAATTTGAGCGCCGAGAGCGTAGCCCAGTAGGAAGCCCGGTGGTCGGGGTGGACATCCTGGGGGTTCCAGGTGATTACCACATCCGGTTTCCAGGCCGCCACCACCCGGGCGATAGCCAGGGCTTCGTCGCGCCCACCGGTGAGGCTCGAGTCGGCGAAATCCAGGAATTGCGCCTCGGCGCCAATCATCTGGGCCACGGTGTGCCCGTGTTCTTCGCGGATGCGGGCCACTTCGTCCGGGGGCATCTCGCCAAACTGGCTGGCCAGTTCGCCCCTGGTAAGCCAGAGAATTTTGGCGGCGTCACCCCGCAGCACATGCTTGGCTAAAGTACCGGAAACTCCTATTTCGTCGTCGGGATGAGGAAAGACAGCGAGTAAGCGCACGCCTTTGAGTATACGCCACCCAGCTTGACGCTCTATTTGCTGCCCTGTACACTCAACCTTGCCTGCATGAGCAGGCCAAAACTGGAGTGGTGCCCGAGTGGTTGAAGGGGCACGCCTGGAGAGCGTGTATACGGGTTCTCCGTATCGAGGGTTCGAATCCCTCCCACTCCGCCAAGAAGTCACCCGCAACCGGGTGGCTTTTTTTATCCAAAGCTCTCATACCGCTTCCGCTTGAATCCTTCACTGTGGGGCGTAGTCAAAGGTGAAGGATTCAAGCCGACCGAAGGGAGTAGAAAAGCATTTCGGCAGTATCGTTTAGGCTTTCAAAAATGAACGATACTGACGAAATGCGTATCAATGGCCTGGGCCAGGGCCTCTATGTCCTCCAGGGTGTTGTAGACCTGGGCCGAGATGCGCACCCATAAGCGGCCGCCCAGGCAGAGGATGGGGGCTTCGATGCGGTGCTGGTACAGCAGGGCGTACTGCAGGCGCACGGCGTCTTCGCGGGTGCTGCCCAGCGAGGCCGGCAGGGGCAGGGTCGCCATACAGCCCAGCATGGCCCTGGGCGCTGGCAGTTCAAATCCCCAGCGCGCGGTCAGCCAAACTGCGGCCTGCCAGGCTATGTGGTGGTTGTAGGCCTGCATGGCGTCCAGGCCCCAGGCTTGCATGAGTTCCAGCGCCGCCGGCGCGGCCAGAAAGGGGGTGGGGTCTTTGGTGCCCACCCAGTCGAACTCCTGTACAAAGCCCCGCCCCAGGCCCCAGGAGATCACCGGCGGGTGCAGGCTTTGCTGCCGCTCGGGGGCCACCCACAAAAAGCCGCAGCCTTTGGGGGCCAGGGCCCACTTGTGCAGGTTGCCGGTGTAGTAGTCCACCCCCAGGCGGGGGATGTCCAAGGGAATGGCCCCTGGGGCGTGGGCCCCATCCACCAGCACCGGCACCCCCGCCGCCCGGCAGCAGGCGGCCATCTCGGCCAGGGGCAGCACCAGCGCGGTCTCGGAGGTGATGTGGTCGAGGATTGCCAGGCGGGTGCGGGGGGTGAGGGCCTGGGCCAGCCGGTTCACGTAGTCCGCCGGACTGGACACCGGAAAGGGCAGCTCGAGCGTGACCAGGCGGCCCCCCCGGCGCTCGGCAGCAAACGCTGCAGCGTTGCGCACCGCGCCATAGGCCAGGTTGGTAATCAGAATTTCGTCGCCTGGTTGCAGCTCGAGCGAGCCCAGCACCGCATTGACCCCGGTGGTGGCGTTGTCCACAAAAACCAGATCCTGCCCTTCGGCCCCCATGAACCGGGCCACTGCCTGGGCCGCCTCCCGCAGCCGGGGCAGGGCGCGCTCGGAAGGGCCCGAGAGGGCCGAAAGCTCCCGCAGCAAAAAGCGGGCCGGCTGCTGCTCCATTTCCTCACGCAGGGCCTGCTGCACGGCCAGCACCCGCTTTGGGGTGGCGCCAACCGTCCCGTGGTTCAGGTAGATGATGGTGGGGTCGAGGAGCCAGTGGGCGCGCATGGCCCGGCCAAAGGGGCCCGCCTCGAGCGCTTTGGTGTCCTGGTCAAAATCCATCTCGGGCTCCGCTATCCACACGCCGGGATACCGCGCGCTGTTCAGGGATCCAGGGCCAGCTCCTCGTAGGGCAGGCCCAGGTAGCCTGCCAGCACTTCCACCACCAGCTCGTGGTCTTCGCGCTGGGGCAGCCCCGAGACCGTGATGGCCCCAATGCACCCCACCCCCTGCACGAAGATGGGGAAACTCCCTCCGTGGGCCGCGTAGTCCTGGGGGTTCAGACCCCGCGCCTCCAGGCTGCTCTCCTTTTGCTTGAGCATCAGGCCCACCGCATAGGAGCTGCGGTGAAAACGCTGCACCACGTTGCGCTTGCGCCGGATCCAGTCGGCGTTGTCGGGGGTGGCGCCAGGCATGGCGTAGAAGAAGAGCGCCTGCCCAAACAGGCTGATGTCCATGGCAATGGCGCTGTGTAGGCCCTCAGCAGCTTCCTTGAGCCGAACACCCAGCTCCCAGGCCACGGCGGCATCGAAGCGCTCAAAGCGCAGGCGGGCCTCCTGTTCAGCGATCACCTTCAGGTCTTGTTCGGTGTTCATGCCTCACCCCCTAGAGCAATCTCGCGGCGCTCGAGCGCGCTCTTCTGGGCGGCCTCGAGCAACTCCATCAGCCGCACCGCCTGCTCGGGCGGCACCGGGTTGGATCCCTTGCCAAGAATGGCGTCCCGCACCCCCTGGTAAAAGCGCCGGTAGTCGCCCGGCTCCACCACAACGGGCTCGGGGGCCTCTTGGGGCCGGTGCAGCCAGGCTTCGCATGGGTCTGGATTCCAGTTGGGCTCACCCGGACGCAAGCCCACCCGCAGGGCTTTTTCCTGGGTATCCAGGCCAAAGTGCACCAGGCTGGCCTGGGTGCCGTGCACCACAAAGCGCGGGCTGCCCCCCGGCACCAGGGCGCTGGCATGCAGCACCACCCGGAGCCGGGGATAGCGCAGCAGCACGTGAAAGTAATCGTCGGTCTGGGCGCCGTACCGCTGCATCCCGATATCGGCGTAGAGGGCCTGGGGCCAGCCAAAAAGCAGCAGGGCCTGGTCGGCCAGGTGGGGGCCCAGGTCGTACCAGAGGCCGCTGCCGGGGCCGGGCTGCTCGCGCCAGCGGTTCTGCACCACCGGGCGGTAGCGGTCGAAGTGCGACTCGAAGTAGATTACCTCCCCCAGGGTGCCGGCCTCCACAATTTTTTGTAGGGTCATGAAGTCGCCGTCCCAGCGCCGGTTCTGGAAGACCGCGAGCACCCGCCCCTGGGCCTGGGCCAGCGCCTGAAGCGCCCGGGCTTCGTGGGCAAAAAGCGTGAAGGGTTTGTCCACCACCACGTGCTTGCCGGCCTCCAGGGCCCGCCGGGCCAGCTCGTAGTGGGTGGGGTTGGGGGTGGCGATCACCACCAGGTCAATCTGGGGACTCTCGATCACCTCTTCAAAGGTGGTGCTTATCCAGACTTCGGGCCAGTCCGAACGCACCTTCTGGGGCTGGCTGCTCTGGATGGTCACCAGGTGCAGGCCCGGCACCGCCTGAATAACGGGAGCGTGAAAGACTTTTCCGGCCATGCCATAGCCGATCAGTGCAACGTGAATGGGTAGGGTCACAAGGCCTCCTGTGATGCCAATAGTCTAGGGTTTTTGCAGCACTTCCAGTACCTGGCGGGCGACCTGGCGGCCCTGCTCGAGCCCGCCGCTGCCATCCACAAACCAGTGAATCCCGGCGATAACCCTCGAGTACGAGGCTTCCCTGGCCAGGGCCTCCCAGATCAGGGCTTCCTCGGGGAAGAAGTGCGTCAGTACCGTTGCCGCTGCCCCGCTCATTACCGAGTGGCCCGAGGGGTAAGAAGGGTGCTTGGGGGTGCGCAGGTAGGGCTGCCAGCGCCGGTCGAAGCTCCGCACCCACTGCTCGGGCCGGGCTACGTAGTAGGTGAACTTATCGCGCCAGCAGGCGATGTTGGCGTTGTGCATGGCGATGTTGAGCACGGCCAGTATCGCAACGGCTTGTGTGGCCTCGAGCTGGCGCTGGCGCAGAATCTCCAGGGCCGCCTCCTGCCAGAGCCCTGCTGGGGTGACGGTGCCAGGGTCGCCGGCCCACTTATCGGCAATCTGCCGCCCGGCCTCGCCTAGTTTGGCCTGCTCGTCCCAGAACAGAGCCCGCTCACGGGCGAACGCGGGCGAGTCCCAGGCCGGGGGCGGCGGGGCTTTGGCCAGGGCCTCGGGGGCCACCCCAATGGGCCGCACCCCGCCCCAGCCCGGCTCCACCGCAGGCCGGCCCAGGGGCAGCACCCAGACCCCCGGGGCCGGGGCCGGGTAGGTGGGGATTACCTGGCGAGCGGCCCCATCCTGGCGGCCCCAGGCCACCACCTGCAACCCCACCTGGCGGCCCAGGGCCTGGCTGATCCTGAGGTTGGGCTCCGGCCAGCCCTGGGCCTGGGCCTGGCGGTAGATGGCCTGGGCGGTCTGGCGCACGGCATCCTTGAGGTTGGGAAAGGTGGGGTGCAGGTAGAGCATCACCTCCTGGGCGGCATAAGCCGCCAGCACGTTGGCCTCGACCGGCCGACCCTGGGTTAGATAAAGCGCGTCGTGGATGGCGACAGTGAGCAAGGCCAGCGCCCGGGCGGTGCGCAGGGGGGAGAACATCTGGGTCTGGATACCCAGAAGCTCGAGGCGCTGCAGCTCGCTCAAAGTCTCCCAGCTCAGTGAATTCGCCGGCTGGCCCTCCACCGGCTTGAGTTGCTCCAGCAGCCCACGCAGGGCCGGGGTAGGGGTCGCAATCCAGGCCCTGGACTGGCCCAGGCCCCAGCAGCCCACCAGCACCAGTACCCAAAGCAGTATGCGCATACTTTCAGTCTATCGCTGCGTGCACAAATTTATCGAGGAGGCGCAGGCCCAATCGCGCCGGACTGCGAAGCGGTCTGGCTTCTTTTCTGCAAAAGCACTCTATACTGCAATTCATGCCCTGGATATACCGGGTGTGGGCTTTACTGGGTATCTGGCTGGGCTCGTGGGCGCTGGCCCAGGTAACGCCCATTTTTGCCGAGGAAACCCAGAGCTCTGGCCTGCAAAGCCGCTTCGAGGGCGACTATGTGGTGGGGGGCGGGCTGGCTGCTTTCGACTGCAACGGCGATGGCCTGCCCGAACTGGTGCTGGCGGGGGGCGCGCAACGGGCCAAGCTCTACCTGAACCAGAGCCCTGTGGGAGGGCCGCTGCGCTTTCGGGAAGCGAGCGCGGGGGTGGAGCTCGAGGGGGTGATGGGGGCTTACCCCCTCGACATTGACAGCGACGGCCTCCCCGACCTGGCCCTGCTGCGCGACGGCGAGGACGTTTTGCTGCGCGGGCTGGGCAACTGCCGCTTCGAGAACGCCAACCGTCGGTGGGGCTTCCAGGGGGGGAGCACCTGGACGACCGCTTTTTCGGCCACCTGGGAACAGGGCCAGCTCTGGCCCACCCTGGCCACGGGCGCTTACGTCAAGCGCAACACCACCTTCCCCTGGGGCACCTGCCGGGGCAACGCGCTGTACCGGCCTGCCCCAGGGGGTAAGGGCTTCGCACCCCCCTGGCCGCTCGAGCCCAGCTACTGCGCACTCTCCATGTTGTTTTCCGACTGGAACCGCTCGGGCCGCCCGGCCCTGCGGGTCTCCAACGACCGCGAGTACTATCAGGGCAAAGGCCAGGAGCAGCTCTGGCAGCTCAGCCCTGGCCAGCCCCCACGGCTCTATACCGAGGCCGAGGGCTGGAAGCGGCTGCAAATCTGGGGGATGGGCATCGCCAGCTACGACCTCACCGGCTCGGGCTATCCGGTCTACTACCTGACCAGCATGGGCGATAACAAGTTGCAGATGCTCGAGTCGCCCGAAAGGCCCAGCTACGTGGATATCGCCTTCCGCCGCAACGCCACCGCCCACCGCCCCTACACCGGCGGCGATGTGCATATGTCCACCGCCTGGCACGCCCAGTTCGAGGATGTCAACAACGACGGCCTGATGGATCTGTTTGTCAGCAAGGGCAACGTGGGTTTCATGCGCGAGGCCGCAGCCCGCGACCCCAACAACCTGATGCTCGGCAGGCCGGACGGCACCTTCGTCGAGGTGGGGGACAAGGCTGGGGTGGCCAGCTTTTTGCGGGGGCGCGGGGCCCAGGTGGTGGACTTGAACGCCGACGGCCGCTTGGACATCGTGGTGGTCAACCGGATCGACCGGGCCCAGGTCTGGCGCAACCTGGGGGGGGCCAGCGGCCAGCCCCTGGGCAACTGGCTGCAGGTAAAGCTCCAGCAGCCGGGCCCCAACCCCGATGCCGTGGGGGCCTGGCTCGAGGTCGAGCTACCCGGCCGAGTCCTGCGGCGCGAGCTGACGGTGGGCGGCGGCCATCTGAGCGGTAGCCTGGGCTTCGTGCACTTTGGGCTGGGCCAGGCCGAGCGGGTGCGCCTGCGGGTGCGCTGGCCCGACGGCCAGCAGGGGGACTGGCTCGAGGCCCCCAGCAACCGCTTCGTGGTGCTGACCCGAAACCAGGAACTCCGCGGCTACACACCGGGCGGCGGTTATTGACATGTCTCTTGCACAGTGGTACTTTTTTTTCGAGTCGAAAAAACCAGGGTCTTTCCATGCTCCTTTGGTCCATCGGCTCAGCTTAGGAGGAGGAAACATGAAGCCATTCACCAAAGTGATGGTGTTGTTGTGGTTTGCACTGGCCGTACCGGCTTTTGCCCAGCAGATCATCGTGGGGGTGAGCTGGGCCAATTTCCAGGAGGAACGCTGGAAGATTGACGAACGGGCCATCCGCGAGCAGCTGGGCCGCATGGGCGCGACCTATATCAGCGCCGACGCCCAAAGCTCGTCCGAGAAGCAGCTCAACGACATTGACGCCCTGATTGCGCGCGGGGCCAAGGCCCTGATCATCCTGGCCTGGGACAAAGACGCCATCCTGCCCGCCATTGACAAAGCCAAGGCCGCGGGCATCCCGGTGGTGGCCTACGACCGCCTCATCGAAAACGACTACGCCTACTACATCACCTTCGACAACGTGGAGGTAGGCCGGATGCAGGCCCGCGAGGTCTATAAGGTTCGGCCCAAGGGCAATTACGCCTTCATCCTGGGAGCCAACACCGACCCCAACGCCGACTTCCTGCATAAGGGGCAGCTCGAGGTGCTCGATGCCGCCATCAAGCGCGGCGACATCAAGGTGGTGGGCAAGCAGTACACCGAAGGCTGGAAGCCCGAGGTAGCCCAGCGCAACATGGAGCAGATCCTCACCGCCAACGGCAACAAAGTGGACGCCGTGGTGGCCTCCAACGACGGCACCGCCGGGGGTGTGGTGGCCGCACTGGCCGCGGTAGGTCTGGCCGGCAAGGTGCCGGTCTCGGGCCAGGACGGCGACCAGGCCGCCCTCAACCGGGTGGCGCGTGGGCTGCAAACCGTTAGCGTCTGGAAGGACGCCCGCGAGCTAGGCCGCCGCGCTGCCGAGGCCGCAGTGCTCATGGCCCGTGGCACCCCCATGGACAAACTGCCGGGCCGCACCATTTTTGCCGATGGGCCCAACAAAGTCCGCATGAACGCCCTGCTGCTCAAACCCATCCCCATCACCCGCCAGAACCTGGATGTGGTGCTGCGGGCCGGCTGGATCACCAAGCAAGCCCTCTGCCAGGGGGTGAGCGGCGCCAGCGCCCCGGCGGCCTGCCGGTAGCACGAGTTGCCTGTTAAGGGTGGGCGTGTTGCCCACCCTTTTTATAAGCCAAACAAGCCTTGAATTGCACGGTATAATCGGGTTCAACAAAAAAATAAGTGGAGGATTTTTGATGCAGATGCAAAGCACAGCAAGGGCCCGCACGAGCCTGGTGCAAAGCCTGGGCGTGGATGGCCGTATCCTGACCATGCTCATCGTGCTGGCAGTGGTCTGGACGGTATTCCAGCTTCTCACCATGCAGCAGCCGGGCCAGTTTTTGAGTCCGCAGAACCTCTGGAACCTCTCGGTGCAGACCGCGGTGGTGGGCATCATGGTAGGGGGTATGGTCATGGTGATCGTAACCCGCCAGATCGACCTTTCGGTGGGCTCAATTCTGGGCTTCACCGGGATGATCATGGCCCTCATCCAGACCGTTCCCCCGCTGGGCTGGGGCGGCCACTGGCTCCTGGCGCTGCTGGCCGGGCTGGTGCTGGGCGCGCTGATTGGGGCCTTTCAGGGCTACTGGGTGGCCTACTGGGGGGTGCCGGCCTTCGTGGTCACCCTGGCTGGGCTGCTCATCTTTCGCAACGCCACCTTTATCGTAGCCAGTGGGCGCACCATCGGCCCCTTAGACGACAACTTTAAGGTGCTGGGTGGCGGGCTCAACGGCTCCATCGGGGAGTTCTGGACCTGGGTGGTAGGGCTGGTGGTCATGGCTTTTGTGGTTTATCAGGCCCTCTCCAACCGCAGCCGCCGCCTCAAAAACGGCCTGCCGGTGCGCCCGGTCTGGGCCGAGGGGCTGGTCACCGGCACCCTGCTAGTCCTGATTCTGGCTTTCGTGCTGGTCATGAACGCCTTCCCCTACCCCGGCACCAATGTCCCTCGAGGCATGCCGGTACCGGTGCTGATTACCCTGGTGGTGCTGTTCGTGCTCAACTGGGTAGCCCTCAACACCCGCTTCGGCCGCTACGTCTTTGCCATTGGGGGCAACCCCGAGGCCGCGCTGCTGGCCGGCATCAACGTCAAGCGCATGCTGGTGGCGGTTTTTGCCCTGATGGGCATGCTGGCAGCCCTGGCCGGCGCGGTGCAGGCGGCCCGGCTCAACTTTGTGACCAACAGCATGGGCAACCTGCTCGAGCTCGACGTGATCGCCGCGGCGGTCATCGGCGGCACCGCCCTCTCCGGCGGCAGCGGCACCATCGTGGGGGCAGCCCTGGGGGCCCTGCTGATGTCTTCCCTGCGCAGCGGGATGGTGCTGATGGGCCTCCCGACCGAGTGGCAGAACGTGGTGCTGGGCCTGGTGCTGCTGGCCGCAGTCATCTGGAACACGGTCTACCTGAGGAACCGGAGGTAAGCATGACCCCGCTGGTCGAAATGCGCAACATCAGCCTGCGCTTTGGGGGCAACCAGGCGCTGGACAACGTGTTGGTCAACCTCTACCCCGGCGAGGTGGTGGGCCTGCTGGGCCACAACGGGGCGGGCAAGTCCACCCTGATCAAGGTGCTCTCGGGGGCCTACCAGGCCGACGCGGGCCAGATTTTCGTGAACGGGCAGGAGGTCACCATCCGCACCCCCCAGGACGCCCAGGCCCTGGGCATCGAGACCATCTACCAGACCCTGGCCCTGGCCGACAACCTCGACGCCGTAGCCAACGTTTTTCTGGGGCGCGAGAAGGTGCGGGGCGTGGTGCTGGACGAAGACTTCATGGAGCTCGAGGCCCGCAAAACCCTGGATCGGCTCAAGGTCAAGATTCCCTCCTTGCGGCTGCCGGTAGCCCAGATGTCCGGCGGCCAGCGCCAGACCGTGGCCATTGGCCGGGCCATCTACTTCAAGGCCCGCTGCCTGATTATGGACGAGCCCACCGCCGCGCTGGGGCCGGAGGAAACCGCCAAGGTGGGCGAGCTGATCAAAGCCCTCAAGGCCGAGGGGGTGGGCATCTTCCTGATTAGCCACGACCTGCACGACGTCTTCGACCTGGCCGACCGCCTCACGGTGATGAAAAACGGGCGGGTGGTGGGCACCGTCTACACCCAGGACGTGAGCCACGACGACGTACTGGGCATGATTATCGGCGGGGTGATGCCCAAAAACGCCCGGCCCGCCCAGGTACCCTTGCCCCAAAGGGAGTAGTGCGTTGGCCGTCCCGTGTCGTTCAAGGGCTATTGGACAGAAAGGTGCCGGCTAAGGGAGAGCCACGATTCTCAAGACATCCCTAGTCTCTTTAGTAGAGCTTCCTTAGAAAGGAATCCATATGCGAATCGGAATCGTAGGTGCAGGCTGGTGGGCCGGGTTTGCCCACCTGCCCGCTTTCAAGGAGGCCGGGGCCCAGATCGCCGGCATTTACAGCCGCACCCCGGCCCATGCGCAAAAACTGGCCAGCGCCCACGGAACCCAGGCCTTCGAGCGGTACGAAGACCTGCTGCAACACTGCGACGCCGTGGCCATCTCCACCACCGACGACACCCACGCCCCCCTGGGCCTGATGGCCCTGCAGGCCGGCAAGCACCTCTTCATGGACAAGCCCCTGGCCCGCACCCTGGCCGAAGCCCAGGCCCTGGTCGAGGCCGCCCGGCGGCAAGGGCGCATCGGCCTGACCGCCTTTACCAGCCGGGGCGACCTGGCCGCCGAGACCGCCCAGGCCATGGTGCGCGCAGGCGAGATTGGGGAGGTGCTCTACCTGCGGGGCTCCTTCCACGGCGGCTACATGGGCGACCCGGCCGGCCCCACCACCTGGCGGGCCAAAGCCGAGACTGGGGGGGCCGGGGGTGCGGTGGCCGACCTGGGGGCCCACCTCTTCGACCTGGTGCGCATGGTGACGGGCCTCGAGTTCACCCAGGTGATGGCCCAGGCCCAGATTCACCTGCAGCGGCCCGACCCGGTCACCAACTACGACGAAGGGGCGGTGTTGGCCCGGCTGGGCGGCGCGACCGGGGTTTTCTCGCTCTCGAGAGTGCACATCGGCACCGACCAGCGGCTCGAGCTGGAAATCCAGGGCACTAAAGGCGCCCTCAAGCTCTCCCCGGCCCTGTGGGGCCAGGGCAAAAGCGCACAGCTCTGGCTGGCCCCACGCCCCGGCTTCTACCGGCCAGTCCCCCCCGACCCGGGCTTCCTGCGGGGGCGCGACCCCGAGACCTCCTGGGGGCATTTCCAGTTCATCGAGCTAGCCCGGCGCTTCCTCGAGGGCATCGCCCAGAACCGGCCGCCCACCCCGAGCCTCGAGGACGGCCTCGCCACCCAGCGGGTCATCGAGGCCGCGGTACAGAGCAGCCAGCAAAGCGCCTGGGTATCGGTCTAGAACCCGGCCCCCACCCTTGGGCCTTATACGGGATGCGGTGTATTCTTTGCATATTGGCATGAGCACCTCAACGCCCAAACCCCGTCTGGTAAGTCCCAACTTCATCACCGAGATCATTGATGAAGACCTGAAGGCCGGTCGTTACAAAAAGATCGTGACCCGCTTCCCCCCCGAGCCCAACGGCTACGCCCACCTGGGGCACGCCATCGCCAGCTACATCGACTTTGGCATCGCCCACGACTACGGCGGGGAGTGCCGGCTGCGCATGGACGACACCAACCCCGAGGCCGAGAAAGCCGAGTACGCCGAAGCCCTGATTGCCGATATGCGCTGGCTGGGCTGGGACTGGGGGCCCAGGGTTCGCTACGCCTCCGACTACTTCGAGCTTTTGTACCAGATGGCCGAGCGCCTCATCCAGAAGGGCCTGGCCTACGTGGACAGCGTCTCGCCCGAGGAGATGGCTCGGCTGCGCGGCACGGTGGATCAGCCCGGCACCCCCAGCCCCTACCGCGAGCGCAGCGTGGAAGAAAACCTGGATCTGTTCCGGCGCATGCGGGCCGGGGAGTTCCCCAATGGCGCCCACGTGCTGCGGGCCAAAATTGACCTGGCAAGCCCCAACATGAAGCTGCGCGACCCGGTGCTCTACCGCATCGTGCACGCCGAGCACTACCGCACCGGCCGGCAGTGGTGCATCTACCCCTCCTACGACTTCGCCCAGGCCACCACCGACGCCCTGGACGGGGTCACGCACAGCCTGTGCAGCCTCGAGTTTGTGGACAACCGGGCCATCTACGACTGGCTGATGGATCATCTATGGGGCGAGCCCCCCCTCGACCAGACCCCCCGCCCCCGCCAGTACGAGTTCGGCCGCCGGAGCCTGGAGTACACCGTGGTCTCCAAGCGCAAGCTGCGCAAGCTGGTGGAAGGGGGCTATGTGCGGGGCTGGGACGACCCCCGCATGCCCACCCTGGCCGGTCAGCGGCGCCGGGGGGTGCGGCCCGAGGCTATCCGCCGGTTTGCGGGGCAGGTCGGCATCTCGCGCACCAACCGCACGGTGGACATCGCCCTGCTGGAAGGGGCCATCCGCGACGACCTGAACACCACCACCCCCCGGGTAATGGCGGTGCTGCGACCCCTCAAGGTGGTGCTCACCAACCTCAGCGAACCCCGAACCGTGACCCTCCCCTACTGGCCCCACGACGTAATCCGGGAGTCCCCCGACGGCCTGGTGCCCCTGCCCGATGGGCGGCGGGTAAAGCCCGAGCAGGCGGTGCGTCCGGTGACCCTTACCCGCGAACTCTACATCGAGCAGGACGACTTCGCCCTGAACCCGCCCAAAGGCTTCAAGCGGCTGACCCCGGGCGGCACCGTGCGCCTGAAAATGGCCGGGGTGATCCGCTGCGATGGCTACCAAACCGACGCCCAGGGCCGGGTGACCGAGCTCCACTGCACCCTGCTGCCCGAGGAGGCCCGGGCCGCCGGGGTGATTCACTGGGTGAGCGCCAGCGAGGCCGTGCCCGCCGAGTTTCGCCTTTATGACCGGCTTTTTACCGTACCCCACCCCGAGGCCGAGGCCAGGGAGCTGGAAGATGAGGAGACCCCCGACGACCACGACTTCCTCCGCTTTGTGAATCCCAAGAGCCTCGAGGTCGTGCAGGGCTATATCGAGCCCAGCGTGCTGGCCGACCCCAAGGAAACCCGCTACCAGCTCGAGCGCAACGGTTACTTCTGGCAAGACCCCCTCGACTCCCGGCCCGGGGCGCTGGTCTTCAACCGTATCGTGACGCTCAAGGACACCTGGGCGCGCACCGCCCAGGAAAGCGAGCCGGAGGCCCGGCGCGCCGCTCCCAAAGCTAAAACTAACGAAGGCTCAATCAAAACCCAGGGGGCCCCGTCCGAACCCCCGCTCACCCCCGAGCAGCAGGCCCAGCTCGAGCACTTTTTAGCCCAGGGCATCCACGAAGCCGAGGCCCGGGTGCTGGCCCGCGAGCCCCGGCTGGCCGAGTTTCTCATGCAGGCCGCGCAAAAAGCCCCCATGGCCCTGCTCGCCAACTGGGTCGTCAACGACCTGGGCGCCGCCCTCCGCTCCGGCGAAGCCAGAATTACGCCCACCGGGCTGGCCGGGCTGGTACGGCTTCTGGAGGCCGGGGAGATCAACACCCGCATTGCCAAAGATGTGCTGGCCGAAGCCCTGCAAACCGGCCAGGATCCCACAGCAATCGTGCGCGAGAAGGGCTTGAAGCAGGTCAGCGACGCAGGGGCCCTCGAGCCCATCGTAGAGCGCATCCTGGCCGAGCACCCCGACAAAGTAGCGGGCTACCGCGCCGGCAAAACCGGTCTGCTGGGCTTTTTTGTGGGCCAGGTCATGCGCGAAACCCAGGGGCAGGCCAACCCACAACGGGTGCAGGAGCTGGTAAGGCAGAAGCTGGGGTAGCTCGCGCCGACAAGCTGCTCTGGCGTTCAGCGTCTACCGGCCCCGGTACCAGATGCGGTAAACACGCCCCCCCTGGGCATCCGAGACATACATCGCGCCGTCGGCCCCTATCACCAGCCCCACCGGGCGGCCCCAGGCCTCGCGGCACATCTGCCCGGGCAGTCGCCAGCCGGTGGCAAACGTTTCCGAGCGCACCGGCAGGCCGTTTTGTATCACGAAGCGCTCAATCTTGCAGTCGCGGTACTTGGCCGGGTCTTGCACGCCCAGCGAGCCGTGGTAGGCGATATAGAGGCTATCGCGGTAGGCCGGTGGGAAATGGCTGTTACGGGCCCAGGTCATGCCCAGGGGGGCCGAGTGGGCCGGGGCCGTAAAGAGGGCTGGAACGGCTTTTCGGCAGTCGAAGCCCTGGGTGCGGGGGTCGGGCACCTCGCTGCGTTCGGCCTTCAGGTTCAGACCCAGGCCGGGCGTGTAGCAGTAGGGCCAGCCGTGAAAGCCTCCGGGCTGCACCGCCACGATCACCTCTTCTGGGGGAAGGTCGTCGCCAAGGTGATCGGTGCCGTTGTGGGTGGCCCAGAGTTCGCCCCGGGGTGTCCAGGTAAAGTCCACGCTGTTCTTGAGGCCCTCCGCCCAGATCACCCGGCGGCGGGGGTCGGGGTCGCTAGCAAAGGGGTTATCTTCGGGCAGACTGCCATCGGGGTTGAAACGCAGGATGGCCGCGCGGCGGGGGTCGCGCTCGGGGCCAAAGTTGGTCTCGGAGCCCACCGAAACATAAAGCCTGCCGTCCGGCCCGAAATGCAGCGTGCGGGTGAAATGCCCCGAAGGGCCGGGGATGTCCGTGAGGACGGTTTCCCGTTCCCACCCGCCGTCCCCCGGCCGCAAGCGAATTATTGTCGTACTCGCAGCCACATACAGCCAGCCCCGGTGCCACTCGAGGCCATGCGGCAGCTCCAGGCCATCCGCCACCACCTCCACCCGGTCGGCCCGGCCATCGCGGTTGTGGTCGGGTAGCCGCGCTAGCTGGCCCCCGTACATCAGGGTTACATATAGCTGCCCATCGGGTCCCACGCTCATCATGCGGGGGGCGCCCTCGAGACGCTCGGCAAAAGTCCGAATGGCAAATCCCGGCGGTAGCCGAATGCGACGGCTGGCCTCGTCGGTTGTGGGTGGCTGTGATGGTTGGGGCGCAAACCAAATAGCTCCAGCCACAGCCAGCGCAACCAACAAACCCACCCTGCCCAGGTTGTCCATCTGATGCCCAGGCTAGCAAAGGATCCGCAGGTTCAATGTGAGCCTTTCCTGCTCAAAATTACCCTTGTGGCCTGCACACATCTCATCACCTGGGTGCTACACTTTTTTCGGGTGCTATACCCAAAGCTATGAAAAACACCTCCCTTGTACCCCGCATTGCTGTTCGCGAGCCCTTTAATACCTATTCTCACGCCATTGGGGTAATTCTGGGCCTCATCGGAACAGTCGCGCTGCTAATTTTTTCCCAGGGCAACCCGGCCAAAATCGCAGGCGCGCTGGTATTCGGCCTGACCATGACCTTGATGTACGCCTCCTCGACCCTGTACCACGCTTTGCGGGTCTCGGAACGGGCCCTGCTCTGGCTGCGCAAGCTCGATCACGCCGCCATTTTTCTCTTTATTGCCGGAACATATACCCCCGTACTCATACAGGCATTAGAGCCTAGCTGGCGACCTTGGGCGCTTGGATTGGTCTGGACGCTGGCCGCCCTGGGGGTAGGCCTCAAACTTGTTACACTCAAAGCCCCGCGCTGGCTGTATACCACCACCTACCTGGGCATGGGCTGGCTTGCGGTATTTTTCCTGCCCATGCTGGCTCTAAATCCCTGGGCGCTGGGCTTCCTAATTGCAGGTGGGGTGGCCTATAGTCTGGGTGCAGTAATCTATGCTGCCAAGTGGCCCAACCTGCTGCCCGAGCGGGTAGGTTTTCATGGCATCTGGCATGTCTTCGTATTACTGGGCAGCCTGGGCATGTACTTTGCCGTTTTTTCTTTGTATCTTAACTGACCCCAGCTTTTTTGCACAATGCAAACCAGATTCGGTTGGTTCACCACCAAGCAATGGGAGTGATGGCGAGCTAACCCGGTAGAAGTGATCCGCATAGCGGAGGGCGGCAGCGCCCCTTGGGAAGTGATGCGCTTTCTTTGCCGGGCTGGACGAGGGGTATGCCGCCAGGCTCAGCAGTCGCAGGATTCAAAAAGATAGCCTCTTGAGGTTTTTGTGGCTATCTTTTGGAGTCCGGTATAACCCTGCCCAGTACAACAGCCTAGGTCGTACTGGGCAGGACGGGGTGTTGCGCTAAAAACTAATATTGACCTTATCTAGCTTGCCCAAAATCAACATGGCAGCCACGGTCGTCGCGGTCAGGATGATGAGTATCAGGGCCATCCCGATGTAGCGGAGGTCGGCCGCTTCGCTCTCAACCTCGAGGGTGCGGGGGCGCAGGGCCAGGTACAAAAGCCAGGTGACCAGAATCGAGCCGATGGTGAACAAGATCGCAAACAGCACTTTCCTACCTCCTATACCCCCTACCGGTTAGCACATACGCCATACTTCCAGTAGGGTTTGCAAACTCCTATCTAAGCCTACCAAACCTAAGCCATATGTGGGTATACCTTGCTGCCAGCCCACGGCCCCCACAGCCGGCCCCTCAATTGTGGGGAGCGGTGCCGGGGCCGGGACGTTCCAGGGTGCGTAAGCTCTGTGCTCGAGGTAGCTAAACTCCGGCCTGGGTACGACCTCGAGCTGTCGAGCCTCACGGGGGTCATCCCAGGACACCCATTCCCCCTCGGCCACCTCTTTTCGACCAGGGTAGGCCAGACCCAACCCTTCTCCTGGACTAATCACCAAGGCCCATCGGGGGTTAGCCCAATACAGAGCCCGCGCAAACGGCGCAGCGTAGCCCTCAGAGGCATCCAGGCCCAGCACGATACGGCCTTTAAACTGCCTGGGGAGCTGGGGCAATACCTCTTCCAGCCAGGTGCTTTTCATCCACAGCAGCAGCGTACCGCCACCATACGAACCCTCGAGCCAAGCATAAAAACTACCAAACTCGTCCACCAATGTCCGGGTGCGTTCTGCCAACAAAGGCTCCAACCAAGGGGTACTCGAGGTCAGGGTCTGCACGGTAGTAGAATAACGTTTTTGCTTGCAAATTATGCGTTAACAAGACTTATCCATGCTGGCTGAGTATGATAGGGGGGCTGTGCGCTATCTGATTGTTTCGGATCTTCATGGTAACTGGCCCGCCCTCGAGGCTGTCCTCAAGGAGGCTAGGGGCTACGACCAGGTGCTCTTCCTGGGCGATGCCGTAGGCTATTACCCCGATGCCAACCGAGTCTTGGACTGGCTACGCTCGGTAAACGCCCGGGGCGTGATGGGCAACCACGACATCTGGTTGCTGGAAATCAATACCATGCAAATTGACGGGCCAGTATTGGAAATTTTGTCCTGGCAAGCCGAGCGGATCAGTCCCGAGAACCGGGCGTATCTATCGGGCCTACCCTGGACCCTCGAGGTCGAAGGGGCTCTGTTGGTGCACGGCAGTCCCCTCGATCCGCTGGCCTATCTGGAAGAAATTGAGCAGGCCCGTGAAGTGTTTGACAAGGTTAAGCACCGCTGGATTTTTCACGGGCATACCCACCTGGCCGGAAGCTATCTAACCCTTGAAGCCCCCTCTGGACGGGGCCAGGCCACCCTCGAGGGAAGCGCTCAAGGGCGCTGGGTGCGCTACAACCGCTACGCCAATGGCGGCGAGCTGATCGTTGCCCCTAAGGCTCGGGCAATTGTAAACCCAGGCTCTACCGGCCAGCCCCGAGACGGGGTGGTTGGCGCTGCCTACGCTATCTGGGACTCCGATGAAGACACCGTGGAGTTTTACCGGGCCAAATATAACCTCGAGCACGTGCTGGCCCGCCTGCACCATGAGCAGTTTCCCATGTGGCTCTACGAACGACTGGTGCTGGGAAAGTAGCTCATAAGTTATCCGGCCATGTATAGCTGGGGGTTATCTTGGTCGTTTAGAGTCGCAAGTCAGCGTTATGCAAATACTCGGACACGAAAGAATCCTCGAGCTCTTACCCAGGCTACAGGCCCAGGCTTTTTTGTTCACCGGGCCTGAAAGTGTGGGCCGCCGGCAGGTGGCCCGCTGGTTTACTGCCGGCCTTAACTGTGAAAAGGGGTTCCCTCCTTGTGGCCAGTGCGCTTCGTGCCGGCCAGAAGCACACCCAGATTATCTGGAGATCGCGCCAGAGTACGAGACCAAAACCGGCAGAAAAGCCCGCGCACCCCAGATTCGCCTCGAGCAAATTGCGCCACGCGACGGCACCGAGACCCAGAGCCTGCTGGACTGGATTGTCACCTATCCTCGTTTCAAGTCCAAGGTGGCCGTGATCGACGGGGCGCACTTCCTGGGAGAAGCCGCTGCCAACGCTCTGCTGAAGGTGCTGGAAGAACCGCCCTCCTTTGCCCGTATCATCCTGATAGCCCCCAGCCGCGAACTGGTTCTGCCTACCCTGGTAAGCCGCAGCCTCGAGGTAAGCTTCGCGCCCGTCCCGCAGGCTTTATTACAGACACTCACCACCGATCCCGAGGTGCTGGCGTTTGCCCAGGGGGCTCCGGGCAAGATACGCTGGGCCCTGGAACACCCTGCCGAGTTTGGTCGGTTGGTTGGCCGTACCCAGGGTGTGCTGGAAGCCCTGCAGTCCGGGCCCGCTCAAACCCTCGAGGCCCTCAAGCTGCTCGGCGAATTGGAGGAGGCCCTTCCCTACCTGGGTCGACAACTCAAGCAGCGCTTTGCTGTAGATAGCCCAGCCTATAAAGCTGCCCTCGAGGCCATTACCCGCGCGCAAGAAGCTCATGCAGCCTATGTAGGTGAGGATCTGGTGCAAACCTGGCTGGCCCTTAAACTCTCCCAACTCTAGATTTCCCACTACACTTTGCTTTAGGCTTAGGTAGGGTTGTAAGCTTTTACAATCCCTGCTATGTGGGTTTTGGTTGTGTCTACACCATCGGGTAAGTTTTCCAGCCAAAGTTACCCGCGTAGCGGAGGACGATACCGCCCTATAGAAAGCGAAAGCTTTCTTGGAGGAGTAAAGCAAAGGGTGTCCTCCAGGATTCAACTGGTTGGCCGCCTGGCGTTTTTGTTTAGCAACTATCTGTTGAGTCCGGTACTGTCCGCTTCGCTTTCGATAAGCTTTGCGCCTCGGTAAGATGGGAGAACTCCCTGCGCTATTTTAGGAGGTTTACATGGTGTGCGTAGGCGTGCGATTTGTGCATAGCCCTAAAATTTACGACTATCGGTTCAGCAACCAGGCTCCACCTGTAGATAGCTGGGTGGTGGTTAGAACGGCGCGTGGGCTGGAGTTAGCTAAAGTACGTACCGAGCCTCGTCCGGGCAGTGCGGTCGGCGAGGTGGTACGCATAGCTACCCCGGAGGATCTAGATCAACACAGCAAGCTCAAAAATCGAGCTGAGGAAATCCACTGGTGGCTCAAAGCACGCTTGCGGCGGGAGGGTGTGCGGGCCAAGGTCTTGGGCTGCGAATTTACCCTGGATGGCAATCACATCGCAGTGCATTACTCTGCCGAACAGCGCATTGACCTGCGACGCTGGGTCAGCGAGTTAAGTAAGCTGGCCGGGGCTCGAGTGGAGTTCGTAGCCCTGGGCCCCCGCGACCAGACCGCCTTCCTGGGGGCTCTTGGGGCCTGCGGTATGGAGTCATGTTGCTCAAAGTGGCTGCAGGACTTTGCTCAGGTCTCTATCAAAATGGCTCGAGACCAGCAGCTTCCTCTCTCGCCCGAAAAAATATCCGGCCCATGTGGACGTCTGCTGTGTTGCTTGCAGTACGAGCACGAGCAGTACCAGGAGCTCCTGGCCGAACTTCCCCGCAAAAACAGCAAGGCCTGCAGTATTCAGGGTACCTGTGGGAAGGTAACCAAGCTTAATCCTCTGGCTGGAACGGTGGAGTTGGCGACCGAGGAAGGCAGTACCGTAACGGTACACAAAAGTGAGCTTCGGTGGGATTAAATGCTCGCTATTCTTGTGGATCCGTCGATAGTTCTCTTTGCCGGGAGTAGCGGGTGCTGAACATTGTTCAGGTTCTTAGCCGAAGCGTTGGTTTATTGGCACAACATCCTGTCGGCATCGTCTGGTTACTGGTTCAAGCGCTCCTGGTTAGCGTATTTACCCTGGGCCTCATGGCCGGGCCTATGCAGGTTGGCATCTATACAGTTCTGGTTCGCTATGCCCGCACCGGACTCTGGAACCCCGAGGCCCTTTGGGGCCACACCAATGCCCACAACATTGGGGCCGGCATCGTATTTGTAGCCAGTACCCTGGCCGCATTTGTGGTAGGCTTACCCATTGCGGTACCCAATACCTTGCTAGCTGCCGTACTTAGCTACCTTGGCCTGGCTGCTATCAATCTGCTCTGGTTTTACACCTTCCAGATCATGGTAGATGACGATCAGGCCTGGCCCGGGGCCATCCGTAAAGGGTGGGACTTAATGCAGCAGGGTGGGCTGTTAAACCACCTCGTACTGATTGCCATTCTGGAGTCGCTGGTACTGGTCTCAACCCTCTCCACCTGGATTCCATTTCAGATAGTGGTGTACTTGCTTTTGCTAGGGTTCTCCACAGTAGCCCGGGCCGTTGCCTATACGCAGCTGGTTCCCACTCGAGCCTTTGAGCCATAGACCAGCGCGCTGCACTTACTTGTCATAGGGCTTACCAACCGCCGCAGGTGGACGGCTGCGTCCAATAAAGCCAGCCAGCACCAGCATGGTAAGAACAAAGGGCAATGCTTGCACGATGGTTGCAGGCAAAATGTCTCCGCCCTGGAGCTGGATAGCCAGCGCCTGGGCAAACCCAAACAGCAGGGTGGCCCCCAGCACCCCAAACGGATGCCATTTGCCAAAAATGAGCGCAGCCAGGGCAATAAAGCCTGCCCCGGCGCTCATCGCCCGGATGAACTGGTTGAGGAAGCCAATTGAAAGATACGCACCCGCGATACCTGCTAGCACGCCCGACAAAATAACCGCGGTGTAGCGCATGCGTATCACATTCACACCCATGGTCTCGGCAGCCTGAGGGTGCTCCCCCACCGCTCGCAGGCGCAGACCCCAGGGGGTTTTGAACAGAACCCACCAGACCACGGGCACCAAAAGGAAAGCCCCCAGCACCAGGACAGAGACCTCGCCAAAACCAAAGGATACCAACGGCAATCGGTTCTTGACCTCCTGCGAGGTAGAGGTATTGTTGTACAGCACCTGCAACAAAATGGAGGGAGCGCCCAGCGCAGCGATGTTGATGGCCGTACCCGAAACAATTTGATCGGCGCGGTATTTGATGGAGGCAATCGCGTGTATCAAACCCACCAGCCCACCCACCAGAGCGCCAACCAGCACACCCACCCAAGGAATCCAGAGGGCCTCGAGGCCCCCGGTAGCTACCTCGATTCGGTTCACGGTAATCGCTGCCGCCGCCGCACCGAACAGAATCATACCCTCGAGGGCGATATTAACTACCCCGCTTCGCTCGGAGAACAATCCGCCCAGTGCGGTGAGCAACAATGGCGCGGCCTGGCGCAGCGTTGAAAAAAAGAGCGCAATGACAATCTCCATAGGCTAATCTCCTGCCGCCGGCGAAGACTTGGCCTGGCGGGCCTCTTGCTCGGCTTTAGCTTCGGTCTCGACCTGGGCCGCACGAAGCGGGTCGGTAAAGTAGCGCGGCAAAAAGCCGCCTACTGCAATAAACAAAATGATCAGGGCTTGCAAAACCTGGATGATTTGGTTGCTGATGCCGAGTTGGGCATTAAGCGAGACCCCACCTGCCAGCAGCACGCCAAAGAGGGTTGCCGAGAGGAAAATGCCCAGGGGCATGTTCTGACCCATCAGAGCTACCGCAATCCCATCAAAGCCGACGCTCGAGGGAATAGCGGTTTTGAGTCGGTAGGTGCCGTCCATACCAGCCCCTAAGACATAATGGGTTGCGGCCAGCCCCGCCAGAGCCCCTGAGATAATCATGGCCATAATCATTTTTCGCTTGAGGTTGACCCCCGCGTACTCCGCCGCCTTGGGCGCCAGACCGGTTGCCCGCAGCTCGTAGCCCCCTGCCGTGCGAAAAAGGTAAAAGTTATAAAAAAGCAAAGCCAACACGGCTATCAGAAAAGAACCGTTCAGAAGCTGCGAGGACAGGGCCGAACTGATGGTAACCGGGATACCCGGCACTAAGCCCCCCAGCACAAACCCCGCTACCATGGCCCCGAGGGCAGCCAACAGGCGCTTCCCCAGCTCGAGCCGCCGCAAAGCGTAGTACACCCCCAGAGCCGCCACTACCGCTAGAGGTAGCGCCCAGGAAAAAGTGCTGTTGGGAGCGAGGATATCGATCATGTGGGGGATCCGGGCCTCCTCCTGCATCTCCTCGCTACGCCCCTCGAAGCCCTCAGCCTTGAAGGGCAAGGTCACTTTGTTTCCGAAAAAACTGTATTCGTTGGCGGCCAGCATAAAAAGCAGCACCGAGGCGGCGATGTAGTTCATCATGATGGTGTTGATCACCTCATTGGCCCCAAAGCGGGCCTTGAGCCAACCCACAATGCCACCCCACAAAGCCCCTCCCAAAGCGGCGGCCAGTATGGCTGTAGGCAGCAGCAGCCAGCCCGGCAGGGGTAGATATACCCCGACCAGCATGGCAAACAACGCACCAATGGTAAGCTGCCCCGGTGCTCCAATGTTGAACAAACCCGCCCGAAAACCGAAGGCCACGGCCAATCCGGTGAAAATAAGTGGGGTAGCAAAACTTAGGCTGTTAAAGATACCGGCCAGGCTGAGAATAGGGCTAAACAAAATTTGAAAGGTATAGGTGACCAGGTCGAGCTTTCCAGCAATTAGCTCGCGCAAGCCCAAGTCCTCGACCCCTTGGGTACCAAGCCCCGGTCGCAAAACAGCCACCACCCCGGCCCCAACCACCACTGCCAGCAAGAGTGAAACGACCGGAACGACCACCCCGCGCAGACGTACCAGAAAAGCCAGACCACCCGGCAGTTGCATTCGAGCCAAAAGCAATAACCCCAAGGCGTAAAACAGCCCCGCATACGCCCCAAGGGATAGTGCGAAACGGCGTAGCGGGGGCCGACGGGCGCCTGCTGCCAGCGCGGCATCGTTGGCGGCTGCAATGGCCTGGTAGAACAAATAGGCCTCGAGGGCGAACAACAACACACCTACCCCACCCAGCACATAAAGTACTCTGGCGCGCATCTGGGCGCCCGGTAAAAACATAACCAGGCTGGCAGCCAGCAACAGCACCACCCAAAGCCCAAAAAAAAGCCCAAGCCAGCCAAAGCTTAGCCCCTCGGGCAAAGCAAGACCTTTGGGGTTCATGGCGCCCAGCGGGTTTAGCAGGTAGCCAGTACCGTCGAACTCTCGCATCGGCACAGCCCAAGGGGACAAGATCATCAAGACCAACGTGATCGCCCCCGCAATTAAAAACAGGTACCTACCCATAAGTTCCTCAGAGCGGATTCTACACTGCGAAGCCATTTTGCGTACTCCGAACTGGCTATTATACCCATGCGCCTTCTTGCTGGTGCCCCCAGCCCAGGATCCCCTCCTGTCTTGCAACAAACAGAGTGGTAAACTTGCTCCGTGCAAGATTCGACGGAGACCCGAGCAAAGGTTATTCAACAAATGTTCTCGGAGATAGCACCCCGCTACGACTTGCTAAATCGGGTGCTGTCTGCAGGTGTGGATCGTGTTTGGCGTGTAGCGGCTGTCAAAGCCGCATTGGAGAAAAAACCTTCTCGTATCCTCGACCTAGCCACCGGTACCGGCGACATCGCGCTGTTGCTCAAGAAGATAGCCCCAGAAGTTGAGGTTATCGGTGGTGATTTTGCACCCCCCATGCTCGAGCTAGCCCGTCAAAAAGCCCAGCGGGCCGGGCTCGAGATCCCCTTTGTTGAAGCGGACGCCCTAAACCTGCCCTTCCCTGATCAGCACTTCGATGCAGTAATCATCGCTTTCGGATTTCGCAATTTTGCCGACTACAACAAGGCCCTGGACGAGCTTTATAGGGTAATTGCACCAGGCGGACGGTTGTGCATTCTGGAGTTTCCCCCTCCACCCCGCGGTGGCCTGGGCCGGCTATACCGCTTCTATTTCACCCGTATTCTGCCCCTAATCGGGGGGTTGATTTCCGGCAACGCCTCGGCCTACCGTTATCTTCCCGATTCGGTGGAGCGCTTCCCAGATCCAATCACACTTGTTACCATGATGAGCCTGGCAGGCTTTAGCACCCGGTATCAGCTTTTTACCGGCGGCATTGCTGCCCTTCACGTTGGCGACAAACCCGAGCTTGCCCAGCCAATCCAAGCCCTCCGAACCGGAGAGTTCGAATCCTAAACAACCCCCATGAACCGCCCCGACCCAACCATCGAAGTTGACCCCCAACGATTGTTGCTGGAGAGCATGGAAACTGGTGCACCGCCCGACCTGAGACCGCTCGAGCTCGCGCGCGAGTATGCCCAGGAGCTAGCCCAGGGCAACGCCAGCGAAAACGAGATCGTGCGCTGGTGGCATAGCCCAACCGGGTTTTATTACGAGTTTAAGCAGTTTCCTGCCGCTTTTTATGGGCGTTCGGGCCTGGTGCACGGTCAGTATCTCACACCGCAAGAAGCCCAGGAGCTGGTCTGGGACGCCCTGACTCGAGCTGAAAAAGAGCAGGCCGACCTCACTCTTTTCTACACTGCCAACCTGATGCAAAGCGACCAGGATTTCTTCATGGTCTACTCCCTTGGAGAAACGCGTATCGAGCGGGGTGAGGCTCGCTACGCCCTTCCGCTATTCATGCGCCTGAAGCTGCCACAATACCTGCTAGTAATGTTTCGCTCAAAGGGCGAGTACCTGGTGTTTAGACTTCCCCAAGGACAGCCGGTGCTATCCGAGATACTGGCTTAGCCATCGCCTCAACAAAATCAGCCGTCTTCGCAGCAACATAAAAAGGCAGGGGATCGCTCCCCTGCCCATGCAGCCCTAAAGGGGCTTAGTGGCTGTGTTCCCGCGCGCTGTGGACATGACCGTGCTCGAGCTCTTCCGGCGTTGCAGGACGAACATCCGTAACGGTGACTTCGAAGTTGAGGGTCTCGCCCGCCAGGGCGTGATTGAAGTCGATGGTCACTTCCTTGTCGTCTACGTTGAGAACCGTAAACGGCATGGGGTTACCCTGGGAATCTTCGGCATAAAACATGGCCCCTTCCACAACCTCGGCGTCTGCCGGGAAGGCCGCACGATCTACCACCTGCACGCCTTCGGGGTCGTAAAGGCCGTAGCCCTTTTCCGGGGGCACGGAAACCACCACCTGCTCACCGGCAGCCTTGCCCTCGAGGGCTTCTTCCAGGCCGGGCACAATGTTACGATGGCCGTGCAGGTAATCCAGCTCACCCTGGTCAATCAGCTCGTTTTCAACGTGCAGGGTATACCGAATGGAAACCACATTGTCTTTGCTTACTGTCATAACTACTCCTCTCCATTCACAGAAACCTTCTGTTGTTTCCGCGAAACATCCGAGTATAAAACATGCAGATGAAACAATCGTAAACCAAAACGGGATAAAACTACAACGCCATACCCTATGCTGGTAGGCATGAATGTGGAAGACGTAATTGGGAAGACCCCGGTGGTTCGTCTGAAGCGCATAGTAGCACCAGATATGGCGGAGGTTTGGGTGAAGCTCGAGGGCAACAACCCCGGTGGCTCCATCAAAGATCGCACCGCCTGGTATCTGATCAAGGACGCTGAAGAGCGCGGCATTTTGAAGCCAGGATCGGGCCAGATCATCGTGGAGCCAACCAGCGGTAATACCGGCATTGGGCTGGCCATGGTAGCGGCCAGTCGGGGTTATAAACTGATTCTAACCATGCCCGCTCAGATGTCGGAAGAGCGTAAGCGCATCCTCCGGGCTTATGGAGCCGAGTTGGTGCTCACCGATCCCAGCCGCCGCATGTTGGCTGCCATCGAGGAGGCTAACCGTATCGTGGCCGAGCGAGGCGCTTTTATGCCCAACCAGTTCGACAACCCAGCCAATCCCAGGGCCCATTACGAGACCACCGGCCCGGAAATTTTCGAGCAAATGAAGGGGCACCTTGATGCCTTTGTGTACGGTTCGGGCACCGGGGGCACCATCATGGGCGTTGGCCGGTACCTGCGCGAGCGCCTGCCCGATATCCAGATAATTGCCTGCGAACCCCGCCGAAGCAATGTGCTCTCGGGCGGCCAGATGGGTTCGCACCAGTTCCAGGGCATGGGGCCAGGGTTCATTCCGCCCAACCTCGATGTAAAGATGCTGGATCGGGTGATTCAGGTGCTGGAGGAAGACGCTTTCCCCCTGGCCAAGCCGCTGGCCCGCGAAGAAGGGCTTTTTGTTGGAATGAGTGCCTGCGGAATGATCTGGGCCGCCCTGCAAGTAGCCCGTGAACTCGGGCCTGGCAAAAGGGTTCTAACCATCGCCTGCGACTCGGGTATGAAGTACCTCTCGACCCAACTGTTTGCGGATGCCCAGGCTGAAACCAGCACGCCTTGAAGGTGCGTCAACACCTGTAGTTTGCACGATTTGTAGGCTAAACTTGCTCTCAGATGGCTAGGGCGTCTATCCAGTTTCGCTGTACCGAGTGCGGATACAAGTCGGTCAAGGCACTCGGGCGCTGCCCCAACTGTGGGGCATGGGACAGCTTCGAAGAAGAAGCGCCTTCGCTTAAATCTGTGGGCACTGGTAAGGCCGGGGTAGCGAGGCCCCGCCCCTTGCCCAATCCAGCGGCGTTGACCCGCCTCGAGGATGTGCCGGAAGGCGGCGAGGTGCGGTTCTCGAGTCGGATCGGGGAGCTTGACCGGGTGCTGGGCGGGGGGTTTGTGCCAGGCGAGGTGCTGTTGCTGGGTGGGGAGCCAGGGGTCGGTAAGAGCACCCTTCTGCTGCAGGTAGCCCAGCAGATGCTGGAAGCGGGCAGGCGCGTGGTTTATCTGGCCGGGGAGGAGTCGCCTGGGCAAATTCGCCTGCGGGCTAAGCGGCTGGGTATTTCGGGGGGGCTCGAGCTGCTCCGGGAAACCGAGCTGGAGGCTATGCTGGCTACCCTCGAGGCCGCCCCCCCCGAGTTTCTGGTAGTAGACTCCATTCAAACCATTGAAACCACCGCCTCGCCAGGCTCGTTGGTAGCTGTGCGTGACGCCACCGCGGCCCTAACCCGCTTTGCCAAGCACCATCAGGTCACCACCGTGTTGGTTGGGCATGTGACCAAAGAGGGCATCGTGGCCGGGCCTAAGGTGATTGAGCACGTAGTAGACGCTACTTTGTATCTGGAAACCGCCGGCAACTTTAGGGTGCTGCGTTCCAGCAAGAACCGCTTCGGGCCGGTAGGCGAAATGGGCGTTTTTAGCATGTTGCACGAGGGAATGGAGGAAGTGGCTAACCCATCGGCAGCGTTTCTGGCTGAGCGGCCGTTGGGAGCGCCGGGTTCGGTGGTGGCCTTGAGCCTTTCAGGCGAGCGCGCACTGGCCCTGGAGGTGCAGGCCCTGGCAGCCCGCACGCCTTTCCCGGCCCCTCGCCGGGTTTCGCAGGGACTGGACAGCCGCCGGGTAGACGTGGTGCTGGCGGTGCTGGAGCGAAGGCTCAACCTGCCCCTGGGCAATCTGGATATCTACGTCAATCTGGCCGGTGGGCTGCGGGTTTTCGATCCGGGGTTGGATCTGGCCGTGGGGCTGGCGGTGTATTCTGCTGTGGTAGGCCGTCCGCTTCCCCAAGATGTGGCGGTAGTGGGCGAGGTAGGGTTGGCCGGGGAGTTGCGCAGCGTGGAGGGCCTCGAGCGCCGCCTGCGGGAAGGCCAGCGGGCAGGTTTTGAACGTCTGGTGCACCCACCCCAGTTCAAAAGCCTCGAGGCCGCGGTAAGCAAGTTTTTATGAGCATGACTCGGTGGATTCTGTACGGACTATTTGCCTATCTGGGCTACCAGGCAGGGGTCTGGCTCGAGGCCAACAGTCTTATCGGAAGCAGCCCCCTGGGCAGTCTGACCAGCCTCAACCGCCTATACCTGGGTGTGGTGGGCTTGCTGGTGGGCTTCCTGCTGGTGCCTCGTCTGATGGATTGGGCTCTTCAGCGCTGGGAGCATGCCCAGAACTGGCTCAAGCAGCTCCCACCCGAGATTCCGGTAGCCATCACCACGGCTTCCGGTCTAGGGCTTTTGCTGGCGGTACTGCTGACCAACTTGCTCAATCAAATTCCTGGCTTCTCTGCGATTCACTCTCTAGTCATCGCAGCAGTGCTGGTTACATCACTCTCGGCCTTTGCCATCGCCAACCGCGAGTATTTTCGCCTGGCTCGTCCTGCGGCACATCCCAGCAAACCCAGGGGGGGTAAGGTGCTCGATACCTCGGTGTTGATCGATGGGCGCATTGGGGATGTCGCCGAAATGGGTTTTCTAGAAGGTCCCCTTTTTGTACCACGGCAGGTATTGCGTGAGTTGCAACAGTTCGCCGATTCTTCCGATGCCCAAAAACGCGCCAAAGGGCGCCGGGGTCTGGATACCCTCGAGCGCCTCAAGCTGAGTGTGGAGCTTGAGGTGCTCGATAGCTTCGAAAGCGACGAACCTGTGGACGACCAGATACTGGCTGAAGCCAAGCGGATGGGCTCGGCCTTGGTCACCAACGATCACGCCTTAGCCCAGCTTTCCCGTATTTACGGGGTCAAAACCCTCTCTATTCAAGCTTTAGCCTCGGCCCTGCGATCCCCGCTACAGCAAGGCGATACCCTGAGCATCACCATCGTCAAAGAGGGCAAAGAGCCCGGCCAAGGCGTTGGCTACCTGGAAGACGGCACCATGGTTGTAGTGGACGACGCCATCCCTTTCAAAGGTAAAGAAGTGGGGGTGGTCATCACCCAGGCCATTCAGACCCAGGTGGGTCGTTTGCTGTTTGGAAAGCTCCAGGCCGAGCCAGTCGACCGCCCGGCTTATAAAGCCGAGCGATAGTCGCCTTTTTTGTTATCGAAGCCGCAATAACACGCTTAACAGGCTCGAGAAGAAATCTCGTAAGAGAGCACGGCCGGGGCACGATAAACTATAGCCAATGCCCTACCGTGTGGCCAAAAGCCGCCTCTTACCTCCACGCACGGCGCGGGAGGTAGAGCGTTTGCGACTTTTGGAGCGGCTGCGGCTAGGTTTTGCCAAAAGCCCGGTGCTGGTACTGGCTGCGGGGGCCGGGTATGGCAAATCCACCCTGCTCTCGAGCCTTCCGTCCTTGTGGCTTACTCTGGGCGAGGACTGCTCCGACCCGGTGGTGCTGGGCTGGCACCTGGTCGAGATCTACCGGCCCCGCCTGGGAAATAAGCTGGATGGCGTGGTCGGTGCGCTCGAGCGGGGTGCCTGGGCCGTAGCCGGTGAGCTCTTGCTCGAGCAATTAGCTAGCCAACCCGCCCATACCCTGGTGCTCGACGAGGCACAGCGGGTTACAAGCCGCGAGGCTGTGGTGCTATTGCGTACTCTGAGCCAGGTACCGGGTTTACATATGGCCGTGCTGACCCGCCGGGCTGCACCATGGGAGGTTTTGGGCCAGGTACTCGGCGAAAGCGAGTTGGCCTTCGATTCTGCCGAGGCTCTACAGCTCGGCCAGGCTATCGCCCCTGAGTTGAGCGCTTTTGAAGTAGAGCAGGCCCATAGTCTGGTGCGGGGCTGGCCTTTAGGGCTGCGCCTTTTGCTCCGGGCTATGCGGCGTGGAGCCAAGCCAGAGGAAGCTTTCTACTCACACCCTGACCCGGCAGGCTTGCTGGTCTATTTACTCCCTGCCTTACCCGATGCGGTGCTCAGTCTGGCGGCACGGGCCAGCGTGCTGGGCGAGGTCGGGCCCGAGGAGGCCGCCTGGGTAGGTGGACTGGAAATACTACAGCCCTATGCACCAGACCTGCTGTTAGAGCAAGTAGGAGGACGCATCCGCTTCCATCCCCTAGTACGGGCCGCCCTTATGAGCCTGCTCGAGCCCAGCGAGGTGCGGGGACTGCTGACCAAGGCTGCAGATTTGGCTTTGCAGCGGGGAGAAGAGGTACAGGCAGCAGGCTATCTGTTGGAAGCCGGGCGGCTGGGGCACGCGGCCGACCTGCTTCAGCGGCAGGGCCAGGCCTGGCTGGCTCGAGGGCTTACTTACACCGTGCTGGCCCTGCTCGAACGCCTACCCGAAACCATGCGGGCCACCCGACCCGATCTGCGCTTCCTGCATGGAGAAGCTCTGCGCCAGGCTGGGCGCTACACCGAGGCCGAGGCAGTATATCAGCAAGCCCTGGACGCCGGTGCAGATCAAGCCCTGCTGGGCCTATCGAGGCTGTATCTCGACACGGTGGAGCCAGCCAAGGCCCAGGGCTATCTGCTGGCGGCCCGTATGCGCTTTCCCATCGAGGTTGAAAGGCTTTGGGCCGAGAACCTGCTCAACGCGGGGCGAATCGAGGAAGCCAAGGCGCTTGGTCTGGAGGGCCCCCGGGTCTGGCTGCGCAGCGGCCAGCCCGAGCGGGCACTGGCTGAACTGCGCCGGTTGGAAGGGGATGCCACCGCACGCGCCCCACAAAACCACCGTGAGGGAACCCTGCTGCTGGCCCTGCTGGAGGCCATCGCAGGCGACGCGGTGGTAGCCGAGCAAGCCGCCCACCGAGGCCGCCGCGAGGGCGAGACGCTGGGCAGCCCCTTTGTGGTGGCGCTGGCCGAGGCCCGGCTTGGGCATGCCTTGCTGGCCCAAAACCGCTGGGCCGAGGCCGGCGAAGCCTACCGAAGGGCGCTTTCCCTCTCGCAGGGTGGGCCGGCTCGCTTGCGGGTGGAGCCCCTTGGAGGGCTGGCCGCGCTCGGCGAAGCCCGCGCCTTTGAAGAGATGGTACGTCAGGCCCGCGAAGCCGGGGATGCCTGGGTCGAGGCCTTCATGACCCTGGTAGCCGCCCAGGCCCACCTGCGGCGGGGCTTGCCCTTCAACCTGCCCGCACTGCCAGGGCTGCAAGACCCTTTTTTACGCGCACTGGCTGCTAGCTACCCCTGGGCCGCCGACCCGGAGGGTATGCTGGCGCGCTACTCCTTCCTCAACCAGCCCACCCTCTTTGCCCCCCCTTTGCATCGCAGCCGCCGGCTTTTGTGGGAGGCTGGAAAGCTGGACGTAGCCTATCATCCCGGTGTGAGCGTTGAAATTCGCGCTCGAGGCCCGTTTCAGGTCTGGGTGAACCACCAGGAAGTGCGCTTTAAGCGCGAGAAAACCCGCACCCTGCTGGCCTTGCTGCTCATCAAGGACTGGAATAAAGAGGCCCTGGTGGAGGCCCTCGAGGTCTCCGACGGCGAGTTCAGGGTGCTGTGGTCGGAGCTGCTGGGCACCCTCGAGCCCGGACGCCCGCCCCGTGCACCGGGGTACTTCCTCAGGCCCTATGCCCTGTGCAGGGTTCCCGAGCTTCGGGTGGATTTATGGGAAGACATCCGCAGTAAAGACGGCCCCTTCGAAGGACTGGATCACCCGGTGCTCGAGCGCTACCGCGCGGCCTGGCTGCAGGATGTTCTGCGGGCCTGCCGCCAGAGCGATGCCCCGGAGGAATGGCTCTTTGGGCTCCGCCTCGACCCACTGGACGAAGAGTTGCTGGCCCGCCTCGAGCACACCGAGCTGGCCGCCCTGGCCCGGCGCATTCACCAGGAAGCCCTAGAGGAGCTCGAGCTAGACAGCTAAATTGTGGCGCGGATACAGCCAGCAGGTTTGCAGTTGGGCCTGGGCATAGGCCCGCGCCTCGGCAGCCCAGCGGCCGCTATGGGCCTGGGCCTGTTCGGGCTCGAGCAAATCCGGGGTGAAGGGGATGCCAAGCAGCTTCTGGAGCCAGCCCGGGTTAATCGCCACCCCCTGCTCAGCCAGCGCCCCCAGGAGCGCCAGGCCCACGGCCAGCAGGTCGGCGGGCGGGCCTACCCGGTGCACCTGCACCCCCGCGCAGCGTTGTCCCTGGTGCTTGGAGAAGTAAGGGGTGAAAAAGGTGGGCCTGAAGCGCACCCCTGGCAGCCCCAGCGCGTTCAGCCGCCGGGCCAGCCGGGCTGCGTCCAGCCCCGGTGCCCCCACCAGCCCAAACGGCAGCGCGGTGCCCCGCCCTTCCGAGGCCGCCGAGGCTTCCACCAGGGCCACGCCGGTATAGAGCCAGACGCTCTCGAGGCTGGGCAGGTTGGGCGAGGGCGGAACCCAGGGCAGGGCCTCGGGGCCAAAGGCAGCCTGGGGGTCGCAGGGGATGACCTCAACGCCTGGGTCTACATAGCGGGCGCACTCCCCCAGGGTGAGGCCGTGGCGCAGGGGTAGCTCGAGCATCCCCACAAACGAGCGGTAGGCCGGTTGCAGGATGGGCCCCGAGACTGCAAAGCCCAGGGGGTTGGGCCGGTCGAGCACCACCACCCGCACCCCCTTCTGCCGGGCCGCCCCCAACACCTGCACCAGGGTGGAGACAAAGGTGTAGTAGCGCAGCCCCACGTCCTGCAAGTCCACCAGCAGGGTATCCACCTGGGCGATGAGGGCCGCCAGCTCGTCCGGTTTTTTTTCGTAGAGGCTGTGCGCCGGCAGGCCGGTAAGGGGGTCGGCGGCCATCTCGGGGGCCTCCCCGGCCTGCCCCGAGCCGTCCACCCCGTGCTCAGGCCCAAAGAGGCGCTCGAGCCGGATTCCTTTCTGCAACAGGGCCACCGCAGCGGGAACCAGGTCACGGGTCACCCCCGCCGGATGGTTCAACAGTCCAAGGCGCCCTGTTTTTCCTAGAAGGCTGGGTTCATCAAGAAACCGCTCGAGGCCGGTAGGGCGCGAGCTTGGGGAAGTTATGAGGCTTTCATTCATAAGCTGAGCTAGCCTCGTCTATCGCTCGAGGCCGGTAGGCGCGAGCCCTGGGTTAACTGACGGTAAACTCATAGTTCGTTGAAATGCCTCGTCTTGCGCTCGAGAAGATTTATTCGGGTGCACCTCGCAGGATGCACCCAAAGAGTTCTTTAGGCCAATAAACATCAAGCCTCTCAGGCTTTCTCAAACATGCTGAAGTTGGTGAAGATGATGCGGTTGTCGCGGGCGAAGAAATTGCCCAGGCGGGCGTGTCCGGCGGCCACTGCGGTGGGTTTGGCAATCATAATCACGGGCAGGTTCTGTGCAGAGAGAAGCTGCCACCGGTCGTAGAGGCGTTTGCGCTCGTTCTGGTCACCGAGCTGCTCGGCCTGGCGGAAGATCTCCCAGATGTTTTTCTCCCAGGGGAACATCTGGTCGAACTTGGGCTCACTGCTGCCCCGGTCGGGCCAGACCGAGCGGTGCCAGTAGTTGAGCTGGCCGCCCGGCTGCCAGATGTCCTTGCGCAACTGCGGGTCGGGCTGGTCGCCGTAGGCCATCAGGATGCTCTCGAAGTTGCCGCCGGTGGCGGTCGCCAGCAAGGTGCCCTGCTGGATGCCTTGCAGGTTGAGCTTGACCCCAATCTGGCGCAGGTCGTTTTGCAGGATGGCCGCAATGGCCGCAAACGGGGCCGAGTCGGAGGCGTAGGTAAAGGCAAACTCGAGGACCCTTCCGCTGGGCAGCCGCCGTTGCCCGTCGCTGCCGCGCCGCAGCCCCAGCGAGTCCAGCAGGCCCGCCGCGCGCTCGAGGCTAAACTCCCCCAGGTAGCTGCGGGTGTCGTAGTACCAGAAGGTGCCCGGTGCTACCCCATGCCCCGGCAGCACCGCCAGGCCGTTGTACACATCCTCGATGATGCGCTTGCGGTTGACCGCAAACTGCATGGCCTTGCGGAAGGTCAGGTTGCGGAAAAGCTCGCGTAGCTCGGGGTTGGGCACGTCGAAGTTGAAGCCCCAGTGGGGGGGCGAGGTGTAGATGGTGCTGCCGCTTAGCACACGGATTTTGGCCCCCCCGACCTCGAGCCGCTTGAGCTCGGGGAACTGGGCCCCGGTGATGGGCACCTGGTCGAGGTTGCCGGCCCGGAACTGGGCGATCTGCACGTTGGGATCGCGGATAATCAGGTACTCGAGGCGGTCGAAGTAGGGCAGTGGGTTGCCCTGGGGGTCGCGCCGCCAGGAATTGGGGTTGCGCACCAGGGTGACCTTCTGGTCGGGCACATAGCTTTGCAGGATAAAAGGCCCGGTGCCCACAATCTCCTTGGGGTCGGTGTTGGTGGCCCAGACCCGGCTAAAGCCGCCGGGGTCTTCCTTGGGCTTGAACTGGGCCAGCTTGTGCCGCGGCAGGATGGGCGAGAAGGTCAGGGCTTGCAGCACCGCCCCGTAGGGCTTGCTCGAGATCACCCGGAAGGTGAGGTCGTCCACCTTCTCGAAGCGCAAGGGCACCCCGGCCACCGTGAGGGTGGCGGCCTGGTTGGCCCGCAGGTTGGTGTTGGAGGCCACCTCGGTAAAGGTGAAAAGCACGTCGTCGGCGGTGAAGGGGGTGCCGTCCGACCACTTGATGCCGCTGCGCAGCTTGACGGTGGTGGTGCGGGCGTCCTTGGAGATGCTCCAGGACTCGGCCAGCACGCCCACCAGCTCAAAGCTGATCTGGTCGAGCTGCATCAGGCGATCAAATACGTTGTTGAGCACGGTGTAGGCGAAGTTATCAATCACCGCAAAGTAGTTCCAGCTCTGGGGGGTCGAGCCCAGCGGCAGGGTCAGGGTGCCCCCACGGCGGCCAATCTCCTGAAACAGGTTGACCGGAACATTGGCGACCCCACCCTGGGCCAGCCCACGGGCCAGCACACCTGCACCCAACCCCAGCGCGGCTTGCCGTAAAAACCTTCTTCTATTCATGCGTACCTCCTCTCAGTCCCTCGAGCGCACATCCGCGGCGTCCCGCAGCGCGTCGCCGAAAAAGTTGTAGGCCAGCACCGAGATAAATATCAGGATGCCGGGGGTCAGCAGCCAGGGGTAGAGGCTCAGCGACTGAAAGTTTTGTGCGTCCTTCAAGAGCAGGCCCCAGCTAGCCATGGGTTCCTTAATGCCCAGCCCCAAAAACGACAGCGCCGACTCGCCGATGATGTAGCCGGGCAGGGCCAGGGTCGCGGTCACGATCAGGTAGCTGCTCAGGTTGGGCACGATGTGCCGCAGGATGATGCGCAGGTTGGAAGCCCCCTGGGCCACCGCAGCGGTCACGTAGTCCACCTCGCGCAGGGCCAGCACCTGCCCCCGCACCACCCTTGCCAGCCCCGCCCAGCCGATAAACGAGAGCACCGCAATAATGCCCAGATACACGTAGGTGCTGGGCCAACTGGCTGGAATCACCGTAGAGAGGGCCATCAGGATGGGCAGCCGGGGAATCGAGAGCAGCACCTCGGTGATGCGCTGGATGAGGGTATCCACCCAGCCGCCAAAGTAGCCCGAGATGCCCCCCAACAAAATCCCGATAGCAAAGGAGATCAGCACCCCGACCACCCCTACCGTGAGCGAGACCTGCGACCCTACCAGGATGCGCGAGAAGAGGCAGCGGCCAAACTGGTCGGTGCCCAAAGGGAAAAAGTACCCCTCGCGCTCGGCCACCCCAAACAGGTGCCAGTTGGTTTTGAACCCCAAAAAGCGGTAGGGCTCGCCCTGGGCGATCAGAAAGCGGATGGGAGTGGGCCGGGTGCGGTCTTCCCGGTAGATGCTGATGAAGGTAACCGGGTCGCGCTCGCGTTTGAGCTGGTACACGTAGGGTCGCACGGGCCGGCCATCGCGGAAGAAGTAGACCCGCTGGGGGGGTTGGTAGACAGCGTCTGGGTGCTGCACGGCCAGGTTGTTGGGGGCCAGGAAGCCGGCCAGGAAGGCCACCAGGTACAGCGCAATTAGAACTACGCCGCTGATGACCCCCGGCTTGGAGCGCAAAAAGCGCCGCCAGGCCAGGTAGAGGGGGTTGTTGCGCTTGTCCATAGGCCTACTCGTAACGGATGCGGGGGTCTACCCAGGCCAGCAACAGGTCGGCCAGCAGGTTGCCCACCATCAGCAGGACTGCCGAAAGCATCAGGAGGGCCATCACCACGTACTGGTCTTTGTTCAAGAGGGAGTCGTACAGGAAGGGCCCAATGGTGGGCAGGCTCAGCACGATGGAGGCGATGATGGTGCTCGAGATCAGGGTAGGGAGCTGTAATCCGGCCAGGCTGATGAGCGGGTTGATGGCGTTGCGCACCGCGTGCTTCCAGAGCACCACCCGTTCGGCCAACCCCTTGGCGCGGGCGGTGCGGATATAGTCCTGCGAGAGCACGTCCAGCAGGTTGGCCCGCATCTGCCGCATGATGGTCGCGGTGCCGTCCAGGCCAATCACAATTAGGGGAATCCAGAGGTGGGCCAGCATGTCCTGGAACCTGGCCCAGCTCCAGGGCGCATCAATGTACTGCGGACTGAAAAGGCCTCCCACGGCAGTTCCACCGCTTTGCAGCACCAGGAAGATGAGCAGGAGGGCCACCAGAAAGTCCGGGGTGGCCAGCCCAAAGTAGCCCACAAAGTTGAGTGCTGTGGATGTGGGGCCGTAGCGGTTGAGGGCGGTGTAGATGCCCAGGGGAATGGCGATTACCCAGGTGACCAGGATGGTCAGGGCGGCCAGGAAAACCGTCCAGCCCATGCGCTCCCAGATTAGCTCCGAGACGGGGCGGCTATTGAGGAAGGAGTAGCCAAAATCTCCGCGGACGATACCCCCCAGCCAGTGCAGGTACTGCACCCAGACCGGCTGGTCGAGCAGGTACTGCCGTCGGATATTCTCTATCGTCTCACGGCTGACGCGGGGGTCTTCCAGCAGGTTCTCCAGGAAGCCCCCCGGCTGGAGCTGGATGACCGCAAACACCAGCACCGAGATCAGCAGCAGGGTGGGGATGGCCACCAGAATGCGGCGCAGAAGATAGCTGCCCATTCTTTCCTCCAAGTAACTTGTGGAATTCCTTGCCGGTTTCCGGTTATGGCCATCCCCAGGGAAAGCTACTGGCCCTTACCGCTGGAACATCAGCGGCACGGGGTTGAAGCCGGGGATAACGCCCAGGCTGTAGATGTAGTTGCCATAGCGGTTGGAAACCGCTCCTACCGCATACTCTTTGGCAATCATGATGACCTGGGCCTCACGGGCCGCGATGGCCTGCCAGCGGTCGTAGAGGGCTTTGCGCTGGGTGAAGTTGGTGGTGCTGGCCGCCCGCTCCCACAGGTCGTAGATTTCACGTTCCCAGGGCAGGAAGTTGTTGAACTGGGGCTGGCCGGTGGGGGTGGTGGGCTGGGTGGCCTGGTGCCAGTAGTACAGGGCCCCGCCCGGCTTCCAGATGGGGGTGCGCAGCTCGGGGTCGGGCTGGTCGCCCAGGGCCAGCAGGATGGCCTCCCAATCGGCCCCGCGGCCTGTACCCAGCAGGTTAGCGGCCAGGATGCCCTGCAGGTTGACTTTGACCCCTACCCGCTGAAAGTCGCTTTGTAGGATGGTGGCGATGGCGGTAAAGACCGCGGAGTTGGAGCCGTAGGTGAGGGTGAACTCGAGCGGCCTTCCACTGGGCAGGCGCCGGATGCCGTCCGGGCCCCGCCGCAGCCCCAACCGATCCAGAGCGGCGTTGGCCGCATTCAGGTCGAACCGGCCCTGCAGACGAGCCACTTCCGGATAGTACCACTCAGAAAGCGGGGCCACCCCATAGCTGGCCCGTTCGGCCAGACCGTTGTATACGTCCTCTATGATGCGCTCACGGTTGACGGCGAACTGTAGCGCGCGGCGGAAGTCGCTGTTTTTGAACAGGTTCGCCAGCTCGGCGTTCTTGGCGTTGTAGTTGAAGCCGATGTGCGGCGGCGAACCAAACAGCGCGCGGAACTGCACCACCCGGAAGGGGGCCCCCTGGGTTTCGCGCCGTTTGAGGTCGGGGAACTCGGCCCCGGTGATGTTGATCTGGCCAATGTTACCCGCCAAAAACTGGGCCACCCGGGCCTGGGAGTCGGTGATGATCAGGTACTGGAGCTGCTCGAGATAAGGCAGGGGGTTGCCAGCGGCATCGCGCTTCCAGTAGTTGGGGTTCTTGACCAGGGTAACCTGCTGCCCGGCGGTGTAGCTGCGCAGGCGGAAGGGGCCGGTGCCCACCACTTCCTCGGGGTTGACGTTGGTGGGCCAGGCGCTGTTGATTTCGGCGCGGGGCTTGCCCCCTTCCTGGCTGAAGGGTAGCAGCTTATGTTTAGGCATGATGGGCAGGCGCATGTAATGGATAAAGGCGGGCGCAGGTTTGGGCAGGGTAAAGCGCACCCGGAAATCGCCCAGCTTCTCGATTTTCACGCCCTCAAAGTTGGCCGCGTCGCCGCCCCGGGCCTCGGGGTTGGCGACAATCTGGGTGTAGGTAAAAACCACATCGTCGGCGGTAAAGGGGCGGCCATCGTGCCAGCGCACATCCCGGCGCAGGTCGAAGGTGTAAACCCGGCTATCGGTGATGGTCCAGCGGGTGGCTAGGGCCGGTTCGATCTGGTAGTTGGCCAGGTTGTACTCGATCAGACCGTCGAACATCTGATTGGCCAGGTTCTGGATGGCCGAATCGATTGCTCCGTAGTAAAAAAACGTCTGCGGGGCGCTGGCCAGCGACAAGGTGAGGCTCCCTCCAGCTTTGCCGGTTGTCACACCCAAACTGGTATAGGCCGGCAGTACCTTGGGCTGAGCAAAGCCCAGACCCGAAATCAGCAAAACCACAGCTATAAGCCAAAAACGTCTTTTCATCTTAACTCCTCCATCTGGTGCCTTAGCCCCTGGGCCCCACACGCATTGGTTCGGCTGAAGTATACGTCAGACGTTATTGGTATTCAAGTGGTATAATATCTGGCAATCTATGGAAACTAAGCTGGATCCTCACTCCGCCACCCCGCTTTACCTGCAACTCGAGGCCCTTTTGCGGGAAGCCCTGGCCTCCAACACCTGGAAAGCCGGTGAAGCCCTGCCCCCTGAGCGGGCCCTGGCAGAGCAGTTCGGGGTCTCGAGGCTCACACTGCGCAAGGCCCTCGAGCGCCTTGAGGCCCAGGGCCTGGTGCAGCGCCGTCAAGGATCGGGCACCTATGTAGCCCCCCGCCTCGAGCAGCCCCTCTCGACCCTTACGGGTTTTAGCGAGGATATGCGGGCCCGCGGCCTCGAGCCTACGGCCCGCTGGCTCAAGCGAGGGTTGTTCACCGCCTCTCCCGAGGAGGTGCTGGCCCTATCGCTCTCACCCGGCGAGAAGGTGGCCCGGCTCGAGCGCGTGCGTAGCGCCCAGGGTGAACCCATGGCTGTCGAACGGGCCGCTTTGCCTGCGCATCTCCTTCCCCATCCAGAGCAGGTCAAAGAATCCCTGTATGCCTATCTGGAAAGCAAGGGTCTGCGTCCGGTTCGTGCCCTGCAACGCCTGCGCTCGGTGGCGGCCAGTCGACAAGAGGCCGAGTTACTGGGCCTTCGCGTGGGCGAGCCAGTGCTCTATATCGAGCGGCTTAGCTACCTGGCCGATGGCAGCGTGCTGGAATTTACCCGCAGCCACTACCGGGGCGATCGCTACGATTTTGTAGCCGAGTTACGCAGCAACGCTGGCTAATTAGGGGATCAACTGTGGTGAAACATCGGGGCTGCTGTCCTGGTGTCCCACGGGAAGCTTCGCCCCCTGGCCCATCGAAGCAAGCCGCGTATATGCACTTCCCATGAGCCAGGATGAGGAAAAATCGGTGGTAGCGCACTCGGTGTTTAGCCCAAAGTTCACGCTTCTAAGCTACCTTGCTTCTAACCTCGAGCTGTGGTTCGAACCGCACTCATCGCTCTAGTGGCCATTGTTGTACTTTCGGTTTTTTTGGTCACCCGTCCCACGCCAAGTCCGGCCACGCCCAATCGGGGGGTGAGGCTCGAGGACGTCCACCTGACCCTCTACCCAGAGCAAGACCCCAAGGCCCGTTGGGAGTTTGCTGCAATTCAGGTCGAACAAGACCCCAGTACACGAGAAGCCAGAGTTACCGGCCTGGAATCAGGCGAGCGCTATGTGGAAGGTCAGTTAGACCTGCGGCTCTTCGCTCCCGAAGTAGTCATCGATCGCGTCGATAACCTTCTGCTTCCCTACGCCAGAGTGGAAATTCTTAAGGGCTGCTACACGGTCAACCTTGGCAAGCCCGGTGAAATGCCGGTTACCATAGACCAGCGCGAGGGGTTCCGGGCCCCCAGCGTTCACATTACCGCGCCCAGTTTGGAGGTGCAGGGCAAGGATTTCAGAAGCGATTTTGGTATCGAGAATCCCAGCTGGCGGGATCCCATCGAGAAATTTATCTCTGGCGGAGAACAGCCGCCCTGTCCCATCGAAGGTGGTAGCTCATGAAACGTTTAGCATGGCTTTTTCTTCTTCTGGCACTGGTTGTACTGGCCCAAGGCAAAGAGCAGCGCATCATCACCATCGAGGCACCCGGTGGGCAGCGTTCGGGCAACCTGCGCAATGGCCCCTGGGTCTACGAAGCAGGTAAGCCTGGCGGGGTTATTGGTAAAGTTAAGGACTTGGAAATCAATGCAACCCGTGCAACCTTAGAAGCACCCCAGGGCAAAACCATGCAGGAAGCCGAAGGCGAGCGGGTGGCCTCTTTCGAGGGCAGCGTAGTGGTCAAGCGCGACCGAATGACCGCTACCGGCCCCAGGCTGGTTTACCGCGAGTCCAGTGGACGTGGCACCCTCGAGGGCAATGCCCGCATGCGCCAGGAGCCCAAAGATAAAAATAGCGATCCAGTAGAGGTGTTGGCTCCACGTATGACTTTTGAGGTCGACACCAACATCTCTACCAGCGAAGGTGGCGTAACTCTAAAGAATGGCCGCCAAGAAGGGCGCTCCGATGCGGTCTATTACGAGGAAGATAGAGGGCTGGCGGTTTTCGGCGATGCCAAGGAGGTTGTGCTGCTGCGCAAGCGCGAGGGCAAGGGCGATCTGGTAATCCGCGCTAAGGAAGTACGTAGTCTGACCGACGAAAAGCGTTTGCTGGCAACCGGCGGGGTAACCCTGGTGGACGGTGACATTACCACTACCGGGGCCAGCCTGATCTACAACGACAATACCGGTGAGGCCACCATCGTGGCAGGCAGGGTAGGAAATCAAAACGTGCCTGCCCGGAGCGTGAACGCCAAGGAGCGGGCCACTTTGTCGGGCAACTCGCTGCTGCACAACGTTAATCGTTCGCAGGTGCGGGTGCTGGCCCAGGCACCCCGGCTACCGGTCAGCGATTTTCGCAAGTTGAGTGAGCAATAATAAGCGCCATGCGCTGGTTTTGGTTGCTTCTGGGGCTGTTGCTGGTAGCCATAGCCCAGCAGGAGCCCGAGCCCTCGTTTCAGACCACTGCCGAGATCGAGCGGCGGGGCAAGAAAATTGTGGTGGTCAAAACCGGGCCGGATAACCCCCCGGCCATCATCGAGCTGCGCGACCTGTATGGCGGGGTTATCACAGCATTGGACGCCGAAAAGAAGTCCCTTCGCCTGGGCGCGCGAGAATTTACCACTGATACACTGACCCGTTTCTGGCTCGAGGGTAAACCGGTACAGTTTACCGACTTGAAGGTGGGCCAGCAGGTTCGCCTCGAGGCTGCCGAGCAGAACGATGGCAGCCTCAGGGCCTTTGACGTGCAGATTGGCGGTAAGCCCGAAGGCCCCTCCCTTAGCCGTTCGCTTTTTGCCGATCCACCCCCCTATCGCGTCCAGATTACCTTTGGTGAGGATGCCAAGGCTTTCGGGTCCATCGCCCGCGTGGAGCAAATCCGGGAAGTAAACGACTTTGTATTCATGACCGGGGGCACCGCCAGGTATATTGAAGAAGAAGACCGCCTCGAGCTCGACCTCAAGCCCACGCCCAGGGCGGTAGAAGTTCAGCAAGGCAAGAGCAAGGCCTGGGGCAGCCGCCTCGACTACGATAATCAGAGCGGCGACGCGCGAGTAACGGGGCCTATCGAGCTCGAGCGTACCGGAGAAAAGCCCTTGCAGGGCAGCGCCCAACGCATGATCTATAACGTAGACGACGAAATTCTGCGCCTATTCGGCGAGATTAAGCTGGTGCAGGATGGCCGCACCTCCACAGCAGAAAGCGCGGTGGTACGTGAGAAAGATCGTATCGCCTACCTGTACGGTAGGAAGGACAAGCCGGTACGCAGCCAGAATAAGGATGGCTTCGTGCAGGGCACCAAAGTTCTGTACCACCTTGATAGCGGCGATGTGGTGGTGCTAGAGGGGGTGCAGGGGGAGTTTCAGGAACCTTGAGCGGCGCTAAGGGTGATGCCTGCCATCAAAAGTCCTAATTTTTCTTCTGTAGCTTCAGTGGGCTTAAGTTCACCCATGATGCGCCCTTCGAACATCACCAAAATGCGGTCGGAAAGCGAGCGCACCTCGTTGAGGTCGGCGGAGACCAGTAGAACGGCCATACCCGCATCCCTGGCTTTTACAATGTTCTCGTGAATAAACTCAATGGCCCCAATGTCCACCCCGCGGGTAGGTTGAGCAGCAACCAACACCTTGGGCTTTCGGCTTAGCTCTCGCCCCACGATAATTTTCTGCGCATTACCCCCCGAGTAGCGACGGGCCGCCAACTCGGTACTGCGGGGCCGGACATCGTAGGTCTCGACCACCTCCTGTGCATGGGCTTCCATTTGATCCGCATTCAGAAAACCCAGAAAACCTGCGTAGGGCGGTCGGTAATGGTCACCCAGAATCAGGTTCTCGCGGGTGGTGAAGTCCAGCACCAGCCCTCTGGCGTTGCGGTCTTCGGGGATATGCGAGACCCCCCATTCGCGTACTGTGCGGGCACTGGGCTTGAGGGCCTGGCCGTGGTACAGGATGGTTCCCTCAAAGGGTCGAAGTCCAGTAATAGCCTCTACTAGCTCGGTCTGGCCGTTGCCCTCAACGCCCGCAATGCCCACAATCTCACCCGCCCGCACCTGAAATGACACCCCGTTAAGCCGGTGTTTTTTGTCTTTTCCGGGGATTCGTAGGTCGCTGACCTCCAGCACAGCCTCGGCAGGCTTAGCCTCCGACTTGTCTACCGAAAGAATAACCTCGCGACCTACCATCATACGGGCCAGCTCGTTTACGCTGGTTTCGGGTGTATTCACAGTACCCACCACCCTCCCGTCGCGAATGACCGTCACACGGTGGGAGAGCTTGATGACCTCGGCAAGCTTGTGGCTGATAAAAATTACCGCATTGCCTTGCTCCACGTAGCGGTGCAGGAAGTCGAACAGTTCATCGGCCTCCTGCGGGGTTAGTACGGCGGTTGGCTCGTCCAGAATAAGAATTTTGGCCTTGCGGTAAAGCGCCTTGAGGATCTCTACCCGTTGCTGCAAGCCCACTGGCAGCTCCTCTACCGGCGTATCTAGCGGCAGATCGAACTCGAGGTCCCTCATCAAAGCCTCGACCTCGGCCCGGGCCTGAGCCAGGTTGAGCTGTCCCCCCTGCGTGGGCTCAGAACCCAGAATCACATTCTCCAGCACTGTAAAGGGGTCTACCAGCATAAAGTGCTGGTGCACCATCCCGATCCCCTGGGCAATGGCATCGCCCGGCTCGGTAATGTTTACCTTCTGGCCGTTGATCCATATCTCACCCTGGTCGGGCTTGACCAGACCATACACAATTTTCATCAGGGTAGACTTCCCCGCCCCGTTCTCCCCTACCACTGCCAACACCTCACCCCAGCGAACATCGAGGGAAATACGGTCATTTGCTAACACCAGGGGATAGCGTTTGGTGATGTTCTTGAGCTCGAGAGCTACCGCACCCTTTGCGTAGGTCTTAGAGTCGGAAACAGAAATATCCATGCTCACAATCATACAAGCTATAACCCCAACACCTCGAGCAAAATAGCGCCCAAAGGAAAACCCCTGGGCGCTTGTAGAAAAGCAGAGCTTAACGCTTATCGGGCACCTTGATGGCACCGGAGATGATCTGGCTGCGCAAAACCGCCAGTCGGTTGATAACGGCCTGCGGGATCAGGGCCTTATTGTACTCGTCGAGGGCAAAGCCCACACCGTTGTTGTTCAGGCCAAACTCGCGCACCCCACCCTTGAAGGTGCCATCCTTGACCGACTTGATGACATCGTAGGTAGCAACATCTACGCGCTTGAGCATGGAGGTGAGCACGTGGTTGAGGGTGTTGGGGTTGTTGTCGGTGTCACCCAGGTAGTTTTGGTTGGCATCCACGCCAATCATGAACATGGGGCGGCTGGTCGCTGCCGGGCAGGACTGGTTGTAAGCGGCATAGCGCGGCACGTTAGAACCGTTATTGGAGATAAAGCGCACGCCCGAGGGCAGCTCGTTTTGCTTCAAGCACTTCTGCTGCTTGACATAGTCCAGCACGCCCAGGCCCGATGCACCAGCAGCGGCATAGATGATGTCGGCGCCCTGTTTAGCCTGTGCGGTGGCAATTTCCTTGGCTTTACCGGGATCGTTCCAGGCAGCAGGGGTGTTACCCACGTAGTTGATGAGCACGCGGGGGTTGGAGATGCCCCGCTCACGCATACCTGCAATCGCCCCGGCCCGGTAGCCCTGCTCAAACTTGTGAATCAGAGGGATGTCCATGCCCCCCACAAAGCCCACAACGCCAGTGTTGGTCATGCGGCCTGCAATGTAGCCAACCAGGTAGCTGCCCTCGTGCTCCCGGAAAACCAGGCCCACTGCGTTGGGGCACTTGCCCTCGCAGGGCACCGAGTCAATTACGGCGAACTTAACGTCTTTGAACTCCTGGGCATTCTTGGTAATTGAGGGTTCGTTGGCAAAGCCCACGCCCACAATTAGGTCAAAACCTTCCTCCGCAAAGCGGCGGATACCCTGGCCCACCTGACCGGGGTCGCCGGGCTCAAAGTCGAAGACCTTTACGCCAAGCTCCTTGGCTGCCCGCTGGGCCCCTTCGAACGTGGACTGGTTGAAGCTGCGGTCGTTCTTACCACCTGCATCGAAAGCCATGCCCACGCGAATCTCCTGGGCCAGACCCAAGCCTAGCGCGGTCGCTACGGCAACACCGAGCACTACGAGTTTCTTCATGTGATTCGCCTCCATTTCACTTGTGCACACCACAAGTGCTGAACTGGCTGTTAGCCTCAGGCATTATAGAGCACAAGGCATGAGGCTTGAAAGGGGCTTGACAAAAGGATGAAGCTCCTTTTTTAAGCCAAAACGAGCAAGCCAGTAATGTTTTGCAGTCGGCACTCTAGCTGATAGCATCTGGGCATGTCTACACCCAAGCAGCGAATCATGGAATTGCGGGAGCTGATTCGTTACCACAATTACCGTTACTACGTGCTGGACAAACCCGAGATTTCCGATGCCGAGTACGACCGATTGATGCGCGAGCTAAAAGAGCTGGAGGAGGCCCATCCCGAACTGGTTACCCCCGATTCGCCCACACAAACCGTGGGCAGCGCCATCCTCGAGACCCCCTTCACCCCTGTACCCCACCCCACCCGCATGTACTCGCTGGGGAATGCCTTTTCCAAAACCGATATCGCCGACTTCGAGGCCAGCATCAACCGCTTCCTGGGCCGTGAAGAGTCGCATGAATATGTGCTCGAGTACAAGATTGATGGGCTGTCAGTCAACCTCATCTACGAAGATGGGGTGTTTCGCCAGGGGCTCACCCGTGGCGACGGGCAGACTGGCGAGGACGTAACACCAAATCTGCTGGCGATTCCCGACATTCCCAGGCGGCTACCGAAACCCCTCGACCTCGAGGTGCGAGGGGAGATTTACCTACCCATCCAGACTTTTTTAGAGTTGAACGCGCAGCTCGAGGAGGAAGGAGAGCCACCCTTCAAAAACCCACGCAATGCCGCAGCGGGCAGCCTGCGACAAAAAGACCCCAGAATCAGTGCCAGCCGGGGGTTGCGGGGTTTGTTTTACGGTCTGGGAAAACCGGAAAACCTGGGGGTAAAAACCCAGCTGGAGTTACTACAAAAGCTGGGCCAGCTTGGTTTTTCAGTAGAGCCGCATTACCGGGTTGTGCAGGGGGTGGAAGGCATCGAGCAGGGTTATCAGGCCATGCTGGCAGAGCGCAGAACCCTGCCATTTGAAGCCGATGGTGTGACGGTCAAACTTAATAATCTGTCCCTATGGAACGAACTAGGCTACACCGCAAAAACCCCTCGCTTTGCCATTGCCTACAAGTTCCCCGCCGAAGAGAAGACGACACGTGTGCTGCAGGTGATCTTTCAGGTAGGGCGCACCGGCCGGATCACGCCGGTGGCCGAGCTCGAGCCGGTCTCCCTGGACGGATCTACCGTGAGCAGGGTCACCCTGCACAACGAAAGTTACGTGCAGGAGTTGGGCCTGCGCATCGGGGATACCGTGCTGGTGCACAAGTCGGGCGGGGTGATTCCCGAGGTGTTGCGGGTGGTCACCGAGGCCCCCAGGGGTGATGCGCCTGTAGAGTGGCCCAGCCACTGCCCCGAGTGTGGTACAGCCCTCGAGCTATCGGGCAAAATTCACCTCTGCCCCAACCCCCTATGCCCGGCCAAAGCCTTTGAGTCCATCCGGCATTTTGCCAGCCGTAGGGCCATGGATATCCAGGGCCTGGGCGAGAAGCTGATTGAGCAGCTCCTGGAAGCCGGTCTGGTGCGGGATGCTGCCGACCTGTACAACCTAAAAAAGGAGGACATCGCCAGACTCGAGCGCATGGGGGACAAAAGCGCCCAAAACCTTATCGAGCAGATAGAGGCCAGTAAAAGCCGGGGCTTGGAGCGATTGCTCTTTGCCTTGGGCATTCCACAGGTGGGCGAGGCCACAGCCCGTGCCCTGGCCAAGCGTTTTGGGCACCTCGACAATATCCTCAAGGCCACAGTAGAAGACCTGGATGCTGTGCCGGACATTGCCGAGACCACCGCCCAGGCCATCCACCAGGCCCTAGCCAGGCCACAGATGCGCCGCTTCATCGAGCGCCTGCGGGCCGCGGGTGTAGTGTTCGAGGCCAGGGAAAAGCAGCAAAGCCACGCCCTCGAGGGCCTCACTTTCGTGCTAACCGGCGAGCTGTCCTTACCCAGAGAAGAAGTGGCGCGGCGGCTCGAGGCCCACGGGGGCAAAATTTCGGGCTCTGTAAGCAAGAAAACCAGCTACGTAGTGGCCGGGCCGGGTGCAGGCTCCAAGCTAACGAAAGCCAAGGAGCTAGGCGTCCCCATTCTGGACGAGGTCGGGCTTAAGGCGTTGCTGGAACAAAAGGTGGGAACGGGCGTGCTTTAGTCCAGTTCACGACGCTGTGTTGTGTCTTTGCCCTCGAGCAAGCCGGCTTCCAGCTCCTCGAGCAGGGCGTAGAGCTGTTCCAGCTTGCGCTTACCCAGGATGCGCTCAATCTCGGCGTAAACCCCCACCACCTCGGGCTTGATCTCTTCCACCAAAGCCTGCGCAGTCTCGGTCAGGCGCACCCGAATGCTGCGGCCATCGGCTTGGTTGGCATAGCGGCGCACCAGGCCCCGCTGTTCCATGCGCCGCAAGATGCCGGTCATGCTGGGCAGGAGAATCCGGCACTGCTCGGCCAGCTGGGATATCTCCAGCCCCTCGTGCCCATCCAGCGCTCGCAAAATACGCCACTGTTGCTCGGTCAGGCCATGCCGGCTGAGCACAGTACGAAACCGCTGCACCACCGCCTCACGGGTGCGTAACAGGGCCATAGGCAGCGAGTGGGTAAGGTCGCGCAGCAGCCGATTGGAGGGGTCTTTGGGTGCAGGAAGCGACATATCCTTACTCGGGACAATTGTACCTTGGGCTTCAAAGTACAATGGTGTTTTACTTAATATATTAACTAACTCAGACGCTTTTTATAGCCTGGCTCACATATCAGTAAAGGAGCGCAATGGTCGAGTTCAAAGGCAGCATCGTACCCCTGGTGACACCGTTCAAGAACGGTGCAATCGACGAAGCCGCGCTTGAGCGGCTCATCGAGCGGCAGATCGAAGCGGGCTCCCACGCCCTGAGCGTGGGCGGCACCACCGGCGAGCCGGGCACCCTCAGCGTAGAGGAGCGCAAGTACCTGATCGAGCTGGCCCTGCGGTTTATCCGGGGGCGCGTGCCCCTGCTGGCCGGAACCGGAACCCTGCGGCTCGACGAAACCTTGGAGATCACCCAGGCGGCCTACAAGATGGGCGCGCAGGGGGCGCTGGTCATCACCCCTTACTACATCAAGCCCAACCAGGAGGGGCTCTACCGGTTTTTTGGCCAGGTGGCCCAGGCCGTGCCGGAGATGCCCATCGTGCTCTACAACATTCCAGGCCGGGCCGGGGTCGAGATTAAGGTCGAGACGGTGGCCCGCTTGCGGCGGGACTTCAAGAACGTGGTGGGCCTCAAGCACTCCTCCAAGGACGTGGAGTACGTCTCGGAGCTGCTGCGCAGGGTGGGGCGGGATTTTAACGTGTACTGCGGCCTCGAGGCCCTCACCTTCCCCATGATGTGCGTGGGGGCGGTGGGCACCATCGCCGCCACGGCCAACTGGCTGCCCAAGGAGACCGCCCAGATGTGCCGGCTCACCCTGGAGGGCCGGTTCAAGGAGGCGCTCGAGCTGCACTACTACGGCCTCGAGGCCAACGACGCGGTCTTCTGGGACACCAACCCCATCCCCCTCAAAACCGTGCTGTCCTGGATGGGCCTGTGCGAAAAGGAGTGGCGCGAACCCCTGGGCCCCACCACCCCCGAGGTCGAGGCCCGGCTGCGCCGCATGGCCGAGTCCTACGGCCTGATCGCTTCGGAGCAAAAAGGTCGTGAAGTGCTGCCCGATCCATCGGGCAAGCAGTACGTGTGAGCCTACTGTTGCTGTGGTGATTCATGAAACGCGCACGCTTTATCTCCAAAGGCCGCACCCTGGAAGGGTATCTCCAGGACGGGATGCTGCTCGACCACGCCGGTGAGGCCCACCACCCCGATGCGGTGCAGTGGTTGCTCCCGGTTGAGCCCGGCAAGGTGATCGCCCTGGCCCTGAACTTTGCCGAACACGCCGACGAGTTTGGCCTCAAGCGCCCCAGCGAGCCGGCTTTGTTCTGGAAGCCCAACACCAGCCTGCTACCCCACAAGGGCACGGTCATCTACCCCCAGGGGGCCCGGTTTATGCACTTCGAGTGTGAGCTGGCGGTGATTATGGGACGCCACGCCCGCCGGGTCAAGGCCAAAGATGCCCTGGACTACGTGGGGGGCTACACCATCGCCAACGACCTGGTGGTGCGCGATTATGTGACCAACACCTTCCGCCCGCCCATTCGGGGCAAGGGCTGGGACACCTTCGGCCCGCTGGGGCCCTTCTACGTTACCGCCGACGAAATTGCCGATCCCCACAACCTGCGGATGCGGGCCTACGTCAACAACGAGCTACGCCAGGAGGCCACCACCCAGGGCATGATTTTCTCTATACCGGAGATCATTGAGTTCATCAGCCGCTTCATGACCCTGGAGCCGGGCGACGTGCTCCTGACCGGAACACCCAAGGGCATCTCCCAGGTGCACCCCGGCGACCTCATGCGCATGGAGATTGAAGGGCTGGGGGCGCTGGAAAACCCCATCGAGTGGGAGACCGAGGAGGCCGAGCCGATTATTTCGCAGGAAGGGGACAGGTCGGTAGTGCTATGAAGGTATCGGAGAAAACCCAGGCCATCCGCCCTGAGTTCATCGCGCAGGTGCGGAACAAAATTGCCACCCACACCGTAACGCACTTCATCAACGGGGCCTTTGTGCCGGGGGTGCGGGGCGAGCTGTTCGAGAGCCTCGACCCCTCCAACAACCAGGTGCTGGCCTACGCCTACAGGGGCCACGCCGAGGACGTGGACAAAGCCGCCAAAGCCGCCAAGGCGGCGTTTCCCCGGTGGAAACAGAGCGCCAAAACCCGCAAGAGATACCTGCTCAAGATTGCCGAGGTGCTGGAGAAGCACGGCGACGAGCTAGCGGTGATGGAGTGCCTGGACGCCGGGCAGGCCCTGCGGATCGTGCGGGCCCAGGTGGCGCGGGCCGCCGAGAACTTTAGCTTTTACGCCGAGTACGCCGAGCGGGCCATGGACGGGCGCAGCTACCCGGTGGACAGCGAGTGGCTCAACTACAGCATTCGCGTACCGGTCGGGGTCTGCGGCATCATCACCCCCTGGAACGCCCCCATGATGCTCTCCACCTGGCGCATTGCCCCGGCCCTGGCTTTCGGCAACACGGTGGTCTTGAAACCCGCCGAGTGGTCGCCCCTGACCGCCTGGAAGCTGGCGGAGATCATGCAGGAAGCCGACCTGCCGCCGGGGGTCTTCAATGTGGTGCAGGGCTTCGGCGAGGAGGCCGGCGACGCGGTGGTGCGCCACCCGGACATCCCCCTAATCGCCTTCACCGGGGAGACCACCACCGGCAGCCTCATCACCCGCAACAGCGCGGAGCACCTCAAGCGGCTCTCCCTCGAGCTCGGCGGGAAATCCCCCGCCATCATCTTCGAGGACGCCGACCTCGAGCGGGCCCTGGATGCTACCGTCTTCCAGATTTATAGCTTCAACGGCGAGCGCTGCACCGCCAACTCACGGGCGCTGGTGCAGGAAAGCATCTTTGAAGAGTTCGTGCAACGGGTGGCCGAACGGGCTGCCCGGATCAAGGTGGGGCATCCCCTCGAGCCCGACACCGAGGTGGGCCCCCTGATCCACCCCGAGCACCTGCAGCGCGTGCTGGGCTACGTGGAAATTGGCAAACAGGAGTCCCAACACATCTTCGGCGGTGAGCGGGTGGGCACCGAGGGCAACTATGTGCGACCCGGCCTGTTTGTGGCCGAAAACCACCACCGCATCGCCCAGGAGGAGATTTTTGGCCCCATCCTGACCGTCATCCCCTTCAAGGACGAGGCCGACGCCCTGCAAAAGGCCAACGACTCCAAGTACGGCCTGGCCTCCTACGTCTGGACGCGGGACGTGGCCCGGGCGCACCGCATGGCCCTGCACCTGGAGGCCGGTATGACCTGGATCAACTCGCACAACGTGCGGCACCTGCCCACCCCCTTTGGCGGGGTCAAGATGAGCGGCACCCACCGCGAGGGCGGCGAGCACAGCCTGGAGTTCTACACCGAGCTGAAGCACATCGCCCTGCCGCTCACCGAGCACGCAATTCCGAAGTTTGGGAAGTGAAGGAGGCACCCATGGCACGCAGCGGCAAGGAGTATCTACAAGCCCTCAGAGAGAACCCGCCCAACCTCTGGTACAAGGGCCAGAAGGTTGAAGACCCCACCACCCACCCGGTCTTCAAGGGCATCACCCACGCCCTGGCCGAGCTGTACGACATGCAGCACGACCCGCGCTACCGCGATATTTTGACCTACGAAGAGGGCGGTAAGCGCTACGCTATGAGCCTGCTACCGGCCCGCAGTAAAGAAGACCTGGCCCGGCGCAGCGCGGCCTACAAGCTCTGGGCCGATGCCAACCTGGGCATGATGGGGCGCTGCCCGGACTACCTGAATGCGGTGCTGATGGCTTTTGAGCAGAGCGCCGAGTTTTTTGGGGCCTATGCCGACAACGTGCGCCGCTACGTGCAGTACGTGCGCGAAAACGACCTCGCCACCACCCACTGCCTTACCAACCCCCAGGTCAACCGGGCCAAGAGCAACCTCGAGCAGCCCGACCCCTACATCCCCCTGGGGGTGGTGAGCGAAAATGAGAAGGGCATCGTGGTGCGGGGGGCCCGGATGCTCTCCACCCTGCCCACCGCCGATGAGCTGTTGGTCTTCCCCTCCACCCTGCTCAAGGAAGGGCCGGGAGCCGACAAGTACGCGGTGGCCTTTGCCATCCCCACCAACACCCCAGGGCTGCACTTTATCAGCCGCGAAAGCATGGCCGTGGGGGACTCGAGCTTCGACCACCCCCTGAGCAGCCGGCTGGAAGAGATGGACTGCCTCACGGTCTTCGACGATGTGTTTGTGCCGTGGGAGCGGGTTTTCATCTACAAAGACCTGCAACGCTGCAACACCGCCTACGCCGAGACCGGGGCCCTGATGCACATGGCCCATCAGGTGGTGGTGCTCAAAAACGCCAAGACCGAGGCCTTTTTGGGGCTGGTTTCCCTGATGGGCGAGACCATCGGGGCCGATGCCTTCCCCCACGTGCAGGAAAAAATCGCCGAAATAATCGTGTATCTGGAGGCCATGAAGGGTTTCTGGGCCCGGGCCGAGCGCGACGCCCAGCCCAACAAGTACGGCCTGGTCTGCCCCGACCGGGGGGCCCTGGATGGGGCGCGCAACCTGTATCCCCGGCTCTATCCCCGCATCAACGAGATCGTCCAGCAGATAGCGGCCTCGGGCCTGATCACCCTACCCTCCGAACACGATTTCAACTCCCCCCTGGCCCCTTATCTGGAAAAGTTCCTGCAATCGGCCACCCTACCGGCCAGAGAGCGCGTGCAGCTCTTCCGCCTGGCCTGGGACATGACCATCAGCGGCTTTGGCGCACGCCAGACCCTCTACGAGCGCTTCTTCTTCGGCGACCCGGTGCGCATGTACCAGACCCTCTACGCGGTCTACGACAAGGAGCCCTACAAGGAGCGCATCCGGCAGTATCTGGGCTGGAAAACCCAGGCCCAGCCGGAGGTGGTCGCGGGCGACTAAGGCCGCCCCCTTTCAGCTATGGAAACCACCCAACCCACCCTGCAAGACCAGCTCCGCCAGGTCATGCGTTACTGGCCCAGTGGGGTCACGGTGATTGCCGCCCGCTTTGAGGGGGAGGCTCGAGGCATGACCGCTAGCAGCTTTACCAGCGTGAGCCTGGAGCCCCCCTTAATCCTGGTCTGCATCAACCAGACAGCCCAGCTCTGGCCGATTCTGGAGCGCGCGGGGCAGTTTTCCGTGAACCTCCTGCCCGAGGGGCACGAACACATCTCCGACCACTTTGCCGGACGCCCCATCGAGGGCTACGAGCCCCTTACCACCGAAGACCCCCCGGCCCTCGAGGGGGCTCTGGCTACGCTCTTCTGCCGAACCTGGGCGATCTATCCGGGGGGCACCCACAAGATTGTGGTGGGGCAGGTGGAACGCGTGACGCTGGGCAGCGGGGCCCGGCCCTTGCTGTACTGGAACCGGGGCTACCGGCAACTGCCCTGAAGCGAGGTGACTATGACCCAGATTCCCAACATCATCCGCATCGGCCACGGGGTGTTCTACGTGACCGATCTGGAGCGTTCGCGCCACTTCTACGTAGATTTACTCGGCCTGAACGTGCTGCACGAAAGCCAGAGCGCCCTGTACCTGCGCGGTACCGAGGACCGCGAGTGGACCCTCAAGCTCGAGCTGGCCCCCGAACCCGGCGTCAAACACCTGGGCTACCGGGTGGCCGGCGAACTGGATTTGCAGCTCCTGGCCGAGCTGGCCCAGGCCCTGGGCCTCCCCCACCGCTGGGAGAGCGAGCAGGATCGGCCCAGAATGTTGCGCCTGCAAGACCCTTTTGGGGTTCCGGTGGCCTTCTATGCCGAAAGCCAGAAGTACCCCTGGCTCCTGCAACGCTACGACCTGCACAAAGGCCCCGGCATCCAGCGCATTGACCACATCAACGTGATGACGCCGCAGGTGGAGGCCATGACCCGCTGGTACATGGATAAGCTGGCCTTCCGCCTCTCGGAGTACACCGAGGGCGACGACGGCCGAATCTGGGCGGCCTGGATTCATCGCAAGGGCAACGTACACGACCTGGCCCTCACCAACGGCACCGGCCCCCGGCTGCACCACTTCGCCTACTGGATGCCCGACGCCATGAGCATCATCCGGGCCTGCGACATTCTGGCCGGGGCCATGCAAACCGAGGCCATCGAGCGCGGGCCGGGACGCCACGGCGTCTCCAACGCCTTCTTCCTGTACCTGCGCGACCCCGACGGCCACCGCATCGAGCTGTATACCTCCGACTACAGCACGGTAGACCCCGATTTCGAGCCCATCCGCTGGAGCCTGAACGACCCCCGCCGCCAGACCCTGTGGGGAGCCAAAACCCCCAGGAGCTGGTTCCTGGAGGGCTCGCTTCTGGAGGCCTTCGAGGGGGGTTGGGTGCAGCCGCAGGAGTCGGAGTTGCAAGGGCTGCCGCAGCACGTCATCTGAAGGCACCCTCGCCCAACCGGCTGACCTGAAATAACCCAAACGGTTGAGTGTGGGGCCGATTCAGCGTTCTTGACAGTGAGAAAACCTGCGTTTAGACTGTCGCCCAACACAAGGTTAAACAAACGAGTGTTTGTTTGGTTGAGGGAGGCGTGGTGAAGGAAACAGTAGCAATACTGGGGGCAGGCACGATGGGCCGGGGCATCGCCGAGGTGGCGGCCCTGGCCGGCCATGCGGTCTGGCTCTACGACCCCCTCGAGGCCGCCCTCGAGCGCGCCCTGACCGAGATTCGCACCGACCTGCAAAAGCTGGCCGAGAAAGGCCGCCTGGTAGGTACGGTGGACGAGGTTCTGGCCCGCATACAGCCCACCCAGTCGCTGGAGGACTGCGCGAAGGCCGCCTGGGTTATCGAAGCGGCGCCGGAGCAGCTCGAGCTCAAGCAAGAGCTGCTGGGCCAGCTGGGCCAGCTCAACCCAGACAACATCCTGGCTAGCAACACCTCGACCTTTTCCATCTCGGCCATCGCCGCCAGGGTCAAGCACCCCGAGCGGGTGCTGGGGCTGCATTTCTTCAACCCCGCCCAGCGCATGAAGCTGGTGGAGGTGGTGGGGGGGCTACAGACCGCCCCCGCCCTTCTACAGCGCGCGCTGGAGCTGATGCAAAGCTGGGGCAAGGAGCCCGTACAGGTGGTGGACGCCCCCGGCTTCCTGGTGAACCGGGTGGCCCGGCCCTTTTACGGCGAGGCCCTGAGGCTGCACGGCGAGGGCATCGCCAAAGAGCACATAGACTGGATTCTGCGCGGCCTGGGCTTCCCCATGGGGCCCTTCGAGCTGATGGACCTCATCGGGCTGGATGTCAACTACGCCGCATCGACCTCGGTCTATCAGGCTTTCTATGGCGAACCTCGCTACCGGCCCCACCCGTTGCAGTATCAGCGGGTGGCCGCGGGGATGCTGGGCCGCAAAACCGGCCAGGGCTGGTACACCTACCCCCCCGGCCCGCCCAGGCCGCCCACCCCGCCCCCGGTGCAAACCCAGGACACCCCCCTTCCCCTAATTGTGGGGCCCAACCCGCTGGCCCAGGAGCTTCGGGCCCGCTTCCGGCACACCGAAAATGCCGCTGAGGCGCAGTTTGTGCTGGACTGCCGGGTCAAGCTCGAGCGCAAGCACGACTTTTTCGAGAATCTACCGGTGGTCTCGCTGGTCTGGGGGCACTCGGCCAGCAGCGTGCAGGCCGAGTTCCGGGAGCGCCCGGTGGCTGGTTTCAGCCTGGTGCCACCCATCGGGGAACAGGCCATCGTTGAACTCTTTGCGCCCCTGAGCGGGGCCAACCAGGCCCTCGAGCTGGCCCAAACCTACTTCCGCGCCCACGGACACCACACCCTACTTCTGCCCGACCAGCCCGGCGGGGTAGGATTCCGCATCCTGGCCCTGCTCATCAACGAGGCCGTCTCGGCCCTAGCCGAAGGGGTGGCCAGCCCCGCCGACCTGAACCGCGCCATGCGGCTGGGCACGGGCTACCCGCTGGGGCCTCTGGAGTGGGCCGAGCGGCTCTGGCTCAAGCCGGTGCTGCGGGCCTTGGAAGGGCTCCAGGCTGAGCTGGGCGAGGATCGCTACCGTCCACACCCCTTGCTGCGCCGGATGGTGGCCGCAGGTCTGGAAACTTTCGGAAATCTATCCTTGGCTCCATATGCCAAGGGAGATTTGCAAACCCGTGAGGAGGAGGCAGTATGAAGCGAGTTTTGGTAGGACTACTGGCCCTTGGACTGGGGCTGGGCTTAGCCCAGCAGGCCCCCCTGAAGATTGGAGTGGTGGTCTCGGCCACCGGCCCCGCCGCCAGCCTGGGCATTCCCGAGCGCAACACCCTGGTGCTCCTGGAAGAGCAGGTCAACCGCCGGGGCGGGGTGGCAGGCCGTCCGGTGCAGTTTATCATTCTGGACGACGCCTCGGACACCACCCAGGCAGTGCGGGCTGTCCGGCGGCTGATCCAGGAAGAGCAGGTGTTGGCCATTATTGGCACCACAACCACCCCGGCCAGCCTGGGCATGATTGACCCCGTGGCCGAGGCCGGTGTGCCCAAAATTTCCCTGGCGGCCAACCTCGAGATCGTCTTCCCGGTGGATGAAAAGCGGCGTTGGGTGTTCAAAACCCCCCAGACCGAGCAGCAGATGAGCCAGCCCATCGTGCGGGACATGGCCGCTTCCGGGGTCAAGACCGCAGCCTACATCGGCTTTAACGACGCCTACGGCGAGGGCTGGGCCCGGGCCTTCGAGGCGGCGGCCCGCGAGGCCGGCATCCAGGTGGTGGCCTCCGAGCGCTTTGCCCGCACCGATACCTCGGTGGCCGGTCAGGTGCTGCGCATCCTGGCCCGCAACCCCGATGCAGTTCTGATCGGCGGCTCGGGCACCGCGCCGGTGCTGCCCCAGCGCACCCTGCGCGAGCGCGGCTACCGGGGCCTCATCTACCAGACCCACGGCGTGGCCAACCCCGACTTCCTGCGGGTGGGCGGCGATGTGGTGATAGGCACCCGCCTGCCCGCCGGCCCGGTGCTGGTCTTCGACCAGCTTCCCCCCGACTTCCCCAACCGGCAGGTAGCCACCAGCTATGTGCAGCAGTACGAAGCCCGTTTTGGCATCGGCAGCTACTCCACCTTTGGCGGCCACGCCTACGACGCCTGGGCCATTTTGCGCCCGGCCCTTGAGCGTGCTCTGCGCCGCGAGCAGACCACCAACCTGGCCGCCTTCCGGCGGGTGCTGCGCGACGAGCTCGAGGCCACCCGCAATGTGGTGGGCACCCACGGTATCTTCAACATGTCCCCCACCGACCACCTGGGCCTGCGCTTCAACGAGGCCGCGGTGATGGTCGAGGTCGTTAAGACGCCTGCCGGCAAGCTAGACTGGAAGCTTCTGCGCACCTTCAGGTAATGGGCCTGGGGGTGGGGAGGTATCGAAATCCTCCCCACCCCCTCCCCCGCTCTTTTCTTATGGATTGGACCATCCTATCTTTCCTCACCGCCGACGCACTGCAAAACGGCACCATCTACGCGCTACTGGCGCTCTCGCTGGTGCTGGTTTTTGCGGTAACAAGGGTCATCCTTGTGCCGTTGGGCGAGTTTTTGGTCTATGCCCCACTCACCTATGTGTGGTTTTTGCCTGCCGAGGTGAGCGGGCTTAACCTGCAGGGCCAGATCCCTGGAACAGCCTGGCTGGCGGCAGCCATGCTGCTGTGGTGGGCCATTTTAGACCGTACAAATCTCAGACGTGCCGGTTTGTTGGCTTTGAGTGCGCTGGGCGTGTTGGGCCTGGCCTGGTGGGGGGCCCAGGGGGTACCGCTGTGGCTGGGCTGGTTGCTGGCAGTCCTGGTGGTGCTGCCCATTGGCCCGGCCTCCTATCGGCTGTTTTTTGAGCCGGCCAAGAACGCCAGCGTGCTTACCTATCTGATTATTGCGGTGGGCCTGCACTTTGCCTTTATGGGCCTGGGGCTGGTGTTTTTTGGCCCCGAACAGTTCCGCCTGCCCGCCATCCTGGGGGGGCAGACCACCATTGGGCTGGTGCCGGTAAACAACCAGGCCTTCCTGGTCTACGGCTTCGCACTTCTGGCCATGGTGGGCCTGTTTCTGTTTTTCACCAAAAGCATCTACGGCAAGGCCCTGCGGGCCTGTGCGGTCAACCGCTACGGGGCCCGGCTCCTGGGCATCAGCCCCAGCCAGGCCGGCTATGTTTCGTTTGGCATTGCCACCCTCATCGCCTGCGTGAGCGGGATGCTGCTGGCCCCCCTTATCTCCCCGGCCTACTTCCAGGGCTTCTTGCTAGGCCTCAAGGGCTTTGTGGCCGGAATTCTGGGCGGCCTTATCAGCTATCCGCTGGCGGTGGTGGGGGCCTTGCTGGTGGGGGCCATGGAGTCCTGGGCCTCCTTTCAGGCCAGCGCCTATAAAGACGCCATCGTGTTTGCCCTGCTGCTGCCCATCCTCTTGTGGCGCAGCCTGCAAAGCCACGAGCTGGGGGAGGAGGACTGATGAAGCTTCAGCTATCCCCCATCACCCTGGTGGCCGTGGGACTGCTGATCTTGCTGCCGCTCTGGCTACCCCCGTCCTCGTTTTATCTGACGGTGGGCAACTATATCGCCTTTGGCGCCCTGGTCGCGCTGGGGCTGTACCTGCTCACCGGCCTATCGGGCATGACCAGTTTCGGCCAGGCGGCCTTCATGGGGCTGGCCGCCTACACCAGCGCCCTCCTGACCATCGGCCAGGGCTTGAGCCCCTGGCTGACCCTGCCGCTGGGGGTGCTGGCTGCGGTGGTGGGCGCGGTGGTGCTGGGTGGCATCACCGCCCGGCTCAAGGGCCACTACCTACCCCTTTCCACCATTGCCTGGTGTATGGCCCTGTACATCGTGATGGGAAGCTGGATTGACCTCACCGGCGGGCACACCGGCCTGCGCGGCATTCCTTCCGTTTCGGTGTTCGGCTGGAGCCTGAACGACAGCAGAAGCTACTTTTACCTATCCTGGTTTTTTGTGCTGCTGGGCGCCTGGACAGCCTGGAACCTGACCAACAGCCGCGTTGGGCGGGCCATGCGGGCCTCCAAAGGCGATGCCGTGGCAGCGGCCAGCTTCGGGGTGAACCCGGCGGTACTCAAGCTGCAGGTCTTCGTGCTCTCGGCCATCTACGCCGGCGTGGCCGGCTGGCTCTACGTGCACTATCAGAAGTTTATCAACCCCACCCCCTTCAGCCTGGACGCCTCCATCAAGTACCTGATTGCGGCGGTGGCCGGGGGCGTGGGCAGCATTCCGGGGGTCATTCTGGGCTCGGGGTTGGTGACGGGCCTCGAGGAGGTGCTCAAGGGCCTGCTGCCGCGCATTTTCGGCCGCACCGGCAACTACGAGATCATCGCCTATGGCCTGATTCTGGTGCTCATTCTGATGTTCGCCCCCAAGGGGCTGTGGCCCTTCCTCGAGCGCTACCTACCCAAATCCCGCCCGCAAAACCCCGCTGGCAGCGGCCTGCCGGGCCGGCTGGTTGCGGGCAAGCCCGGTGAGGTGGTGCTCGAGGTTGACAACCTGAGCAAAAGCTTTGGCGGTCTGCTGGCGGTCAACGGCATCAGCTTCCAGCTTCGGCGGGGCGAGATTCTGGCCCTGATCGGCCCCAACGGGGCGGGCAAGTCCACCTGCTTCAACATGATTACCTCGGTTTACGCACCCAGCAAAGGCACGGTGCGCTTCAAGGGCCAGCCCATCGCGGGCCGGATGCCCTACGAGGTGCACCGGCTGGGCATTGCCCGTACCTTCCAGCACCCCCACCTCTTCCCCGAGATGACCGTGCTGGAAAACGCCGCCCTGGGCACCTACGCCCGCACCCAGCGGGGCCTGCTGGCCTCCATGCTGGGGCTCAACCGGGCCGAGGAGGCGGCGGCCCTGGCCGAGGCCTACCGGGCGCTGGAGCGGGTGGGTCTGGCCCATCTGGCCCACCAGAAAGCCGATGGGCTGGCCATCGGTCAGCTCAGGCTGCTGGAGATTGCCCGCGCCCTGGCCTCGGGGCCCGAGGTGCTGCTCCTGGACGAGCCGGCGGCGGGGTTGCGGGCGGGGGAAAAGCGCCAGTTTGCCGCTCTGATTCGCAAGCTGGTGAACGAAGGAGTGACGGTGCTTCTGGTAGACCACGACATGGATCTGGTAATGGGGCTGGTAGACCGGGTGGTGGTGATGCATTATGGGGAAAAGCTGGCCGAAGGCACCCCTGCCGAAGTACAGCGCAATCCCAGGGTGATCGAGGCCTACCTGGGGGAGGCCGCATGAGCGTGCTGGAAGTGCAAAACCTCACCGTGCGCTACGGGGCCGTGGAGGCCGTGCGCAACCTGTCCCTCACGGTAGGGGCGGGCGAGGCCATCACCCTCATCGGCCCCAACGGGGCCGGCAAGAGCAGCACCCTCAAGGGGATTGTGGGGCTGGTGAGCGCCAGCGGCACGGTGCGCTACCAGGGGCAGGCCCAGGGCCAGCGCAGCCCGGAAGCCCTGGCCGCCCAGGGCCTGGTGATGGTGCCCGAGAAGCGGGAACTCTTCGCCTCGATGGAGGTAGAGGACAACCTGCTGCTGGGGGCCTTTACCCGCTTCCAGCGCCGCGAGAAAGGCATCCGGGAAGACCTCGAGCGCGTCTATACCCTCTTCCCCCGCCTGCGTGAGCGCCGCAAGCAACTGGCTGGCACCATGTCCGGGGGCGAGCAGCAGATGCTGGCCATCGGGCGGGCCCTGATGGCCCGACCCAAGCTGCTGCTGCTCGACGAGCCCAGCCTGGGGCTGGCCCCCCTGATTGTGCAGGAGATTTTTCACATCCTGGGCGAGCTCAAAGCCCAGGGCACCCCCATCCTGGTGGTGGAGCAGAACGCCCGCATGGCCCTCAAGCTGGCCGACCGGGGGTACGTGCTCGAGGCCGGCGAGCTGGTGATGGAAGGCCGCGGCCAGGACTTGCTGCACGACCCACGGGTGATCGAGTCGTACCTGGGCATCCGTACCAAGACCGAAGCCTGACTATGCGCACCACCACCGACCCCTACATGCAGCTTTTGGGCCTGGAAACCCGGCTGGTGGAGCCTGGCCGGGCCGTGGTGGCCGCCCAGGTCAAGCCCGAGCACCTCAACATCCACGGGGCCTGCCACGGCGGCTTCCTGTACAGCCTGGCCGATGCGGCTTTTGCCCTGGCCTCCAACTCGCACGGCACCGCCGCGGTGGCCCTCACCACCCAGATGCAGTACTTCAAGGCCGTGCAGGCTGGTGAGCACCTCGAGGCCCACGCCAGCGAGGAGAACCTGGGCCGGCGCACCGCCACCTACCGCATCGAGGTTCGCAGCAATGGGCGCGTAGTAGCCCTCTTTACCGGCACGGTCTTCCGCTTTGCCGAAGGCTAGCCTGTTCGCAAAAGGCGCTTGTGGATACGACCCCGATAGGATAAAACACCTTATGACCATGGAAGCCTACATTCTGGACGCTGTTCGCACACCGGTTGGCAAGCATGGGGGCGCCCTTTCCTCGGTGCGCCCCGACGACCTGGGAGCCATCCCGCTCAAGGCCCTGCTGGAGCGCACCGGCATCCCCGGTAGCGACGTGGAGGACGTGTATATGGGCTGTGCCAACCAGGCCGGCGAGGACAACCGCAACGTGGCCCGCATGTCCTTGCTGCTGGCCGGGCTGCCCATCAGCGTGGGCGGCTCCACCATCAACCGCCTGTGCGGGAGCGGGCTGGACGCTGTAGCCAGCGCCGCCCGGGCCATCTGGGCCGGGGAGGGCCAGGTGTACCTGGGGGGTGGGGTGGAGAGCATGAGCCGCGCGCCCTGGGTGATGCCCAAGGCCGAAAAGGGCTTCGCCACCGGCAACGTCACCCTCTACGACACCACCCTGGGCTGGCGGCTGGTGAACCCCCGGATGAAGGAGCTCTACGGCACCGACTCGATGGGCGAGACCGCCGAAAACCTGGCCGAGCAGTACAAAATTAGCCGCGAGGCCCAGGACAGGTTTGCCCTGCACTCGCACCAAAAGGCCATCCGGGCCCAGCAGAGCGGGGCCTACGCCAGCCAGATGGTGCCGGTGGAGGTCAAAGACCGCAAAGGCCACGCCACCCTGGTGCAAACCGACGAGGGCCCCCGGGCCGACACCAGCCTCGAGGCCCTGGCCCAGCTCAGGCCGGTCTTCCGGGCCGGGGGCAGCGTTACGGCCGGCAACTCTTCTTCGCTCAACGACGGGGCCGCAGCCGTTTTGCTGGTGGCCGACGCTTACGCCAAAGCCCACGGACTCAAGCCCATGGCCCGGGTGCGGGCCATCGCGGTGGCGGGGGTGGAGCCGCGCATTATGGGCATCGGGCCGGTGCCTGCAACCCAGAAAGCCCTGCAGCGGGCCGGCCTCACCCTGCAAGACATCGGCCTGATTGAGCTGAACGAGGCCTTTGCCGCCCAGAGCCTGGCCGTGCTGCAGGAGTGGGGCCTCGAGCCCGAGGACGAGCGGCTCAACGTCAACGGTGGGGCCATCGCCATCGGCCACCCCCTGGGCTGCTCGGGGGCCCGCATCCTGACCAACCTGGTGCACGAGATGCAGCGCCGCCAGGTGCAGTTTGGCCTGGCTACCATGTGCATTGGGGTGGGACAGGGCATCGCCATGGTGGTGGAGCAGGTATGAAGGTGCTCGAGCAGTTCAACCTGAATGGCAAAACCGCCCTGGTGACCGGGGGCTCGAGGGGCCTGGGCCTGGAGATTGCCTGCGGCCTGCGCGAGGCCGGGGCCCGGGTGGCCCTGCTGGCCCGGCGCGAAAGCTTCTTTGCGGAGGCCCTGAAGCTCATCCCCGATGCAATACCCATTGTGGGCAACGTGCAGGACGAAGCGAGCCTCGAGGCCGCTTTTGCCCGGGTGGGCCCGGTGGACATCCTGGTCAACGCCGCCGGGGTGACCTGGGGCCAGGACGCCCTGGAAGTACCGGTGGAGAAGATTCGCGAGGTGCTGGACATCAACGTAACCGGGGCTTTTCTGGCCTCGAGGATTGCCGCCCGCGGCATGAAGGCCCGCGGCTACGGCAAAATCCTCAACATCGCCTCGGTCGCGGGCCTGGCCGGCAGCCCCAGCGAGGTGATGGACGCCGCCGCCTACTCGGCCTCCAAAGGCGCACTCATCGCCCTGACGCGCGACCTGGCGGTCAAGTGGGGGCCTCTGGGCATCCGCGTGAACGCCCTGGCGCCGGGCTTCTTCCCCACCCGCATGACCGAAAAACTGCTGGCCCGCACCGAGCAGCTCGTGCGCGAGCGCACACCGCTGGGCCGCATCGGAAAAACCGGCGAACTGGCCGCTGCCGCCCTGTACCTGTGCAGCCCGGCCTCGGACTACGTAACCGGGCAGGTGCTGGCCGTGGATGGGGGTATGACCGCCTTATGAGCGAGGCTTTTCCCCTGCCCGAGGGACATGGCCGGGTGCGCCGGGCCCGGCGGGCCGACGTGCCCGAAATCGTCCGGTTGCTGGCCGACGACCCCCTGGGGCGGGCTCGAGAAGCCCTGACCGATCCTCTACCCGAAAGTTACTACCAGGCTTTTGAGGCCATCGAGGCCGACCCCAACCAGTTTTTGGCGGTTGTAGAGCTGGAGGGCCGCATCGTGGGCACCTTTCAGCTCAGCTTTATCCCCGGTATGTCCCGTCAGGGTGCCTGGCGGGCCCAGATCGAGGCCGTGCGCATCGAGCACAGCCTGCGCAACCGGGGCCTGGGCCGGGCCGTGATGCTCTGGGCTATCGAGCAGGCCCGGCAGCGGGGGTGTGCCCTGGTACAGCTCACCACCGACAAGACCCGCCGCGATGCCCACCGCTTTTACCAACGCCTGGGCTTCATCTCCAGCCACGAAGGCATGAAGCTCAAGCTTTAGAGGTGCCTATGCCCATGTTTCAACCCGAACTCGAGACCCTTCCCCGCCCCAAGCTCACCGAACTGCAAAACCAGCGCTTGCGCGAGCAGGTCGCTTATGTGTACGAGCGGGTGCCCTTCTACCGGCAGGCCCTGGACGAAAAGGGGCTCAAACCCAGCGACATCCGGAGCGTAGAAGACCTGCACAAGCTCCCCTTTACCAAAAAGAAAGACCTGCGCGACACCTATCCATTCGGGATGTTTGCCGTACCCCGCCAAGAGCTCGCCCGCATCCACGCCTCCAGCGGCACCACCGGCAAGCCCACCGTGGTGGGTTATACCAAAGGCGACCTGGATATTTTCGCCGAGGTGGTAGCCCGCTCGCTGGCAGCCGCAGGGGGCCGGCCCGGCATGATGCTGCACAACGCCTACGGCTACGGGCTTTTTACTGGCGGGCTGGGCCTGCACGGCGGTGCGGAGAAGCTAGGCATGGTGGTGGTGCCCATCTCGGGTGGCATGACCGACCGGCAGATTATGCTCATCCAGGACTTCAAGCCCGAGATGATCGCCTGCACCCCCTCCTATGCCCAGACCCTGGCCGAGGAATTCAAAAAGCGCGGTATCGCACCCGAGGAGATCAGCCTGCAGTACGCCATCCTGGGGGCCGAGCCCTGGACCGAGGCCATCCGTAAAAGCGTGGACGAAGGGCTGGGGGTCAGGGCCACCAACATCTATGGCCTCTCGGAGATCATTGGGCCGGGGGTTTCCAACGAGGATGTGAACGAGCGCGAGGGGCTCAGCTACATCTGGGAAGACCACTTCTACCCCGAGGTGGTCGACCCCGAGACCGGCGACCCCCTGCCCGACGGCGAGGTGGGGGTGCTGGTCTTCACCACCCTGACCAAGAAGGCCATGCCCATCCTGCGCTACTGGACGGGCGACCTGACCTACATCACCCGTGAGCCCGGCCCCTCGGGGCGTACCCACGCCCGCATGGCCCAGATCCGGGGCCGCACCGACGACATGCTGATCGTGCGGGGGGTGAACGTCTATCCCACCCAGATCGAGGCGGTGCTGAAGGAGATTCCCGAGGTGGTGCCGCACTATCAGATTGTGCTTACCCGCGAGGGCCCCATGGACGAGGTGGAGCTGAAGCTCGAGGTCGCCGAGCCTTTCTTCCGCGAAATCGGGCAGAAGGTGCTTTCCGACGAGGTTATTGAGGCCGACCAGCGGCTTTCCCACCTGCGCGAGAAAGTGGCCCGGAAAATCAAGGACAACGTGGGCATCTCGGTGAAGGTCTCGCTCATCAACCCCGGCACGGCCCCCCGCAGCGAGGGCGGCAAGCTCAAGCGGGTGGCCGACCTGCGTAAACTATGAAGCCCATACCCCCCGGCTACCAGGCCAGCTTCGAAACGGTGGTCACCGACGAGATGACCGTAGACTTCGAGCACCCCGACGACCCCCAACTGGGCAAGCTGCACCCGGTCTACGCCACCTACTGGATGGCCAAACACATGGAGCTGGCCGGGCGCAAGATCATCCTGCCTTTCCTGGAAGAGGGCGAGGAGGGCATCGGCTCCAAGGTGAGCGTGGACCACCTGGCCTCGGCCCTGCCCGGCATGAAGGTGCGCATTGTGGCTGAGCACCTGCGCACCGAAGGCAACCGGGTGCACGCCCAGTGCACCGCCTGGAACGAGCTGGGCGACCAGATTGGCGTGGGCTACACCGAGCAGGTGATCCTGCCCAGGGCCAAGCTGTTACGAATTTTCGAGAAACTCCAGGAGCGCTGGCAGGAACAGCGCAAGTGAAACAGCACCTTTGCACACCGCCGTCTGTACCCCTTAACCTGATACCGTGAAGCGCCTCCCCCTCTTCCCCCTGCCCGAGACCGTGGTTTTTCCAGGGCTGCTGATTCCGCTGTACATCTTCGAGGAACGCTACAAACAGATGGTGCGGGACTTACTGGCCCAGGGCGAAGACCAGCGGCGGTTTGTGATTACCCTGGCCACCGCGCAGGGCTTCCGGGCGGTGGGGGGATACGTGGACTTACTGGCGGCCTCGGAAAACCCGGACGGCACCTTCAACATCGTCTGCCGGGGTGGGGAGCGCTGCCGGGTGGAGGGGGTGGGGGTTTTTGAAAAGAACCTGTACCAGACCACCCTGGACATCCCCTGGCCCCTCGAGCGCAGCGCCCGCAGCGAGGAAATCGTGGCAGCCTGGGATGCCATGGAGGTTTTCCGCAGCTACATGGCCGGAGTCGCCGACCCCAGCGCCCTGGAAGAGGCCATCGCCAACCTGCCCGACGACCCTCTTTACCAGGCTTCTTTTCTGTGCGTGAACCTGCGGGTCTCTGCGCTGGATCGGCAGGCTTTGCTCGAGGCCCCCTCTCTTATTGCCCGGCTCGAGCTGGCCCAGACCCTCATGCGACAGGGTTCAATGGCCGGCAGCGGCGCCGAGGCCTGATTCATACCACTCGGCGCCGCAACTGGCCTATCCCCAGACTGAGCACCAGCGCCAGGGCCGACAGCAAAGCAAACACCGCCGATACCTCGTCCTGGCGCACGCGCCAGGTCATCTGACGGGACAGCTTGCGGTAGGCCTCCTTGAGCTTAGCCGCCGAGTCTACAAAGTAGTACTGGCCATCGCCCATCCTGGCAATCTCTTTGAGGGTCTCCTCATCGAACTGAGCCGCCAGGGCATACTGCTCGGGCAGGCCCGGCACCGGGCCATCCGAGGCTCGGCCAATGCCAATAGCGTGCACCCGAACTTGCAGACGGGCCGCCTCCTTCGCGGCCTCTACCGGGTCTACCCCGCCCAGGCTGCGCCCATCGGTGAGCAGAATGATGGTGGCAAGGCTCTTGGGATCGGGGGCTTCGGCGCGTTCGGAAAGAGGGGGTAAGGCCTCAATACTCTCCAGGATAGCATCGCCGATGGCCGTACCCAGGTTGAGCTCTAAAAAGTCTACCGCCTCCAACAAGCGCCCCCGGTCGGTGGTGAGGGGCACCACCAGGTGTGCGTCGCGGGAAAAGGTCACCAGGGCCACCCGGATACCTTCTGGCAGTTCGCGGATGAAGGTGCGCAGGGCCGCCCGGGCCGCCTCGAAGCGGCTGGGCTTTACATCGGTGGCCCGCATCGAAAGGCTGATGTCCACCGTCAGCACCACCGCTGCCTTGGGGTCGGCCTGCAAGACTGGCAGGGTGGGCCGGGCCAGGGCCAGTACTGCCCCTACCAGGGCCAGCAGATATAGCCCTGCCGAAAGGTGCTGCCGCCAGGTGTTGTTTCGCCTCGAGGCCCGCGCCAGCATCGCCACCTCGGGGTATAGCACCACCGACTCGGCAGGCGGTCGCAGGCTGCGCCGGTACAGCCAGATGAGCAGTGGAACTAAGAGCAAGAAGCCCAGCGCCCAAGACCACAGAAACGCCATTCAGATCACCCGTCGCCGCAAAGCCGACCAGCCCATGCTAAAGCCCAGCAGCAGCGCTGCCAGCAGGCTCAAAATCCCGCTTATCTCGGTGGTCTGGGGCCGCCAGGCCAGCACACGACCCAGCTCGGCATGGGCATCGCTCAGGTCGCTAGAAGAAAAGATGGGGTAGTAGCGGCCCCCGGTTCGATCGGCCACCTTTTTGAGCATCTCTTCGTCGAAGTTGTGGCCGTGGGTGCCTACCCCAATGGCGTGCACCTTGATACCCCGCCTGCGCGCTTCCTCGGCAATTTTGAGCGGGTCGTTGCCGGAGACATCGTGGCCGTGCGAGAAGAGCACAATCACCCCAGGGCTCATGCCCTCGGGCGGGCTTTCCGGGAGGGCTTCCAGGGCGGCCAGCAGACCGTAGGTAAAGGAGAACCCTCCACCCAGGTCGAGGCTGTCAATGGCCGCTCGAAACGCCGCGCGGTCGGTGGTAGGCGGTAGCAGCAAGGTTCCGTAACCGGAAAAGGTCGCAACGCCCACCTTGATGTGCTTGGGGAGCTTCTCCACCAGCGCCTTGGCGGCCATCTGGGTGGCCACCATGCGGTTGGGCATGATATCGGTCTGGCGCATGGACCAGCCGTTTTCGATGGCCAGAATCACCCCGGCCAGGTTCTCGGGCATCATCAGCCGCAGGGTAGGACGGGCCGTGGCGATGAGGGCAGCCACCAGGGCCAGGAAAAAGCCAATGGCAGGCAGGTAAACCCAGATGGAATTTTGCACCACATGACCCATCGGGCCTATCCCCGGATACCAGACATAACTGCTGGAGCGCCCGCTTTGCATGCGCCAGTACAGCACAGCCAGCAGCACCAGAACTAGCAGGCTTAGCAGGTTCCAGGGTGCGAGAAAACCCATGGTCTGGCCCCCTTTACGGCACCCGTCGCTGCCAGCGCAGGCTCAGACCCGCAGCCAGAATCAGCAAGGCCGCCGCCAGCGCAGAGAGCAGCGAGGCAATCTCGGTCTTGGTACCTTCCCAGCGGATCACCACGCCCAGCTCCTTTACAACCGCCCGCAGGGCTTCCTCGGTAGGGGGGTAGGTATTCTTGCCGCCGGTGGCCTGGGCAAGCTGCTCGAGGTTCCGGGGCTCGAAAGGGATGTAGTAGTTCCGGCCCTCGATCTGGGCTACTGCGCCGCCGGGCTGGCCCATGGGAAAGGTGTAAAGCCGGACGTTGGCGTTTTTAGCAAACCGCGCCGCAATCTCGAGGCTGTTGCGGGTGGGCAGGCCGGGGTTGGTGCTCACGTTGGAAGCCCCGTCCGACAGGATTACCACGCTACCGGGCGGCAGATCCTGGGGGGGCCGGGTCTGGGGGGTGGGGAGATCGGGCACCCCCTGCAAGGGGTCGGGCTGCTGCAAACCGGGCGGCTGGAGCTCGGCAGGGGGTTTTAGGTTTTTGCGCCCTGGCAGCATCCGCACCCCGGTGATGATGGCGTTCTCGATGGAGGTGTTCTGGGCCGGTTTAAGCCGCTCGATGGCCTCCAGAAGTTTCTGGCGGTCGGTGGTGGGCATCACCAGAGCCGAGGCCGAGTCGGAAAAGCTCACCAGGCCAATCTGGGTGGTGGGCGGGGCCAGCTCGATAAACTTGCGGGCCGTGGCCTTGGCGGCTTCCAGGCGGCTGGGGTTCAGGTCGGCGGCCAGCATCGAGCGCGAGGTATCCACCGCCAGCACCACCGCCGCTTTGTTGGTGGGTAAGGGTGGGCTGGCCACCGGGCGGGCCGCCGCCAGCAAGAGCAGAAACAGGGCCAGCAGTTGCAAAGCCAGCGGCCAGCGCACGTGGGCTTTGGGCGGCTGGTGTACTACCACCCTGCGCAAACGCTCATCGGCAAAAGCCTCGGCAGTGCGCTCGCGCCGTCTTTTAGCCCAGACCAAAAACCCTAGCAGCAGCGGTAATAGCAGCAGCAACCATAAGAAAACCGGCCAGGTAAAGCTCATCTTCGCCCCCTTCTGCGTAGGGTGAACTTGAGGAGTGGCTCCACAATTTCCTGTGCGGTGGACAGGCTGAGCACATCCACCTGAGCAGCCCGCAGGGTACGTTCTAGCATTGCTTCGCGGGCCTGCACCAAGGCCGCGTAGGCCCGACGTACCCTGGGGTCGCTGGTATCTATCCAGATTTCCTCACCGCTCTCGGGGTCGCGCAGGCGCAGCTCACCCGCGTTGGGCAGCTCTTTTTCTGCGGGATCGAAGATGCGCACAACCACCACATCGTGGCGGTAAGCCAGCCGCCGGAGCCCCTGGGCCCATGGGGGCTCTTGCTCGGGCTGGGGATTGAGAAAGTCGGAGACCACAAACAAGAGGGCCCGGCGCTTGAGGGTTTTGGTCACGTGCTCGAGGGCATCTTCCAGCGAGCCGCGGGTGGTGGCTTTCTCCACGGGTTTCGCCCGTGGTTTTGGGGCTGGAACAGCCCCGCCCTGCGACGCCACCAGCCCGTACAGCTCGTGCAGAATCCGCAGCGCTTGCCTGCGGCCGGTACCCGGCGGTATCATTCGCATCCCGGCCTCGGAAAACCCGATTGCGCCCACCTTGTCGCCGTGCCGCCCCACGATGGCCGCCGCCGTGCCCACAAACTCCAGGGCCTCCTCGAGCTTGAGCACCCGCCGGGTACCAAAGCGCATCGAGGCGGAGAGATCCACCATCAGCCAGACCGTGACCTCTTTTTCTTCGCGGTACTGTCGGATGTGGATCTTGCCGGTGCGGGCGGTTACGTTCCAGTCAATGCGGCGCACCTCGTCGCCGGGCTGGTACTCCCGCACCTCGGCCAGATCCAGGCTGGGGCCGTAGAAAAAGCCGGTGTAGTCGCCAAACAAAAACCCGTCCAGCCGCTTCAAGACCCTGAACTCGAGCCTGCGCAACAGCTCAGCGGGCAGCTCGCGCGGGCGGGGTGGGGCCGCCCTGGGCTCGGCCTCGAGGGCCACCTCTATCTGGCTTTTGCGTGATCGTCGCAGCAGCATAGGTGGTTCTGCTCAGGCCGAGGGATTCTCGGCGGGGGGGCGGGTGTCGCGGTAGGGATCGCCGATGTGCACCTTGGGCAGGGGGGTGGCGGCAATAATCTTCTGCACCACCTCCTCGAGCTTCACCTCGTCGGCCAGGGCCTCGTAGGACAGGATGATGCGGTGGCGCAGCACCTCCGGGGCCAGGTCGCGCACGTCCTCGGGCAGGGCGTACTCGCGACCCCGCACGATGGCCAGGGCTTTGGCCCCCAGAATCAGGTTGACGCTGGCGCGCGGGCTGCCCCCAAAGCTGATGTACTTCTTCAGGTTCGAAAGACCCACCTCGCCGGGGTCGCGGGTGGCACGGGCCAGCCGCACCGCGTACTCGGTGACGGCCTGGTGCACGTGCACCTTGTCGGCCATGGCCTGCAAGTAGCGCAGCTCGTCGCCCGAGAGCACCTCGGCCACCCGCTCGAACCTGGTAGAGACCCGGTCTACCACCGTCATCTCCTCGTAGAAGGCAGGGTAGTCAATCCAGACCTTGAACATGAAGCGATCCACCTGGGCCTCGGGCAAAAAGTAGGTGCCCTCCGACTCGATGGGGTTCTGCGTGGCCAGCACCAGGAAGGGGTCGGGCAGCTTGAAAGTCTCGTGGCCAATGGTGACCTGGCGCTCCTGCATGGCCTCGAGCAGGGCCGACTGGATCTTGGCCGGGGCCCGGTTTATCTCGTCGGCCAGAATCAGGTTGGCAAAGATGGGGCCAAGCTCCACCTCGAAGCTGGCCTCTTTGGGGTTGTAGATGCGGGTGCCCACCAGGTCAGCAGGCACCAGGTCGGGGGTGAACTGGATGCGCTTGAAGCTGGCCCCGATGGCCTCGGCCATGGTCTTGATGGCCAGGGTTTTGGCCAGGCCTGGCACCCCCTCAATCAGGATGTGGCCCCGCGCCAGCAGCGCAACCAGCATGCGCTCCAGCATCAAATCCTGCCCCACAATCACCTTCTTGACTTCCAGCAGCAGGCTTCGCAGCTTGGCGGCAGCGTCCATTACGGCCTGGGGCTCGAGGGTAGGTTTCGGCGCTTCGTTCATAACAACCTCTCTTATGGCGGGATGCAAGGGGGTTGACGGGTTCAGATACTCTGGTCGGGGTTGCTGTCGGGAGGGGTCGGTGCAGGCGCAGGGGTGGGTTGCGAGGGAGGGCTGGGCAATGAGGGTGCGTTGGGGTCGAGCGGGATCAGCTCCGGCGAGCCCCCCGGCATCCCAGGCCCCGGCAGCGGGCCTCCGGGCCCCGGTAGGGGTTGTCCGGGCAGGTCGAAGCGGAACAACTGGCCATCCTGGTAAATCAGAAGGGGGCACTCCTCCCCCTGTCCCTGTCCAGGCTGCGGCTGGCCAGGCCCCTGACCTGGGCCCTGGCCTGGGCCTGGTTGAAGCGGGATAAGTTCGCGCGGGTCGGGCGCAGGTGTGGGCTGCTGTTGCTGGTCGAACTGCACCAACTCAAACTGCCCTGTGTGTTGCTCTGAGCCCACCGACCCCTGGATACCCGATACCGAGCGCAGGCCTGCCCAATAGCCAGCGCCAAAGGTCGCCAGTACCAGCAAGGCCATTGCAGCCGGTTTACGCAACCAATCCAGCCTGAGCTGTTCCATGCTTTACTTTATGACGCAATACTGGGTTCAATCTGAGAATGTCCTACGTTTAGGCCCGCAATCTCTCATCCCTGCCGAGGAATGGTTTCTTATTTGATTTCGACACCCGCCCAGCGCTCGAGCAGCCGGGCTACCGCAGTGTGATCGACCTCGGTATTGCCTACCTCGCGCTTGGCAACCTCGAAGAACTCCCGCACCTGCCGCAGCATGGGGGCCGGGGTTCCGGCAACCTCGAGCACCTTGGCACAGATGCCCACGTCTTTAGCCAGCAGTCCCAGGGCAAAGGTATTGGGGAATTGGCGCGAAACCACCCGCTGACCGAACAGATTCTCGCTCACGTTGGAACGCCCCGATGAGGCGTTGATGACCTCGAGGGCCAGCTTGGCATCCACCCCTTGCTTGACCAGGGCCACCATCCCTTCGCTCAGGGCCCACAGGTTGACCGCCAGCAGGGCATTATTCACGGCCTTGACCGCATGTCCCGAACCCAGCGGCCCTACGTGCACGATTTTTGCGGCATAGGCCTCCATAACCGGCCTGGCACGGGCAAAGTCCTCCGCAGAACCCCCGGCCATTATGGTGGCCCTGGCCTGCACCGCGCCAGCCACACCGCCAGATAGGCAGGCATCGATGTAGGAAACCCCTTTCTCCTGGAGCATCCGGGCGGTCTTCCTGGCCAGCTCAGGCTCGCCCGAGGTGTGATCCACCCAGAGCGTACCGGGGCGCAGGTAGGGCAGCAGCTTATGGGCGATTTCGTCAACCTCGAGGGAGGTGGGCAGGCAGGTGAAGAGCATATCGGCCTGTGCCACCTCGGGCAGCTCCACGGCCCTCGAGCCAAACTCTTTGGCATGGGCTTCGGCCCTGGCAAAGGTACGATTCCAGACCAGGGTCTCGTAGCGTTGTGCCAGGTGACCGGCAATCGGATACCCCATCGCTCCAAGTCCGATAAAGGCAACTTTCATGCCCAAATAATAACCGATGTTTATCGGCTAATTTGTCTATAGAGGCCATAATACCAGCTTCGGTCAGTTCGCCACCGAGCGGTAGCAAGCTAACCCAGCCGAAGTTATCCGCGTGGCGGAGGGCGATACCCGTCTCTTGGAACGGGATGCGCTTTCTTCGCCAAGCAGAGCGAGGGATGTACTCAAGAATTCAAAAAGATAATCTCACAAGGTTTATGTTCTAGCTTTTTTGAATCCGACATCGACCGTTCAAAGTGGATGATCCACTATCTGCGGTGAAGCCAGTTTCTGGCGAAATACTTCTTTGAGGCCCGGTATGGCTTGAACCCGCATCTCTGTCTGGTCAAAAGCCTCATTCCACCATGCAAATCCGCGAACTTGCGGCCACCGGTTAGATAGAATCTCGGCAAGAGCGGCCTCGGCCCACTTCACCGCACTCACTCCGGGATTGCCCGCGGTAACGCCAAATTCTGCCACTACCACGGGCTTGGTTGGGGCCAGTTGTGCCAGGCGGAGCATAACTGCATTCATTCCATCGGCAAAGGTCTGGGGATTGTTCTCAGTGGGTTCCTGGGCCCCATAAACAGAAACACCAATCCAGTCCACCACGTCGTCACCCGGGTAGTAATTTTCCAGGCGGTTCCACTCAGTAGCGGGGTCGTCGTAGGCATCGACGTGCCAAACCCAGGTCAGGTTGTCTGCCCCGCTCGATCGAATGGTCTGAACAATATGGCGGTAAGTGTCGCGAAAGCGCTTGGGGCCCAGGACTGAGCCTCCGTTCCACTTGCCATTCCAGGAGAACCATTGGCCGTTAGCCTCTGTACCCCATTCAACCAGCACCGGTGTACCAAAAGCCTTGGCAGCCTGACCCCAGGCTCTGAGATCAGCGTCAAAATCGCCTCGCAGAATGGCCTCGAGGCTATACAACGGCTCGGTCACGTATGTCTCGCTACTGCTGCGCAGCATTAGCCGGATATACGGAACTGCACCTTTGGCGCGTATCCATTCTGCAGTTGCCTTGGGGAAGGCCCGGCTGGCAAACCAATCGTTGGAGAAGTATACCCAAGCCACCTTGCGCCCAACTGCTTCTGTATACGCATCCAGCGCAGCCGGTGTAACCTGGTACTCTTCCAGATTTTTTTGCCCAGGGTAGACCCCATGGTAATACGAGCCTGGGGGAGGAATCCCTATCTGTTTAGCCAATGGTGGGCTGGGGTCAACCGGTGGTACTGGGAAGGTAAAATCTTGACACCCTCCCAGCATCAGCACCACCAGCAAGAAACTTTTATGGGGCATAGCGTAGCGCATCTACTGGGTCTACTGGGTTGAAACCGTAGTGGGGTCTACGTAAGTATAGCCCAGGGTATTGCGAACATAGCGCAAAAAGCCCTCGAATTGTGCTGCCGAGTAAGCATTGGGGCCATCGTACTGGGGGTTAATCGTGTAAGCGTGGAAAAAGTGGCCTGCCCAAGGACAGCGCAGCACTCGGTTGGCTCGAGCCGCCTCTTCTACCATAGGCAATAAATAATTAGGCTGCACGCTGCCCAGGTTTTCAGGCAACATTAAGGTACCGTTTACATCCCGCACTGGATAAGGGAAGAACTGGCCTGCAATTACCGAGCCTACTCGGTAAATGCGTCGCTCCATAACCCGGCTGTAAGTCTGGTTGAAGGTAGCATAGTAGCTGGGATCGGCCTCGTAGTGGGGCGTTGTCCAGCCTACAGGCGTGAGGTTGGCGGTGGACGTGCTCAGGTTTACCAGGATTGAGCGCCCAGTCAGAATGCGTTGCAGCGCGCTGCTGGCTGTCATCCCAGGGATTGGTGTGCTGGTAATGCGGTTACCGTTAGAATCCAGCTCGACCCGCCAGAATTCCCAGTCATCGCCCGAAATACCCGAGGGATTTTTCAGGTTTTCAAATTGGTGGGTGTAACCATGCTGGAAGATTTTGCCACGGATTCTGGGGATGCGGCGAAGCTGGGTGAGGGCTCCGCTGTTTTGCGTCCATTGAATCTGGGTAACCGGAACGGTATTGTTGTCCACGTACAGCGGTATTGCGGTCGCAAGGAACGGAATCCCCACCTTATTGATGATGTCCAGCATCCGCTTGAGGTCTGCTCCTGCATCATTGGGGCTCAAGTCCTCCATCCGGGCCAGCGCCCTGGGGGTGCAGGTCACATCCCGACCCATCATGGGCGCAATCAGGTCTGCAAAAATCAGATAGCGATCCTGCTCGTGAATATATGTGAAGGGATTGTCGGCTATATACCAGAAGTTGCCGCTTTGTAGGGCATAAGGAATCTGCCGTCCTGCACTATTTTTAGCCCAGGCGTGCACCACAACGCTCGGAGCGTCTGCAGCAACTTCAATCATTTCGATCGGCACTTCCAGCAACCCTGGTATGTATTTCTTGAAGGTATAGCCCCGGTAGTCGATTTTGTTGAAGCCTGTCGCAAACTCGGATGGCTGGTACTCTGGGTACAGCGCCACATAGCGCAGACCCAGTTGGCTCAGGCTGGCTCCGATGGCCGTGTTGTCCAGACGCCAGATGTTGTAGTTGAGCCAGGTCACCTTGGCTCCAGCCATAATGTCGGTGATAAAAGCTGGGGGAATGGGATCTTCGTAGGTGCTGCCAATATAAAAGGTACGGTAGTACTGGTTGGCCTCCCCGGGCGTATAGGCAGATATTGGCTTGCGGGTTACGGTTACATCGGCATAGCGACCCAGCAAGTTGGTAAGCATGATGGCATAAATCTGAGCTGCATCGGGATAAGAGAAAGCTTGAGCTTGGATCTCGCCCAGTGCTTGCGCCCCGGCCTGGTCGCCCTTGCCTTTGCCTCCTTTTTTGGGTTTTGTCGAATCGTCGTAGGCTAGGCCCGGTTTGAGTTGTATAGAACCAATTTTGGATTTTCCTTGCAAAGAAACCCCGTCGGATTCAGCAAATGTACCCGGCCCATCAGGATAAAGAATCAGTACCGCGGTAACGGCTTGCGCATTGACACCGTTGCCCTGATTGTCTTGCACGCCTGGGTTTGGAGAGCTACCACAAGCTGCAAAAATTAGTACCCCAACCAATAAGAGCAGAATCTTGCTGAAGTTGTTAACCGCCTCGAGCCACTTTGTTACGTTCATACGACCACCTCTTTGACCAACTAAGCGCAATAAGCCATTTAATCGCTGTAATCCACAGCTAAGGCCGATACTTTGGGTTCGTTCTGTAGGCGTTCTTGGGTTTCGGTAATGCGCAGCCTGAGGCGATCGGGATCAAGAGTTTGGTTGCGCAATAAAATTTCACCCAAGGGCACCCCTGAAGGCTTTGTGCGCAGGGCTAAAGCCAGCTCTTGGGGGCTGACATCACCGTAAAAGAGCAACACATCCCCCAAGCGGCGGCGGACGGACTCGAGCACCTCAGCAGGCACATAGCTCTTCCGCTCGGTTTTATCCCAGGCCGGGGCCGTACCTTTGCGGGCTCCTCGAGCGGGCCAGAAGTACATGCGCCAGGCCCTCGCAGTAGCCAAAGCATTAATGATGTTTCCTACAAACCACCTCAAGGGAAACAATGGCAGCACCAAAGTTGCCTGTAGCGCTTCGGCTACCCCATATACAGACTTGATTGCAGCAAAGCGCATCAGGAGGCGCTCGAGGGTGATCAGCATAACACCCCCACTGAGCACCAGCATTAACCTGGGATCTGCATGAGGCCAGCCAAGGAAGTAGGCCAGCACGGAGTACAAGGCCAGCGGATAACCCACAAAATGAATCAGGTTGGTGTATTTCCCTTTCCGGTCACGCCAGAGCACCAATCGATCTTTTAAGGAGAGCCTTTTTGGTTTGATCTCCTTGGGGCTCTGCATGGTAATTCCGTAAATCCAGCGAGCCTTTTGCTTTACAGCAGTCCGTATTTCAGAAGGAAAGTACTCCTTAATTCCCACCACCTCGTTGCAAACCCGACCCCGATCATCTATGCGCTTAAGACGCTGCACGTGGAAGTGTACCCGAAAGCCTTTTTGCCACAGCCGCAAAGACATGTCGTAGTCCTCTGTCAGGCTTCCCTCACGAAAAACCGGGCCTTCGGCTGCCAAAAAGCTCACCACTTCTCGCCGCAAGGCGAAGCCCGTACCAGCGCTGGGCACAAACAAGCCAAACGACTCGCGTACCAGCATGTGATGAAGGTGGCTCTCTGCAAACTCGTCGGCATAAGTACCAGCAACGATGCGATTTAGCCACCGCCACCGAGGCAGCTTGGGAAACATGGCAATCACTGGCAACTGCACCATGTCTTTGCGACTGAGTAAGGCACTGTAGAAGCGGAATGCATAAGGGTGAATCACATCCTCTGCGTCATGTATGGCGATAACATCGAACACCTGATTCCGGATATTCTCGAGGTCTTGAATAAAAGCAAAAACTTCATTAAGGTTCTGGCTCTTGCTTGTTGGCCCCGGTCTTTGATTAACCACGCAGTGTACACGAGGGTTGCTCTTGGACAGCTCGCGCACTTCACGCAATGTGGCCTCATCGTTGGGGTATACCCCAATAAAGAACTCGACCCGATCCTCCGGATAGCGCATTAAACGATACGTGGCCTTAACCATCTCGGCCACGACCCCAGCTTCCTGCCAGGCTGCCACCATAACTGCGATACGTTTGGGGCTGTCGCTTTCGAGTTCCTCCTTCGAGAGACCAGTCTGCCGAAAACGGCCTCTTCGAAATAGATAGGTCAAGTCGAAAATCAAGTCGTCGAAGATGGCAACGAGGTACCCAAAGCAGACCAGCACCAACATTGCTCCAATAAATTCGGACATATTTCTCCCTCCTTAGGGGAATGTCGAGTGAAAGGTTTTATCCGGGTTAATTACCAAGGGCCGCCAACACCGCATCGAGGGTTCGTGGCCGCTAGCCAAGCCAACAGGTTATTATTGGGGAGACCAACAGTATTTATTTGGTTTATTGTTTGAAAGCTACTGCGAGCAGACCAACCACCTAGGTAGGGTGGTTCGGCCCCAAAGGTAGGGCAAGATACGCTGGTTCAAGCTTCGCCAGTTTGCCCCTTGAAAGAATCCTCTTTTCACTGCATTCCAATAGTGCATAAATTTTCCCCCCGCTTCATTTGGCATTAATGTTTTTTTATGATAATACGCTAATTGCTCTCGCGAATGAGTAACGCGTGAGTATCAGCTGAGGTAACAAGCTGCATTAGAACCCAAAGCAGTATTCACCGCTGTATCGCTGCGTTTTATCTTGCCAGATTGCGTATAACGGCTAAACTAAGGGACGGGTCTGCCGGGATGGCGGAATGGTAGACGCTACGGACTTAAAATCCGTTGCCCGCAAGGGCGTGTGGGTTCGAGTCCCATTCCCGGCACCATCTTGAACAAGCTGTGCCTATTGCTCACCGAGAAGTACAGCTCTCTCCAGAAGCACTATGGCCAAGGCGTAGTGTCTCTCGTGAGAAAGCGACAGGTGGGCTCTTAATCGGCCTGCTTCCATCTGGGTTTGGAGCTTTGGGCCAAAGTTCAGTATGGGTTTGCGACCCTCTATCTCCACCCAGACCTCGAGCCAGCCAAAACTATCTGGCCAGCATTTCTGGAAAGCCTCCTTAGCCGCAAAGCGTACCGCCAGCGAAGGCAGCGGATCGGACTTGGCCAGACAGTACTCAATCTCGGCAGGCACAAAGTGGCGCTCCAAAAAACGCCGAGGGTGCCGTTCCCACACCCGGCGTAGGCGTGCAAGCTCTACGATATCGGTTCCAATGGCTACAACAGACATCGGTTAGCATTGTAAGCGCTGTGTTGCCTAAAGCCTTCCTGAACCGAATGTCCGATCTGCTCGGCGAGGCCTTTCCCCATTTTTTGCAGGCTCTTACTACAGCCGACCGGAGCTATGGCCTGCGGGTGAACACCCTCAAGCTGAGCCCCGAGCAATTCCGGCAGATTAGCCCCTGGGAACTAGAGCCCATCCCCTGGTCGCCCGAGGGCTTCTACTACCCAAGCGCGGCCCGCCCCGGCCCACATCCCTACTTCTACGCTGGGCTCTACTACATCCAGGAACCCTCGGCCCAGGCGGTAGGGGTGCTGGCCGACCCCCAGCCGGGCGAGCGGGTGCTGGATCTGGCCGCTGCACCGGGCGGCAAAACCACCCACCTGGCCGCCCGAATGAAGAGCCAGGGCTTGCTGGTCTCCAACGAAATTGATGGAAAGCGGATGCGGGGACTCCTGGAGAATGTGGAGCGCTGGGGGGCCAATCTGGCGGTGGTATCGGCTTCCATCGAGAAACTGGCCCGTCGGTGGGGAGCTTACTTCGACCGGGTGGTGCTGGACGCACCCTGCTCGGGCGAGGGGATGTTTCGCAAAGATCCCGAGGTAGTAGCGCACTGGGGGCCAAGCGCACCGGCCCGTGCCGCTCGAGTGCAGAAGTCGCTTATTGCTGCTGCTGCCGAGCTGGTGCGCCCTGGAGGGGTGTTGGTTTACTCGACCTGTACCTTTGCCCCAGAAGAAAACGAGCAAGTTATTGCGGAGTTCTTGCGCAATCCAGGCTGGGAGATTATAGATGCTCACATCTCCCCTCTTTTTGCCGCTGGGGTTCCGGCCTGGGGGGACGGCAACCCGGCCCTGGCCCGAACTGCCCGGCTATGGCCCCACAAACTGCGCGGGGAGGGGCATTTCCTGGCCAGGCTGCGCAAAACCGACGGGGAGGAGCATCATCCCACCCTCGAGCATATCCCTCCGCTATCCCGTGAGACTCGGGCGTTGTGGCAGGCCTGGTGCGAGGAGCACTTGCAGATAAATCTCGAGGGGCAGATCCTTGAACGCGCCGGGCATCTCTATCTGCTACCCCCAAGGCTGCCCAGCCTCGAGGGCATCAAAGCGCCCGCACCCGGCCTCTACCTGGGCGAAACCAGAACTGGCCATCGCAAGGACTCCGGACGCTTTCTGCCGGGTAAACCCCTGGCACACTACCTACGACCTAGCCAGGCACAGCACGTCCTCCCCTTACAGGCCGAAGACCCCCATACCCTGGCCTTTGCCCTGGGGCAGCCCATCCCCGCCGAGGGAACCGACGGCTGGAAGCTGGTTGCACTAGAAACCGCCGTTGGTTCGTTTAGCCTGGGTTGGGGCAGACTGAAGGGGGGCATTCTGCGGCCAGGGAAAACCGGGCTTTGATGCAAGCCTTACTCTTCTTCGGCCTCGAGCCGCTTCAAAAGCGCCTTTAATTCGTCCTTCTGCTGGCCTTCTTCCATCCCATCGGCCAGCTTCTCGATGGCCAGGCGCACTACCTCCGACTTGGAAACCAGTTGCTCGGGGCTGGAAAGCTCGTAGGCCAGCCTGGTCAGGAGGGCATCCTGATCATCGCTAATGACCACTTGTAAGCGTTTTTTTTCCTTCTTGGGCATAGTAGCTATGGTAACGCTAGAATATGTACTTGCGTTTCTGACTACAGATTATCACGTTACATTTGTGCTTGACAATACGATTTCTACTTATTATGCTCAAGGTAAGTATGATGTGTAACATGCACAAGTATACTCGGAACTGCCCAGGAGATGAGTCCTGACTATGAATAGAACCCTGATCATTCGCGGTGGTGTCCCACTGAGCGGTGAACTGCGCATTTTTCCAGCCAAAAATTCGGCCCTCAAACTCATGGCTGCCAGCATTCTAACGGCGGAGCCGGTGACCCTCACAGAGGTGCCTCGTCTGCGCGATATCGATGTTTTGCTCGAGCTTCTGGGTCACCTGGGCACCCGCCATGCCTGGGAGGGCCGTACCCTACACCTTCACACTCCCGAAATTCGCTCTACCCAGGCCCCTTTCGAGCTGGTTAGCAAAATGCGGGCCAGCTTCAACGTTTTGGGCGCTTTGGCTGCTCGAGCTGGCGAAGGTACGGTTCCCCTACCGGGAGGCTGCAATTTCGCCGAACGTCCGGTTGATCAGCACATAAAGGCCTTGCGCAGCCTGGGCTTCGAGGTTACCACCGAAATTACTGAGCAGGGGGTCGCCTACACCGCACGCCGCCACAAGCCCGCCGCTGGCCGGGTGGTCTACGACCTCCCAACCCTGGGGGGCACCGAGCAAGCCCTGATGGCCGCAGCCCTGGGGGGCGAAGCTGTCCTGGTGAACACCCCGCAGGAGCCCGAAATTGTCGACTTGTGCAACTTCCTGACCATGATGGGGGCCGAGATTAAGGGCATTGGAAGTAGCATTCTGCACATCAAGGGCAAACCCAGCCTGCGCGGGGGGCGCTACAGCGTCATCCCTGACCGCATCGAGGCCGGCACCTACCTGTTTGCTACCGCCGCTACCAAAGGCTCCATTACCCTGACCAACGTGGAGCCGTTCCACATGGATGCCGTACTTGACAAGCTCATCCAGTCGGGCCACCACATCACTACCGGCAAAGACTGGATCCGCCTGGAGGCCACTCCCAACCCCCAGCCCTTCAACCTCGAGGCCCGCGAATACCCCGGCTTCGTCACCGACCTGCAGCCCCCGGCCACAGCCTACCTGGCCACCGTACACGGCACCTCGCTGGTCTCGGATCGGGTCTACCCCGATCGCTTTACCCACGCCAGCGAACTTGCCCGTATGGGGGCCGATGTCACCCTGAAAGATCGCACCCTGGTAATCCAGGGCCGCCAGTTGACCGGGGCTGCCGTCGAGGCCCGCGATATACGTGCCGGTGGAGGTTTGATTATCGCCGCTCTGGCCGCTGAGGGCGAGAGTCACATCAGCGGAATGCAGTACATCGAGCGCGGCTACGACGACATCGAGAATCGCCTACGAAGCCTGGGGGCCCAGGTCGGGGTACAGCACCCTGAGCTGGCTCTGGCCGCCGACTAATACCTGACTCGGTTCGTTGGTCACCGAATGGTGACCAACGAACCCGACCAATGGATGTGCTCTAGGATTCAAAAAGATAGCCTCTTGAGGTTTGATGACTACCTTTTTGAATCCGGTATAACCCAGCCTTCCACCAGCAAACAGGCCCGTAGGGGCTCAGTCTCGAGGAGGGTCGTCGGGCCAAACCCAGCGCTAGCGGACGGGTTTGAAAAAGTCGGTGTCGGTAAAAATGGGGTTAATTTCCACTTCCATCACTTCGCCCCGCGCGGCGAGTACGCCGCCCACGAAGTTTTCCCACTTTTGCGGTAGCCGCACTCCCTGTACCACTCGGTAATTGGAGAAAAAGGTGATGCTCTCCCCTATCCCTGGGATGTTAAGGCGCTCACCTAACAACAAGCCATCGGCGTTGAGCAAATAGGTGCTCACCCAGCCCTGGGTGCTAACCGTAAGGAGCCGTCCGGTCTGATTGCGCAGACTGCCCTGTGCAACGTTGGCCCGCTCTCGGTTACTGCTACCGTATTTCAGCCCCAACCAGCCCGTATAGAGGCTCGAGCGTAGGATCTCCCGCTGATCTTTTGGCAGAGGGCGTAAAGAAGTTTCGCGGCTCCAAAAAAAGCTTTCCTGAAGGCTATACTGCTGCAGCGCCAGAGGAATGGGGTTGGGGCCATTCACGCTTTCGGGGTCGTAGAGCTCGAGTCTTACACGGCTGTTAGCAAAATCTATGAGCAGTAAGGTTACGATGCGACTTTCTTCTGTACCATCGGGCAGGTAGTAGATGGTGGTGGTTACCTCGCGGTAGGTTTTGAGGTTGGTAAGGGCCGGCCCGCCCAGCACATTTCTCGCACGCTCGAGGAGCTGGGCCGCCTCAGTCGAAACCTGGGCCCAGACCCAACCAACACAAGCCATCAACCACAGCGAAGCAACTGTACGCGCAATCATCCTGGGGATGACCTTAGCACGGGCAGGTTGTGATTCCATGAGCCCTAGTGTAGATTTTCACGATGTAATTTTTTGTGAAGAAAATACCCGCTAGAAGTCAGCTCGATAAGGTAAAGTTCCTCACGTGGACTTTACACGCTTGCTTGACGAGTACAACCTCGATGCGCTTTTTGTCTCCAATCCCCACAACGTTCGCTATCTCTCCGGTTTCGTTGAGGGCAAAGACGCCCGAATTGTCATTACCAGGAACGGCCCTACGCTCATCACCGATGGCCGTTACCTGGTAGAAGCCGCCCAGCAGCGCTTCCCATATCGCATCCTGCTTAACCGTGCCGAGACGAACAAGCTTTTGGCCGAGTTTTTCTGGGGCCGGGTGGGCATCGAAGCCGAGCACCTGAGCGTTGCCGCTCTTGAGGGCTTTCAACAGGACTTTCCGAACCTCGAGTTTGTCTCTACCAGGGGTATTTTCGAGAAGCTGCGCCGCAAGAAAAGCCCGGAGGAAATTGCACTCATCCGGCGAGCAGCCGAGTTAGCCGATCAGGGCTTTAGGCACATCCTGCCTTTCATAAAGCCGGGTGTACGGGAGATCGAGGTGGCCCTCGAGCTGGAGTATTTCCTGCGGAAAAACGGCTCGGAGGGGCTGGCCTTTAGTACCACGGTGGCTTCAGGCGAACGCAGCGCCATGCCCCACGGGGGTGCCAGCAACCGCACGATACAAGCAGGAGAATTGGTCACGCTGGATTTTGGCTGTGTGGTGGGGGGCTACTGCTCTGATATGACCCGTACGGTGGCAGTGGGCCAGGTTTCAGGTGAGCTACGAAGCATCTATCAGGCCGTGCTGGAGGCCCAGACCCTGGCACTGGAAGCCGTTGCGCCTGGCAAAACCGGTCGCGAACTGGATACGCTGGCTCGAGACCACCTTACCCGCCTTGGCTACGGCGCGCACTTTACCCATGGGCTGGGGCATGGGGTGGGCTTGTTTATTCACGAAGCGCCCAGTCTGAGTCAGGCTTCTGAGGATATTCTCGAGGCCAGCAATGTGGTAACCATCGAACCCGGTGTCTACATTCCAAACCTGGGCGGCTGCCGCATCGAAGACCTGGTTTTAGTAACCGAACAGGGGCATGAGGTACTGTCCCACAGCCCTAAGCATCTGATTGAGCTATGAAGCGTTGGCTATCGCTGCTGCTTTTCTGTTCACTGGCCTGGGCTCAGGGCTACGTAGTACAGCCGGGCGATACCCTCGAGCGCATCGCGCGGCTTTTTCAGGTTAGTGTCTCCGATATCATGCTGCTCAACGGCCTCATGGAAGACCCTTTGCCAGCAGGTCTACAGATAGCAATTCCCCCCTCAGACTGGGATCCCATGAACCTGGAGGTGCTACCCCTAGCTGAGTCTGCCGAAGAGCCTCCAGGCTGGGTCTTTATTCGGCCCCCCTTAGCCCCGCCGGAGCCACAAAAACCACCTGTGCAAGTGTATCAGCAGGGCCTGGCCTCCTGGTACGGGGCCCGGTTTCATGGGCGCCGCACGGCCAATGGTGAGCGCTTTAACAAGCATCTTTTAACCGCTGCCCATCGTAGCCTTCCCTTTAACACCCGGGTGCGGGTAACCAATCTGAAAAACGGTAAGAGCGTGGTGGTTCGGATCAACGACCGAGGCCCGTATATTCGTGGCCGTATAATCGATTTGTCGTTTGCTGCTGCGCAAATGCTTGGAATGCACCCCCATGGGGTAGTGATGGTGAAATTGGAGCTGCTCAAGTGAAGTACGGCTTTCACATGTCCATTGCGGGCAAGCTCGGAATCGCCGGAGCCGCAGAGGAAGCCGAGCTACTCGGGTTGAGCGCCATCCAAATTTTCGCCAAAAGCCCGCGCAGTTGGAAAACCCGTGGCCTCAAAGCGGGAGAAGTGGAAGAGTTCAGGGCTCGGAAGGAAAACCTGGGGGGCCTGCCTACGGTGATTCATGCGTCGTACTTGGTTAACCTGGCCGCCGAAGGCGAGCTTAGAGAGAAAAGCATCTTTAGTCTGGCCGACGACTTAGCCAAGGCGCAGGTGCTGGGCATTGAGTACGTGGTGGTGCACCCAGGTTCAGGGCCTGCAGAAAAGGCCAGGACGGCTGCCCTCAAAGCCCTCGAGCTCGCCAAGCTGGGCAAAAATGGGCCCAGGTTGCTCTTGGAAAACACTGCAGGGGGTGGTGAAAAACTGGGGGCCAACCTCCATACTCTGGCCGAGCTGATCGAGGATACCCGGCTGGGGGTGTGTTTCGACACCTGCCATGCTTTTGCAGCGGGATACAGGCTCGAGCAGGCCCTGGACGAACTCGAGCAGACCATTGGCCTGGATCGGGTTCCGGTTATTCACCTCAACGACTCCATGGGTGAAAGGGGTTCGCAGATCGACCATCACGCCAACCTGATGGAGGGTCAGATAGGTGCGGAGCTTAAGCGCTTCGTCCTTGATACTCGTGTGTGCGATAAGATTTTTATCATGGAAACCCCCCGCAGCACCCAAGACGATGCCCACAACCTGCGGGTTTTGCGGGAATGGCTGAACCAGCCCCAGGGCAGCACCTTTTAGCCCTCCCCAGGCACTAAGGAACGCTCAAACCAACCACGCACGCCGATCCAGGCTTCATCACCACCCTGTGGCAAGAAGGTAACTGCCCCAGGTTCCTTGCGAAACCAGGTGTACTGTCGTCTGGCGTAAGCCCGCGTAGCCCTAACAATGGTTTGTCGCGCCACCTCCAGGCTATACTCTCCCTTCAGATAGCCAGCAATTTCTTTATAGCCAATGCTCTGCAAGGCTGTGGGCATCTGAGGATACCTCGCCAACAAGGATTCAACCTCCTGCACCAAGCCCTGCTCGAGCATACGCGTTACTCGGCGTTCCAGGCGGGGCTCGAGCCAGTCCCAGGGGGGCCACAAAATGAGCTTTCGGTAGCTAAAGCGCGGTGTACGCTTGGGAAACCTGGCTGGGGGCAGTCCAGTGCGACGCAAGACCTCGAGGGCCCGCACAATACGCCGGGGGTTGCGTTGCACCCGACGGGCATCCTCGGGGCTGGCGGCCTCGAGTTCTCCTAGCAAAGATTCAAGCCCTTGCAGCTCCAGCGTTTTCCAAAGCTCCGCCTGTAGATTCAAATCGGGCTCGGGAAGCTCGTGAATACCCTCCGTTAGGGCGCGGATATAGTAACCAGTACCCCCTACCACCAATGGAATTTTGCCCTGCGCCAGGGTTTCTTGAATGGCTGCTTCAGCCAGCCCACAATACTCCGAAACACTAAAGCTTTGGCTGGGCCACACCACATCGATTAGATAGTGTTTGACCTGTTGTCGCTCGACCAGGCTGGGTTTGGCAGTCCCGATGTCCATGCCCCGGTACACCATGCTGGCATCGGCCGAGACCACCGCTATAGGGAATATCCGGCCCAAGCGCAAGGCCAGCTCGGTTTTACCGGTTGCAGTTGGCCCGGTTAGTACGGGAATTACCGGTTTTTGCGCATCTACATCATCCACAGTCGCTAGCCCTCTTTGTCATTCATGATATTCTCGAGACCATGACCATTGAACGCTTCGATGCGATTGAACGCTTGCAAACCATCCGCCAGCAACTCGATGAACTCTCGAGACGCTTTGCTTCCCAAGAGGCCCTGGGCGAGTGGGTACCAGCAGTGGATGTGATCGACGAAGGCACTCGGTTTCGCATTCTGGTGGATGTACCTGGCGTAAAGAACGAGGACCTCGAGCTCAAAGAGGAGGGCCAGACCATCATTCTGGCGGGGATACGGCATCCGCAACAGGGCGCATTTTATCGCCAAGAGCGGCCCACTGGACTGTTTCGGCGTGCCTTCACCCTACCCGAGGCTATCGTTCCAGGCAGCGCCCAAGCCTCGTTGAAGGGAGGCGTGCTCGAGCTGATATTGCAAAAAGCCCGCAAAACTTCCCGTAGAGGCAAAAAGTAGGGATCGGGCCACGATTCCCCAGAACTTTTGATCCTGCTTCACAGCTTTGAGGTGCGTGGCTTTACAGGCGAGGCTAAAGAATCTCCTGTACCTCTTTGGTCACTACTGTGTGGCACTTGCGGCAGCGCGGCTCGTAGGCTTCGCTGGCGCCCACCAGTATCACCGGGTCGTCGTAGCGGGCTGGCTTTCCGTTTACGAAACGCTGGGTGCGGGTAGCCGGCGCACCGCATACCGGGCAAACCGCGTAGAGCTTCTCCACATACTCGGCCCGGGCCAGCAGTTGGGGCATGATACCAAAGGGCTCTCCGCGGAAATCCATGTCCAGTCCGGCGCAAATCACCCGCACGCCTCTATCGGCTAGCTCGAGCACCAGCTTTACAAGACCTTCATCGAAAAACTGGGCCTCGTCCACGGCTACCACATCGGGCAGAGGGTTGGATAGATGCGTCTCGAGTTCGGCAGCGTCGCGCACTGCAATAGCTTCAGCCCGTCTGCCGTCATGGCTAAACACATCGGTGACATGGTAGCGGTCATCCAACAGAGGCTTGAATACCAGCACCCGCTGGCGGGCAATTAGCGCCCGCTTGATGCGCCGTATTAGCTCATCCGACTTTCCAGAGAACATCGGCCCTACCACTACTTCAATCCAACCCTGGTGATGCGGAAGATGGGGCAAACTCATAGCCGGTGCTAGCATAACACCAGATTTGGTTGATCCATCATCCATGGTTAGCAGTCTAACCCGCCCAGGGGTGGGCGCTGCTGGAGTATCCCATCCACCTTTGGCCGGGAAGCAGCAAAAAACAGGTGAGCGGCTGCCCACCTGTTCGGCCTCGAGGCAAGCTACTGCTTTTTGGCCTTCTTGCCGTAGGTGCCACCAAACTTCTTTTGGAATTTCTCGACCCGACCCTCAGTATCTACAAAGCGCTGCTGGCCTGTCCAGAACGGGTGGTTGCCACTCCAGACTTCGACATGGATCTCGGGCTTGGTGCTGTAGGTCTGCATGACCACCTCACCGTTGCAGATGATCTTACAGGGAACCAGCTTGGGGTGAATCTTCTCTTTCATGTTCTCTCCTGGGCACGGATTTTGCCGTGCTGTCAACTGAATAAATATAGCAGGTCTAGGCGAGAAGGGCAAGCTGCGATAAAATCGCGCACACCATGATGCGAGGGGTTCGTGGCGCCATTACTGTTGACGAGGATAGCCGGGAAGCCATTCTGAGTGCGACCCGCGAGCTATTAGAAAAGATGCTCGAGGTCAACCAGATCACTGACTTTGACAGCATAGGAGCCATGTTCTTCACCTTGACTGACGACCTGCGGGCTGCCTTTCCTGCAGAAGCCGCACGACAGCTGGGAATGCAGATGGTTCCTCTTATCAACTCCCGAGAGATCCCGGTTCCAGGTGCGCTACCCAGGGTCATCCGGGTAATGATGCTTTGGAACACCGATCTGCCCCAAAAGCAAGTTAAGCACGTTTATCTACGCGAGGCTGTACGCCTGCGCCCCGACCTCGAGAGCGCGCAGTAGAGCAACACTTCACCGCACTTTTGCACCCGGAGGTAGGTCTTGCTCGGGTGTGACCACCACAATTCTGCCCTGTGCGTCTTCGCCAGCCAGAATCATGCCCTGCGACTCCACTCCACGCAACACCGCAGGCTTGAGGTTAGCCACCAACACCAGCTTTTTGCCCACCAGGCTTTCAGGCGTGTAGTACTGCGCAATGCCCGAGACCACCTGCCGCGTGTGGTCGCCCACATTGAGCGTTAGCACCAGAAGCTTATCGGCCTTCGGGTGTTTTTCTGCTTTGATCACCTCGGCTACCCTAAAGTCCACTTTGGCAAACTCGTCGATAGTAATCAGACTGTTGGCGGGCGCAGGCCCCGCATTGGGCTTGACGTTTTCGGCTTTGGACTCGAGCACCTCGAGCTTAGGGAAGAGAATTGGGGCCTCCTCGGGTATGCGCGTACCGGCGGGGGAAAACCCCCAGGTTTCGGTTTGCTCGATGGTGTAGTCCCCCAGCCCCAGGGCAGCCCGCAGCTCCCTCGCCTTGGTTGGAAGCGCTGGCTCCAAGAGCACACTGGCGATCCGCAGCCCTTCCACTGCGGTATACAGGACATCTTCCAGCTCTTTTTTCTTGCCAGGGTCGCGGGCCAGCTCCCAGGGTTTGGTATCGTTGATGAACTTATTCAGGCTCCGAACGTATTGCAGCACTTCCTCCAGGGCCAGGTGAATCCGCAGGGCATCCACCTCTTTGCGCACCTTGTTGGCCAGAGCCACCCCAGCTCTGGCAATTTCAGACTCAGGCGACGAAGCCGCTGGGACAATCCCTTCGCAGTACTTCAGCAACATGGTACGTACTCTCGAGAGCAGATTGCCCAGATCGTTGGCGAGGTCGGAGTTAAGGCGCTGCGCCACCACCTCTTCTCCAAAGGGACTATCCGAGCCCAGGGTGGTGTCGCGCAATAAGGCGTAGTGCACTGCATCCACGCCAAACTTATCCAACAAGGCTAGGGGGTCAATGGCATTGCCCAGGCTCTTGCCCATCTTGCGGCCATCCATGGCCAGGATGTGCCCATGCACCACCAGGCGTTTGTAGATAGGCAAGCCCGCACTTTTGAGCATGGTGGGCCAGAAAACGGCGTGGGGTTTGAGAATGTCCTTGCCTATGACATGCCAGGCGAAGGGCCAGTACTTCTCGAAAAGGCCCCGGCTGGCCAGCGAAGAAACATAAGCCAGCAGCGCATCGAACCAAACGTAGGTGACGTGGTTCTCATCCCAAGGAATGGGAATGCCCCAGGGCACGCGGTCTTTGGGGCGGGAAATAGAAAGGTCGCCAATGGGCTCCTTGAGCATCTCCAGCACTTCGTTGCGGTAGGCTTGGGGCTGAATCAGGTCGGGGTGCTCGGCCAGGTACTCGAGCAGCCACGGGCGGTATTTCTCCATGCGGAAGAAGTAGTTGGCTTCTTTTCGCAGAATAGGCGGCTCCGAGTCACCCGGTAGAATGCCGTTGACAAGTTCTTTTTCCGTTACAAAGCGTTCGGAACCCACCGAGTAAAGCCCTTCGTATTCGGCATAGTAAATATCGCCAGCCTCGTAGACCTTACGCAGAATTTCCTGCACGTAGCGCTTGTGGCGCTCCGAGGTGGTGCGGATGTAGTCGTCGTAGCTGATGAGCAGGCGTTGGTAAGCTGGCTGGAATAGCTGCTCGGAAACATAGTCTACAAAAGCCTGGGGCTCCTGGCCCGCATTTTTAGCTGCTCGAGCAATTTTCTCCCCGTGTTCGTCGGTTCCGGTCACGAAATTGGTATCGTAGCCATCCAGACGATGGAAGCGGGCCAGAAAGTCGCAGATAATTTTCTCGTACACGTGGCCTATGTGGGGGGCCGCGTTGGCGTAGTCAATTGCGGCGGTTTCGTAGAAAACTTTGCTCACAGGTAACTCCTTGGCGCTTGATGTTTGGTTTTAGACTGAGTTTCCAAAAAAAGGGGCGCAAACGCGCCCCGCCGATAGCCTCACCACTGCTATCGTCGGGACATTCGCATCATTCGGGCAAACCTGCACCCTACCATAAGGCATATTTTATACCAGGTGCGACCCATCCGTCACGGCCCGAAACCCACGCGCGGTTGAAAGGGCTGGCCGGCCAGGCGGTGATATAACTACCGGGGGGACGCGCTCAGGTGCTCCAACCCCTCTGGGCCTGCCACAATAGCCAGAGAAGCCAGGCCCACAAATAGCCCGCTTTCCACCACGCCCGGAATGCGCTTGAGATCCAGCTCGAGCTGCTCAGGGTTCGCAATGGGGCCAAAGTTGACATCGGCAATCAGGTTGCCCCCATCGCTATAGAAGAAATCTTCTCCGTCCATGCGCAAGGCAGGCTCCCCCATCTGTCCCAGCGCATGCAGGGTGGCACGGTATCCAAAGCGAACAATCTCTACCGGAACCACCCCGCGCCCCAATTGGCTTACTTTTTTGGTATGGTCGGCAATTACGATAAACTGCTTGGCGCTGGCCTCGACAATTTTTTCGCGTAGCAAGGCCCCACCCAAACCTTTGATGAGGCTAAGGTCAGGGGCGATTTCGTCGGCCCCGTCTATGGCTAGATCAACCCCCTGAGGCCCCAGTTCCACCAAAGGAATTCCCATCTCATGGGCCAGCATGGCCGTGGCCTCCGAGGTAGGCACAGCCACCACATTGGAAAGCGCACCCTCTCGTAAACGGCGGCCCAGCTCCAGCACCGCATACCTGGCAGTTGAACCAGTACCCAGACCCACCACCATGCCCGATTGTACGTACTTGACGGCCTCGAGAGCTGCTTGTTGTTTGAAGTTATCCAGGTTGTTCATAAATGGAGCCCCACTACCGGGCTCCTTTTAGCTTACCGAATTTATGCTTCCATCTGCGTTATGCCAAATAAACACTGTGCTGCCATAAAAAAGTTTTATGGCAGGTTTGAAGGTTTGCTTCGTAAAGTATGGGTGCTATGCCGTCTGCCGCTGCAACTCGATCAGCGTCTCCGCCACCTCGTGTGCGTGCTCGTCGGGCTTGACTTTATCCCACGCCCTGGCCACCCGCCCCTCGGGGTCAATCAGATAGGTGTAGCGAAAGACCCCCTCATACTCCTTGCCATACATAGTTTTTGTGCCCCAGGCACCATAAGCCCGAATCATGTCTTTCTCGGGGTCGGACAGGAGGGGAAAGTTAAGACCATACTTGCTGTGAAACTTCCCGTGGCTGCTCACGTCGTCCGCTGAGACCCCTAAAACCACCGCCCCCAGCTCTTCCAGGCGACCTTTCTCATCGCGAAAGTTGCAGGCTTCCTTGGTGCACCCAGGCGTGTCGTCCTTGGGATAGAAATAGAGCACCACCCACTTGCCGCGGTAATCCTCTAAGGTATGCAGCTTGCCTTCCTGATCAGGAAGGGTGAAGTTTGGGGCAGTATCGCCAACTTTCAGCATAGCAATCGGATAATAACCCATACGCTCGCAGGCTAATGTTGCCTGTGTTGCAAGCTCGAGCCAGCAAATCTGCTACAAGACAGTCTCCTGAGAGACTGCCCCTACCGACCGAGGGAGCGATTCATCTCAACACCAGCAGGTACATTTCCATAGCCAATCACAGCAATGGATACAGGGGTTTTGCCCTGCTTTGACTCTAGGGGTATCTGTTTGAAGCCGCCATCAGGCATAGCCGTTAACCGACTTTATAGCCAAACCTGCGCAAAATGTCCTTGCGCCAATGAATATCTTCCTCGGCCTCAACTCCCAGTGGCTTGTATCCGTCCAGGACCCCTAAAATTCCACGCTGATCGTCTTCTTCAGCCACGATTACCGAGAGCGGGTTAGCGGTTGCGGCAAAAATTCGAACCACCTCGGGGCAGGCCTTGACAGCATGTAGCACATTAATGGGGAAATAGCCCTCACCCAGCACAATCAGAAAGGAGTGGCCCGCCCCGATGGCCTGGGCATTTTTGACCGCCAAATCCACCAGCTCGTCGGCGGTTCCGGTCTTGCGTATCAGGCGTTTACCTGAAGCCTCGCAAAAAGCCAGTCCAAACTTGATTCCTGGAACTGCCGTGACCAGGGCTTCGTGCACATCCTCGACGGTTTTGATGAAGTGGCTTTGGCCCAGGATTACATTCAGGTTTTCTGGTTTCTCCACTTTGACAATTTGAAGTTCCATACCCTATTTAGGCACACTAAACTTCACTAGGTCAACCGCCGCACCATCCGGGGTGGCGTAACGAACAATCCCCACCCCGGGGACAAAGTAAATCTCCATCACCTGGCTACCACCGGTACTGGTCACGGTAGAGGTGCGGATCACATAGGCATTGAAGCGCCCTGCCGGAACGCTAACACCCTCGATGCGCAAAACCTTTCCCAGCAAAGCCACGCTTTGTCCGCCAAAAGTGCTGCGTCCACCCCATTCCTGACCCAGCACCAAGGGCGGTGCCGGGTATAGCTGAAGAGGAGGGTTATACCGCTGCACCACCTGCCCTATAATCAAGCCCTCAAGAAACACGCCATTATCGCTATAGCGAAGCAGATCAGCGCTTACTGGCTGCTTTGCCAACCGCCGCTCAAACACCAGCAGGCCGTTTTGTTCGCGGGTAAACACCTGTTCCATGCCAGAGGAATATGTCCAGGAGTATCCGATACCGTTGGGGTAGTAGGCCGTGGGCGCGGCCAGCACGAAAGCGGTCAGCAAACCAAGGGTTAAGTAGCGCTTCATCGGTTTTATGCTACGCCCTTATTGAAGAATTCAAGGTGCATTAAGGCGCTCAACTGTCACCGAACAAATCACTCATCTTTCCCCAGCTCATGTCCCCTCTGGGTAGCGGCTTCTACAGCCTCAATTAGGGCGGCGCGAACCCCACGGGCCTCGAGGGCAGCCAGACCATGGATGGTGGTTCCGCCAGGGCTGCTAACCTCATCTTTCAGCACCGCAGGGTGTTTTCTTCGCAGAAGCTCGCCAGTTGCAATAAGTACATCAGCAGCCAGTTGCAAGGCCTGGCCCCGCGGAATACCCTGCTTGACCCCCCCATCGGCCAGGGCCTCTGCTACCACCGCCACATAGGCCGGAGCGGAGGCCGACATTCCAGTAAAGGCATCGAACAGCCGCTCCGGCAAGTCGTAGACATCCCCGACTGTTGCAAACAACGCCCGCGCAAACTCCAGGTCGCCGGCCTCATCGGCTTCGCGAGGGCCGGTAATAGCAGTAGAACTTTTGCCAATGGTAGCCGCCAGGTTGGGCATGCAGCGTACCACCCGGCGGGTGCCCAGGCGTCGGGACAACACCGCTGTAGATACTCCGGCCATGATGGAAATATAGCCTACGTTGGGGTGGGCAATCTGGGGGGCCAGGGTGGCCAGGTCTTTGGGCTGTACACTGAGCAAAATTCGCTCATAGCGGCGCAGATCCTCTAAACGCAAGGGGTTGACTCCGGTCTCCTGGGCCACCTCCTGGGTTCGCGCTGGAGTATCGAGGATGCCAATATCGCTGGGCTCGAGCATCTCGGCCCGCAGTAGCCCTTCCAAAATGCTTTTACCCATCTTTCCCACACCCACAATGGCCAATTTCATGGCCATAAGTTTAGCAGCAGGCCGGTGTCAGGGAAACCGACCTCGAGCCCACCTCAGTTGCTATACTCCTGTGGTGTTGGTTCTTGCCCTGGACACCGCCACCTCTTACCTGGTACTGGGATTACCCCACGCCGAGCGCGCAGTGCGGCTGGAGCGCCGCCATGCCGAAGTGCTGTGGTCGGAGCTCGAGGCCTTCTTGCAGCAAGCAGGTGTAGAGCTACGGGCCCTCGAGGGGATAGCCGTAGGACGCGGCCCCGGCTCGTATACCGGATTGCGGGTGGGCATCGCAGCCGGGCTGGGGCTGGCCCGGGGGCTGGGCGTACCGATAACCGGCATTGACACCCTGGAGGCTGTAGCCTTGCGCTACCAGGGGCTGGTAACAGTCGTACATCGTACCCGCAACGAGCTTTGCTATACCGCCTGCTATGCCGTCGAGGGAGTGCAGGCCCAGATTGTGCACCCCCCCCAACGGGCCCGGCTTGCCGAGGTGCAGCCAAAGGGCCTTGTAACGATAGACGAACCTCCTTCGGGCCGTGCCCTAGCGGCCTTGGGCTGGGCTGCACTCAAAGCCCGTCGCGCCGAGGTGGAGCCCCTGTATCTATGAGCCTCGAGACCTACCATACCTTGCGCAAAACCCCTGTAAAAGGTGGCTTCCTGTATACCAAACCCGGCGCACGGGGCCTTCATAACCCAGCCTACGAGTTGCTGGCGGAAGCACTTGAGCCGCATGGTCAAGAAGCAATCGACCTCAACCCCGGTATCGGGCTGGTTACCCACAGCCTGCACCAGCACGGGCTGAACGTGCGGGCTATAGAGACCTCGAGGGCTTCGCTACGCTGCTTGGAGGCCAGTTTCGGCTCGGCGGTGCGGGTTGCTCGAGGGTTACCATGGGAAACCGAGCCCGACTCGGTGGATCTGGTCGCTATGGTGTTGCCAGCTAGCCGGGGCACGCGCTACGTAGAGCTTTCGTTGCTAGGCGCAGCCAGAGCCTTGCGCGTTGGTGGGCGCTTGTGGATTGCTGGCAGCAAGGATAAGGGCTTTGAGCATTACTTCAAGATGGCTCAGAGCCTGCTCGGCTACGGCGTACTCGTGCGCCGGGACGGCCCATTCCGGGTAGCTGTATTGGAAAAAGAGCAACTTGCACCCGAAGTACCCCCGGTCTGGCAGTCTTTCGACTGGGAATTCTCGGGTGAAACCCTACACTTTTCTTACTTGCCTGGTGTTTTTTCAGGCGGTCAGCTCGACCCCGGAAGCGCCATGCTGCTGCTCGAACTCCCCCACGACCTGGGCCACGTGCTGGACATCGGCGGGGGATATGGGGCACTCAGCCGCCCTCTAGTAGGTCGGGCCCAGAGTCTGACCCTATTGGAAGACGATTGGGTCAGCGTACTGTCTGCTCAAAAGAATCTGGGCGAGCTGGCTACCGTTCTGCACTCGGATGTAGACGAAGCCTTGACAGAAGGCCAGACCTTCACTACCATTGTATCGAACCCCCCGTTTCACGTGGGGGGCCTTGTCGTGCTAGAAACCGCCACCGCTTTTATCGAAGCCGCCTACGCCCGCCTGGAGAGGGGCGGGAAATTTTATCTTGTGGCAAACCGTTTTCTCCCCTATGAGCCCCTTCTGGAAGCGCGTTTTGCCACCGTACGCACCGTAGCCGTGAAGAGCCACAAAGTTCTGATGGCCCAAAAGCTGGGCTGACCCGGCTTCGCCAAGGGCCCTGGATTACTGGGAGGTGAGCAGCTTGAGCAAGAGCAAAAGTGCCGCAAGTACCAAAGGAAAAGCGCTTTCGAAAAGTGCACCCAAAGAAAAACGCACCACTCAGACGGCAACACAAGCTGCAACAACCAAAAGCAAAAAGCCTCTGGTCAAGGAGGAGTCATCTGTAAATCCCCCAAAGTCTGGGTCTTCCAGCAGCAAAAAGTCTAGCCAGCCAGCCTCCTCTGTTAGCGAGTCGGCTACCAAGGAAACCGCCAAAGCCCGGCCTTCCAAGCCCGAGAAGTCGGGCCCGCATACCAAAGCCCCTTCGTCTACCACCCAACCCGTAAAGCAATCTATGGCCAAAAAAACCTCACAGTCCACCCGCTCGAACAAAGCCGCTCAAACGCCTGAACCCCAGGGGAAAGCCACCACCAAAACCCAAGAGGCACCAAAACAGCCCTCCAAATCTGCGCGCAAGGAGGTAGCCAGGAAGACATCTTCGGAAGCCAAGGCTGCTAGCAAAGCCAGCACAAAAACTCAGTCCAAGGGTACCGCAGTGCTGGAGCAGGACGAGACGCTTCTGGACGAAGAGCTGGCCGTTGGCGCTGATGAGCTCGAAGCCCCCGATTTAGAAGATCTGGACGTCGAGCCCGATCTCGACGATCTGACTGCTCCCCCTCGCAAAGGCGGTGCGCTGGCCGTGGTGCCCCTAGCCGATGAAGATATCAGCGAGGAAATTCTCGAAGCCGACCTCGAGGATATCGAGATCCTGGAGCCAGACTTCGAGCTGGGCACCCTGCCCATCGAAGAGGTGGAAGAGGAGGTAGAAGAAGACCTACCCCTTCCCCGAATCTCTACTTCCGACCCGGTTCGGCAATACCTGCACGAGATTGGGCAGGTGCCCCTCCTGACCCTGGAAGAAGAGATTGACCTGGCCCGTCGGGTCGAGGAAGGTGTAGCAGCCGCCCAGCGTCTGGCCGAGGAAACCGGTTTGGACGCCGAACTGATTCGCCATGTGCTGCGAAGCCAGGTGCAAGGCAGCAGCCGGGTCACCAACATTCCCGGCACCGAGCTGCGCATTGACCCCGAAACCATTGCGGCGGTGGATGCCCGTTTGCGGGCCCTGCCCCGCGAGGTCAAACGCTATTTGCACATCGCACGCGACGGTGAGATTTGCCGCCAGCACCTGATTGAGGCCAACCTGCGACTGGTGGTTAGCATCGCCAAGAAATATACCGGTCGCGGCCTTAGCTTCCTGGATCTCATCCAGGAAGGCAACCAGGGCCTGATCCGGGCGGTGGAGAAGTTCGAGTTCAAGCGCCGCTTTAAGTTCTCCACCTACGCCACCTGGTGGATTCGCCAGGCCATCAACCGGGCCATCGCCGACCAGGCCCGCACCATTCGCATTCCGGTGCACATGGTGGAGACCATCAACAAGCTGACCCGCACCGCCCGCCAGATGCAGCAGGAGCTGGGCCGCGAACCCTCCTACGAGGAGATCGCCGAGGCCATGGGGCCAGGCTGGGACGCCAAAAAGGTAGAGGAAACCTTCAAAATCGCCCAGGAGCCGGTGAGCCTGGAAACCCCCATCGGCGACGAGAAGGACAGCTTCTACGGCGACTTCATCCCCGACGAGCACATGGCCTCGCCGGTGGACTCCGCCGCCCAGAGCATGCTCTCGGAGGAACTGGAAAAAGCCCTGGGCAAGCTCTCCGAGCGCGAGGCCATGGTGCTCAAGCTGCGTAAGGGCCTGATTGACGGGCGCGAGCACACCTTAGAAGAGGTGGGCGCCTACTTCGGGGTGACCCGCGAGCGCATCCGCCAGATCGAGAACAAGGCCCTGCGCAAGCTCAAGTACCACGAGTCGCGCACCCGCAAGCTGCGGGACTTCCTGGACTAAAGTCGGAGCCCAGGGGCCGCCGAACACCCAACCGATTGGTTGGGTGTTTTTACTACAAGGCCTCGAGTCTGGATGCAGCCCCCAGCATGTGCGGGAGCACCAACACAGGCCCGTACCCTATGTGACCCCGGATCAAGATTTCCAGGCACAGCCTGCCAAAGCCGAGCAAGACCGCTACCTGAATCTGAACGGTGAAATGAGCGCTTTGTTGGACAGCTCTCACATTCTTGTTTTAGTCTACGGGCTCGAGGTGACGAGTGAAACACTATCTGCTCGCCGGAATCGCAATGCTGGGTCTCTTGGGTGGATGCTCGAGCCCACCCCAAGCCAAACTTCAGGCCTCTATCGGAACCTACAACGCCACCACCGCCGGGCGGTCGTACGTGCTGGTGCTGCGCCCCCAGCAACAGCCCAACAGCATTACGGTTAATGTTAGCGGGCCGGGTGGCTACAGCGAGAGCATCACCCTGCAAAGTGCCTCCTCCCGCACCCCCTCGGGGGTGTGGTGGCAGGTGGGCTGGAATGCTGGCCCCAGCCTGAGCAGCGGCACCTATACCTTCTCGGCGCTCATAGACGGACAGACCGAGCAGGTCTCGGTGGAGGTAGACGCCAGCAGCACCCTGGCCCAGCCCACCGTCAGCATCGGGAACAACCCCACCACCCGTTCGGTTACGGCTTCCTGGAACCCGGTACCAGGCGCAGGTGCCTTCCTGGTGCGGCTGGTCAACCGCACCACCGGTAACGTGGTCGCCAGCGCGCGGGTCACTGCGTTCACCACCACCTTTGGTAGCCTGAACCTCAACACCAGCGACCAGTACGCAGTGGAGGTGTACGCTGCCAGCAGCAACATCGCCAACGATCCGCCCCTGGTGGCAGGCCAGTTCAATATGTCGCTGGGTGAGAGCGCCAACTTCACCGTGAGCCCGGCGCCGTAAGGCCGGAAGAACCCCGTGGTTCGCCCGGTATGCTGTTGATATGCAAGACCTGGCCGCGCAGGTGCAAACCTACCTGCAAATCTACGACCCCCTGGGCATGGGCGAGCTGGCCCCCCCAGAGCAGCTTTATGGGCCGGTGGTGGCGGAAATCATCCAGCGGTTGGCGCTCGTCCGCAGCGCCGAGGAGGCCGCCCAGGCCATCCACCGCGTGCTGTATCTGGCCTACGGCAATCAGGCCGGCCCTGTGCGCAACTACACCGACCTGGGCCGGGATCTGTTCAGGCTGGTGCAGCAGGGCGCATGAACCGTGCATGGTGCCCGAAGCCCTAGACCCTCCATCCCCTCCGCCATTACCCTGATGCTTATGACTACTGAAGAACGCCTGGCCCAGCTACCCCCCAAACTGCAAAGCGTGGTGAAAACCCTTGGGAGCGCACCGAAGGTCATCAAGACCGAGATGCTGCTGGAGTTTGCCAAGAAGATGCCCCCTTTACCCGAGGGTATGCAGGGCAAGCTCGAGCAGGTACACGAATGTACCACGCCCTTTTTCGTGCACGCCGAGCTCGAGAATAACCAGGTGCACCTGTTTTTCGACGCCCCCAAAGAAGCCCCCACTGTGCGGGCCTTTGCCGGGCTGCTGGCCGAGGGGCTGGAGGGCGAGACGCCCGAGGCCGTGCTGGGCGTACCGGAAGACTTCTATACCCTCGCTAAGCTGGAAGAAATCATCACCCCCCTGCGGCTCAGGGGCTTGCAGGCCGTGCTGGCCCGCATCAAGCGCCAGGTGCGCGAGGCGCAGGGGTAAAAATCAGGGTTTGGGCGACGAGCGCTTGTCGCTAGCTGGAGCAGCCCCTGCGAACTGCTTCAGGTAGCTGCTACGGCCGTAGCTTTGCCGGCCCACGCGCACCACCTGGGCACCCTCGAGCTCAAAGGCAACCCGCAAAACCGCCCGCAAGAGCCTGGGGCTGGGTAGGTCTTGCAGCACCAGCACCCCACTGGCGAGCTGCCCCCAGCACGTCTCTTCGCGGCTCCAGAACTGCCACAGGCCCAGCTCTTCCTCGGCAAACACCTCGAGGCCCTCCTGCCGCACCCGGTAGCGGTAAGGGTGGGGCCGGAAGAAATCGTGGGCATACCGCCGGTACAGCGCCTCTTCCAGCGCCAGCAGGTCGGCGCGCAGCCGCAGGCGGGCGCGGTCGGTCTGGTGGGGTTCGTACAAGCGCTCGAGCAGGGCCATGCGCAGGGCCTCGAGATCCTGTGCTTCGTCGGGGGGTTCTTCTTCCAGGGCCTCCTCGCCGTAGGGGTCGAGCCGCAAGGCCGGTTTGCCCAGCAGGGCGGCCTCAGCCTCGGCGTAGGTGGGGTATTCCACCAGCACCCCGTCCTCCAGGCCCCAGAAACGGGTCGCCACCTTTTTGACCAGCTCCCGGTCGTGGGAGACGAACAGCAAGGTTCCGGGGTAGTCGGCCAGGGCCCGCTCGAGGGCCTCCAGCAGCTCGAGTTCGATGTGGTTGGTGGGCTCGTCCATCACCAAGAGGCCGGCCCTTAGGGCCCCCAGCAAGGCCAGCCCGGCCCGGGCCCGCTCACCCCCGGAAAAGCGGCGGGGGGGATCGTTCCAGTGGGGGGGCCTGAAGCCCATCCGGCCCAGCAGGGCCGCTGCGCGGGCTTCGCCAAAGCGGGCGGCGAACTGGACGAAGAGGGGTAGGTCGGGCTCGAGGCCGTGGTAGTGCTGGTCGAGGTAGGCCGTGCTCACCCCGTAGCCCAGGGTACGCTCCCCGGCGTCGGGTAGCTCCCGGGATAAAAGCAGGCGCAGCAGGGTGGTCTTGCCCGCCCCGTTGGGGCCGAGGAGGGCAATCCGGTCGCCCCGGAAGATGCGCAGGGTGGCCTGGCGGATCACGCTCCGCGCTTCTTCACCCGCACCGCTTGGGTAGGCCTTTGCCAGCTCTTTGGCCTCGAGCACCAGTCTGGGCGTCCCCTCGGCGGCCATCTCCAGGCTCCAGCGGCGCTCGGGAGGGGGCGGGTCGGGCACCTGGATGCGCTCGGCCCGGGTTTGCAGCATGGCCTTCTCGCTCTTGCGGCGATCCAGGCCGGGCCGCCTGCGGTCGGGCAGGGCTTGCGTCAGCCGCTCCCGCTCCTTGAGCGCTTCCAGGCGGGCTTTTTCCAGGGTTCGGCGGATGCGTTCGCGCTCTTGCAAGTACGTTGCGTAGCCGCCCGGTACGCGAAACAACCGACCGGCCTCCAGGTGATAGACCGTGGTAGCCACCCGGCGCACCAGCGCGCGGTCGTGGGAAATCAGCCCTACGGCCCCAGGGTAGGCCAGCAGCAGCTCTTCCAGCCGCAGGCGCATCCGCAGATCCAGGTGGGTGGTGGGCTCGTCCAGAAGCAGCACCTCTGCCCCGGAAAGAAAGGCCATCGCCAGGCCCAGTCGCACCCCCTCGCCCCCCGAGAGCTTTTCGACGGGCTGTTCCCACAAGGCACCCAGGCCAAAACCGGCCAGGGTACGGGCGACCTGGCCTTTCCAGAACGACAGCTCGCGGATGCGCGACCACACCTCGCCCGCGTTTTCGGGGGGGGTGTTGCGTAGCTCGAGTTCCGCCCTGTGCAAAGGGGTGATAGCATAGGCCAGCTCATAGACGGTGCCCCCGGTCGGACGGAAATCCTGCGGCAGGTAGAAAACCCGCACGCCGGCTGGGCGCACCAGGCGGCCCTGGTCGAGGGGCTTTTCCCCACAAAGCACCCGAAACAGGGTGCTTTTGCCGGCCCCGTTGGGCCCCATCAGGGCTGCCCGCTCCCCGGCCTCGAGCCAGAAATCGGCCTGCCTGAACAAAACCCGCTCGCCAAAGGACTTTTCGGCCTGGCTCAAGCGCAGCAGTACTCGAGGTCGCGACACAGCCCTTCAAGCCTAGCGCGGCGCGGGCCCTGGGTCAAAGCTCGCGTAGTCAACGTTTCTTGAGGTCGGCCATCTGCGTAACCTAAGCGTAAAACCCGGCGAACCGGCGTGAATGATACCGAACTTCACCCTGCGCTGGCCGGGAGAGGTGTTAAGGTAACAGATATGACCGAAGTGTACCTGCGCCCACTGGTTCTGAGCGACCTACCCCGTGTGCTCGAGTGGAGCCGCGATGAGGCCTTCTGCCTGGCCAACGGCTGGCCGGTGGGACTGCCCGCCGAGCAGTTGCAGGACTGGTTTGTGCGCCTGCTCAACAATCCCCCAGTGGACCTGGTACGTAAAGGCATTGTGGTCAACACACCAGAGTACCCCGAGGGTCTCCTGGTGGGGTTTGTGGATCTGCGCGACGTTAATTTGCTGGAGAAGCGGGCCCGCTTGCGGATCGCCATTGGCGACGAGACCCACCGGGGGCAGGGGGTGGGGTATGCCGCAGGCCTGCAGATGCTCGAGCACGGCTTTGGCGAGCTGGGCTTGGAGCGCATCACCGCCGAAGTCCACAGCTCCAACAGCCGGATGCTGGCCCTCCTGGAAAAGCTGGGTTTTCAGCGCGAGGGGGTCTTGCGCCAGCACGAGACCCGGCAGGGCATCAAGGAAGACGTCCATCTGTTCGGGATGCTACGCGAGGAGTTCGAGCCCCCCAGCAGCCAAGCTTGGCTCAGGGCCCTTACGTCGCGGCCATAAAGTGTCTTCCATATCGGATTCGGGCTCGAGGCTTGCAGATCGCGCAAAAACTATAAATGGCACCTCATACCGGGACCAGGCGAAGCCAGGGTCTTCACGAGAGGAACTTGGTGAGGTTGGCCTAGCCCTGCGCGTATTTTGACACAGACGCTGTGGCATTTTCCCATCTTCAAGTCTTGCACAATGCTGTAAAGGCTTGCGAAGTGCGGTGTGTGTTGATTGCATGGGGCCGTTTATATCGAGGTTGGGTGAATAGGAGCTGTGTGTAACAAGGTTGTAACAACCCCCGGATAAACTCATCTCAATCAATTTTTGAGGTTCGAGATGGCATACCTTCGGGGCCTGGGCATCTATCTACCCACACCACGCATGCATAGCAGCGAGATTGCTGCGGCCAGCCAGCTACCGGAATGGGTGGTACGGGAGAAACTGGGCATTCACCAGAAACCCATTCCCGGCCCCAACGACCATCCGGCCCATATGGGGGGCTGGGCTGCTCAGGCTGCGCTCGAGGAGGCGGGCCTCGAGGGGGCTGCGCTGGATGTGGTCATCAGCATCACCGACGAACACAAGGACTACCCGGTCTGGTGCAGCGCACCCCTCATCGCCCAGATGGTGGGGGCCCGCCGGGCCTGGGCCTTCGATCTGAACCAAAAGTGCGCCAGCTTTATCAGCGCGCTGGCCGTGGCCGAGGGGCTTTTGGCAAGCCAGCCCGATCTGCAGCACATCCTGATAGCGGGCGGCTATCGCAACGGCGACCTGATTGACTATACCGATCCAGCGGTGCGCTTCATGTACGACCTGGCCGCGGGCGGCGGGGCTGCGGTGATAGGGCGGGAAGGGCCGGGATTCAGGCTGCTGGCCGCGCAGCTCAAAACCGACCCCAGCCTGGCCGTCAGCGTGCGGGTGCCGGTAGGGGGCACGGTAGAACCCCTAACTCCAGCCAATGTAGATCGGTACAGGCTGCGGGTGGCCGAGCCCGAGCTGATGAAAGCTCGGCTCGAGCAGGTCTCACTGCCCGGTTTCCTGGAGGTCATTCAAGGTGCCCTGGGACGGGCTGGGTACACCGCTGCCGATCTGGACTACCTGGCCCTGCTGCACATGAAACCCTCGGCCCACCAGGCGGTGCTGGCCGGACTGGGGCTATCGGAAGAACGCGCCATTTACCTGTCTGACTACGGTCACCTGGGCCAGCTCGACCCCATTCTCTCGCTCAAGCTGGCGGTGGATGCAGGCAAGCTGGGCCCCGGAAGCCTGGTGGCCCTGGCCGCGGCTGGGGTGGGCTACCACTGGGGGGCCGCGGTTCTTCGCCTGGAGGAGGGGCGCCAATGGAGCTAAACGCCAACTGGCTGGCGCGGCTGGCCGCCTATCATCCCGAGCGGCCAGCGGTCTACTGGCGTGGGGGTTGGCTTAGCTACGCAGACCTGTACCAGCGGGCCCAGCGGGCCGCGGCCTCGCTGGCCGGCCTTGGGGTCGCCCGGGGGGATCGGGTCGCGGTGCTGGGGCCCAACCACCTGGGCTACCTCGAGCTCTACTTTGCCGCGCCCTTGCTGGGCTTTATTCCCACCCTGCTCAACCACCGCCTGAGCGAGGCCGAGCTTAAGGGGCTGCTCGAGTACACCCGGCCCAGAGCCCTTTTCTACACCGAAGACTTCGCGGTGCCGGCCCAGCGACTGCACCCCCAGGCGCATCCTCTGGAGGCCCTGCAAACCCTGCCCGAAAAAGAGATTCCAGGTTTTACCCCCAGCTTAGAGGATCCGGCCCTGCTGCTCTTTACCGGCGGCACCACCGGACTGCCCAAAGGGGCCCTCCTCCCCTACCGCCAGCTTCTGGTCAATGCCATCCAGACCTGCATGAGCTGGGGGCTTTCCCCCGAGGACCGCTACATTGTAGCCACCCCCATGTTCCATGCGGCCCTGAACGCCCTGACCACGCCCCTGCTCTACCTGGGCGGCCAGGTGCTTATACAGGAAAGGTTCGACCCCGCTCTGTACCTGGCCTGGGTTCGAGAACACCGGGTGAGCCTGCTGTTTTTGGTGCCCACCATGTACCAGATGCTGGCCCAGCACCCCGACTTTGCCCAGGCCGACCTGCGCACGGTGCGCTGGGCCATCTCCGGCGGGGCCCCCTGTCCGCACCCGGTGCGGGCCGCTTTCAAGGCCAGGGGTGTGCGCTTCAAGCAGGGCTATGGCCTGACCGAGTGCGGCGTCAACTGCTTTACCCAGAGCCTCGAGGAGGCCGAAGCTTTCCCCGAATCGGTGGGCCGCCCCATGCCCCACCTCTGGGCCCGGCTGGTCGGGGCCGGGGGCCAGGAGGCGCTCGAGGAGGGTGAACTCTGGCTCTCCGGGCCGGTGGTGATGTCGGGCTACTTTGAGCGCCCCACCGAGACCGCTCAGGCCCTGGTTGTGCAGAATGGCCGCACCTGGCTGCGCACCGGCGACCTGGCCCGGCGCGACGCCGAAGGGCGCTACTACATCGTAGGGCGGGTCAAGGAGATGTTCATCTCGGGGGGAGAGAACGTCTACCCCATCGAGGTGGAACGGGCCCTTTACGATCACCCCGCGGTGCTCGAGTGCGCGGTGCTGGGGGTTCCCGACGCCCGCTGGGGCGAGGTGGGCCTGGCTGCGGTGGTACTCAAATCGCCGATTGGCGAGGAAGAGCTGAAGCGTTTTCTGAGGGCCCGCCTGGCCGGCTATAAGGTGCCCAAACATTTCCTTTTCCTCCCCGAGCTACCCAAAAGCGGCCCCGGCAAGATTTTGAAAAGTGCGCTGTACCAGCGGTTCATGGAGGAATTCCATGCCTGAGCAGGCCATCAATGGAACCACCCTTTTCTACCGGCTGGATGGCCCCGAAGAAGCGCCGTGCCTGGTGCTGCTCAATGGCATCTTTCAGCGCACCGAGGCCTGGGAGCCCCTCATGCCCTACCTGAAGAATTTCCGGGTGCTGCGCTACGACATGCGCGGCCAGGGGCAGAGCGCCGTACCCCCGGGGCCCTACCCCCCCGAACAGCACGCCAGCGACCTGGCCGCCCTCCTGGAGGCTCTAAAGATCCCGCGCTACCACCTGCTGGGCCTGTCCAACGGCGGGGTGGTGGCCCAGGTATACGCCGCACAACAACCCGCCGGCCTGGAAAAGCTCATCCTGCTGTGCACCACCCCCCGCCTCGACCCGCTTCTACGAGCCAAAGTAGCGAGCTGGCGGCAGGCCCTGGCCTGGGGCGGCACCCGTGGACGCTTGCAGGTTGCCCTGCCCTGGATTTGGGGCCGGGCCTATCTGGAAGCCCACCCGGAGATCGCCGACGAGGCTTCACTGTCACAGATGGAGCAGGCCGCCCCAACCCCAGAGGCCCAGCAAAACTTACTGGATGGCTTTCTGGCGATGGAAGACCTGCGCCCCCGCCTGAAGCGGGTCAGAGCCCCTACGCTGGTGCTCTCGGGTGAGGACGATCTGCTCTTCCCGCCCTGCTACGGCCAGGAGATTGCAGCCGCCATCCCCCAGGCCACCCATCGGGTGCTACCCCAGGTGGGCCACGTGGCCCCAGTTGAAGACACCGCCGGGCTGGCCGGGGCCATCCTGAGGTTTTTGGAGGTACAGGCATGAAGTTTCAGGTAGGAGACAGCGCTTCTTACACCCAGACCATCAGCGAGGCGCATGTGGCCCTGTTCATCGGGGCGGTGGGCGATACCAATCCGTTGCATGTGGACAGCGAGTACGCGCAAAAAAGCCGTTTTGGGGCCCGCATCGCCCAGGGCATTCTGGTGGCCGGACTCATATCCACCGCCATCGGTACCAGGCTGCCGGGGCCGGGGGCCATCTACCTGGGCCAGAGCCTGCGCTTTCTGAAGCCCACCTACCTGGGCGACACCATCACGGCCACTGTAACGGTGCGGGCCATCCGCCCGGATAAACCCATCCTGAGCCTCGAGACCGTCTGCACCAACCAAAAAGGTGAGCGGGTCATCGAGGGTGAGGCGACGGTGCTCTACGAGGAGGTTTTGTGAAACCTAATAGGAGGCAGGCATGAAAAAAGTTTGGATGGTTCTTTTGGCAGTTTTGGGTCTGGCTGGGCTGGCCCTGGCCCAGACCACGGTGCGGGTGGGTGTGCTCCTGCCCATCTCGACCGTAGCGGGCAAGGCCGCTCTGAACGGAGTACAGCTCGGCGTGGACCAGGTTAACGCCGGCGGGAAGGTAAAGATTGAGCTGGTGGTGGTGGACGACGGCAACGCCCCGGCCACCGCAGTGCCGGCCCTCACCAAGCTGATGACCGTGGATCGGGTGGACATCGTGATCGGCGGGCTGGCCTCGGGGGTTACCTTTGCCCTCTCGGGGCCGGTGAAGCAATACCAGCCGCTTTTCCTCTGTATCGGAGCGGCCAGCAGTGTGGTGGAGCAGGCTTTTAGCGACTACAATCGTTTCTTCCACTACCACCCCTGGGATTACCACAACGTGGCGGCAGCCCTCGAGTTCTTCAAGTACCTCTACGACAGCGGGGCCCGGCGGGTAGCCATCCTCTACGAAGATGGGCCTTTTGGCTCGGCGGGCATCCAGACCTACCGGCAGCAGCTCGAGCGCCAGGGTTACACTGTGCAGGCCGAGCCTTTCAAGTCGGGTTCGGGTAGCTTTACCGCCATTCTGACCCGCCTCAAGGGCTTCCGGCCCGACATTCTGTACTGGATCGGCTACGACGTGGACGCCCTGCCCATCGCAGCGCAAGCCCGGCAGGTGGGGCTCGAGCCCAAACTGATCTACGGGGCCCCCCCGGCCTGGCCGACCGGCTTTGAGAAAAACAACCTTTCCAACGACATAGCCGGCATGACCGCCTGGCTGCCCTCGGTAGCCAACAACGAAAGCCGCCGCTTCGTGAACCTTTACCGGCGCAAGTTCGGCGAAGTCACCGACGAGTACATGGCCCCCATGGGCTACGTGATCGCCCTGAGCCTGGGTAAAGCGCTCGAGGCCGCGGGCTCCACCGATAAAGACCGGGTCGCAGCCGAGCTGGCCAAGGTTCAGATGGATACCCCCTTCGGCCCCCTATCCTTCAAGCCCTCCGATACCGGGCGTACCCGCTACCAGGGCTTCAATCAGAGCATCTGGCTGCAATTCCAGTATCTGGAGGGCTCACGCCGGCCAGTCTTCCCGCCCAGCCGCTCCGCTCGGCCCCTGCGCTTCCCTGGTAACTACTAAGCCTGGGCCCGACACTCAGCTCTGATGAACCCCAACGGCCCCCGTTGGGGTTCCATCCCACGCCGAGTACAAATTGCACCAATCTCGTTGCGGTTCGGGTTGAATAAATGCTGCCTACTCGCTGGGTGTCAAACTAAACGGAGCCAATCCCGACAAACTTTATGGAATTGCTACTGCAAACTCTCATCAACGGCATCCTGGCCGCGGGCATATACGCGCTGGTAGCCAGCGGACTTGCCCTCGCGGTAGGCGTGGTAGGCATCGTCAACTTTGCCCACGGCGAGTTCACCATGATCGGGGCGTTCGTCGCTTATCTGCTCTTTGTAAGCACCGGTCTGGATCCTTTCCTCTCCCTGGGATTGGCTGCCCTAGTGCTCTTTTTGGTAGGAGCCATTACCTATCTAGGGCTAATTCGACCGGTTTTGGCCGCACCCGAGCTCAACCAGATGCTGCTTACCTTCGGTCTTTCGGTAGCCTTGCAAAACATCGCCCTGTTAGTCTTTGGCGCCGATACCCGGGTGGTCTCTACCAGTTACCAGGGGGCTACCCTGAGTCTGGGGAGCCTTTCGTTTGGCGTACCACCCTTACTCGCTTTTGGGCTTTCGGTAGGTATCTTGGGTGCGCTTTACGGCTTCCTAGATCGCACCCGGCTGGGTCTGGCCGTACGAGCCGTAGCGCAAAACCGGCTGGCGCCGGGGCTTCTGGGCATCGAGACCCGGCAGGTTTACCTGCTGGCTTTTGGGCTTTCGGCTGCCCTGGCTGGAGTAGCAGGGGTGATGCTCTCGGTCATGCTTTACGCCTCCCCTACCGTGGGCTTTGCCTACACCCTCAAGGCTTTTGCCATCATCGTAATGGCCGGGCTGGGCAACCTGCGAGGGGTAGTACCTGCTGCTGTTATCTTGGCCATGGCCGAAGCCCTGGTCAGCACCTATGTACCAGGTGGAGGTGGGTGGGTGGAGGCCGTCTTTTTTCTGGTCATCTTCGTGGCCCTTACCTGGCGTAGCTGGAGGGCCGCATGATACTGGTGGGACTGCTTTTATTAGTAGCACTGGTACTGCCAGGACTACCGTTGGGTGAGTGGCGGGCCTTTTTGCTGGATACAGCCCAGTTTGCATTCTTGATAAGCGCTTTAGCCCTGGCCTGGGACTTGCTGGCCCGCACCGGGCAGCTCTCGCTGGCCCACGGGGCCTTCTTCGGCCTGGGGGCTTACGCTGCCGCGCTCGCGGCCCCCGCCCTGGGCACCCTTCCCGCTCTGCTGGTCGGGGGGGTGGTAGCTGGAGCCTCGAGCCTGTTTCTGGGCCTGGCCACCTTGCGGTTGCAAGGAATGTACTTCGCCATCGCCACTCTGGCCTTCAGCGAGGTTATGCGTACCCTGGTACTCAAAGCAGCGTTTACCGGTGGAGCCATCGGCTTACCGGTTCAACCCGCTTTTGGTGGAGCTTTCCCCCTGGGGGGCTACTATCTAGCAGTTCTGGTACTGGCCCTGGCCGCGGGGGTGAGCCTACGCCTGGGTAGAAGCCGCCTGCACTATGCCATGGCCGCTACCCGGCAGGGCGAGGCTGTGGCGCGGGTGCTGGGGGTACCGGTGGTACGGGTTAAGCTCCAGGCTTTTATGATTTCGGCCTTTCTGGCAGGGCTGGCGGGTGGGGTCTACGCAATGAAGACGCTGTTTCTCTCCCCTTACGATGCTTTTGGTCTGGGCCGCGCGGTGGAGGCCCTGGTAATTCCCATTTTCGGTGGGCTATACACCACCACCGGGCCGTTGCTGGGTGGGCTGATCATCGTGGGCCTCGAGACCTGGCTACGGCTACGGATTGGCGAGGGCTACCTGGTGGTGTATGGGGTGATATTGGTGTTGACCATCCTATTTTTACCCAAAGGGCTGGTGAGCCTCTTTCGCCGCAAGGAGGTGAGGCATGCTTAGTATCCAGGGCCTTTCCAAGCGCTTTGGCGGGGTGCTCGCGGCCAACTCGGTCAATCTGCGGGTAGAGGCCGGTGAAATTCTGGCGGTGATAGGCCCCAACGGCGCAGGCAAAAGCACTCTCCTGAACCTGATCTCAGGTCTTTTGCGGCCCGACGAGGGTCGGATCGAGTTTTTGAGTGAAGCCATTACCCAGGCCCCCCCCGAGGCGCGCACCTGGAAGGGGCTGGGGCGGGCTTTTCAGATCGTGCAGCCGTTCCCCGAGATGACCGTGTGGGAAAATCTTCTGGTCGGGGCCCTGTACGGCAAACCCAACACCCCGCTCAAAGTGGCCGAACGCGTGGTGGAGGAGGTCATCCAACTAACCGGGCTGGCCCCCAAAGCCCAGACCCCAGCTGGAGAACTCACGCTTTTAGAAGATAAACGGCTGGAGCTGGCTCGAGCCCTTTGCACCAGACCCAAGCTCTTGCTCCTGGATGAGGTAATGGCCGGGCTGCGCCCTTCGGAGGCTTTGGAGGCGGTGGAGCTGGTACGGCGTATCCGCGATAGCGGTGTAACTGTGCTTTTCATCGAGCATCTCATGCCGGTCGTGCGGGCCCTGGCCGACAGGGTGGTGGTAATGGATTACGGCCAGGTAATAGCGGAAGGCCCCTACGACCTGGTAGCCACCAACCCCAAGGTGCGCGAGGCCTATCTAGGGAGGGCTTCGTGAGGCTCAGCGTAACCAATCTAACAACCGGCTACGGCAAAGCCCAGGTGCTGTTTGGACTCACACTCGAGGTAGCCACAGGCGAGCTGGTGGCCCTTCTGGGGGCCAATGGGGCCGGCAAGACCACCGCACTGCGTACTATCTCCGGTCTACTACGGCCCTGGGGGGGCGATGTGCGATTGGATGAGACCAGCCTGTTGAGCCTCTCGGCAGCCCAGCGGGCCAGGCGGGGCCTGGGGCACGTACCCGAAGGGCGCCAGCTTTTCCCCCTGATGAGCGTTGAGGAAAACCTGCTTCTGGGTTCAGCTTTTCTGGCCTGGCCCCAGCGGCAGGAACGGTTGGAACGCATCTACACCCTCTTCCCCCGCCTAGCCGAGCGGCGGGGCCAGATGGCCGGCACCCTTTCTGGGGGTGAGCAGCAGATGCTGGCAATCGGGCGGGCCCTGATGGGCCGGCCCAGAATTCTGATGGTAGACGAACCCAGCCTGGGGCTTTCCCCCAAGCTGGCTGAAGAGGTGCTGACCACCCTGGCCCAGGTTAAAGCCGAAGGGGTGGGGGTGCTGCTGGTCGAACAAAATGTGGCGCTGTCGCTGGAGGTAGCAGACCGGGGCTATGTGGTGGAGCATGGGAAGGTGGTTCTGAGCGGTAGCGCCAAAGAGCTTTTGAGCAATCAGGGGGTACAGAAGGCCTATCTGGCTTTGTGAGCCTCGAGCAAGATAGCATAGAACTATGCAGCTAGATGGAAAAACAGCCCTCATCACCGGCGCTGGTAGTGGCATTGGCAAGGCCATCGCCGAAGTGTTCGCCAGGGAAGGGGCCAAGGTAATCCTGAACGACCTGTCCCCTGCAGCGGGTGCAGTCGCCGAGGCCGTAGGAGGTGCCTTCATTCAAGCCGATCTCTCCGATCAGCGGGCGGTGAAAGACCTGGCCCGGCAGGCACTCGAGCTAGGCCCCATCGACATCCTGGTCAACAACGCAGGCCTACAACGCATCCATCCGGTGGATGAGTTTCCCCTGGAAACCTGGAACCTCATGCTTCAGGTGCTGCTCACCGCTCCCTTTCAGCTCATTCAATACACCCTGCCCACCATGAAGCAAAAGCGTTGGGGCCGGATCATCAACATCGCTTCGTTGCACGGATTGGTCGCCAGCCCTTACAAATCGGCTTACATTTCGGCCAAGCACGGTCTGTTGGGCCTGACCAAAACTGTGGCCCTCGAGGTTGGCGAGTACGGCATCACCTGCAATGCCATCTGCCCGGCCTACGTGCGCACCCCCCTGGTAGAGTCACAAATTGCCGACCAGGCCCGTACTCTGGGCATCCCCGAAGCCGAGGTCGTTGGGCAAGTGATGCTGGCTCCCGCCGCCATCAAACGCTTGATTGAGCCCGTGGAAGTGGCAGAATACGCGCTATTTCTGGCTTCCGATAAAGCCGGGGCCATCACGGGTTCAGCACAGGTCATAGATCTGGGCTGGACGGCGCGGTAAGTGAGGGATGCTTCGTGCGCCACTGACTTACGGCATCATCGGGCACATTCGAGGGTCTCTTTCTAATTTAGGTCATTCATAAACAAAAACAAACCACCGAAGATACCTTCGTACACGCCTCAGGCAAAATCGCTTTCGCGGTTCCGGCAGGGCCGGAGTCTACCGGCAAAATATCATTGGTTTTTGCGAAAACTGCTTCAGTATCCGCTTACCAACAGTGTCCCCCGCTCACCCCCAACCATATATGGGTTGAGTCGAAGGCAAAACCTGCGTGAAGGCGCGAGTTGGGCACCAGAGCTCGTACTAAGGCAGTGGCGTCACGCCAAGTAGCTCCACCGTCGGCGGTCTGGAGCACTAGGGGTGAAGCGCTGTCGGTTTTGCCCACCGGCAGGCCAGCCAACCCTCCTGCCACCACTGCGCCCAGGGCAAAAGTATTTGCCCATATTCTTGTACATACGCCGCCCTCCTTACTGCCATCTCGACTGATCCCATTTGCTGCTATCCCAGATGGCCCCGTCGCCCTGAGGCGGGCCGCCGCAGGCCACTAAGAGCAGCACGGTTACCAGATAAGCAATCCTCCTCACCTTACGCCTCTTCTCCTTCCCTCTAGCAGATGCGGCTAACCTTGATAACGATAAAATCAAAGCCCTCGTTGTTTTGCGGGTCCCTGGCTTTGAGCCGCAGACGTAGGGTGTCGCTAACCTCACAACTGGTGTAGTTGATGCTGTTGGAGGGCTTCCAGTCACCGTTTGCAGCAGGTGTAACGGGCAAAGTCTGAGATCCGGTGCCAGTAGCGGGGTTGTAGCCGGTGGTCACGTCCCATGAGAGTGTGACCGCTCCACCTTCGGGGTCTGCGGCAGTCCCGGCGAGCTTGACTACCGTATCCGGCCCGATGCTGATGCCGTTCTGCGGGCTGGTGAGGTTCACCACGGGAGGCAGGTTGCTGGGTGGATCCACTACCGTGATGCTCACGGTAACACTCGAGCTACCGCCGTGGCTGTCTGTGCCAGTGAGGGTGAGGGTACGCGGGCCGTTTAAACCAAAGCTGGCCGCTACATCGCAGCCTGTTTTGGGGAAGGCGTCGCCCCCGACGCTGCTGATCCAGCTCAGCTGGCCGCAGGCGAGCTGGAAGTTGGGTTCATTGGGGTCGTAGCTCACCCCGCGCAGGGTGTAGCTCACCCCACGGAAGAGCTGCTGGCCGCCGAAGGGCGAGTTAATGGCCACGGTAGGGGCAGTATTGACCACGTTGACCGTGCGGCTGGCGGTGGAAGTGGCCCCACCGCTGTCGGTGGCAGTGACGGTGATGGTTCGAGGGCCTAAGGTAGCGGGGTTGAAGGCCACGCTGCGCCCGCTACCCAGGCTGCCCTCGAGGCTGCTGTTCCAGGTGATGGTGCAGCAGGGGAAGGGATCCTCGAAGTCGGTGACACTGGCCTCGAGGGTGGAGACCTGTCCGATCTGGACGGTGCCGCTGGTGGTGATCTGCACGGTGGGGGGGATGTTGCCCAGCGCCCGCCGCACCGCCGCCAGGGCATTGACGTATCTCTTCACCTTGGGATCGGGGGAGGAGTGGGCGGTTTCCTTCAGAATGTCCTCGACCTCGCCCGCGCTTAAGGAGGGCTTAGCCGCCCAGATCAGCGCAGCCACCCCGGCGGCGAAGGGGCTGGAAAAACTGGTGCCGCTGATGCGCCGGGCGTGGTTGGCCGGGTTGTCCGGATCGGGGCCAACCCAAAGCGTGTAGGGAGCGAATATCTCCACATCGCCGTCGTCGTCGCCGCCGTCGTCGGAGCTATAGTTGGAGCCGGAGGCGCGATTCTTGGAGTTAACCGCCAGCCCACCCACACAGATCACCCCACCGCTCTCGCAGGGCACATGCCAGGTCTCCTCCCAGCAAACGACAAAGCAGTCCTCCGCCTCGACGTTCTTGCCGTCGTTGCCTGCCGAGGCGAAAATCAAAGCCCCGCTGAATCGAATAGCCCGGGTGGCCACCTCCAGCGGGATCGCGCTCCAGGCCAGCGCCGCCGGGATGGGCACACTGTAGCTCATGTTGATCACTTTGGCCCCGGCGATGCGGGCCTCGGAGAGCGCGGTGATGGCGCTGAAGTGGTCGTAGGAGGTATAGACCAGCACCAGGTCGGCCACCGGCCCCGCCGAGCCCGCCGCCCCGTGGTTATTATCGGCTACCCCGGCTGCTGCATGGGCCACCGCCGTGCCGTGCCAGGGGCAGTCGTTGCCGCCCGAGCAGGACAGCAGGTTAGGGGTACCGATAGCGGATCGCAGCGGCACGTTGGAGATGGCGAACCAGCCGGGGGGGAAGTCGGCGTCGGGCTGAAAGCCCATGTCCAGGATGCCAATTTTTACTCGGTTTGAGATTTTACCGGCAGCTTCCAGGGCCCGCCAGGCCTCAGCCACCCCGATGTCCTGCACGCTGACCCCGCCACTGTTCATGTGCGGCCAGTTGAAGGCATTAACGGTGTAGGCCACCCCGCTAAGGGTGTCGCCGCTGGGGGCCTCGGCAGTAGCCCGGTCGGAAAACGCACCTCCTTGGCTAACCCAGTTGACACCAACGCTCAGGCCGCTGGCCCCCTCGCGGGCAGCAGCGGCCAGCAGCTTGTGAGCGGCAGGGCTCGAGACCGTCAGCACCCCCCGGCTATCCTTGTCCAGGGTGCGCAGGTCGGCGGAAAGCTTGGCGGTATCGGCTGCATCGGCCTTGACCCGCACCAGGTGCTGCTTGCTCATGCCGGTGAGGCCCGCGGGGGCGGGGTCAAAGGTCTTGAGCACCACACCCTGCCAGCGCCCCAAGAAGGCGTTCAAGGCAGCGCTGTCGTCGGTTGAGATGATCAGTTCGTTCTCCACAAAGTCGGCTTGGTTGCCCTTGGCATCGCGAACGGCCGCCAGGGGGCGAGGTTGTCCGTCTTCTAGGGGTGGCAACGATGGTTTGGCGGGCTTGAGGCTGGTATCTTCACTTACCGTGGGCAAGGGAAGTTGTTGAGGCTGTGAGGTCTGGCAGGCTGCCAGAACAGCTATAAAGATAGCCAAAAATAGTTTGTGCATAGCTCTCTCCCCTGGGCCTATCGGCCAATAACAGATCGAGTGGTAAACGAACCGCTTACTTCGGCGGGGATATGCAGGCGAACCATGCGTCCGCTCCCGAGTTCCATTGCCCCGGTACCGAGCTTCCAGCTCACGGTGGCCCCAAAGCCGTAAAAGCTGCTGGGGGTATAGGTCATCTGGGTACCCTCGGTATTCCAGGTGAAAGTACCGGGTATGAGGGTGGTACCCACCCTGACCTCAAAGGCCGCCTGGGTACTGGGCTGCTCCATCGGCTCGGAGAAATTGAGCACGATAGGTGAGGTGGGCGAGACATTAATCGGCGGTCCAAAGCGGCTCGAGGGGGTGAAGCTAAGCACCCGGGGGTTGAAGTTGGGGGTGGTGAAGCCGAACTGGTAGGGTGCGAGCATGGCGTTGCCCGCCGAGTCTCTGGCCCCGGTACCAAGGGTAATGGTGTAGAGGGAAAGCTGCTCGAGCACACCATTACAACGAGCGGTGTTGCCAGTCCAGATCCAGCTACAGGCAATAGCCGGCTGGCTGAGGAAAGCCGCCTGTACCGACTGCTGATCCATAGCCTCGTCAAAGATGAGCTCTACAAAGCCCTGGCCAGTGGTGGGAGTGCTGCCGGTGTTACGTGAGACCACCGTGGGCGGGGTGGTGTCGGGGGTGGCCCGCAGCGAGAAGGCCACAGTGTTCGGCCCGGAGAGCGGGTTGCCCCCTTTATCCTTGGCTGAGATCACCAGCACGTGGGTCTTACCGCTTTGGAGCTGGTCGGTGGGGGTGAACCGGGCCACCGTGTCGCCCTCACTCCAGACAGGAGCACCGAAGTTCACCGCGGTGGGGGTGGCGCAGGTAGCGGTAGCGGGGGGGTCGGCGCTGACGCACATCCCGATCTGCACCGAGACGGTGTCCATGGGCTCGGAAAAAGTGAAGCGCAGCGCAGGCACCAGCATCAGGTCTTGCGCCCCGTTCGCGGGTTCGGAGGAGGCCAGGGTGGGAGCCACATTGTCCTTGGGAGTCACGCTGGCGGTGGCGGATCGTACAGAGCGATTTCCACTGGTGTCCTGGGCGTCCACCGCATAGAAGTAGGTCTTGCCGTTCTCGAGGCCGGTCACCTTGGCTAGCACAGTGGGTTTCTCTACAAACAAGATGGGAGCCAGAGCATCGGCAGCAGAACCCACATAGACCGTATAACCGGCTAGATCCGGCTCAGTACCGGGGTTCCAGTCCACGAAGAATTCGCCGTCGCCCGCGGTAGCCTTGACCCCGCTGGGGGTGGCGGGCGGGGTGTTGTCGGGTGGGGGGATGGTCTGAAAGGTGATGGTTTTGTTTCCAGAAAGGTTGTTACCTGCTTGATCCTTTCCTTCCACAGTCACTGTGTAGCTGGTGTCCGGCTCGAGGTTCGGGGGATCGAAGGCCACGGTGACGGGGGTGTTCCATACCGGCGTGCCCAGACTGAGCGCAGGACTCACGTTTATCGTCACTGAGCTTTGGTTCATGGCCTCGGAGAAGGTGATAGCTAGGTTGGAAGACAGGGCGATGTTGGTGGCACCGCTGGCCGGTACGCTACTAGCGATGGTGGGCGGGGTCGTGTCGGCATTGTTTTGACATGCAACCAAAACAATGTACAGCAAAGGAATTGATAATTTTCGAGGTTTCATATGCTGCACTCCTTCACATTTCCTGCGGGGCGGTGTGTCACTGGATCAGGGGTTTGCTCGAGGGAGTGGAGGCGCAGGAACCAAACCGTCATGCGCACTTCTGAAGATTCGAGCAAACACGCTCCGTAGATCTGTAGTTGAGTGATATCCTGGGCAAAGCAAATCAACCTTTCCAGCATAAAAAATGCTGTGTTGCATAGAACTTCTAAGATGTGAAGCGGCCTCACCACCCACCCCCTACCTACCACCGATCATGGCAACGGGGGTGTTATAGCTGCGTTACACAAGGCACGTAGCGTTACAGGAAGCTACAAATTTTAAAGTTACTGGCTATACGAAAACGCCTGAGCGTAGTGGGCGCGAACCTCCTGCCATAGCGCGGCATCCTCGGCGCTCTTCGCAAGGCGCTGGATTGCTGTCCATACCAGCCGACCTCGCACCACAGTGGGCTGCCCAAACTGCTGCAAGAATAGGCTCAGGCGATGGCGGTTAGTACGCAAGGCAGAAGGAGTCATGCCCTCGGTATCGCCCTCGAGCAGCTTCACCAATGCCGTGGTGTTGACGTGGGTGACGCCAGCAATACTCAGGCCCGCAGGATTGACCAGCAAGAGCTGGTTCTGGGCCGACGCGTGTAACGCAAGACATGGATTGGGCAGTGCGAGCAATAAGGCAGTGGCGTGGGGCATTGCTCGTGGTATCAAGCGCAAGATGAGCGACTGCGGACTGATACGCTCGGCTAATAAGGCTTGTGTCTCTTGGATCAGCAGCTCGAGATTGTACTCGGCCATGACTTCTGGAGCCAGCACACAAAGCTCCAACAAGCCCATGTCGCGCACAAACCGAATATCCCATTCACAGCGTGGGATAAAAGCCGTCTGGAGGTAATCCAGTGCTGCTTTGTACTCACCTCGGTTCAACTTAGCCCAGCCAAAGGCAATGTTCCATTCGGCTCCTGGTCGGGGATGGAAACTGGGATCGGGGGGTGGGCCGCTTAGAATAAATGCTGCATCCAGGCTCAATAAGCCCTTGATGGCGTGTAGGCGGCCCTGGTAGCGAGGCTCTAACTCGCGCCAATCGCTTTCATCGTCGAGCCGGTTAAGCACCAGCATTAGTTCCACAAAATGCTGGCCATTGAGCGGTTTTGGCACCTCGAGGGTAAAGCGCATGGCTTTGTCATACAAACCCTGTCGGGAGAGCAGCCGCACCAGTGCTAAACATGCCATCACCCGCGATTCCTGCGAAGGCGCCGTTTCTGCATGCAGGCGCAAGCTTTGTTCGTAAAGGGCGAGGTCGAGTCCCGACTCATCCAGTGCAGTGAAGCACTCTTCTGAGTGCAGATCACAGGTGAGTGCAAGGGAAGCCATCTCCAGCCTCCGTGCCTGGGCCGCCGCTTGTCGCGATAGTTTGCAGGCTTCGCGGTACTGACAAAGGTGGAATTGTGCTTTAGACTGCTCGAGCCATATTCGCGTTTGTGCCTCCAACCCCAAATCCTCAGACAGATCAAGGGAACTTAAGGGAGCTTCCTCGAGCACCCGAGCGAAACGGTGTTGCTCTACCCAGATCGCCATCTGAACGGCCTGAATAAGTGGGTGCTGACCGGCCTCGTCCAGAATCTTCTGTGCCTCATCCAAGCGTCCCAGCATCAACAACACATAGGCTTGTCGAGCCTCGCGCAACGGCGAAGTTGGTAGTGCAAGTAACGACGCCAAGAGCACCAGGCTAGGCTCAGCGCTCAGGGTGTCCCACAGGCGCGGAGAGGAAATGCGCTCGAGGGTGCTCATAAGCAGGGCCCTGAAACTGCGTTTAGCAAATTCTATCAGTATCTAGCCTATAGGGTAAGGGGCACAGCACGAGAAGCCGCCTTGAGGTTCTAACAATCCGGAAGCTAGCCACAGCAGCAAGTCGTGGTAACTCTCGCGGGCTTCCTGTGGCACTTCCCTCTATTTTTGCCGCCAGCCCTAGCAGCAAAAAACGAGCTCGGCACAGCTTTTTTACTTTTGAAGATTGTCGAATTCTTTCCGAGAATCGCTCTAGACAGCATGGTTGACTCGGTCAATTACATCGCGCGCATGTGGCGCAATTGTGGGCATCGTAGCAGGAAGCGCGCGCACAATCACCGCTTATACACCCGCCGCTCCGCTTCAATGGCCTGCAGCACCTCTTGGATCTCTTTAGTTAGAGTACGAGTCTCGTCGAGGTCGGTGGTACTTTTGAGTTGGGCCTTTAGTTTGTCTAGGCGCAATTCGTAATACACCTCGCGTACCCGGGCCAAGGCTACGTTCAGGTGGGCCTCGAGGTTCTGGCGATCGAAGCTGGGGCTTTTCATCAGCACATCAATCAAGCGGGCTCCTTCGCCGCGTTGTTCAAAGTGCTTCAGGATACGGCTCTTGCCCTGCTCGGAACGGGCGGCCTGCATAAATTCGGCCAGAAGGCTCCCCTCCGGCGGCCAGGTGTGGTCTTCGACATAAAGCGCCCACTGCAAAAACTCTTCCTCGGGCACCGAGTATAAAAGAGCAATAACGTCCAGCTCGCGCAAAAGGCGTTTTTCCGTGAGATCAGGCCGGCTTAGACCAATGCCCTGGGTTCGATCGGGGGCAGAAGAGGCCTTTCGCTTGGGGGTACGGGCCCGGGCCAGATAATCTTCCAGCGCGCGTGGGGTCAGCTCCAGCGCACCGATGACCTTGGCCTTTAGCTTTTCGACCACCGGATCGAAGGGTTCGCTGGAGATTAGGCGGGGTTTGAGGGCCTCGAGGATTTTTTGCTTGTGTTCCGGCTTTTTGAGGTCGAGCCCCGCCGAAGCCACTTCGAAGCGGTACTCCACCTCGGGCAGCGCACTCTCCAGTGCAGTATCGAAGCGGTCTTTACCATCTGGAACAAGCAGCAAGTCGCCAGGGTCTTTGCCGCCCTCGAGCAGCACTGCATACACCACAAAACTGCGAGCAATCTCCAGGTTCAGGCTTTGCAAGGTAGCCTTGCGCCCGGCCTCGTCGGCATCGAACGCGAGATAAAGCTCGGTAGCATCGGCCCGTCTCAATAGGTGGGCCTGCTCAACCGAGAGCGATGAGCCCAGCACCGCTACAGTCTCAGGAAAACCCATCTGGTGCAGGGCTATTACATCGAATAGTCCCTCCACCACCACCGCCCGTCCGCGCTCACGAATGGCCGCGCGGGCCTGAGGGTAGCCGTACAGCAACTGGCTCTTCTTGAACAGGGCCGTCTCTGGAGAGTTAAGGTATTTGGGATTATCGTCTTTTTCCAGGGCTCGAGCCGTAAAAGCCACGATGCGGCCCAGCGGATCCAGGATAGGAAAGGTCACGCGGTGGCGGAAACGGTCGAAGTAGCGCCCTTCGCGCTCCATGAGCACTCCCGCTTCCAGGCCTTCCTGTGGACTTACACCGTGTTCTTGAAGGTGTTTGATCAGGCCATCCCAGCTTTTGGGAGCATAGCCCAGGCCAAACTGCTCGATGGAGGCCGGGGTCAAACCACGCGCTTGCAGGTATTGCAGGGCCGGGCCTGGCAGGTGGGAGCGGAAATAGGCCTGGGTGAGCTCGAGGACTTGCAGAGCCTCCTTGCGCCCAGCAGAACGCCCCTTATACTGCGGCAGCTCTACTCCGGTCTCCTGAGCCAGGCGCTCCAGGGCTTCACGAAACTCGATGCCCTCGATTTTTTGCAGAAAAGCAAAGATGTCCCCTCCGCTCTTGCAGCCAAAGCAGTAGCAGAGTCCTTTGGTCTCGTCCACCTGAAAAGAGGGGGTTTTTTCCTGATGAAAAGGGCATAAACCCTTCCAGGTGCCCCGGCCGCTCGGTTTGAGCACCACGTACCGGCCCACCAGCTCTCGGATGGACATCCGGGAGCGGATAAGTTCGATGGCTTCGGCGCTTTGAGCATCCATATACAGTGCGGGTGTCAGACCGTTGGCCTGATGAAATTTAGAACCCTATTCTAACTCGCCATAGCAATTTGGAGGCCAAACCTAAAGGCTCCTGAAAATTGGGACTCCGGCGCCAGCTGTGGTGGGAAACGCAAAGTCCCAAGGCCCCGGTAGAGGGTCATATACATTTCGGCAGAATCGTTTAGCCTTGCCAAAGTGAAGAATACTGCCGAAATGCACCCCTTTGATTACACCCAAAGGTGAAGGGTTCAAGCAGAAATGGTATCAAAGGGCTAAGCCAACCTACTCGAGCTGTTCCGAACGCGGCTCCAGATGCCTGGCGGGCTGCTGGAGATACCATCGTGCCAAAACGCCCAAGATTCCGTATCCACGAAGACTATGGGCTCTTATGGGGGGTTTTTCACCTCTGAGCTGCCCCAGCAGCAGGGTTTTCCATAGGTGGGCCAGTGGGGTCTTGGCCTCGAGTTCCAGCAGGCTGGAAGGGTCGCGTCCAGAAGCCAGTAGAAGTTGTGCACGGAACAAACGAGCATAGTCATGCTGCACCACAAAGCCCGTAGCTGCAGTCTGACGCAACAGATAGCCCGAGATGGCCAGCGCCTTTTTGGGGTTGCGGTCTTGCTGCATAAAACCAAGCACAAGAAGCGCATAGAAGAAGAGGGTGGGATTACGGCTCCGCTTTGCCAGCAACACCGCATTACGAGCATGGACAACCCCGCCCTGCCCCTGGTATTCAGTACGGATACCCCTCGCCAGTTCACAAGCTGCCTGTAGCTCCGGATCTCCCTGGTCGTCCAGACCTTTGAGCAGTCGCTCAAACATCTGGTGGTTATGCTGTCCCGGGGCAAAAGCATAGGCCAGGGCTAGAAGGGCCAACAGACCTGGAGAGGGCACCCGGGTCACCGCCGACTCCCCAAAGTACAGCGCGTCGTCTAGCTGGCCCGACTCTAGCAAATAGCGCAAGCGGACACGGCTTACCCACTCAATCACCCAGGGGGGTGCACCCTCGAGCAGCAGCAAGCTTTCCTCCAGCAAAGCACCCGCTTCTTCCAACCGACCCAGGTCGAGCTCGAGTGCAGCCAGGTTGCTGTTATATAGGCTAGTAAACCAAGAAGGCAGTACCTCACCCGGCGGAGGGCCCAGGGCGCTTATGGCATCGCTGGGCCTGAACTGCCTCCAGAGTGCCTCGGAAAGAAGCTGACGCGCCTCGAAACTTTCAACTGGGCTATGGGTATAGGCGCTGAGACAGGCTTCGCACTCAGCCTGGGCCAGATCAAACCGCCCCATGCTCAGCCAGCCTCGAGCGCGAACCAGCATAGCGGCCCCTTCGAGGTATGCGGGGAGGCCTTCCAGCAAGTTTTGTGCTTCGTCGATGGGCAGCGTACGGGCCAGCGCCAGCGCCAGGCGAGGTTCAACAATTTCCTGGGCTCTGGGCAGCTCCACCCTGCCCGCTCGAGCCGACAAGGCGCTGGCCGGCTCCGAAGGCCGGCCATACGGGCGCTCAAGAGCCAGGCTGGCCTCGAGTCGAATCGCCCAGGCCCGCTGATGCACGGTTTGAGGGAGTTCCTGGGCCTCCAGTGGAAGGTGTGCGAGCTCGAGGGCTTCCGCATAGCGGCCCAAGGCCAGGTGGGCTTCGGCTGCCTCGAGCGCCGCCTGCCAGCGCACATTACCCTCGGCCAGACGCAGGGCCTCGAGGTAGCCCAAAATGGCCGCCGAGTAACGCTCCTCTGCCCAGGTCTGCTGTGCAACCACCCGCCACATACGGTAGGCCGTGGCGGTGTCACCCGCCGCCTCCAGGTGGGTTGCAGCCTCGGCCAGGCGGCCCTGGCGCTGATACCAGCGCGCCGCCTGCTGGTGCCAGTTCTGCACCTGCTGCCCACCCACCTGGCCCAGAATTGCCTCGCGCAACCAGGGAATAGCAAATCGGAGCTGGCCGCGGTCGTCGGCCTCGAGATAACCCTCCCCCACCAGCCGGGTTAGATCGGCCTCCTCACCTACCAGGTGCCTTACCAGCTCGGGCGGAACTGTAGAACCCAACACTGCCGCTGCCTGCAGGGCCACCCGGGCCAGTCGGGGCAGGCTATCCAGCCTGGGTTGAAACAGCGGAATGGGTTCAGGCTCGCCATTTGAGGTCAGGCTCAGGGCTTGCACCGCCAGGGGGAACCCCCCGCTTGCCTCGGCCAGATGAAGGCTGGTGGCCGGGCCCAGGTCGGGCCGAATCCGCAAAATCAGGTGCTGGGTATCCTCCAGTGAGAGGGGCTCGAGCAAAAGGGGTTCTAAGTCGTCGGCGGCCTCCCAGCGGTTCTGGCGCGCCACCAACAGCAGCATGACCCCAGGGGGCGCAGGCTGTCGGGTGAACTCCAGCACGGTTGGGTCGGCATTATGCATATCTTCCAGCACCACCACAAGCGGCCCCCACTGGGCTACTCGTGCCAAAAGTGTTCTCCAGGTCTCAATCAGCAGGCGATCGAGTTCACCAGTGGGCAGGCCCGGATGGGCTTCGATACCTATGCTGAAATCCAGGATTGTACGCAGGTGCTCAGGCAGCTCGAGCTGCCTTAGTTGGGGAAGACCGCCGGGCAGTAGCTTTTGCAGAGCCTGCTGCAAAGCATAGCGCATGGTCACGCCCGTGGTTAGCCGCGGAGCCATCACGCCACGCACGCCATCCGGAAGGGTCTCGAGAAAGTGGCGGGCCAGATAGGACTTTCCTACCCCCATCGGGCCATACAACACCACCCGCCGACCCGCACCTGCCCGAACCGCCTCAAGCGCCCGGCGTAAAGCGCCTATCTCCTGCTCCCGGCCCAGTACCTCCGGCGGATCAGTACGCAATCCCAAAAACCGAAACGGCGTCAAAGGTTCTGCGTAGCCTTTGAGGGGTTGGGGCGGCAGCGCCTCGGTGATCGCGCTTGGAACGAGACGCATGGTGGTTGCATCACACCAAACCTCACCTGGAGGAGCAGCCTGCGATAATCGTTGTGAAAGGTTGATGGCCGGCCCCAGCACGGTCTGATCGCCCGCCAATCCCCCGCCCAGCGGTGTCCGCAAAACCAGTCCGCTGGCTACCCCAGCCCGCCCAGGCAGGGTACTCGAGGCCACCATAGCCTGTGCCGCCTCCAAAGCCGCCCGAGCATCTGATTCCTGGCTGCGGGGCACCCCAAACACTGCCAAGAAACCGTCGCCAAAAAACTTATCGATGTGACCCCCGTAGAGCCGCACATGACTCGCGGCCATCTGCAGGGCAGTATTGGCAGCCTCCCAGGTATCCTCCAGTGGGTGGGCCAGCGCATACTCGGTGAACCTCGAGAGGTCAAAAAAAACTGCGCTCACCCACCGCCGTTCCTGTACAAAAGACCCCCCGGGCAACAAAGTATTTCCACAGCGAACGCAAAGTTCTTCACCTTCAGTGTTGGTGTGACCGCAGCGGGGACAAATCATAGGGCAAAACCACTTTTAGGAATGCTGCTCGATGCGATGAAGGGTGTAAGAAGTCTACACCATGTACCACTGGGATATTTCGCTTCATTAGGAAATTATGAAGTCTTTATCTCGGCCCAGCTCAAAACCGTAGACGTGTCAAGTAAAGCTACGGATGGGATACATATTACAGGAGCAGGTATAGTCTCTGGCAAGACGCTTTCCAAGCCAAATACAAACCCCACATTTGGGTTTGGTGCGAACTGCTACCGCAAATGCACATCTGACCGGAAAACCATCAGCGGCGGGGCCAGGTGAACCTTAATTAGCGTTCCTGGGCTTGGTGAATTTGCAGCAGCCAAGACGATTTGCAGATTTTTTTCGTTGTTTGCGTCATCTAGCTCCAATACAAAATAATGGGCATCCAGCACTTTTTCGACCCGGCCAGTTACTTTATAGCGTCCTCCACCAAGGTGCTCAACAGTGGGCGCATCTGAAGTCGGTTCCCAGTGTAGGGCCTGTCCATGCACAATGAGCAAGGCCTCTTCGCCGGAAAAAGGCGTCAGAGTTCGGTCAAAAACAAACAGAGGGCCCCAGGGGGTAAGAACCTCGAGCAAAGGACTCCCCATCGGTTCAGGGCTTACAGGCCAGGTTTGGGCGTAGTTGGAAAATCGCTCCCAGAAGGATTCGGGGCTGTCCTCGAGGGCCACACGTCGGATCGTTGCATTCATCACCACTCATGATAACGCCCACTCAATCCCGAAAGTCAGGGCAGCACGATCCACGTCGGGTTCTCCAACCCAACAAATTAGCCGATTTACCAGGAGGGCACCCCGGCTCTGCTCGTCGAAGCAGCCGCCTATCTTCCAAGGGGCAATGCCGCCCTCCACTATACGGACAACTTCGGTCGGGTTGATTCGCTAGCCTTCGAAGACGAACGAATCGAATCTGGCATTATGCACTATTCGGCCCCAACGTGGTATTAGAACCCAAGCCCCAAACGCAGCGCAAAGCGGCCCGAGGGATTGCGCTGGCTAAAGCCATAGTCCAGGCGTATGGGCGGCAGGATAGCCCCCAGCAAATCGAGATTAACCTGCAGGCCGATACCAGCACCCAGGAAAAAGGCATCTAGATCGCCCGAGGCAGGCCAGAGGCGGCCAAAGTCGGTGAATACAAAGCCGTAGATGTTGGTTCCACCCGTCGGGTTTAGTCCAAAATCGTAGCCGTACTCGATGGAGCCGTTCAATACGGTAGTACCTTTATCGAGGAAGCGGGGGTCATAACCGCGCAAGGTAGTGATATCGGTGCTGTTACCCCCCAGGCTAAACTTTTGACTGTCTTGGGCGGTTCCTAGAATGGTGCCAAGCGAGAGCCTTAGCCCCAGAGCCTGACGTGCCGCCTGATCTAGCTGGAAGTAAGTTCTACCCGTCACCACTACCGGTACATACTGTGTGGGATCCTGGCCTTTGGGGAAGGTAATACCGTAGCCGGTGCTGAGGTTGACCGAGAAGCCTTGGGTGGGAAAGGTTGGGCTATTAAGTGTGGTGTAGGTCGCACCAAGCGTGAGGTTCAGAGCCTGGAATTCACGCACGTTCTGGTCAAATTTGTTTTGGGCATCCTGCAGCAGGGCTTCGCTGCACGCTGTATCCTCTGCCACAGGCGGATTGGCGGTGTTGCTCGAGTCCGGCACCTTGACCAAACAACGGGGCCGGTTGGCATCGTTGACTTCCAGTATCGGGATGTTCCATTCCCAGCCCAGCCCTGCCGAAATCCGCAGATTGGGCAAATCGGCACTCAAGGGCCTTGAAATAGAGAAGTTGATACCTGTTTTGCGCTCGGTGTACTGCCATTGCGATGTTCTGTCCTTTTCATCAATGACGCCATCGCCGTTAAGATCGGGGGTGTTGCCGTTGTAGAGTTGCTCGAGGGGAAAGTTAATGTTGGCCTGGGGCTGGCTGTAGACATTGACTCCAAATGAGGTGCGTACCTGTTTGAAGTCGGCGAAATCGATGTATAGCCAGGGAATCCGGTACGAAGCGCTAAAGGTTAGGTACTGGCCCGCATCGTTCGGGTTAATGCCCAAAGTGACGTTGTACTGATGAGCCAATCCCCACAGATTCGTGTCGCTAATGCTAATGTTGCCTTCCCAACCAGTCAGGCTACTCCAGGAAATTCCAGGTATGAAACTGCCGGTTTGGGCCTCGCGAAAGCTAAGCACCAAAATCACATCCTCGGGCTTATCGCCCTGCTGGGGTCGTACCCCTGGCGGCTCGCGCAGCAAGCCGGTACGCAGGATGTTGGTAATGCCTTGCCGCAAAGCACCGATCGAAAACAGGCTGCCAACCGGCGGCATCTCGCGCAAAAACACGCTGGGGTCGGTACGGGTTAGTGCGGGTTCGATGCGATAGCCTGCGATGCGCAGTTCGCGTAGCCGCTGCACATAAACCCCGTCGCGAAAACTAATTTCAGGCTGCCCAACCAGGTCGTAGCCGGCGTCGCGGTATTCCCGCAGAATTCGAGCAAAGTCTTCATTAGCTAGAGCCGGGTTATATTCATCGCCGGGCTTGAGCCGTATTTTTGCCAAAAGTGATTCTGTAGGAATGGCCGTATTGCCTTCTATACGTACTTCACGAATCGCCCCGAAACGCTGCTCACCGGCTTGAAAAACCAGGCGAACCCCTTCCTGGCTCACCCGTTCGGGCCTGAAGTCAATGACCCGGCTAATGCTGCGGGATAAAGCATTAACCCCGTCCAGAATCTGGTCGAGGTTGAAGGGATCTCCCACCTTGAGACCCAGTGCGCTTATATCCACTCCTCGAGCGCTGATTTCCACAATTTTGAGTTCGCTAAAAGCCACCTTGAGCACGCCATCGGCCAGGGTGGTACGGGTCAGGTCAACCCCACTACCCCTAAAGCCGGCTGTGGCGTAGACATCGGCCGTACGGCCCACCGCGTCCCGGAACCGCTCGAAGGAGAAACGCCCATTTTCTATAACCGGCTGAAACAAGGGCTCGAGGCGCTCCTTGGAAACATAGGTAGCCGCGCCCACCTCCACCGACTTAACTTCTGGGCTCTCATCGATATTGAAGAAAAGCTCTACCCCACCCGCCACGTCCTTGGTCTCGGGAGTTACCTTGGGTTCAAACGGGAATCCCTCGCTGCGATATATACGCGCCAGTGCCTGGGCAGCCTCAGTGGCTTTTTTGGGATTGAACACCGAGCCCACTCCAATGGCTTGCTCGGTTTCCAGGTAGCGAAGCACGTTGGCTTCGGGAAAAGCCTTGGCCGAGGTTGCCACCTTGGTAATGGTGGGGTTGGTTACCACCTCAACTACCAGCTTGCCGCCCTCGAGGCGCACTCTTGCCTCTCGGAAATAACCGGTATCCAGAACCGCCGCCCGGGCCTGCTCGAGGTCACCCGGCTCATCTCCTACGCCAAAAGGCAGGGAGATGCGCACCAAGGCCGCCAAAACGGCGTCCGTACCCCGTACCTCCACCTCCTGTATGGGGGCTGCCAGGGCCAAGCTAAACAACATCATCAAGGTGAACAGTCGCCTCATGCTGCCAACCATATGCGAAAGGCGTGAAGTGCGCGTGAGAGGCGCTGTAAATCCTATGGCACCAGCTAAAACGCCAAAATCCGAAGAGGCCTAAGACGCGCTTATCGCATTTTCCGCGATTACCCCACACATATGGCTTCAGTTGGGGAATCAATAGCGGAAGGTAAAGCCAATTCCAAACCGTATGCCGTCGCTACGGAACCCATCGCCCACACCCGTAGCCAGCTCAAGGGTCAGATCGGCCCCAATGGGACGAATTGTCCAGCCAAAAGAAATCTCCGGTCTCGGCTGAGGAAAGACCTCCGTGCTAAAGCGCAAGCGATAGTCCCCCTGCAAGTATTCAGCAAAAACCGTCTGGTAGCCCCGAAGGTCAACAGAATATGCAAAGAACAGCTCGGGCGAGAGGTAGCGGCCTATGGTAAAACGGGTTTCCTCGATAGTTCCGCCATTTAGGGCAGGAATTTCCACGCGCACCTGATCGAGTCCCAAAACCTTGGCCAGTTCGCGCTCGAGCTGCCCGACAATAAAGTTCTGTATCGCCGCCTGTAACCCGGTTTGGGCAATATCAGCAGGCAGGGCCGACAGGTCGGAACGACCGAGCAGCAGCAAGGCGTAAATTTCGGCTTCGGTGTAGGGCTGGCCGTCGAATTTGCGGGCTATTTCGTTGTTGTAGATGGCTTCAAAGGTCGGGGTCAGATTAACCTTAATCCGCCCGTTTTGCCGCAGAAATTCCCCTTTGAGGGTAAGGTTAATCTGAATTCGCCGGTTATCCTGGCCTCGATCCTGCACCTGGGTATCGGCCACAATCTGCAGTTCGGGCAAAATTCCAGCCGCCGGGCTGAACCTCGCATAGCTGCGCTGGTCGGAACCGCGATCTCGAATGGTAAAGTCGCGATCCCACAGCCTGAAGCTACCGCGCAAGGGCACCACTTCCCCAGAAAGAAAGGGGTTGGAAAAGTCGCCGTTGAGGAAAATCTCGCCTGCAAGCTCGCCCTGGGCCAGCGATTCCTGGATGATGATGCCCCGGTCGGCCTTGAGCTGGATATTGGCGAATTCCACAGGTACGACGTTGGCTGGGCGGGGGGCGCCGGGCTCGGGGGGCGTACTAATGGTCAGTTCGCGCTGCCCCTCGGGGAAGCCCAGGCGAGCCCGTATCACATCGGCTGCACCCTGAACAATGTAGGCTCCCCGCTGGTAGCGCAAAATAAGGTTGGCCTCGAGCAGGCCCTCGAGCAAATAGTATTGGGGATAACTGACCGGCACCTGACCTTGAAGGGTCAGGATGAGCTGAGGAAAGAGCGTGCCATACAGGCGTGCATCTTGCTTTTGCAGCTTGGCATCTACGGTGTAGGCCGGGTAGTTGAAGCTGAGGTCAAAGGGTTCATTAGGGCTCAGGAGGGGCAGATTGGCCGAGCCCGTGGCCCGCACGGTGAAGTTGCTGAGATCGCCTTCGCCAGAAAGCTGGGCCTCGGCGGGGTAGGGTGCAGTCAGTTTGATGCGCCCTTCAGCACTGGCCGTGTTACCCACCCGCAACACCGCCCGGGGGGTTTCGGCCCGTACCGGGCCTAGCTTGAAGTTAAAGTTCTCCAGTGTGAGGTCGAATGACGCCCCGTTGGAGGTCAGGCGGAGCGTGCCACCCCCCTCGGGGGCCAGAGGCTTGAGGTTCGGTATAACCTGCAGCACCGGGGTAAAACTGGTGTTCTCCAAACTGAGGCGAAGGTTGCTACCCCGCCGGCCATAGTATCCCGAGCCTGTCCAGGTGCCCTTGCCCGACAGTCCGAGTTGGTCAATATACAGCCGTTCTTGTTCAAAGCGCAGTGCAGCCGTGCCGACCAGGGTATCACCCCCCCCTTGGAAGCGTAGATACTCCCCTACCCAAAGACCCCTGGAGGCCCAGGGGTTGCGGATGTTGTAGCTAAAAGTGGCCTGGCCTGTCCAAAAGGCCTGACCGGCCAGGTCACCAGCCCAGGTAGAAAAAAGCCAGTGCAAAGGGAAAGAAGCCGCCACTGCTTCTCCTGTTAGGATGCCGTTTTCCAGGCGAACTTTAGCCGTAGTACGGTTGGAACCCAGGTTACCCTCTCCCAGTCTCCCTAGCTGGCTGGTTCTCTCAAAGTTGATCTCGGCCCGTAGAACACCATCGCCATAAGTACCTCTGGCTTGTGTGGCCAATGCCAGATCGTCGCCCTTGACTCTAAAGCCTGGGCTGCTGAAGTTGAACTCGAGCTGCCCCTGGTTGTACAGCACCAACCCACTGGCCCGCCCGGTCAGGAAGGGCAGGCGGCTAGTGATTTGTGGAACCTCTTCGATAGCCAAGTCTTTAAAACCCGCACGGGCTCGCAGTCCATCCCGGTTCAGTACCCCCTGCACCTCGAGGTTCCCTACATCACCGCTTAGGAGACCCGAGGCACTCAGCTCTTCCTTCCCTTCCACCAAAAGCCTGAGACGACTCGCAAGCGGCTCGAGCGGCACATCGATTTGCAAACGCCCCTGCCAGTTACCGGGCCCTGGGTATTTGAGTTGCCCTTCAATCCAGGAGCCCTTTGCAGTAATGCTAGCCTCGAGCAAGCGCCCCTCGGCCTCAATCTGCTGTTTTTGTTCGAGGTCGCTGTACAGCGCCTTCCAGCCCCCATCGAGGCCAATCTGTCCGGTTAGGGAGCCGCTTTTCCAGGGAAACCACTCAGTAGCGGGGTGCACCACACGGAGGTTGGCCTGCTGCCCGACCCCCTCGAGGCTCAAGGCCAGTCCGTAGGCCGTTAAGTTGAGTTCTCCCGCAAGCTGTCCCTGCTTGAAGCTCAGCTCACCCGACCCCAGTTCGGGGGCCGAGAGACGCACAGCGAGGGTAGCCAAGTTCAGGCCGGCCACCAGGCGCCCTCCGGCAAAGGGATAGACCGCCTCGAGCTCGGGCCCCCGCCCCCGCACCTCGAGGTTGCGCACATCCAGCTCACCCGAGGCGCTGCGCTCGGAGAGATTAATCATCAGGCTGCTGGCCCGGCGGGTGCTGGCTGGGGTGGGGCTATCCAGGCTTTCGCGGTTGGGGGCCACCTGCAACATGGGGTAGCGCAGGCGCAAGGCCAAGCCCAGGATGTCGCCCTCCACCACGGGAATCCCCTTGCCGGAAAGCTCGAGACTCCCCTCGCGAAACTTCAGGTGCCCCGACCAGGCCTCCTGGTAGTTAAGAGACCCCTCCAGATCGCCCTGCAGGCTCGCTTGCAGGCGGCTTTGCTGCCAGGTAGCCTGTAAAGCCCCTTTGCGGCCAAATCCAGTCCAGTCCAGGGTGCTTTCCATAGCATTCCACGGCCCGGCAATGCGCCCGCTCAGGCGCAGGCCGCTCAGGTTGTAGTCCTGCAAACGGGCCTCGAGCCGCTCGGGGGTGAGGGTGGCTTCCAGCCCCGGTGCGCGGAGGCGCAGGCGGGCATCCTGCCCCTCGAGACCGGCGGTTTGACCGGCGATCTGGTAGCGACCCACCACCCACTGTCCCGGGTATACGCCCCGGGCCTCGAGGGTGCCCAGGCCGCGCGGTAGGGCCCCCACATACGACCAGTTAAGCTGCAAAGGGCTCAGCCGCAAGCGCCCGGTAAGGGGAGCCAGCTCGTCCAGGCCGCGCAGGTCTATCTCGTTGCCCTGGGCCAGAAGCTGCACCGCTCCCCATTCCGGCACCTGCACCTGTCCGTTGCCCCGCAAGGCTAGCGGGGCAACGTCGAGTTCAAAACGCCCCTCCAGGCTTGCTGGGGTGTTCTGGGCTGGAAAGGGGCCTTTGAGGCTGGCCTCGAGCGCCCAGCGGGTGGGCTGGCCCCAGCCCTCGCGCAGGCGCCCACTCAGGCTCCCCTGCCAGCCTGCACGGCCCTCGAGCACCACCCGGCCCTCGTCCAGACGGGCCTGCCCCACCAGCCGTCCGCCGGGTAAGGGAAGATCGAGCTGCAACACCCCGCTGGGCGCATTCCCCGCCCAGCGGGCCGTGCCGGTGGCGTAGGGGCCATCGAGCTGCAACTGCACCTGCCGGTCGTAGCGCAGGTCAAAACGCTGCTGTTCGTAGCGGCCCCGAAGCTGTACCTGTAGCCCGGCCGGGAAGGCTGTTCCGCTGGCCTCGAGGTTGGGGCCGCTCAGGGTGAGGGGCAGGCGCAGGCTCTCCCAGGGCCCCTGGCCCTGGGTCTGGAGACGGATGGGCAGGCCCAGGAAGGGCTCGAGGTCGCTGTCCATGCGGAGCTGGAGGATGCCCCGCGCCAGACGGGCCGAGAGCCCCGCCCCCTCGGCCTGGGCCCAGAGCGCCGCCGGCAGGCCTTTGGACGGCGCTGCCGCATCGGAGGATGAAGCCCAGGGAGCGCCCACCCCGTAGCCAAAGCGCAACGCCACCTCGGCCCCGCGCCCTGCCAGGCTGCCCTCGCCCTGCAAGACCGGGGCCCACAGGGTGCCGCTCAGGGCCCCACGGGCCTTGAGGGTGTTCGCGGCCAGAGTGCGGGCATAGCCGACCTGGCCACTTAGTTCGCCTTGGCGGTTGGTACGGGCTTCCAGGTAGGCCTCGTAGGCTGTTCCACGGGCCACCAGACTGGCCCCCTCGCCCCGCAGTTCCAGGGCGATCTGCTCGCCACGGGCCTGCATCTGCCCTGAGAATGCTTCGCCGGTGAGGGCCATGCTGCCCGAGAGCGCGAACAGGCGTCCCCCTATCTCAAGGTTCCCCTGCCCCGCCAGGCGCACCTGCTCGGGGTTGGCCGCCTGGCCCTGGGCTTCGACCCGCATGGGAGCCACCCAGGCCAGCGTCCAGCGGGCCCCTTCACCGCCGAGCCGCAGCGCGCCGCTTTGCCGCAGGTACTGCAGGCTCGAGAGCCGCCCAGTAGCCTGATAGCGGCTCCCCACGCTCGAGAGCTCCAGGCTGGCCTGGGCATAAGGGCTTTCGATCTGCAACTGTGCCGACCCTCGGTTTTGCTGGAGGGCGTAGCTGCCCTGGGCCTGTAGCTGCAAAGCAGGGGCCTGGGCCTCCAGGGTGAACGCCGGACGCAGGCGCGGCCCGGTAATCTGGGTCTGCACCTCGAGCCCTTCCACCCGGTAGGCCAGCCGGCCATTGAGCTGTTCGCCCAGCTCGAGCCGGCCCTCGAGGTTACCGAGCCCGATGACCTGGGGATGCTGGCCGGGCTCGAGTTCCACCAGAGCCCCCACCCGGTGGGCCGGGAGGAAAGCCGAAAGGGAGCGGTCTTTGTAATCCAGCACTACCTGCTGGCCGTACACCTGCAACACCCCTTCCAGCTCGCCTTTCGGCGCAAGGAGGGCTGCGTTGCTCCGGGATAAAACCTCCGCCAGGTCGAGACGGCCCCGCAGCCGACCCTGCACCTCAGCGTTCCACAGGCGGGCCAGGGGGGCGGTCTCGAGGTCGAAGACCACCTGCTTTTGGGCAAGCTGCACCCGGCCATCCGGCAGCTCGAGGGTGGTCTGCAACTTCTCCAGGTCGGCGCCTTCGGCCTGTAGGGTGGCGCTTAGGGGAAGGCCGGCATAGGTGGTACGCAAACTGCCCCGCGCCGAGAGGCTCTGGCCTTCCACGCTACCCTGCAACACCCCCTGGCGCTCCAGCAGCCGGTAGGGCCAGTGGATCCGGCCCGCGTACGCGAAGCCTTTTCCCTCGAGCTCCAGCGGCCCCTCCAGCTTCCAGGTCTGGGCCCGCACGTCCGCGCTCAGGCGCCAGTTCTGCTGTTCCAGGTAGGGCAGGCTGTAGCGCCCCTGGCCCCGGACCCCCAGGTTGTTCCAGGGCCCCGAGACCGCCAGCGTGCCGCTTATGTAGGGCAGGCGCAGGCTCCCGCGCAAGGCGATGGCCTCGGCGCTAACCATGCCGCGCACCGTACCGTAGGGGCTCTGGGCCTCGAGGTTGGCCGGCCCCAGCAGGCTCGAGCCGCTTAGCTGGGCCTGCCCGTAGGGGGTGCTCAGGCTCAGGCGGCCCCCGCGCTCCGACCAGTTGCCCTTGAGGGTTCCGGGCAGCCCCCAGCGGCTCAGGTCGTAGTCGCTGGCGATGGCCCGCAGGCGCAGCCCTTCCAGCGGTTTTCCGGCCACCCACCGATAATCTCCGGCAAAGGTAAGGCGGCTGTTCTGCAAGCGCCCGGCGTAGCTCAGGCTGGTGCTGCGACCCCTGAACTCCAGCGCCCCCTCCAGCCTGGGCACCTGTAAGCGCCCCTGGTAGGCCAGGCCAAAGAGGTCGGCCTGCCCCTGTAGCTGGCCTGCAAACCCGGCATAGTTCAGGCTGCCCCGCACCGCCAGGTTGCGCCAGGATCCCGCCCCGTTCAAGGTTCCAAAGGGGGTGCGCAGCAGCAGGCTGCCGCGCTCGAGGTTGCCCCGGGCCTCCAGGCTGCTGGCCTCGCGATTGACCAAAAGCGGCAAGGTGCCCTCGAAGGGAAAACCCGCCCGCAGCGCCACCCGCCCCCCCGGCCAGCGCACCTCGGTGCGGCTCACCGTCAAGGGCACCGCGGGCACCTCCACAAACCCCGATACAGGCAGGGTCAGGCGGCCCCTGAGCGCAGTGGTGGGCCAGATGGGGCCAGCGAGCTGGGCATAGCCATCGGCGATGGCCCACAGCGCCGGGCCGCGCCCCTCCAGCCGCCCGCTCAACCAGGGGGTGTCGAAGCGCACCTGGCCTTTGTAGAGTGAGCCCTGCAGACCCAGGTCGGCCTCGAGGCGGATCTGCGGGCCGAGCTCGAGCGGCCCCCGCAGGCGCAACCCCTCAGGGCCGTTGGCGGTGATGCGAAGGGTATCGAGCTGGGCTCGGAGCCCGGTGCTGTCGGCGGTTCCGCTCAGGGGCAGCACCCGCAAGGGGGTGCGCACCTCCCCCCGGTAGCGGGTGGCCAGATCGAAGAGTTCGCCCTCTAAGCCCAGCCGTTCCCCCTGCAGGTTCCAGTTGCCCGAGAGCCTGCCCTGGGTGTAGCGCACCTCGCCGGAGAGCTTCAGGGCCTCAAGAACCTGTAAAGGCAACTCGCGCACCCCCAGGGTAAACACCCCATTGCGGTACTGCCCGCTGGCCCAGCGGTTGGATAGCCGCCAGGTTTGCCCGTCCTGCTGCACTGCGATGGGAAAGCGGGTGTAGGGTGAGTCGTAGCTCAGGTTCGCGCTGAAACGCCCGGCCTTGAGGGCGGCCTGGCCCGTGAGCTGGCCCACCAGGAGCTCGAGGCCCGAAAGCTGCATCTGCAGGTTGTCCCAGGTGCCGCCAAAGTTCACCGGCCCCAGCCGTCCCGCTACGCTGGCCCCCTGTCCCTGCAAGCTACCCGAGAGGCTAAAGGGTTTGGCGGTGGGCAGGCCCACATTCTCCGACTGCACGCGCAGGTTCCAGCGCGGCCCGCGGCTCTCAAAGCGCAGCCCGGCCTCTCCCAGCAAAGGGCGCGGCCAGACCAGGGTGCCCTCGGCCTGGGTGTTGGGGCCCTTGCCGGTCAGGCGCAGGTTGCTCTGGAAGGAGTCGCGCAGCCGGACGGTGTACTCGTCGGTGTTGCGCAGGGACAGCGTGACCTGAAAGGTGCGGTCGAACAAGGCCCCGTCCACCACCGTGTCGAGCCGAAATTTTTTGTCGAAGGCCAGCGTGCCCTCGTAGGTCAGGGGCTCGCCCAGCAGGCGGCCTTCGCCGCTGTAGCGTCCGTCTATCACGATGTTCTGCCAGCCCCGGCCCAAAAGCACCAGAGGCCCGCCCCCGCTCACCGGCAGCCGCAGGCCGAAGTGTGCGGCCAGAGCCGGTAGGGTAGGGTTGCCCTCGACCCGGAAGCGGTACTCCTGGCCCTGCAAATCCACCGTGGCCGAGCCCTTGAGGGGGCCGTCCAGGCCGCGTCCAACCAGGTTGGCGGTCACGGTCTGCCCGTCGAAGTCCACCGCACCAAAGATGTCGGTCAGGGTAAAGCCCACAATTTTGACGGTGGCGTTTTTGACCTGGTTCTTGCCCAGGATGCCGTTCTTGACCCTGGGGCCAATGATCCAGGTGCCCTCGAGCTCCCCCGCCTCGAAGCCCTCGAACCAGTAGCGGGCCGCCCGCAGCTCGCCTCTGGTCTCGATCTGCCAGGCCTCAAACTCGCGCCCGGTGCGGCGAACCGTGGCCCAGAGCTTCCCATCGGGCAGCGCCACCGCCACCTGATAGGGGCCGCCGCCGCGGATGGTGGCCTGCAGGGTGGGCAAAAAAAACTTCTGGCTTTGCTCGATCTGCACGCCGACGCGGTTCAGCACCAGCTCATCTACCCGCAACTGAAAGGGCGCGGGGGCCGCCGGCTGACGTTGCTCGGGGATGATGGCATCCCAGCGCAGGAACACCTCGCCCTCCTCGGCCAGGATGCGCAGGGGCAGTTCGCGCCGTTGCAGGCTCAGCAGGTTGTACCCAATGCGCAGGCGCTGGGCCTCGAGCCGGAGCCCGTTGCCTTCCAGCTCCACCCCCCGCAGCTCGAGCCCCCCCAGCAGGTATCCCCCCACCGCCTGCCACCGACCGGTAAAATTGGCCGCTTTGAGGCCTTCCTGCAGGGCATAGCTGATAAGCGGGGGAAAGGCCGGAAGCCCCACCAGAAGGAGGAGCAGAATTGCCGGAACCCAGCGCCAAAACCGCACCCATTTAGTCTAGCCCAGAACTCTGAGGGGAATCTAGGAAAAAAACCCATCCAGAGCCAATCAAATCTGACTTTTGCTCAAAGGAACTTGATCCGAGTCCAAAACCAGCCGACCCCGGTCTAGGTTTTGTATCAGCATTACAGAACAGCGCCTCTGCGAAAGCGCGCCCTTTACTGCCCCGACTGTTGTAGATTGATGGCGTGCTTCGAATTACGGTACTGGTCAGCGGGCGGGTGCAGGGTGTCGGCTACCGCTACTTCACCCGTAAAAAAGCCCTCGAGCTCGGCCTTTCCGGCTATGCCGAAAACTTATCGGACGGTCGGGTGGAGGTGGTTGCCGAAGGTGAAAAAGCCGATCTGGAGCTCCTGATTCATCACCTGCGCCAGGGGCCCAGGGGCGCTTCAGTCCTTCAGCTCGACATACAGTGGAGCGAGGCTGCCGGCCTGAAGGGATTTCAAACTTTCTGAGGCAGCATCAATCGGTGAGGGCAGCAGCCACCCCCGGCTCTCTCGGCACGTAAGCCCAGGCCGCCGGACGCACCCCCTGCGCCAGCAAGGCCCCAGCCACGGCCTGTTTCAGCTCGCTCAGGCCCTGCCCCCGCACCGCCGAAACCGGAAAACCGCCCAGCCGCTCCTTGAGGAACTCGAGGTCGTAGCCCCCGGCAGCGTCGGCCTTGGAGAGCACCAGCACCCGCGACGACTCCACGCCCAGTTCGGCCAGCAGGTCTTCCACCACCTGATAGCGCTCCAGCGCCCCTTCCTGCGAGGCATCCAGCACGTGCAAAAGCACATCGGCGTCGCGCAGCTCCTCCAGGGTGGAGCGGAAGGCCTCCAGCAAGTCGCCCGGCATGTGCCGTATGAAGCCCACCGTGTCGGTAAATAGCACCTCGCCAATGCCAGCCAGGAAACCCCGGCGGGTGAGCGGGCGCAGGGTAGCGAACAGTTTGTTCTCCCCTTCATCGCCTTTTTTAGCCAGGGCGTGCATCAGGGTGGTCTTGCCGGCGTTGGTGTAACCCACCACCCCCACAATGGGCAGGCCCGATTTATCCCGCTGGCGGCGGGTCTCCTGGCGCCGCCCGGCAATTTCTTGCAGCTTGCGGGTGAGTTCGGCGATGCGGTCTTGCAGGCGGCGGCGGTCGACCTCGAGCTTGGTCTCCCCCGGCCCCCGGGTTCCGATACCACCCCCCAGACGCGACAGCTCTTTACCCTTACCTACCAGCCGGGGCAGCAGGTATTTGAGCTGGGCCAGCTCAACCTGCACCTTGGCCTCGGGGGTGCGGGCGTGCTGGGCGAAGATGTCCAGAATGAGCTGGGTGCGATCCAGCACCTTGAGGCCAGTAATGGTTTCCAGTTCGCGGGCCTGGGCTGCGCTCAGGTCGATGCCGAAGATGAGGGTGCCGGCGTTCTGGTGGTAAGCGTGGGAAACCAGCTCCTCCACCTTACCGCGCCCCACCGCATAGCGCGGGTCGAGGCTGGGGCGGAAGACCAGCTCTTTGTGGGCCACCACCGCCCCCGCGGTGCGGGCCAGCTCGGCCAGCTCGGCCAGGTCTACCTCGGCCTGTACCCCCTCGCCCTGGTCTACCCCCACCAGCACCGCCCGCTCCCCCGAGCCATCGCGCAGGTCAAGGCCGCGGGCCTGGCGCGAGAGCTCTTCCTCCAGGGCCGCCACGGCCACTGCCAGATCCCACTCGAGGTACTCGTGATAGGGCTTGGAGGGGAAAATTTGCCAGTCTTCTTCATCGGCCTTGGGCGGCGAGAGCTGGGCCAGGTGCAGCCTGCCGGGGTGGCCCTGCTCGACCTCGAGGGCCGCCATAGCATCCAGGCGGTGTAGGAAGAGCACCGAGAGATCCGGGCGTGAAAGCCCCCCCGAGCCCAGGTGGGTGTGCAGGATGCGATACCCGGAGAGCCGGGTCTCCACCAGGGCCCTCTCGGGCACCGGCAGCTCTTTGGCATCCCCCACCGCCACCCGCATCACCCGTCCGCCCCGGTCAAAGAGCAGGCTGATGGGCTTGCCCAACTCCCCCGACAAAGCCGCCAGGGTACGGGCCAGCTCGGCGGTGAGCAGGCGGTTGGCCCCCACGCGGCGGTTGTACAGGTTGGCAAGGCGCTTCTTTTCGCTGGGTTTCAGACCGTTGGTGCGACCGAAGATTTTCTCCACTAATTCATCACCTAAGCTGAGCAAAAAGACAAACCCGCTCCTTCCACCTTTCGGGCTTCCGGGAGCGCGGTTCGCCGTCTCAACTTGCAGCTAGTATAGCACCTGTTTTGTCAGGGAAAGATGATAAAGGTCACAGCAGTAGGGCCTCCTGGGCTTTTGTTTATCATTCGCCTTCTTGATAGGCTTACGCTGTGGGAAAACTCAGGGCTGTTTTCTTCGATTTGGACGATACCGTACTGGCTCCGCAGGCTTCCAACCCCTGGGCCACCTTCAAGCAAGACCACCAGCTTCCAGCCCATCTGCTGATTCTGGACGGCATCGCCCTGCGCCCACCGCAGGAGCAGGCCAAGCTGCACCAGCGGCTGCTGGCCTACGAGCAGGCCCTGGCGGCCAGTTCGCAGGTGCGCGAGGGCATGCTGGACCTGCTCGCCGAACTGCAAGCTTTGGGACTGCCCACTGCCCTCCTCACCAACAACCACCGGGCCGCCACCCAGATGGCCCTGCAAAAACACGGCCTGGCTTTTGCCCTGGTGCTCACCCGCGAGGACGCCCCGCCCAAACCCAGCCCGGCCCTCTTAGAGCGGGCCCTGGAGCACTTCGGTTTGCTGCCCCACCAGGCTTTGTACATCGGCGATTCGGAAGGCGACTTGCAGGCAGCACAGGCCATCGGTCTGCCGGTGTGGTTTCTGGCCACGCCGCACAACTCGACCTTGCAGCCCCGTTTCGAGTATCCTTTAGAGTTGTTGCAGTCGCTCCTGCAACAGGAGGGATAAAGGATATGCGCGGGTGGTGGGTCTTGGTGTTTCTGGCGGTGGGGCTGGCCTTTTTCAGCCCTAAAGCCTCATCCAGTCCGCTGCAAAAAGCCGACTGGATTGTGGTGCTGGGAGCTGCACAGTACAACGGTGAGCCCTCGGTTATCTTCCGTAATCGGCTCGAGGCTGCCCTGCACCTTTACCGGCAGGGCTACGCCCCCCGCATCGCCGTCACCGGGGGCCGCGCGCCCGGCGACCGCTACAGCGAAGGTGAGGTGGGCTGCTCGTATCTAAAAACCAGAGGGGTTCCACCCTCGGCCCTCTACTGCGAGCAACAAAGCCGACGCACCATTGAGAACCTGACCAACATCGCCCCGGTAGTCGGCAAATCCCAGGTCATCATCGTCACCGACGAGCCGCACCTACCCCGTGCTCTCATCCTGGCCGAGCAGCTCGGCCTGCGGGCCAGCGGTTTCGCTGTGCATGGGAATTTCAAGGAATCCTACTGGCAGCGCGAAAGCTGGCTGGCCCTTCTGGCCCGGCTGGGGGTGCGCTGAGTACACAGGAAGCTTCGCCTTGCTGTTTGTACTTCCCGCAGAGGCCCCAGGATGGGAAGAATTGGTGGTGGGGCGCTCAGCGTTTGAAGCGATCCAGCGAGGCCAGGTAGCCCTCGAGCAGGGCGCGAAACTGGCCCACAAACAGGTCGCGCTCGTTGCGTACCTGTTCAATGTCGTTTTTGATCCGCTTCATCTGCTCGATGAGCTCCTGTAGCGCAGCCTGGCGCTCGGACTCGGTCTCCCGCTTGATAAGTTCGGCTTCGCGCTCGGCCTGGGCCTTAATTTCGCGGGCGATGCGCTCGGCGGCCACCACGGCCCGCTTCAGCTCGGCCTCGCCTTCTCTGGCTTTGGCCAGCTCGGCCTCGAGCTCGCGGATATAGCTGCGCAAGCGCTCGTTTTCTTCGATAAGGGCGGTCTGGGCATCGGCCACACGACCCAGATACTCCCGCACCTCGGCCACCGAATAGCCGCGCAAGCCCTGGCGAAACTCCTGGTAGCGAATGTCCAAGGGGGTTAGGTCGCTGCGTTCGCTGCGCTCCATGCGAAACTCACCGGTCATGCGCTCATCCACGGCTTTAGACTACTACACCCATCACCCGTCAGGCTCCGGGTATTTTCACCAAGCATGGGCCAGCCGCTCGAGGTTTTCGCAATCGAAACTTTATATTTCGTTTATCTTTCGTTATTCAATCAAAATCTTGACAAACGAAAGTCTGGGGCATACAATGCCCTCGACCTCAGAGTTAACGGTCACAGCCAAGAAAGGGGCTTCAGCTGTGCGGCCTCGATTTTTGGCAGGGAGGAGTCTGGCATGAAAAAGGTGTGGTTGGCAGCTTTGTTGGTTTTGGGGATGGGCCTGGCACTGGCTCAGCAGGTGCGCATCGTGGTGATCACTCACGGCCAGGCTTCAGATCCTTTCTGGTCGGTGGTGAAAAACGGGGTGGACGCTGCCGCTAAGGAAACCGGGGCTCGGGTGGAGTACCGGGCACCCGAGACCTTCGACATGGTGCGCATGGCCCAGCTCATTGACGCGGCGGTGGCCTCGAGGCCCAACGGCATTGTGGTCTCGATTCCCGACGGCAAGGCCCTCGAGCGCTCCATCCGGGCGGCGGTGCGGGCCGGCATCCCGGTGGTCTCCATCAACTCCGGCTCCGACGTGGCCGAAAGCCTGGGGGTGCTGGTACACGTGGGCCAGACCGAGTACGAGGCGGGTTTAGGCGCCGGTAAGCGCATGAAGGCTGCCGGGGTCAAGAATGCCATCTGCATCAACCAGGAAGTAGGCAACGTGGCCCTCGACCTGCGTTGCAAGGGTTTCTTCGATGGGCTGGGCATTAAGGCCAACGTGATTCCGGTCAAGATTGGTGACCCCACCGGCATCCGCAACGCTGTAGCCGCCGCTTTGCAGAGAGACCCCACCATTGATGGGGTGCTGACCCTGGGCCCCACGGCCGCCGAGCCGGTGCTACAAGCCCTTGAAGGCAAGAAAGTCACCTTCGGTACCTTCGACCTTTCGCCGGCAGTACTAACCGCGCTCAGCCAGAAAAAGATGGCCTTCGCTATTGACCAGCAGCAATGGCTCCAGGGCTACCTGCCCATCATCATCCTCAACAACTACATCAAGTATGGGCTGCTACCGGCCAACCCAGTCATCCTGACTGGCCCCGGCTTTGTTACCCCAGAGAACGCAGCCCAGGTGATTGACCTTTCCAAGAAGGGCATCCGCTAAGCGCTTCGAAAAAGCGAAGACCGGCTTGGCTTGGGGGCTCCCTGGGGGTGTATCAGGGAGCCCCCGTGCTGCGGAGGAAACATGACAGCACAGTCACGCGACGAACGGTTACAACCCATTGGCCTCTGGCAACGGCTGTTGTTGCGGCCCGAGCTTGGCTCGATTGCTGGGTTGATTGTGGTCTTCACTTTTTTCGCCCTGATGGCCGGCAATAGTGGTTTTCTGACCTGGGCCGGAACCCGCAATTACCTCGAGGTCGCCGCCCAGCTCGGCATCCTGGCCTCGGCGGTGGCCTTGCTGATGATCGCCGGGGAGTTCGACCTTTCGGTGAGCTCGATGATCGGGGTGGCGGCCATCAGCATGGCCCTGCTGGCCCACCCCGACTACGGCAACCTGCCCCTGGGTCTGGCCATCCTGCTCACCCTGGGCCTGGCCCTTTCGGTGGGCTACCTCAACGGCTACCTGGTGCTGCGCACGGGCCTGCCCAGCTTTATCGTGACCCTGGCCATGATGTTTATTCTGGCCGGGGCCAACATCGGTTTTACCAAACTCATCACCAAGCTCACCATCGTCTCGGGCCTGAACGAGAAAATCGCCCAGGATCCCATCGCCCACCTGTTTACCGGCACGCTGTTGGGCCTGCCGGCAGCGGTCTGGTGGTGGCTGGGGGTGATGGGGGTGCTCAGCTTCGTACTGCTACGAACCCCCTTTGGTAACTGGATTTTTGGGGCCGGCGGTGACGCCAACGCCGCCCGCAACGTGGGCGTACCGGTGCGCCGGGTCAAGATCACCCTCTTCATGCTAACCGCAGCCGCTGCCACCCTGCTGGCCACCATTCAGGTGATGGGGCTGGGTTCGGCCAACGTGCTGCAAGGCCAGGGGAAGGAGCTCGAGGCCATCGCCGCAGCGGTGATTGGCGGCTGTCTGCTCACCGGGGGGTACGGCTCGGTGATCGGGCTCGGTGATCGGGGCCGGCATTGGGGCCTTGATTCTGGCCATCGTGCAGCAGGGCATCATCTACACCAACATTGACCTGGACTGGTTCAAGGTGATGGTGGGGGGAATGATTCTGGGCGCGGTCATTCTCAACAACCACTTGCGCAAGCTCTCCATGCAGGTGCGGAGGTAGACCATGACCCCCCTGATCGAACTGCGCAAGGTGAGCAAGTACTTTGGGCCGGTGGTCTCGCTCAAAGACATAGACATGAAGGTCTACGCTGGCGAGGTGCACTGCCTGTTGGGCGACAACGGCGCGGGTAAGAGCACCCTGATTAAAACTCTTTCCGGGGTGCACCAGCCCTCGGAGGGCCAGATTTACATGGAAGGGCAGCCGGTGGTCTTCAAGTCACCCCGCGATGCTCTGGCCAGGGGCATTGCCACGGTTTATCAAGACCTGGCAATGCTGCCCCTAATGAGCATCAGCCGGAACTTCTTTTTGGGCCGGGAGCCTCAACGAAAGGTAGGGCCCTTTAGTATCTACGACGCAGCTTTTGCCGCCCGTGTGGCCCGCGAGGAGATGAAGAAGATCGGGATTGACATCCGCGACCCCGACCAGCCGGTGGGCACCCTCTCAGGTGGGGAGCGGCAGTCGGTGGCCATTGCCCGGGCCGTCTACTTTGGTGCCAAGGTGCTGATTCTGGACGAGCCGACCTCGGCCCTGGGGGTCAAGGAGTCGGCGATGGTGCTCAAGTACATCGTGCAGGCCAAGCTGCGCGGCCTGGGGGTAATTTTCATCACCCACAACGTGCACCATGCCTGGGCGGTGGGCGACACCTTCACCGTGCTCAACCGGGGCCAAAGCTACGGCACCTTCAGCAAAAACCAGGTGAGCCGGGAACAGCTTTTGCAGATGATGGCCGGCGGGGAGGAGCTCGAGGCCCTGGCGGTGGAACTGGACTTAATCGCCAGAAAGGATCCCAGCGCTGCTGCTGTCGCAGAGGAGCTGCACAAACCCAACTAGAACCTGGGTTGTTGCCCGCACCGGATGTATAGAAGTGAGGTTTAGAAGACGTGAAACGACTCAACGTAGCCATGATTGGGGCGGGTCGCATGGGGCAGGCCCATGCCCGGGTGCTGGCGGGTCTCTGGCACTGCCGGGTGGTCTGGGTGGTGGATCCGGCGGAGGCTCGAGCCAGCGCAGTAGCCGCCGAGCTGGGGGCCAGAGCCGGCGTTCATCTGGAGGAGGCACTGCAGGATGCCTCGGTGGATGCGGTGATCATCACCACGCCCACCCCCACCCACGCGCAGGTGGTGGAGGCCGCAGCCAGGGCCGGAAAAGCGATATTCGTGGAAAAACCCATCGCCGAAAGCCTCGAGGCCGGAAAAAGCGTAGTGCAGGCTATCGAAAAGCATGGCGTCCCCTGCCAGGTGGGCTTCCAGCGCCGCTACGACCCGGCCTACCAGCGGGCCAAGGCCATGATCGAGCAGGGGGCCCTGGGCCGGCTGGAGGGCATCCGGCTGGTGGGGCGCGACCCCCACCCACCCAGCCTGGAGTTTCTCAAGACCAGCGGGGGCCTGCTGGTGGATATGGGCATCCACGACCTGGACTCGGCCCGGTTTTTGCTTGGTGAGGTACTCGAGGTCGCGGCCATCGGGGGTGCGCTGGCCGAGCCGGGCTTGCGAGAATATGGTCTCTTCGACACCGCCGTGGCGACCCTACGCTTTGAGAACGGGGCGGTGGGGACGCTCGAGGTGGCCCTGCGCACCACCTACGGCTACGACATCCGCTGCGAGGTGCTGGGGGAAAAGGGCCGCATCCACATCGAGTACGACCGAAAACCCCAGCTCACCCTCTACGACGCGCAAGGGGGCCATTTTGACCGTCCGCGCAACTTCGAGCAGCGTTTCGCCGAGGCCTACCGGGCTGAGCTAGAAGCCTTCGCCCAGAACCTACAGTCCGGCCAGCCCCTGAAGCCCGATGCCCGCGAGGCCTGGTACTCGCTACGCCTGGCCCTGGCCGCCCAGCAAGCCCTCGAGACGGGGCAGGTGGTACAGGTGGCCGCCCTGGGTTCTCTGGAGTGAAGTACAGAAGTCTTACAAACATGGATACTCAACGATCCACAAAAGCCCTTTCAGACACTTACCGCGCTTATCGCTTTGAAAGCAGCAAAGGAGGTAGCGATTGAAATCCCTGCGTCTTACCGTAGCCCAGGCCCTGGTCAGGTTCCTCGCCGCGCAGCACACCGAGCGGGACGGCAAAGAACAGCGCCTGATCCGGGGGGTCTGGGCTATCTTCGGGCACGGCAACGTCTCCGGGCTGGGGCAGGCCCTGGAAGAGTACGGGGATCAGGTCGGCCTACCCACCTACCACCCGCAAAACGAACAGGCCATGGTGCACGCCGCCATCGCCTATGCCAAACACACCCGCCGGTTGAGCACCTTTGCCTGCACCGCCTCGGTGGGGCCGGGCTCCACCAATATGCTGACCGCAGCAGCCACCGCCACCGTAAACCGCCTGCCGGTGCTGCTCCTGCCCTCCGATTACTTTGCCAACCGCCTGCCCGACCCGGTGTTGCAGCAGCTCGAGCACCCCACCGAGCACGACGTCAGCGTCAACGATGCCTTCCGGCCCCTGAGCCGCTTCTTCACCCGCATCACCCGACCCTCCCAGCTCCTCTCTGCTCTGCCCGAGGCCATGCGGGTGCTCACCGACCCCGCCGAGACCGGGGCCGTTACAGTCTGCCTGCCCGAGGATGTGCAGACCGAGGCCTACGACTGGCCCGCGTCCTTCTTTGCCCCCAGGGTCTGGCGCATCCGCCGCCCCGCCCCCGAGCCGGAGGTGGTGGCCCAGGCCGCCGCGCTGATCCGGCAGGCCCAGCGCCCGCTGATCGTGACCGGCGGGGGCACGCTCTATGCCGAGGCCCAGGAGGCGCTTGCGGCCTTTGCCCAGCGCTTTGGTATCCCGGTGGCCGAGTCGCAGGGCGGCAAAGGGGCCCTGCCCTGGAACCACCCCATGTGCGTGGGGCCGGTGGGCGCCAACGGCGGAACCGCGGCCAACCGCCTGGCCAGCGAGGCCGATCTGGTTATCGCCATTGGTACGCGGCTGGGCGACTTTGTGACCGCTTCCAAAACCGCCTTCCAGCACCCGGAGGTCAGGTTCATCGGGGTGAATGTGCTGCCCTTCGATGCAGCCAAACTTAGCGGCCTCGCGCTGGTGGCCGATGCCCGGCGGGCCCTCGAGGCTCTGGAGGCGGCCCTGGCCGGTTTTGCTGGCACCCAGGCCGCCTACCGCTCGGAGGTGGCCCAGCTCAAGCAGGAGTGGGACGCGCTGGTGCAGCACTACCGCACGCCCAGGCCCGAAAAAGCGCAGATGGCCCAGGCCGAGGTAATTGGCCTGGTCAACGAGGTGTTCGGCCCCCGGGCCACGGTTATCTGCGCGGCGGGGAGCCTGCCGGGCGACCTGCTCAAGCTGTGGCGCTGTGAGGATTCCAAGGCGTATCACCTCGAGTACGGCTTCTCCTGCATGGGCTACGAAATTCCCGCCGGGCTGGGGGTGGCCCTGGCCGAGCCGGGGCGCGAGGTGGTGGTCTTCGTGGGGGACGGTAGCTACCTGATGATGAACTCGGAGATCGTCACCGCGGTGGCCGAGGGGCTCGAGTTCACGGTCATTCTGGTGGACAACCGGGCCTTCGGTTCCATCCGCGGCCTGCAGCTCTCGGTGGGCTCCCCCTCCTTCAACAACGAGCTGCGGCGGCGCGATGCCCGGACGGGCCGTACCGACGGGGCGGTGCTCGAGCTGGACTTTGCCGCCCATGCGCGGGCCATGGGGGCGCGGGTGTGGAACCCCCAGAGCTACCAGGCGCTGGAAGCGGCCCTGCGGGAAGCCCGCAAAGCCCGGGGGGTGCGGGTAATCGTGGTGCCAGTGAGCCTGGAGGATCGGGTTCCCAGCTTTGAGGGCTGGTGGGACGTGCCGGTGGCCGAGGTCTCGAGCCAGCCCGAGGTGCAGAAGGCCCGCCAGGCCTACGAGGCCCACCTGAAGAAACAACGTCACTTCTGAAAGGAACCTGCCATGGCGATCCGTTTTGGCAACGCCCCCTGTAGCTGGGGCACCATCGAAGGCTGGGGACAGGGCATCGGCTACCGCCAGATGCTCGACGAACTCAAGGCCAGCGGCTACCACGGCACCGAGCTGGGCGACTGGGGCTACATGCCCACCGAGCCCGCCCGGCTTCGCCAGGAGTTGCAAACGCGCGGCCTGAGCATGCTGGGGGCTTACGAAGGGGTCTACCTGCTCGAGCCCGGCGAGCACGCCGCCGGTGAAACTCGCGTGCTGCGCACCGCCCGCCTGCTGCAAAGCGTGGCCGATCTCAACCAGGGCTGGTCGCCCCTGGTGGTGCTGGCCGACGAACACAGCCGCGACCCGGTGCGCTTCCAGCACGCCGGAAGAATCCGGCCCGAGCAAAGCCTGAGCGCCCAGCAGTGGAAGGTTTTTGCCGCAGGGGCCAATCGCATCGCTCGAGCCGTCCACGATGAAACCGGGCTGCGCACGGTCTTTCACCACCACTGCGCGGGCTACGTGGAGACCCCCTGGGAGATCGAGGCCCTGCTCGAGCACACCGACGAGCGGGTGCTGGGGCTGGTCTTCGACACCGGGCACTACCTGTACGGCACGGGCCTGAATGAGCCGGAACGGGTGCTGGAGGGCCTCGAGCGCTTCAAGAGTCGGCTCTGGTACGTGCACTACAAAGACTGCCACCCCCAAATTGCCAGCCGGGCCCGCCAGCAGGGCTGGAACTACAAGGAAGCCATCGGCCAGGGGGTGTTCTGTGAGCTGGGCCAGGGCCAGATAGATTTTGGCGCGGTGACCCGGAAGCTACAGGCGCTGGGTTACGATGGCTGGATTACCGTGGAGCAGGACGTGCTGCCCGGCATGGGCCAGCCCAGGGAGAGCGCCCAGCGCAACCGCGATTATCTGCGGAGGGTAACCGGGCTGTGAGGGCGCTCGAGTTCGACCTGATCACCATGGGGCGCTCGTCCATTGACCTCTACTCCACCGACATCGGCGCGGCGTTCCCCGATATCACCGCCTTCGGGGCCTACATCGGCGGAAGCCCCCTGAACATCGCGGTGGGCGCGCGGCGGCTGGGCCTCAAAACCGCCCTCCTAACCGCGGTAGGGCCCGATAAGGTGGGGGAGTTCATCCTGGAGCGTCTCAGGCGCGAAGGGGTGGAGACCCGCTTTATTCCCCAGAAACCCGGCACCCGCAGCAGTGCGGTGGTGCTGGGCATCCAGCCGCCCGATCGCTTCCCCATCACCTTTTACCGGGAGAACGCTGCCGACATCCAGCTCGGCATTGACGACGTGCTCGCCACCCCCATCACCGCTTCCAGGGCCGTCCAGCTCTCGGGGGCGGCCCTGGCCAAGGAGCCCAGCCGTAGCGCCACCTTCTTCGCCGCTGAAGAGGCCAAAGCCGCCGGGGTTACGGTCTTTCTCGACCTGGACTTCCGGGCCGACCAGTGGCACGACCCCCGCGCCTACGGGGTGCAGGTGCGGGCGCTACTGCCTCTGGTGGATGTAGCCATCGGCACCGAGGAGGAGATCAACGCGACCATGCTGCGCCGCCCCGAGGATCTCATCATCCGCGACTCGCAGATTACGGCCCCGGAGATCCGCGGGGACCTGGAGGCCAACCTTCACGCGCTGCTGACTAAAGGCCCAGGGGCCCTGGTGGTCAAGCGGGGGGCCCGGGGCTCGGAGGTCTGGCTACCGGACGGCAACGTGGTACAGGCACCGGGCTTTCCGGTGGAGGTACTGAGCGTGCTGGGGGCGGGCGACGCCTTCGCGGCGGGCTTCATCTATGGGCGCTTGCAGGGCTGGGACTGGTACCGTAGCGCCCGCATGGGCAACGCCTGCGGGGCCATCGTGGTCACGCGCATTGGCTGTGCCGACTTTACCCCTTACCTGGAGGAAGTTCTGGAGTTCATCGAGCAAAAGGGGGGTTTTTGATGCAGGCGGTGGGGGTTTGCACCTGGACGTTTGGCCCTTTGCCTTTAGAACAGATCGCCTCGAGGCTCCAGCACCTGGGGTTCGATGGGGTGGAGCTGCTGGGTGAGCTGCCGCTCGAGGCCAGCAAGGTACGGGCCGTTTTAGATTCGCATGGGCTCAGGCTCTTTTCCCTCACCCCAGCCAACGTTGATCTGGCCCATCCCGACCCGGCCCGGCGGCTCGAGGCCCTGGACTACTACCACCGGCTGCTCGACTTTGCCGCAGAAACGAGCTGCCCGCTGGTCTCCTGCCACGGGGCGGTGGGACGCTTTGCCCCACTGGCAACGCAAGCCCAGGAATGGGCCTGGCTGGTAGAGGGCGTGAGTCAAATCTGTTCGTACGCCAGGGCCTTGGGGCTCACGGTGGTCTTCGAGGTGCTCAACCGCTACGAAACCCACCTGGTACACACCGCCGAGGAAGCCCTGGCGCTGTTGTCGCAGGTAGGCCAGCCCAACCTCAAGGTGCTGCTGGATACCTACCACATGAACCTCGAAGAGGCCAACTTACCCGCGGCCATCCGCCAGACCGGCCCCCACCTGGGCCTTTTTCACCTGGCCGACTCCAACCGCCGTGGGATTGGGGAAGGGCATACCGACTTTGCGGAGATCTGGGGCGCGCTGCGGGAAGTGGGCTATACCGGCCCCCTCATCCTGGAGGCCACCGCCCCCGGCCCCAACCCCTTCACCCCGGTTAAGGGGGCAGGGTATCTCGAAACTTTGGAAGCCGATCTGAGCAAGAGCCTGCGTTGGCTACGGGCCAGGGCGCAGTAAAGGAGGAAGTGTGATATGTCCAAATCGTTTGGTGTAGCGTTGCTGGGTGCAGGAAGGATGGGCATGGAGCACGCCCGTACCCTGCTGGGTATTGCCGAGGCCCGGGTACTGGCAGTGGCCGACCCCAATCTGCAAGCTGCTGAGACCGCCCAGCGATTGTTGCGGGCCGAGAAGGCCTACCCCGACCCCGAGGAGGCCCTCCACCACCCCGGTGTGGAGGCGGTGGTGATCGTCACGCCCACCGATACCCACGCCCGCTACATCGAGATGGCGGCCCGGGCGGGCAAGGCCATCTTCTGCGAGAAGCCGGTGGCCAAGGAGCTGGGGGAAACCCGGCGGGTTCTGGAGGTGGTAGAGCGGAAGGGCGTACCCTTCCAGATTGGCTTCCAGCGCCGCTACGATCCCCCCTATGCCCAGGCCAAAAGCAAGATTGAGGCCGGCGAGATTGGGCCGGTCGAGCAGTTTATCGCGGTGATGCGCGACCCGGCCCCAGCCCCCCTGGAGTACCTGCGCACCTCGGGCGGGCTGTTTGTGGATATGACCATTCACGACATAGACTGCGCCCGCTTCCTGGTGGGCGAAGTGGAGGAAGTGCAGGCCTGGGGCGCGGTGCGGGTGGATCCACGGATTGGCGAGATTGGCGATGTGGACACCACCAACCTGAGCCTGCGCTTTGCCAACGGCGCGCTGGGGGTGATCCAGAACTCCCGCCGCGCGGTCTACGGCTACGACGTGCGCACCGAGGTTTTCGGGGCCAAGGGCAAGCTGGTGATGGACGCCACCCCCAAAACCCCCTTGTGGCAGTACGGCAGTGGCATCAACGCCGACCACTACCACTTCTTTATGGATCGCTTCAAGGAGGCCTACCGGCTGGAGCTCGAGGCCTTCTTCCGCTCGCTGAGCCAGGGGGTGGCCCCCACGCCCGGCCCCCGGGACGCCCTCGAGTCCCTGCGCATCGCGGTTGCAGCCACCAAGAGCCTGCAGGAGGGCCGGGTGGTGCGCCTTTCGGAGGTGGTATGAGCAGGCATCACTTCAGACCTATGGCGGGCCCCACCCCGCTCGAGGTCACCCCGGCCACGGCGGGCTGGCGCCACCTGTCGTTTGGGGTCTGGGCGCTACAGGAAGGAGAGGCCCGCACAGGACAGACCGGGGGCCTCGAGGTGGCCCTGGTGCCCCTATCCGGTGAGCTGGAAGTGCAGGTTGGCTCGGCGCTGTTCCACCTAAAACGCCAGGATGTCTTCAGCGAGCTGCCCTCGGTGCTCTACCTGCCGCCGGCCAGCACCTACCAGGTGACAGCCCTGCAAGCAACCGAGCTGGCCTGGGGCGGGGCCCCTGCCGAGGGACGTTACCCCCTGCGCCTGTTCCACCCCCCCGAGATGCGGGTGGAGATGCGGGGTGGAGGCCATGCGCTGCGCCAGGTCTCGCACATCCTGGGGCCCCACTTACCCGCCGAACGGCTGATTCTCTACGAGGTCTACACCCCTTCGGGCTCCTGGTCGGGCTGGCCCCCCCACCGGCACGATGGGCAGATGGGCTCGCTGTACCTCGAGGAAACCTACTACTACAAGGTGAGCCCCAGAACTGGCTGGGCCATCCACCGCAACTACAGCCCCGAGGATGGCCTGGACGAGCTACTGCTGGCCCGCGACGGCGAGCTGATCCTGGCCCCCAAAGGCTATCATCCGGTGGTGGCCCCCCCCGGCTCCAACGTCTACTACCTCAACTACATGGCCGGGGAAGCCCTGTGCGAACAGCGGGCCACCCCCCCGGTGGACGAACCCGAATGGGCCTGGATGCGGCAGGACTGGTCGGGCCAGCCCATGACACTACCCATCGGCCAAAAGTAAGCGTATGTTGGGAGGTGGTATGCGCAGCGAGGAACGCCGCAGCAAGATCATCGAGCTGCTGGAGCAAAAAGGCTCGGTGCTGGTCGAGGATCTGGCGGCCCTGTTTGAGGTCAGCCAGGTCACCATCCGCAAAGACTTGAGCGAGCTCGAGGCCCGTGGTCTTTTGCACCGCACCCACGGCGGGGCCACCTACACCCACAAGAGCCTGTTCAACCCTTCCTTCAGGGAAAAAATCCACCTCCAGCAGGCCGAGAAACAGGCCATTGCCAAAGCAGCGCTCGAGCTGATCGAGGAGGGCGACACCCTGATTCTGGACGCCGGCAGCACCACCTTGGCCCTGGTGCGCCTGATGAAGCGGGCTTTTCGTTCCTTGTACATCATCACCAACTCGGTGCCCATCGCCTCCGAGCTCTCCGAGACCCGCTGGGAACTGCTTTTGACCGGGGGGCTGGTGCGCCACCACAGCATGGCCCTGATTGGGCCGGCGGCGGTGCGCACCCTCGAGGTCTACCACGCCGACAAAGCCTTCATGTGCGCCACCGGGGTTTCTCTCCAGACCGGCTACACCACCCCCAACCCCTACGAAGCCCAGACCAAACAGGCCATGCTCCGCGCCGCCGATACCCGCTACGCCCTGGTGGACTCGAGCAAGCTGGGCCGGGCCACCCTGGCTAGTTTTGCAGCCCTGGACGAGATAGACCTGCTCATCAGCGACGAGGGCGCCTCCAAGGATTTCCTGGCCCAGCTAGAACAGCGCAACCTTCCCTACAAGCTAGCCCCACTTCAGGCCGAAACCCACACCGCAGCGGTGTAGGTCGTCTATTCGAAGATCGCCCGCCCCACCCGCACCAGCGTGGCCCCCTCCTCCACCGCTACCTCGAGGTCGCCCGACATCCCCATGCTGCGCTCGGGTAATCCATACCGGTCGGCCAGCCGGGAAAGCTGGGCAAAAATGGGTCGCACCGTCTCGGGGTTGTCGGTGTAGGGGGCCACGGTCATCAGGCCCTCCACCCGCAGCCCTTCCAGGGCCTGGATCTGGGCTATGGCCTCAGGCAGCTCTTCCTCCAGGAAACCGTGCTTCTGCGGTTCGCGCCCCAGGTTGAGTTCCAGAAGCACCCGCTGCACCTTGCCCTGCTCGAGCGCCTTGCGGGCCACCGCCTCGGCCAGGCGCAGCGAGTCTATGGAGTGGATTAGCTCGAAGCGCACCGCAAACTTGGCCTTGTTGCGCTGCAAGGGCCCGATAAAGTGCCACTCGGCCGAAAGCGCCTCCATCTTGGGCAGGGCCTCCTGAATGCGCGACTCCCCCAGAGGGAAGCGACCGTAGCGCAGCACCTGTTCCTGAATCTCGGCTACCGAGTGTTCCTTGGTAACCGCCACCAGCCGGACACCCTTCGGATCGCGACCCGCACGGCTACAGGCTTTTTCTATGCGCTGCAAAACGTCAGGAAGACTCATAGCTCAGGCTGGCAGTGCAGTTATGAAATTTTTCTCTTGAGAAACCTTACTTCCATTGCCTCGCTCAGAACAGGATTGCCCCCTGCAAATAAGCTGGGAGGCAGCTACAAGGCCGCCAGAATCCCTCTGACAAACCTGCGGAACAGCGCCCCGCTCCGGGCCGCGGTAGCCAGCACCTCCTGCTCGGTGGCGTGGTGGTCACGCTCAGGCACGGCCATATCGGTAATGGTGGAAAGGCCCAGCACCCGGGCCCCTAGGTGGCGCAGGGCAATCACCTCGGGCACGGTGGACATCCCAATGGCGTCAGCCCCCAGGGTGCGCAGTAGCTTGAGTTCAGCCCGGCTGGCAAACTGCGGCCCCGGCCACCAGGCATACACGCCCTCGCGCAGGTGGAAGTCCTGGGCTCGAGCCACCTTATGGGCTAGCGCCCGAAGATCCGGGTCGTAGGCGTCAAAGGTTACAGGGAAGCGCGGCCCCAGGCGCTCGTCGTTGGGGCCGGTAAGGGGTGAGAGGGGTGCGTAGTTGAGGTAGTCGTTGTGCAGCATTAGTTCCCCCGCGTGCCAGTTGGGGTTGAGCCCCCCGGCCGCCGAGGTGATGAAAAAGGTTTTTGCCCCCAGAAAAAAACCCACCCGCACGGGAAACGCGACCTGCGCTGCGGTGTAGCCCTCATAGCAGTGCACCCGGCCCTTGTAGGCCAGTACGTTTTTGCCCTCGAGCCGCCCCAGAATAAGCTTCCCCTCGTGCCCCGGTGCGGTGGACTGGGGGAAGTTGGGCAGTGCCGCATACGGAAAGCTCGCCACCGTCTCGATCTCGTCGCCCAGCGGGCCCAGCCCCGAACCCAACACAATGCCCACCTCGGGTACAAAGTCGGTCTGGGCGCGAATGTGGTTTACGGTCTCTTGAATCTGGTCGTAGATCGAACTCATAAACCCAAATCTACCGTAAACCAGGCGCACGGAGAAGTACGGCGCAATTACGATGCTTGTTACACACTTGATATAGGTTCACGGATGGCGGTCAAAACGCAAACCCGAGGATTAGCATCCTCGGGTTAATTGCGTTCTGGTGTGGTGGCTATGGGCGGACTTGAACCGCCGACACCACGATTATGAGGTGACTTCATGCCAATACAAGGCCACACACTAACTCACAAAAAAGCTGTCCTGAAAACGATTCTCCACACTTCCACATACAATAGAACACTTCCGGTTTTGGGTCATTTTTTGGGGTCACTGGATTTTATTGGGGTCAGGTTTGGGGTCAAAACTAGGGTCAAGACCGGGTTCGAGGGGTGCTACATGTAGCGGTTCGCTTTGAATCATCTACAATATGTGGTATGATGCGCTTGTGAGTTCAGAGGGGTGGAAAAAGATTCTCCACATGACTAGCCTCAACTTTGCTTGGGCGTTTTACCTGGCCCGCTCGACTCGTACCCCCTTGGCCGCGCGCAATTTTTTTCGCGTTAGAGAGCGAACCCGGCTACAATTGCTGCTGCTGCGCGGGGTGGCGGTTGCCGCTTTGCAGCGACGCGGGGCGACCGGCCCCCTGGCTGAGTTGAAAAACTCGCCTGACCCATATGTAGGACTGCTTGCCCGTCTTGTTTTCGCCTTTGACCACATTATATATTCTCGTGACGAATCCCAAATCGCTCAAGAAGAAATGCTGTTGGGCACAACCACCCCGCTGGCAACCCTGAGCCGGTTAGTAACTGCATTTCTAACCGCCCTGATCTACAGCTTGGTGGTGGGCACCTCCCTGTACTACCGCTCGCGTGAGCGCTTTTTCTATCCCCCACCTGAACCGCTAGTCCTAATCCCAACAATCCAACCTAACGCACCCTCGGCCTAGTGCTGTAGGCGACGGGTTCATCCCGTCATGACCACAGGCTAGGCCGGATTTTCCGGCCTCCGTAAACACGGAGGTTTTCTAATGGAAAACAACAAAAAACTCGCCTACTCCCGCAAGGAAGTGGCAGAGCTTCTTGGTATACACCTCAACTCTGTTGACCGCTACATCAAACAAGGTGCGATCCCCGCACGTAAACTCGGCTCTCGCTGGCTGATCCCCGCTAGCGCTTTACGCGCCTGGCTCGAGGGTAAGGATGAACAGAACCCCGCCATGCAGGGCGGGGAGCGTTAGGGGGTGGGTATGCGCCACTTCACTAATCATAGCACCCCCGAGCCCGAGGTGCTGCTTTCGAGGCTCACCAACGTGCACCCCGCTGGACGGGACAAATGGCGTGCGACCTGCCCGGCTCACGGTTCAGGCAAAAACCAGGCCCTCTCGGTTGCTCTCAAAGGGGACAAGCTGCTGCTTCACTGCTTCGCGGGCTGCTCGCCTGACTCGGTGCTCGCGGCTGTCGGGTTGTCCTGGCGGGATTTGTACACAGGGGAGTCTAGGCCCTGGCTGGCCCCTGGCTACTACCGCCCGGTAGCCCCCGAGCCTACAACCCCCCTGGAAGCCCGCGAGCGCTGGCAAAAGTGGTGGGATAGGGCAAAGCCCCGCCACCCCCTGCTCAAGACCTACCTACGAGCTCGAGGATTGTCTATTGAGCCACCCGCTAGCTTGCGGCTGGCCCTATGGGGTGAACAGCCGGTGATGCTGGCCCGCGTGGAAGGCCCGCAAGGGCTGGCGGGGATGCACCTAACCCTCTTGAAACCGGACGGCTCGGGACGGCTCGAGAAGAAGCTAGCCGCCGGGAGCAAACCGCTAGGCGGCGCTATTCGGCTTTATCCTCTCGAGACCGGTAAACCCCTGGCCCTTACAGAGGGTATCGAGACCGCCCTGGCCGTCCACCAGGCCACCGGCTGGCCGGTGTGGGCCTGTGTCTCAGCTATCGGACTCGAGCGGGTACAGCTACCGGCTGAGGCCCGCGAGGTGGTCATCTGCGCTGACCACGACAAGGCCGGACTCGAGGCCGCTAACGGCCTGGCCCGTAGGTTGCTCGCGGAAAGCCGCAAGGTGCGGTTAGCTACTCCACCCCGCGAGGGGCAGGACTGGCTCGACGCGGTGGGGGGTGTGGCATGAGCGAGCCCATCAAGAAGCTGTTGCATGAGGCCCCCGAGGTCATGCCTGAGCAGGTGTGGCCTGAGCCTGAGCCGCTGGACACCGCTGCTCGGCTCACCCCCTGGCCCGCCGGGATGATATTGCCGCCGGACATCGAGGATTTCGGGCTAGCTTTCGCGGATCGGCTGTGTGTTGCCCCCGCCCCGGTGATGCTGGCAATGCTCACCACCATTACCGCCGTGACCAACGGGCAGGTATGGATTGAGCCCGACCAGGACAATCCCACCTGGCGAGAACCCACCGCCTTGTGGCTTGCGGTGGTGATGGGGGTGTCCACCGGAAAGACCCCTATCCTCAAGGCCGCCCTGTCGCCCGTGTGGGAGATTGAAAAGGAGCTACGCGAGAAGCACGAGGAGGCCCTAGCCGAATACGAGGCCGAGCTGGCCCGCTGGGAGGCTGCCAAGCGCGGTGAGCGTGGCCCCAAACCCAAGCGGCCCATCCCCAAGCGGTTATTGGCACAGGACACCACCCGCGAGGCTCTATCTGATTTGTTAGGGAACAACCCCGGTATTCTTGCTTACCACGATGAGCTAAGCGGTTTGTTTGTGGAGTGGAACCGCGAGGAAAAAAAGAAAGACCGCGCTTTTTACTTAGCCAGTTACAACGCGACCCCTACCCCAATAGACCGGGTGATACGCGGCTATATGTTCGTTGAGAGGCCGGTGCTGTCCCTAATCGGGTTCATCCAGCCCGGCCCCTTTCGTGAACGGGTACTAGAGGCTCAAAACGGGGACGGTAAAGGAGCAGACGGCTTATTGCAGCGCTTCATCGTGGTTACAGCCCAGGAGCGGCCCTGGCAGGACGACCGCCCGGCTATCAGGGCTGAGCTACGCACTCGGTATCACCTCCTGGTTGCGCGCATTTGGGACATGCTGCAGGCAGGTGGGGAAAAGACCCTGCGCTTCGACCCCGAGGCGCAAGCGCTTTGGTACCAGTGGGAGAACCAGACTCGGCGCGCGATGGAGAACCCCGACCACCCCGAGGCCTGGAAGGCCCTGCTGGGGAAGCGCATGGGCCTGACCGCCCGACTTGCGGCTGTACTCGCCGCTACGTGGGAGGAGTACGGCCCGGTGAGCGTTGCCACCCTCAAGCGGGCTATCGCCCTGGTGAGGTGGTTAGAACCTCACGCCCGGCGCATCTGGCACCGGGCGCTATCCGGCAACGATGAGCCGGTCATCAAGCTGGCCCGCAAACTCCAAAGCGGGGTGCTGGAAGTTGCGGGTAAGCGGTTGGAAACCTTCACCGAGCGAGATATTACCCGCAACCAGGTAGCGGGGATTGCCCTGGTCGGGGAAGCCCGCCGGGTGCTAGCCTCCCTGGTAGAGGCTGGTTGGCTAATCCAGGACGGCAAGACCTACCGCGTCAACCCACGGGTGAAGGAGGTGGGGGATGTTTGAGCTTGAAGATTTGCTGGCGGATTTGGCGGAGTTGAGCAAACACAACACCCCCCCCACCCGCAAACCCGCAAACCCTCAAGAAAACACGCCCAGGACGACAGAAGAGGTTGCGGGTACACTACCCGCAACCCACCCGCAAGCACCCGCAAGCACCCGCAACCTACCCGCAAATGCGGGTGTTTGCGGGTTGATGCGGGTTGATGCGGGTAAGCAACCCGCACACGAAAACGCCGTGCAGGACGAGGAAAACCCCAACCTTGCGGGTTTGCGGGTTGAAGGCGTATTTGTTGAGCAAAAGCCAACCCGCGACCCCGACCCCTCAGGCTGCCCTACCCACTGGCAGAGGGTGCCCGAACTACCCCCTCGAGGCTCGAGGGTGGCTATGGTAGACGAGGCGGGGTTTGGGAGGCTATACCGCTTCAAGGTCAAAGGGGTGTGGTACTTGCTGAAGTTTCTACCCCCCTTTGACGGTAGGGTGTCCCTGACCGACCAGCAAGGAAGGGTGAGGGTGCTGGCTTCCCTGGATGAGGCCGCTGGCTTCCTGGCCCTGGTGACAGAGGACGAGGAGGATGTGTTGGTGATATGAGCCGCTACCCCCACCTACCCGCTGCCCTGCTGGGGCTGCTCGAGGTTGGCCCCTGGGAAGGAACCTCCACCGAGCTTTACATCGCCCTCGAGCCCTACCGGGTAGAACCCTGGCCCGCTAACCCGGTAGCCCTATCCCTGTGGTTGAAGCACCACGCTGAGGCGCACGGTATCCAGGTGGAAGCCCATCACACCGGGGAGCGCCGGGTGTTGTGTCTGGCACGGGTGGCTAACGGGTTGAAGGGTGCAACGATTCCGGCACATAGCGGCACGATTCCGCCGAATACCGCCGCGTTTTGGAGCTTCCCCACCTGGGGGGCTTTGCTCGAGGGTCTTCCGGCTGTGTTTGACTCCCACCCCTCAGAGATAACGTTCACCCTCGCGTACCGTTACCCGAACTGGCAAAGCGCGAGGGTGGTCAAGCGCTTCTTTCTCGAGCCTGAAGCAGCGGAGGATTCCTTACGCTACCCCCAGGTGTGCGAGGTGCGTATCTACCCCGGTGAGGTGGATATAGCCACCGTGTGGCCTATGGAGAATAGGATTGAGTATGCCGAGCTTTG